>Ga0100396_1001589_pt1 | contig 14776 bp, 15 predicted proteins | sample CryGeymeta201520_FD_81551 | JGI IMG/M metagenome (GOLD analysis project Ga0100396, IMG submission 81551) | Groundwater microbial communities from Crystal Geyser aquifers in Utah, USA - Crystal Geyser metaG 2015-20 | ecosystem: Environmental > Aquatic > Deep subsurface > Groundwater | place: USA... | reverse complement strand
GTTGGCCAGCCCGATCACCTGGGCGCCCGACGACTGGGCCTGCAACAGGAACGAGGAAAAATCCTGGGCCGGGAACGGGTGCAGCACATGACCCAGCACTTTGCCGCCTTCCTGAAGAACCACCTCGGCGGTGTTCTTCTCCAGCGACTTCCCGAACGCGTAATCGGCGGTCAGGAAGAACCAGGTCTTGCCTCCCTGCTTCACCACCGCCTTGCCGGTCCCCACCGCCAACGCGTAGGTGTCGTAGGTCCAGTGCACATTGATGTCCGTGCACTGCTCGTTGGTGATCGGCGTCGATGCGGCGCCGGAAACCATGGTGATCCGGTTCTTCTCCTTCGCCACCTTCATGACCGCCAGCGCGGTGGAGGTCGTCACCAGGTCGACGATCACGTCCACCTTCTCCCTGTCGATCCATTCCCGCGCCTTGATCGCCGCGATGTCCCCCTTGTTCTGGTGGTCCGCCGAGATCACCTCGATCTTGAAGCCCGGCTTTTCCTTCGCGATGAAATCCGCGACGGCCATCTGCACCGCGATCAGCGACCCCGGCCCGGCCAGATCCGAGTAGGTTCCCGACATGTCGGTCAGCACGCCGATCTTCACCACCCCATCGGAGATCTTGGACGCGGCCTCGGCGGTCGCACCGACATGAATCATCAGGGCGGCGCAAATCAGTGCGCTCAGCAGTTTCCGTTTCATCCTTTCGTCCTCCTTTTCTCGTTGGAAGTTAGACACCGAGGTACTCGTGCAGCTTGTCGATCCGGGATGCGAGGTTCTCTTTCCTCACCATCTCCACGATCCCCCCGTGCTCCATCACGTAGTGGCGGTCCGCCAACCGCGCGGCAAATCGAAAATTCTGTTCCACCATGACGATCGTGAGACCCTTCTCCTTCAGGTTCCGGATGACCCGGCCCAGCGTCTGCACGATGACGGGGGCCAGGCCTTCCGTGATCTCGTCCAGCAGAAGCAGCCTGGCCCCGGTGCGCAGGATCCGGGCCATCGCGAGCATCTGCTGCTCTCCGCCCGACAGCCGGCCGCCCTGGATGTTCTTCCGCATCGCCAGCTGGGGGAACATTTCGTAGATCTCCTCGAGGCTCATGCCGCCGCTGGAGACGATCGGCGGCAGGAGCAGGTTCTCTTCCAGGGAAAGACTGGAGTAGATCCCGCGCTCCTCGGGACAGTAACCGATGCCCAGGTGGGCGATCTTGTGCGTCGGAAGGTCGACTACCTCCCTTCCGTTCACCATGATCGAACCGGTGCGCTTTCCCACCAGCCCGAGGATCGCTTTCAGCGTGGTCGTGCGCCCGGCTCCGTTGCGACCCAGCAGCGTCACCAGCTCACCGCGGTTCACCGTGAAATCGATGCCGTGCAGGATATGGGACTCCCCGTAGAAGGCGTGCAGATCCGTGACCCGCAGGTATTCGAAACTATTCATCGGCCGTCCCGACGTAGGCTTCGAGCACTTCGGGATTATTCGAGACTTCCGTGTAGGGGCCTTCGGCGAGAATCGATCCCCGTTGCATGACCGTGATGATGTCCGAAAGGTCCGCCACCACCGAAAGATTGTGCTCCACCATGAGGACGGTGCGGTTGGCGGAAACCTTCCGGATCAATTCGACGATCCGACCGACGTCTTCGTGTCCCATGCCTTGCGTCGGTTCGTCCAGGAGCATCAGTTCCGGATTCATCGCCAGCGTGGTGGCGATTTCCAGGGCCCGCTTGCGCCCATACGGGAGCTCCACCGTGATGACGGATGCGAAGGGCGCAAGGTCCACCGCCGTAAGGAGCTCCATGGCACGGTCGTTCAGGATATTCAATGTTTTTTCCGACTTCCAGAAATGGAACGAGGTTCCGAGGGTCCGCTGAAGGCCGATGCGGACGTTTTCGAGGACCGTCAGGTGCGGAAACACCGCGGAGATCTGGAACGACCGGATCACACCGCGTCGTGCGGTCTGCGCCGGTTTTTCCCGGGTGATGTCGATGCCGTCGAAGAAGATCCGGCCGCTGGTGGGGGAAAGGAATTTCGTGATCAGGTTGAAGAACGTGGTCTTGCCGGCCCCGTTCGGGCCGATCAGCGCGTGAATGGAACCTCTTTTTACGTGCAAGCTGACATCGTTGACCGCGACAAAGCCGCTGAACTCCTTGGTGAGGCTGCGCGTTTCCAATATGTATTCGCCGTCCAACAGGCCTCCACTCCCCGGCCCCCACTGTTTTATTTATCGGCAACAGGAAAGGCTCGGCGTTACGATCCCAAGGCTACGGAAAAACCATGAATTTGTATATCACATTAACAGCATATGAAACAAACGGATGCACCGATTTATCGGAGGGCGATCCCTAAAACACCATTTGTGGATGGATACTGGACAATGAAAACATCCCGCGTTGAGCTTTCCTGTTCAATTTTTATCCCCGGAAAAACGCCCCGCCGCCGGGTGCGAACCGACGCACGGGGCTTCGCCCTGTCGGGTGGAACGCTTTTCGATCTACGGGGGCCCTACTTCCTCCTTCCGAGCAACCGCAGGAGCATCAGGAAGAGGTTGACGAAATCCAGGTACAGGATCAGCGCCCCGAGGATCGACAGGTTGGTGAGCGCTTCGCCGTACCCCGAGTTCTCCGCCATCCGCTTCAGTTTCCAGGTATCGTAAGCCGACAGCCCGATGAAGACCAGGACCCCTGATGGCGGTCATGAACCCGATCTTTTCCCCCAGCACCCACCCGATCCAGCCGAACAACGTCGAAATCACGAGTGCCGGCAGGTTTTTCAATAAGCATCCTCTTTATTGCTTGGATGCTGCAAGGCCATCGCGCGTTGCCACGCGTTCCCGTTCCGTTCCCGACTACGTCTCGGGTCGAAGCAGGGTACCTTCGACCCGTTGACGTTTGTGCGGTCACCGGGCGCCCGGGGTTTCCGCGTCAGTTGTCCCGTGACCGGTTCACCCGGACGAGATTGGCATCCTCCTCCCGGATCGCCATGATCCGTTCGAGAGGATTGGTCTCGCGGGCCCGGCGTTCCTCGTTATGGACGATCGTGAGGATCTCGTCGCGGTGGGTCCGCAGGAACTCCCCGCGCAGGGTCACCACGCCGGAAGGGAATCCGTCGGCGATCTTCCGGCACGCCGGACACCGGCGCATGACCGCGCTGGTTCGTACGAGAGAGGCGTACTCCGCCTCGTCCATGTACCAGCGCTTCTTCCGGCTGATCGCATGGCACTCCGGGCAGACTCCGACGTCAAGGGCCTTTCCGGGGGCTATAGGGATCCCTCGTGCGATCGACGTTCTTGCGGCTGGCGGGTTAACCGGGTCGTCAACATGGTGTCACCTCCGTCATTCGACCGCGACCTTCCGGGTCCGACTCGCCGCCTCCGCGGGAAGGGCGAAGGTCCGCGCGAAGGAACCGTAGGTGCGCTCGAGGTGGACGTAGTCCTTCCTCTCGACCTTCTCCTCCTTCTTCTTCTCGCCCGAGACGGTCACGGTCTTCTCGTTGATGTCGACGTGGATCTCCTCCTTCGTCATCCCCGGGATCTCCGCCTTCACGACGATGTCACCGCCCTCCTCGTAGATGTCCATCGCCGGAGAGACCTCACCGGCAAGCCCCGGCCACCGGGTCCACCAAGGCGACTCCACCATGGAAAAGGGCCGGCGGACGAAATCCTCGAACCTCCGCTCGAACTCCTCGAACGGGGTGAGGGCGGACGCGGGTTCCGTCTTCGCAAGGGACAGCGGATTCTTCTTCAACATGGCGCACCTCCTGACTGTCCAACGGTTCCTGGACCCATTCGATGCCCATCCCCTCGGGAACCGGCCGATCGATCGCCGGAGACGCTCCCGCCCTCCTGTTCACCCCCTCTTCTCCCCGGGCTCCGACGCGGGTTGCCGAACCGGCCCCTATATGCATTTTACGCCCGTTTCAAAGGGTGACCAACAGGGGGCGAATGGAATCCCAGATGACCCGTGTGTTGTTGAATTTAAACGATATAAAAAGGAGGCACGGCCCTCCCGGTTCATCCGTGAATGCCGTGCCGCAGGCTTCGCTGTTCGATCAATCTTCCTTGCCGCGGACGACCCGATCCGTCTTCGTTGCCGATGAGAGAGGGGGACTGGTCCTCCCCCCTATGCCGCCTTCATCTCCGAAGTGCAGTGGCCGCATCGCGTCGCCTTGATGGGGATGGTCGACAGGCAATGCGGGCACTCCTTCGTCGTCGGCGCGGCAGGCGGAGCCTCTTCCTTTTTCTTCATCGAGTTCATGCCCCGGATCAGGAAGAAGATCGCGAAGGCGACGATCAGGAAATTGACGACGGTGTTCAGGAACAGCCCGTAGTTGAGCGTGACCGCTCCCGCCCCCTTGGCGGCGGCGACCGTCGCGTAGGGACCGACGATCTTCCCTTCCTTGAGCACGAGGAAGAGGTTCGAGAAGTCGACGTTCCCGAGGAGGAGCCCGATCGGCGGCATCAGCACGTCGGAGACCAGCGTCCCGATGATCGTCCCGAAGGCGGCGCCGATGATGATGCCCACCGCCATATCCACGACGTTCCCCCGCATCGCGAATTCCTTGAACTCCTTCAGCATGTCCGATCCCCTCTCTCCGTTGATTGCTACCTTGTTGGATTGCTTACTTCTTCGTTCCCTTCGTTTTTGCGTCCTTCACCTCTACGGTGGCCGCCGTCATCCGGTACTCGATCGTCACCTTGGAGCCGACCTTGAGATCCCCCGTGACCTTCGTATCCGCGCCCCGGGCGATCTCCCACCGGTCCTTCCCTTTCTGGACCACGATGAGGTCGCTCTTGACCTCGAGGACGGGACCCGTCACCTGGTACGTCTTCGGCCCCGCCGCGAAGGCGAGCGAGGCGACGAACACGATGGCGCACACGATCAACAGCGTTTTCTTCATCGGTGATCCTCCTTTTGGTTGCGGGTTCGTGTCACTGGACCGTGATCTTGTCCTTGATCTTGTTGTAGATCCCCTGCTTGATCCCCTTGACCTTCATGACGTCTTCGGTTTTCTGGTACGGCCGACCTCCGGTTGAAGGGAAGAACCGCTCCTCCGGTCTTTGCTCGCTTGATCGACCGCTTCACCTCGGGCCCGGCGTTGGTGTGGACGATCCGGACCTCCGGGTGCTGAAGGGACACGCCTGCTTGGCGACCAAGGTGATCTTGCACGGCTTCGGCGGATCTTCTTGCAACAATTGCCTGTCCATCTCCGAGCTGCACCCGTGACCTGCCCCCCTTTTTTTACCAGCAGGACGAGGTGAACAGGACCTATTCGTTGGGTTTTGCCTTTTGACCTCCTAAGAGCTTACGGAAAACTTTTTCCATATCATCAGAGATAGATTCAACGACCTCGTCCTTCAACGGCCCTGGCAACACCTTCGATGCCCAAGGCGGGATCGGTGGGCGAAGCCACTTTACATCTCCCAAGTGGCAAAAGGCTACAGGACGGTACGCATCATCGTACGAACTGTTGTCGAACAGATAGACATAGTTGATATGGGGGATCGCAAGACGGAGGTTTTCAATCGTCCGAGGGAAACGCTCGTCCAGTTTCTCGGGTGGAACAGCATGCCCTCCCGCTTCGACACGTGTTTTAACGCGGGCGTGCGATAATTCAGCGGAGTCAAGCCCGATAAACACCATGAAGACCAAGTATCCGGAATTCTTGGCCAAACGGAGAAAATCTCGCTTATAACCCTTCGGATCCGAGAATACGGTCTCCATACAGAAATCCAAGCTCTTTGCCAAATATTCCCGCCTTGCCTTCCCGGCGAGCCTGGCAGCTTTTTCGTCGGAAATCCGCTCTCCCTTCTTGGCCATATTCTTGGCGATAAGATCCGCGTTGATAAAGGGCAGGCTGTTGCGGGCATAGCGGGCGATGCGTGTTTCATAAAATGTCGACTTCCCGGCTCCATTTGGCCCGGCAAGCACAACCAATAAAGGGCGCTTTCTTTTCTTTCCAAACCGTATCCCTAACAATCAGGACACCTTCCGCCTGGTTTCCGCCGGGACGAACGATCCTTTTCGAACATTCCCCGAAACACGGCTGCCATCCGGGTTGATCTGGATTATTCGTTTTGGGTTTGCCGGATCCGATTGATACACCGGGACACCGGCCTTCATGATGTAGGTTTTAATCGATGTCCGATCCGTAGATGCGACCAGTTGATTCACGGAAGACAGGATTTTCTCCAGCATCCCTTCTCCGGCTGCGCTGCTGGAGAGGGCGAGGGAATCTTCCTTGATTGCTCTGACTTCCGAGCTCCCCAAGGCTGCCTCTACCGCTTTCCCCAACTTTACCCAGTGCTCGATTTGGCCTGCCATCGAACGGTCCGCGATCTTCGCCTCATTCTTCAAATCGCGAATAACATCTACATCGGACAGCTTAACTACCAGCGGCTTTACGAAAGACGGCATGATTCATCACCTCCGGCAGAATCGGTTACTAGCCACAACGAAAGGTTACTATATACAACGTAAAGATGGAAGCCGACAGCGGATATTATCTGGACCTGTTTGAGGGGGGAAGATCAAGAGTGACCTATGTGTTAACCGGGTTATGCCTTCGTCAACCAAATGCGCACGATTTGTCAGGTTATGCGCGACCCGACAAACCGCCCGCCTCAGATATCCAACGACGAGACGTTCAGCGCGTTCTGCTCGATGAATTCACGGCGCGGCTCGACCTGGTCGCCCATCAGGCGGGAGCAGATCTCGTCGGCGTCGGTCTCGTCCCCCAGCTCCACGCGCAGCAGCTCGCGCGACTCCGGGTTCATCGCCGTCTCCCAGAGCTGCTCGGGGTTCATCTCGCCCAGGCCCTTGTACCGCTGGATCGTCTGCCCCTTCTTCGCGGCGTCCAGCACCTGTTCGAGGAGACACAGGGGGCCGTCGGCCTCGGGAAAGGTCCCCTCCCCTTCCAGACGGTACGGTGGCGGCAACGTCTCCCGGATCTGCGCGGAGAGCGTTCCCGCCTCCCGCAGGTCGGGAGATTCCATCAGGCGCCCGCCCACGAGGCAATCCATCGGCAGCCCGCCCCGCTTCCACGAAAGGCGCGCCCGCACCCCTTCGACGTCGGAATCGGGGTCCGGGTCGAACGAGAACGTCGCGTTCGTCACGTCGGGCCGCGTCACCTTCCATTCGGCGAGCAGCGCCGTGAAAAATTTCCGCGCGGTCTCCTCCACCGCGAGCGCCTCCGCTCCTTCCGCCGCCCTCACGGCCAGCGACAGGAAGACGAAGGCGGGCAGCCCCCGACGCTCGGCGCGCGCCGCGACCTGCTCCAGCCGGGAGATCTTCGTGAGCCACCCCGCGAGCCGCTGCCCGGTGAGGGGCCCCGTTCCGTTGACTCCCGCGACCCGCCGGCCCGCGATCCCCAGCTCGATCAGATATTTCCGGAACGCGGCGTCGTCCTTCAGGTACGTCATCGCCTTGCCGTGCCGCACGCCGAACAGCGGCGGCTGGGCGATGTAGATGTTCCCGCGCTCGAGCAGCTCCCGCATGTGGCGGAAAAAGAAGGTGAGCAGCAAGGTGCGGATGTGCGCACCGTCGACGTCGGCGTCGGTCATGATGATCACTTTGCCGTAGCGCAGCTTGTCCGCCTCGTAATTCTCCTTGCCGATCCCGGTCCCCAGGGCGGTGATCATCGTCCGGATCTCGGCGGAGGTCAGCATCTTGTCGATGCGCGCCTTCTCGACGTTCAGGATCTTCCCCTTGAGCGGCAGGATCGCCTGGTACCGCCGGTCGCGCGCCTGCTTCGCAGAGCCGCCCGCCGAGTCGCCCTCGACGATGAACAGCTCGCACCGCGCCGGGTCCTTCTCCTGGCAGTCGGCCAGTTTCCCGGGCAGTCCCGCCGCGTCCATCGGCCCCTTGCGCACCAGCTCCTTCGCCTTGCGCGCCGCCTCGCGCGCCCGCGCCGCCTCGAGCCCCTTCTCGATGATCTTCTTCGGGACCGACGGGTTCTCCTCGAAGCACGTCATCAGCTTCTCGTAGACCATCGAGTCGACCAGCCCCTTCACCTCGCTGTTCCCGAGGCGGTTCTTCGTCTGCCCCTCGAACTGCGGCTCGGGGACCTTCACCGACACCACCGCCGTCAGCCCCTCGTTCAGGTCGTCCCCTCTCAGGTTCTCCTTATGCCCCTTGAGCAGGTTCCCCTGGTTCGCGTATTGGTTGATGGCGCGCGTCAGCGCCTGCCGGAAGCCGGTCAAGTGGGTCCCGCCGTCGTGCGTGTTGATGTTGTTGACGAAGGAGAAGACCGTCTCCTGGTACGCGTCGTTGTACTGCAGCGCCACCTCGACCTGGACGCCGTCCTTCTCTCCCTCGACCAGGACCGGCTTGGGGTGGAGCGGCGTCTTGTTCCGGTTCAGGTGCTGCACGAAGGAGACGATGCCGCCCTTGTACTGGAAGTCGTGGGACTTGTCGTTGCGCTCGTCGAGGATCGAAATCTTGAGGCCCGCGTTCAGGAACGACAGCTCCCGCAGCCGCTGGGAGAGGACATCGAAGGAGTACTCCGTCTCGGTGAAGATCTCCGTGTCCGGCTTGAAGGTGATCTTCGTCCCGTTCTTGCGCGACTTGCCCGTAACCTTCAGGGGCGATACGGTTTCGCCCCGGACAAAATCGATCTGGTGCACCGACCCGGCACGGCGGATCTCCGCGGTCAACGTTTCGGAGAGAGCGTTCACCACGGAGACGCCGACCCCGTGGAGTCCCCCCGACACCTTGTACGTGTCGCGGTCGAATTTTCCGCCCGCGTGCAGGATCGTCAGGACCACCTCGGCGGCGGGCTTCCCCTCCTCCGGCATGATGTCGATCGGGATCCCACGCCCGTTGTCTTCCACCGTGACCGAGTTGTCGGCGTGGATGGAGACGGCGATCGTGTCGCAATACCCCGCCATCGCCTCGTCGATCGCGTTGTCGACCACTTCATAGACCAGGTGGTGCAGCCCGTGGGTGTCCGTGCTCCCGATGTACATCGCCGGGCGCTTGCGGACGGCTTCCAGCCCCTTCAATACCTGAATATTATCGCCGGTATAGTCGCTGCCGTTGCCGTTGCGCGGCCGCTCGTCGGTCCCGTTCGCCATATGCTCCCCGTCGATTGTGGATTAACCGTAATATTATACTACGGAAGGACAATGCGGATTTACCTTGGTGCCGCCCTTTCGGCTGCGCCCCCCCTCCTGCGGCGGCTCCACCATACTCTTGAGTTAATGCGTTTAATAGATCCTCATCGGCATCACGATCGCCAGATAGTTGCGCTCCTTCTCCGGACGAAGGATCACCTGCGAGACCTCGTCCTTCAACTGGAGGGCCATCGTCTCCTCGGAAATCCCGGACACCGCGTCCTGCAGATACCTGCCGTTGAACCCGATCGTCATCGCGGGGCCTTCGTACTCCGCTTCCAGGAGGTCCCTGGCCTCCCCCTGGTCCGGACTGGTCGAGGAGACCTCCAGCTGCTTCCCGGAGAAGGAGAGCTTCACGCTGTGCACTTTGTCGGGCGCCATGACGGCGACGCGGCGCAGCACCTCGGCGAAGGCGTCCCGTCCCACAGTGACCGTCAGCGGATTCTCCTTCGGGATGACCTGCCGGTAGTCCGGGAAATCGGCGTCGAGCAGTCGCACCCAGACTTCCGTGTCGCCCTTCGCGGCAAAGAGGAATTTTTCGGATGCGGACAGCTCGATCGAACCGGGCCCGTTCTCCGCAAGCTTGCGGATCTCGAGGATCCCTTTCTTTGGAACGAGGATCTTGCGCGCCGCGAGGAGCTCGCCGACGTCCCCGACCTCGCCGTCGGCCATCGCCAGCCGGTGCCCGTCCGTGGCCACCATCCGCAGCATCGATCCCGATTCCGTCTCGGCGCGTTCGAGCAGGATCCCTGCGAGGTTGTACCGCGTTTCATCGGAGGAGGCGAACGGCACCACGCGCTCGGAAAGTTTCCGGAAAGTGTCACCGTCGATCGATACCGTCTTCCCCGACGGCTTTTCCGGCATCTCGGGAAACTCCTGTGAGGGCAACCCGGCAAGCCGGAAATGGGACCGCCCCGAGGAGATCTCGACGTAGTTCCCCTCTTTCCCGGCCACCGTCACCGGGGATTCCTTTGGAAGCACTTTGGCGATATCGAGCAGTTTGCGGGCGGGAAGGGCGATCGACCCGGGTTCGCCCGCCTCGACCGGTTGCAGGCAGCGGACCACGATTTCAAGGTCCGACGATACCAGCGTCAGGTTTCCGCCGCCGATGGTCATCAACGCGTGGGAAAGGACGGGCATCGTGTGTCGTCGTTCGGCGACTCCCTGGATTCCGGTGAGCACGTCGATGAGCAGGTCTCTGTCCACAGTAAAGTTCATCGTCTGCCTCTTCCTGTAGTAAGAATTGAAAAGATCGTAGTCATAGTAGGGATTGTGCGCTCTGTGGAAAACCCTGCCTGCCGGCCGCGCACCATGAGATGGGGCTGTGGGGGAACCTGTGCGAAACAAAGCGTCGGGAAGACGCGATCTGAGGACAGCGGGCTCCCCCTCTCTTTCTCCACAGGTTATCCCTCGATTTTCTTCCGGAGGATATCGAGCGTGTTCCTTAAAGATACATCGTCTGCAAGTTTCTTCTCAATTTTTTTTACGGCGTACATCACCGTGGTGTGATCCCGCCCCCCGAATTGCTGTCCGATGTCGGGAAAGGAGCATCGCGTCATCTCGCGCATCAGGAACATCGCCACCTGCCGCGGTATCGCCACCACCTTGTGCTTTCGGGCGGAGCGCAGCTCGGATACCTTCACGCCGTAATGGTCCCCGACCACCTTCTGGATATGTTCCGGGGAAACCTCCCGACCGCCGGCGCCGAGAAGGGGGGCGAGGATCGTCTTCGCCAGGTCGAGGTTGATCTCCTTCCGTGTCAGGGAGGCGTGCGCGCCGATCCGGATGAGACACCCTTCGAGCTCGCGGATGTTGTTCTTCACCATGGTCGCCAGGTACAACGCCACGTCTTCCGGCAGAACGATGTTTTCCGCTTCCGCCTTCCGGTTGAGGATCGCCACCCTCGTCTCGATATCGGGCGGCTGGATGTCTGCGACCAGCCCCCACTCGAAGCGCGACTGGATCCGCTCCTCGAGGTCGGGGATCTCCTTTGGGAACTTGTCGCTGGACACCACGACTTGCCGTCGGGAGGAGTAGAGCTCGTTGAAGGTGTGGAAGAACTCCTCCTGGGTGGATCGCTTCCCCGCGATGAACTGCACGTCGTCCATCAGCAGCAGGTCGACGTTACGGTACCGCTCCTTGAAGTCGGACATTTTTCCGGAGCGCAGGGAGGCGATGAGATCGTTGGTGAACTTCTCTGCGGGGATGTAGCACACCTTGAGGCGCGGGGACTTCGCCAGCGCCGCGTTTCCGATGGCGTGCAGCAGGTGCGTCTTCCCCAGGCCGACGCCCCCGTAGATGAAGAGGGGGTTATAGCTGTTTCCGGGCTCGTTGGCCACGGCGACGGAGGCCGCGTGCGCGAACTGGTTTCCGGTGCCGATGACGAACTGGTCGAACGTGTACCGGTTGTTCAGCGGACCGAACACCGCACGGGTTCGCGTGGCGGTCTCCTCCGGGAGCTGCAGCAGTCGGGACAGCACGGGGACGGTGGAAGATGAATCCTCCTCCTCGCTCCCGACCATGATCTCGACGGTGACCTCCTCCGCCAGCTCCTTCCTTGCGATCTCCTCGATCCGGGCGAGGTGGTTCTCCTCGATCCACTCCTTGAAGAATTTGTGCGGCGTGGCGACGAAGAGGATCGGGCCTTCCCGCGTGACGAACCGCAAGGGGCGCAGCCATGTTTCGAACACCTGTTCGCTCACCTCGCCGCGCAGTTGGGCGAGGACCTTTTCCCACGCTTTCGCGGTCACGAGGAGGTCACCCGCGGAAGAGGGGTCATGGGCTGGAACGTAGTGAAAAAACGGTCATTTTCCCGCCGGGAAGCGGGGAGAATACGGAATAGTTGCCAACATGTTTTTCCACAGGTGTGGATAACCTTAAATCCTTTTTTATTCCAAACAATTAGAGCGGTTTTCCCTTGATTTTCTCACCGATATTTCCACGATCTGGTCGGGTACGTTTCCGTCTCCCCGCAACGGGAAGGATGCGGATGAGGGTTGGAGGGTACCACACGTGAAAAACGGGACGCAAGGAGAATTTTACGGACGATCCCGGAGGGCGAGGTTTTTTCGGTAAAGATCCCAGTTGACAAGGAAGTGATAATCTGCCGATGCCCGGTTTCTGGTCTCCCGGTACGATGGGGACCGAAGGAAACGGCGGAGCGGTCCGCGCACCGCCATCACCTGCTCCGCTGCGGGCCAGGGGATCGGGGCTCCCGTCGAGCGTTCGACGAGGCATCCTTCCCGGATCGCGTCGGAGGCGAGCGTCAGCGGCACGCCGGACAGATCCCGCGCGATGGCCAGGAACCGCCCTTCCGCCTCAGGGTCGAGGTAGCGAAAGGCGCGGGAGTAGAAAAGCGCCGTGTGGAAATGGTCCGGGACGTCGAGGACCCCGTCGGCGGACAGCTCGCGGGAGAAGGATTTGAGCAGCGCGATCGTCTGGTTCAGAAGGCCGAGTCCGGGCTTCTCCTGCCCCGGAAGGCGGGGCCGTTCGAGGGTGAACGTCCCGTCGGGGGAAGAAAGAACGAGCCAGTGGATCACCAACATCCGGAAGGAGGACTCCTCCGTGAAGGGGCCGATGGGACGACGCGGGTGGAAGGGAGCCAGTTGCAGGCGCGCCTCGAAGAGTAGGCGGTCACGGTTCTCCTCCCCGGCGTACAGGCAGATCCTCTGGTCGGAGGGACTGGCGCATGATAGGCGAAGGACCGGGTCCGGATACCCCCGCTCCGCGAGGCCGGCCAGGAGACCCGACGCGGCGAGGCGCTCCCGGAGCTCCTCGGGATCGTACCTGGCGAAGAGGCGGTTCTCCGGGTTCTCCCCGGTCAAGTCGAAGAGGAGCTCGCTCTCCTGGGGTGCGGGCGCACCGGCTTCCTTCCCCGCCGACAAGAGGGGCAGACGGAACAGCCTGCGCAGTTCGAACCGCGGGATCATGGTGACGGGGGACACTCCTGGTTTTCTCGGCGAAACAACACGGAGTGTCCCCCCCTCGTCCGGGTTCGTGGTACCGGAATACCGGTTGACACGGTGAACCGTACGGAAATATATTATATGTTTCCCGTCATTTGAGCGAGTCGTGTCGATGGAAGGAGCGAAAATCCCATGAAGCGCACGTACCAGCCGCACAACCTGCGGCGGAAAAGAACCCACGGCTTCCGCGAGCGGATGTCGACCCCCGGCGGCCGGAAAGTCATTTCACGCCGCCGCGCCAAGGGGCGCAAGCGCCTCTCCGTAACGGTCAGCGGCAAGAAGTGATCGTCCCTCCCGGGGAGCGTCCTCGGAGTTTCCCCCCAAGCGAGCGCCTGCGTACCGACCGGGAGTTCCGGGAGGTGGTGCGGAAGGGCGGACGCTTGCACACGACGCATTATACGGTATACCGAGACTCCCTGGGCGGGGGGAAACGCCAGGTGGGCATCTCCGCCGGGAAGCGCGCGGGGGGCGCCGTCGCCCGCAACCGCGCCAAGCGGCTGTTGCGGGAATTCTACCGGATGCACAAGGGACTCTTCCCGAGGGGTACCCGGACGGCGATCGTGGTCCGGAAGCCCCCCGAGGGGGCGGTCCTTGCCTCCGTGTGCGCCGAGCTGCTCCCCGCCCTTCGACGGCGGTGGGGAGGAATGGAGGAAAACCCGTGCGGCCACGACATCTCCTCATCGGCCTACTGAGGCTATACCAGGCGGCGGTTTCCCCTTTCATCGGCGACTGCTGCAGGTTTTACCCCGGCTGCTCCGAGTACATGATCGGGTCGATCCGCCTGAACGGGACGATCGTCGGGGTGCTGGACGGGATCCGACGGATCGGAAGGTGCCACCCATTCCACGAGGGAGGCGTTGACCTGCCCCGGCGGATCCAACTTTTCGGAACGAGGGCACCATGGAAAAACGGATGATCCTGGCGATCGCTTTGTCGATCGCGGTCCTGGTCGGATACCAGTACTTCTACTCTACTCCTCCGCCCCCTCCGGGCGCGGTTGCGGCAAAGGACAACGCGGCGGCCGTTCCCGCGCCGGGGGCAAAGACGGAGCCGGCCCCGGCGCCGACGTCCGTTGCCGGAGGACTCGCGGCGAAAAACGCTGCCGCGGCCCGGACGATCACGGTGAAGACCCCCCTGTACTCCGCGTCCATCGCCACCGAAGGCGGCGGAATCTCCTCTTTCCTGTTGTCCGATTACAAGGATGCCCCCGGTCCCGCCGGGAGGCCGCTGGACATTCTCGGCGGGAAGAAGCCGCACCAGCCGACGTTGTCGCTTTACCTCGACGAGGACCGCCCGCCCCTCCCCTCCCCCACGGTCTTCGCTTCCGACGCCCCGGCCGAGATCGCGGTGAAGGCGGGAGAGACCCGAAGCGTCCTGCTCACGTGGGAATCGACCGCCGGCGTCCAGGTATCGCGGGAGTACGTGTTCCACGGGGACAAGTACGAGTTCGAGGTCCGCATCCAGACGACCAACGGGTCCGGGGAGCCGATCGCGGTGCGTCCCGGGCTCGAGCTCGAGCAGGTCTACGAGGGAGAGCTCGCCGGAGATTCCTACTCCTTCCACGGCATCGCCGTGGGTTCCGGCAAGTCCGGCCTGAAGCGGTACGACCTGAAGGACATCTCCAAGGGGAAAGTCGAAAAGGAGCCGGCGCGGTGGATCGCGGCGGACTCGAAATATTTCTCCTGGATCGTCCTGCCGGAGCGGGAGTGG
>Ga0100396_1001588_pt1 | contig 14778 bp, 15 predicted proteins | sample CryGeymeta201520_FD_81551 | JGI IMG/M metagenome (GOLD analysis project Ga0100396, IMG submission 81551) | Groundwater microbial communities from Crystal Geyser aquifers in Utah, USA - Crystal Geyser metaG 2015-20 | ecosystem: Environmental > Aquatic > Deep subsurface > Groundwater | place: USA... | reverse complement strand
TGTGGGAATTAGCAGCGTTGTTTACCCTCCTCCGCGAGCGAAACGAGCGGAGGAAACCCGCCTGTAAGGCAATGGGATGCCTGGCCTTCGCAGTAGAAGCAGCTGCTTCTGCGGAGTAGGCAATGAGAGTTATACTCCGCAGCTTTAGCAAAAGATGGTACGCTTCGTAGGGTTCCGCGCGACGAAGTATGTGGAGAAGTGCCGCGGGCGTAAACACATGCCTGCACGCCGAAGTGCGTTTCAACAACGCAGGCTGAGGGCTTCACTTTTTCAAAAAAGGGAAAAACACCCGGATTTCTTACATAATTACAATAGTATGTATGCATAGCATGTCATAGCATGAGCATGTATGTAAGATATGAAGAAATTTGATTTATCCGTATTTGGGACGATCGCTCAAAATAGGGATAAATCGAATATTATTAATAAACCATCTAAATATAACAAAATAACAAAAATGCAAAAAAAGTGAACAAGGGATTGGTTTTTATTTATGATTTCTTTTATACAAGGAAAAATCGTGGAAAAAGGCATGGATACGGTTGTGGTGCAGTCAGGCGGTATTGGGTGGGAAGTTTTGGTCTCCAAAAAAACAAGTCGGGCGTTAAGCATGCAAAAAGCGCGCGTGAAACTCTATACGTTTTTACGGTTTAAGCAAGGGGGCGTTTTTGAATTGTACGGATTTGGTACGCAAGCGGAAAAAGAATTATTTGAGCTTTTAATCAGCGTTGATAAAATTGGCCCCAAAACCGCGCTGAACATTTTAAGCGCAGGTTCGCCTGATAAAATTCAATCAGCCATCAAATTGGGCAAGGTTGATTTTTTGACGCGTGTAGTCGGCCTGACTGATCGGACTGCGGAGCGATTGATTGTGGAATTGTCACGCAAAATTAAAACATCAGCAAAGCACTCAGAAACATTTGATATTGATATTGACGTGCAAGAAGCATTACTTTCACTCGGATTTACCAAAGGGCAAATCAGAAAAGCGGTTGATAAACTTGACCCGGATACCACGGATTTTCAATCGCGCGTAAAACAAGCATTGAAAGTTCTTACTGGAAGATAATGTGATTTTTTAATCATTGTATGAAACCATTTGAGATTATGGAGCACACCGCAGATGTGAGATTGCGGGTACAGGGGAAAGGCATGGAAGAATTTTTTACGAATGCCGTTGCAGGGCTCTATGTGCTTCTCATAGCGCAAGACACGGTACCGGAAGTATATGAAACATGGGGTCAAGAAATACCATTTCATGTTTCTTCAAAAAACAGAGAAACGCTCCTGGTTGATTTTTTAAACGAAGCCTTGTTTATTGCGCAAACCAAGAGAAAAGTTCCTGTCCGCGCGGTGTTTGAATATATAACGAATACACACGCAAAAGGGAGTTTTATTTCTGACGCACACGCTTTGATTCAGAAAGATGTAAAGGCAGTAACATACCATGACTTGAAAATAATAACTAACAAGGAAGGAGAGCTCGAGGTAGTATTGACATTCGATATATAAATAATATTTTAAAGATTTTTTTAGGTTTTCCCATTAGTAATTTTTTTATGGATATTCTTTCAAAATCAGACCTTGTCAAAATCCACGACTATCTGTGGGAAATACCGCAGTCGTTCCGAAAAGATATGCGTGTGCCAGCGCGAATTTATGCGTCAGAACATATGCTTGATGAGCTGTTCAAAGATCGATCCTTATGGCAGTTGGTGAATTTAACAACGCTTCCGGGAATCTATAAATATGCATTAGTGATGCCAGATGTTCATGAGGGATACGGGGCTCCAATCGGCGGTGTATTTGCAATTAAAACTCAAGGTGGGGAAGGCATAATTTCTCCTGGGGCTGTTGGTTATGACGTGAATTGCGGGATCCGGTTGCTGCGGTCTAACTTAACCTTTAGTGAAGCAAAAGATAAAATACCACAGTTGACACAAGCAATTTATAAAGAAGTGCCTTCGGGGGTTGGCGAGAGTGGATGGCTAAAACTGCACAATACAGAGCTTGATAAAGTTTTAGAAACTGGAGTTGAGTATATGTTAGAAAATGATTGGGCAACTGAATCTGATAAAGAGTTTTGTGAATCAAATGGAAAATTAGGAAACGTTAAAGCGGAGACAGTTTCAGACAAAGCAAAATCCCGCGGCAGAGACCAGCTTGGCACTATTGGCGCGGGTAATCATTTTGTTGAGGTCCAGCGCGTTGATGAGATTTTTGACGAGCAAGCTGCTCAAACACTCGGTTTGTTCAAAGACCAGATAACTATTTTGATTCATTGTGGCTCTCGCGGTTTAGGCCATCAAGTCGCAACAGATTATATACGAATTATGGATAATCATTTAGGTGAGTACGGAATTAAATTAGTCGATAGAGAGTTGGCGTGTGCGCCGTTAAATTCTGTTCAGGGCAAAAACTATTTTTCTGCAATGTCTGCAGCTGCTAATTTTGCCTGGGCTAATCGTCAATTAATTACATATGAAGTTCGTAAAGCATGGGGTAGTGTATTTGGTCGTGGGCCATCAACTGTTGGTTCTGAATTAGAGCTTGTTTACGACTTGGCGCACAATATTTGCAAGAAAGAACTTTATGATGATGTTGAGCTATTGGTTCATAGGAAAGGCGCAACCCGGGCGTTTCCTATTGGAAATAAAGAAATTCCAGAAATTTATGCAAAAACCTGTGGGCAGCCAGTATTAATTCCTGGATCAATGGGCACAGCGTCTTATGTCTTAGTTGGCACAGAACAAGCAATGAGCGAATCATTTGGTTCTAACCCGCATGGCGCAGGCAGAACTATGTCGCGCACTAAAGCAAAAAATATTATTAACGGTAAAGAGTTGCAACAAGAGTTGGGAAAAAAAGGAATCTTTATTCAGGCAGGGTCATTTTCTGGTTTAGCTGAAGAAGCGCCGCAAGCCTATAAAGATATTGAGTTAGTGGTGAATGTGGTGCATCAGGCTGGTATTGCTCAAAAAGTCGCCCGTCTAAAACCAGTTGGAGTGATGAAAGGATAGCTCAATGCAAAAATCCAAATAACAAATCTCAAATTCCAAACAAATCAAATTATGGAATCGAAGCGTCGTAAACAAAATATTTTCTGAAATTTGATGCAGATGATTCCATAATACATGTAGTAATCTATATGAAACAGGCAACATTATGTTTATTGGTAAATGGTAATAAAGTGTTGCTTGCTATGAAAAAACGCGGGTTTGGCGCGAATCGATGGAATGGCTATGGTGGTAAACCTGACGACGGCGAATCAATTGAAGACGCTGCGATTCGTGAAGTAAAAGAAGAAAGCGGCCTAACGATTGATAGGGGCGATTTGCAAAAAGTCGGTATTGCACAATTCTTTTTTGACGGAAAGCCGGATTGGGATCAAGAGGTGCATATATTTTTAGTCGAACAGTGGCAAGGTAGTTTGGCAGAGACAGATGAGATGAAACCCGAATGGTTTGATGTGAATGCTATGCCGTTGGAAGCAATGTGGGTATCAGACCAAGTATGGGTGCCGCGTATCGTGCGCGATAAAAAGAAACTTTTTGTGACTACACATTTTACTGCAGATGGTAATCAAATGATTTCCTGTAAAATGCAAGAATGGAAACAAGGAGAGATAAAGGTAAAGTAAATATACATTATGCTCGTATCCAAAAATGTGTGGATTATCTACGCTGCTTTCTCCGCAATTTTTGCCGCGCTTGTTGGAGTGTTTGGCAAAATCGGTGTTAAACATATTGATTCAACGCTTGCCACAACCATCCGCGCTGTTTTAATGGCAGTATTTTTGATTGTTGTGGCAATGGGAACACACAAATTCGTTGCTATAAAACAACTTGATTCCAAAGCTTTGATTTTTCTGGTTTTGGCAGGCATTGCCGGAGCTTTGTCGTGGCTTGCGTATTTTTATGCTTTGCAGCGTGGACCGCTTAGCGGTGTTGCGGTTATTGACCGCATGAGCGTGGTGCTTGCTGTTGTGTTGGGGTGGACGATGTTTGGTGAAGCGCTGACATGGAAATCAGCTGCGGGGATTGTATGCATGGTTGCAGGATTGTTACTATTTATTGTGTAAGAAGCAGTAGCGTTATTTATGTCAAGCAGGCAAGCTCTTCAAAATAAACAAAAGATTTACCCCGTCAGAAATTCATAAATACAGAGAATCTGAAGAGAATAGTATGTTTTAGAAAATCTTTTATTTTTGCTCGTGCATTATTTTGTTGAATCTCATACGGGGTTTACAAAAGTCCTCTATGTACTTTTCTTGCAGGGCAACATAATTCGGTTTCGTAAAATTTTCTATGGAACATCAGAAAACAAAGTACGGGTTTACCCAGCACCACTTTTACAGCGCGAAGAGTAAAAGTGGTGCTGGATTCACACTTCTTGAAATCATGCTGGCTATGGGCATATTAGTTATTTTAGCCGGCATCAGTTTCGTATACGTTTCGTATACGGAAATCAAGAAACAAGCGAATGACAATAAACGGATAGCTGATATAACCAAACTGCACTTAGCTGTTTCTGATGTTTATTTTCGGGATTCATCCAGCTTTATGGGTAACGGGCAGACCGTATACGTATCGTTGCCCGATGCCGATGCGCACTGCTCGTCGTATACTTTACCGACTTTGCCGAATGGTTGGTCATATAACTGTTCAAGCCATGCGAATCTTCAAAAGAGCAATGGCTCTGGTTGGTTGCCGATTGATTTCTCCCCTTTCCATAATCAAGAGCAAATTCCCATAGACGCCATGAATGATACACATCACTTTTATGCGTATATTTTTTCCCAAACAACCGGGCGATGGATTCTCACCGCTGCTTTGGATTCGGAAAAATATCTGAAACAAGCCGCTTTTACAGACGGCGGCATTGACGATTCACGCTACGAGATTGGTACAGATTTGCGCCTGTGGGCATACGCGTTACATATGGTTGGGTATTGGAAAATGGATGACGCAAACTTAACAGACCTCTTAGGCATTCATAATGGCAGCGTGAATGGCGCGAGTGTTGTTCCGGGTAAAATTGGTAATGCTCTCAGCTTTGATGGGCAAAATAATTACATACAATTTGATAATTTAGCCGTAGCAACTACCTCCGGTTTATTCAACACAGTTGAGTTTTGGATGTATTGGAACGGCCAGACAGATGAAATAGTTATTGGCTGGGATGAGCCCTATGCGTTGAGTTTTGATTACGATTGTTTTGGTTTTAACGTTGGACAGGGAAATCTTTTTGGGGTTTCTTTTTCCGCGTTAGCGCATACATGGACTTATGTAGCCGTAGTTTTTTACAACGGTGTGCCGGCGGCAGAGAATTCGAAGATTTATATAAATGGTATAAAACAGAACCTGACAAGCTGTCATGGTTCTGAAACCCCGGCAAAAAACGCGACGCCAACCATGTTTGTCGCTGACTGGGGAACCGGCGGCGGAGGAAATTTTTCTGGCTTGATAGATCAGTTGAAAGTATATTCACGAGAATTGAGCGCCGAGGAAATTCTTGCATTGTACAATGCTACGAAATAGAAAACAGCTTTGGCATTCCTATTGTATTGTCACGTTTTCATGCTATACTATATGAGTCGAACGTAAAATAATTTGAAAAAATTATATGGCAACACAAGTTGTGAAAAAAGACGGTTCTATTCAGCCGTTTAACGCAGAAAAAATAAAAGCTGCTATTCGCGGCGCCTCAACTGAAGCGGGATTGGATGCGGCAGCCGCAGAAACTATAGTAATCAAAGTTTCTGAATCAGTATTGGCCGCGCTTGCGACAAAAGATCAAATTAAGAGTTCTGAAATAAAAGATCTTATTTTCGCGGAATTGCAGAAAATCAATCCTGCGATTATTGACGCGTGGAATAAATATGCAGCTGCAAAACAGGCGCAAGCATAAGAAAAATTGAAAAACAAATCAAAAAGAGAGCGTACGCTCTCTTTTTGATTGTATAGAAAATAGAAATAAGGCGGGGAGATAATTATTTATGGAACGCAGGAACATAATCGCTGTGTGCGGAATATCTTACACGGGTAAATATATGAAAAAATATCTGAAAATGCAAAGATGAAATGAGCGTTACTTGCTATTTATTTCATGTTACTTCGTAAGTGTTCTTCCAGCCGTTGTACAAACGGTTTTTGCGCTTCAAGCATTTTTTCGTGCGCTTGCTGGATGGTGAAAAACTGCGCCTTGTCTATTTCCGGATACGTCCGCATATTACCTGATTTGGGCGGCTTTCCGTTGCCCGAGGCTTTGGAAGGACGAGGCCCTCCGTCGCGAGACGCTTTGGAAGGACGAGGCCATTCAAGTTGGAATGTGTTGCTTACGATATGCGGTTCTGTTGCTTCATGATACTCAAACGCCCATGCGTAAACCGTTTTGCCTGTTTTATACGTGATTGGTCCAAGCGGGATATATGGACCATTGGGAATAAGCCCGGTTTCCTCAATGAATTCTCTGATTGCGGTTTGTAACGGGTTCTTTTCGTATTTATGCGCTCCGCCTTTGGGAATGCCCCACGCGCCAGCGTCTTTTTTAGCAAAAAACGGTCCGCCATTGCGCGCTAAAAACACTTGTAAAAACCCGCGTACGGTTCGGTACATCAAAAGTCCGTAACTGGTATTGTCTGAATTCATGTGTTGATGCGGCATACTAAGAATATGGTATACTATGAAGTATAAACCCCGCTAAATAATGCTGAAGGCAATTTAACAGGATAAACATTAATCATAACATATTCTATGCGTACGACCATACCTTTTTCAAGAAATGCAAGGAAAAAATATCATCATGATTTCCGACAAACGATTTTGTGGCGTATTTTTCGCATTATGTCCGAGTTTGTTGACGGGTTCGGATTTATTGTTGATTTTCACAATACAGTGAGCGTGTTCGGTTCTACGCGCGCTAAGGAAGGCGACAGGTGGTATGATGAGGCGCGCGAGCTTGGCCGTATGCTTGCCAAAAAAGGATTTACCATGATTACAGGGGGAGGTCCGGGCATTATGGAGGCGGCAAACCGCGGGGCAAGCGATGCGGGCGGCGAATCCGTTGGGTTGAACATCCAACTTCCGTATGAACAGCGCATCAACCCGTATGTGAAAAAAGTATTGAGCTTTCATTATTTTTTCACGCGCAAAGTTATGTTGACCTATGCGGCTGAAGCATATGTGTTTTTCCCCGGCGGGTTTGGGACGCTTGATGAGTTTATGGAATTGGTAACCTTGATTCAGACGAAAAAAATTCGGCGCGTGCCGATTATCGCAGTTGGTAAAGAATATTGGCAGCAGATGTTGGATTGGTTCCAGCAGGAATTAAATCTTGAAAAACATTATATTGGTCCGCAAGATGCATCCATTTATCAACTTGTGGATTCAGCAAAGGAAGCAGTTGCGCTTATTGAAAAATCCATTACGCGACGCGAGCTGGCGCAAGAATGGGATGGAAAATAATGCCAGCACCAGTTTCTATAAACAAAACTGGTGCTGGGTAAAAACCGTGATATAATAATGCAAGTCTTGTTAAATAGTGCCAAAGGCAATTTAACAGGGTAAACCCTTGTAGTGAATTTTGAACTGCCTCGCGGCAATTTTCTGCCCCCATAGGGCAGATGTTCAAAATCTACTACAGGGTAAACCCAGCACCAGTTTCACTAAATGGAACTGGTGGCAGGGTAAAGGTCGAAGATATAATGTTAATAGTATATGGCTGAGAAAAAAGAACAAAAAATCGCGGATGTCACCCATATATACGGCCAAATCAAGGTTGCTATTTTGCATATACTCAAGCCCTTGGGAGAAGGACAAACAATCCATTTCAAAGGACATACGACAGATTTCACGCAGCAAGTGGAATCAATGCAAATTGAGCACGAGCAAGTGCAAAAAGTGAAAAAAGGAGACGACATCGGGCTCAAGGTGGACAAGGATGTGCGCGTGGGGGATGAGGTGTTCTTGGTTGAAGAGTAAATCAACCGGGCGCCACGAAATGTCTATTGGAAGCTGTTTTTATGTTTGGTAAGAAAATCGTATTTTGGGAAGGCGTCGCGCTGCTCGTCGGAACGATTATCGGCGCGGGTTATTTGGTTTTGCCGTATAGTGTTTTGCAAGCCGGCGCGCTGCCGAATCTTTTTTGGCTTGTATTTTTCGGATGTTGCGTGACTATTTTACATTTGTTGTATGCGGAAATCGTGGTTGCAACTCCGGAAAATCATCGTTTGCCCGGGTATGTAGGAGCGTATTTAGGCAAAGGTCCAGAGTTAGTATCTATTGCGTCGTTTATTTTTGGCATTTTCGGTGGTTTGTTAGTGTATCTGTTGTTGGGAGGCAGATTTTTGCAACTGCTCATTGCGCCCGCGCTTCCTATTCCACAGCAACTTGCCGTGGTGGTATTTTGGTTCGCGCTGTCGGTTTTGCTTATCAGTAAACTGGGAGTTTCAAGCAAAATCAATTTGGGAATTACCACAGTAACAGTTTCGCTGTTTGCAATAGTCAGCGCAGTTTCCGTAACGCGCGGAACATTTGACAATTTTTCAATTCCCGCAGGGCATTCGTTTTTCTTTCCGTACGGTTTGGTGCTGTACGCTTTGGTCGGGTCGCTTGCCATACCCGAAATTATCAAACTGTTAAAAAAGCGAAATCAATCAGTTTCGCTCATACGTCCCATCGGAATCGTCGGAACAATCATTCCCGTGATTGTGTATGCGCTGTTTGCATTTGCGATTTTTTCCGCAAGCGGCAGTCACACAACCCAAGAAGCGATTGAGGGGTTGAGAGGAATCGTGCCGAATTGGTTGGTATGGGCAACGCTTTTTTTGGCATTTTTGGAAATCGTGACTTCGTATTTCACATTCGGGATATCAATTATTGAAACGTTCCGCAAGGATTTTTCAATGAAAAAAATATGGGCAACGCTGTTAGTGATTGCGCTTCCGATAGTGCTGTTCGGCATTGGCATTGATGATTTTGTGAAATTGATCGGCGTGCTGGGGTCGGTGCTGGCAACCATTGATTCGCTTGCGATTATTTTGGTGTATCGGGCGATTAAAAAACAAAAACCAGAATACAAGCCGCAGGTGGTTGCATTGCCGCAATGGGCGCTTATCCCGTTTGCGTTAGTGTTTTTAATTGGCGGCGTGCTCGGGTTTGTATACAGCTTGTAAAGAATATGAAGGTGAATAAAATTCGTACTTTATACAAGAATCTCACTGCGACATACGGCTGCCCAGCAACCTATTGGCCTAACTGGTGCGCGCAAAGAAAATCCGTGCATGATCGCGAGGCTATCATTATTGGCGCCATTCTTACTCAAAGAACAAGCTGGTACAATGCAGATCTTGCGATAAAGAATTTACAAGCCTATAAGCTTCTTTCTATAAAAAAGATTGCAGGACTAAAAAATCTCGAGCGATTAACTTCACTAATACGTCCAGCTGGTTTTTATACGACAAAGCCGCGGTACCTGTATGGACTTTGTTCTTTTATAATAAAGGAGTGTAGCGGAGTGAAAACATTAATGGAGAAAAATGCAGATGCTATACGGCAACAACTCTTGGAGTTGTATGGAATAGGGCAGGAAACAGCAGATACTATTTTACTGTACGGACTTGATAAACCAAGTTTTATCATAGATGAGTACACGAAAAAGTTCGTTCGGAAATATAAGCTTGCGCGTACAGTAAAGTATAATGGCTTAAAACGCGTTTTCGAAACTTGTTTGCCACGAAGTTATCAGCTATTCCAAAATTTCCACGCCTTGATTATTATTGATCAAAAAGGGGTGGAAAAGTCGAGGATGAGCAAATTATAATATTGTCCAGTAATCTTCCCGTCCAGGACGTGGAGCGGATACCTGCCCAAATTATTCCTGTAGTTTAATGCCCCGACGTTACAATCGGGGTCCCGGCCGAAGCGTCGGGAGATACCTGCCCGCCGCATAATGCCCCCATAGTTCAATGGATAGAACGTGAGTTTCCGGAACTTAAGATCAAGGTTCGATTCCTTGTAGGGGCACATAGCTTTAGTAGGCAGGGAATGCAACCCTCCGAATGCTGAAATGGAGGTTTCAATGCTTCCTAATGGCACCGAAGATTCAGTGTTATAATGTATATACATTATGAAATTCGTTGCTGATTTGCATATTCATTCCAAGTTTGCGCGCGCAACCTCACCCGCCATGGAAATACCATATATCGCGCAATGGGCGCGGCTCAAAGGCGTTCGTGTGATAGCAACCGGTGATTTTACGCATCCGCAATGGCTTGAGCATTTGAAACAGTCGCTTATTCCTGCAGAGCCGGGGTTATTCGTATGGAATAAAGACCCTGAACGCGAAACCGGCAATGCAACACGGTTTATGCTTACTGTTGAAACCAGCCATATTTACTCAAAAAACGGCAAAGGCCACCGCGTGCATCTTTTGGTTTTTGCCCCGAGTTTTGAAACAGTTGAAAAAATCAACACTCAACTTTCCTGGATAGGAAATATCAAATCAGACGGCAGGCCAATTTTGGGCCTTGATGCCAAGGAAATGGTCAAAATCGTGTTGAATATTGACTCGTCATGCATGGTGGTTCCCGCGCATGCGTGGACGCCGTGGTTTTCCGTGTTTGGGTCAATGTCCGGGTTTGATTCGTTGCAGGAATGTTTTGACGAATACGCATCGCAGATTTTTGCCATTGAAACGGGAATCTCGTCAGACCCGTTGATGAACTGGCGGCTTTCGCAGCTGGATAATCTCGCGCTTATATCCAATTCTGACTCGCATTCGGTTCAGCGTATTGGCCGTGAGGCAAATGTATTTGATACCGAGTTGGGCTACGCGGGCGTTATAGACGCAATCAAGTCGCGCGACCCAAAAAAGTTTTTATACACAATCGAGTTTTACCCGGAAGGAGGTAGGTATCATTTTGACGGCCACCGGTTGTGCAATATCAGTTTTTCACCGGAACAAACAAGAGCGCACGGAGGAAAGTGTCCGGTATGCGGAAAATCATTGGTGCTCGGAACACTTTATCGCGTGGAACAACTTGCTGACCGACCAGAAGGGTTTATCCTGCCTAACGCGATTCCGTTTCGCAACGCCATGCCGCTTGACGAAGTAATTGCGCAATCGTTTGGGGTCACGACCAAAACAAAAAAAGTTATGGATGCGTATATTGATTTATGCAAAACATTCGGCGGAGAAATCAATGTGTTGTTGGATGCGGACGCGAGTGAAATTGCGCGTCACGGATATGATGTAGTTGCGCAAGGCATCATGCGTATGCGTCAAGAAAAAGTGGAAAAGATCGCAGGATACGATGGCGAATACGGCGTGATTAAACTGTTTTCAAACGAGGACCGCGCAAATATTGGAATGCAAAAATCCCTTTTTTAACATCGGGATTAATGGTACACTGAAATTGTGATTTCAGTCATTTTCTTTACCATTTACGAAGCTTTGAGGAACTTTGTGTGGCGATGGTATGTCAAAGGGTCGCTTGATTTTTGGGATGAGATTATTTCGTTTTTCGCCCGGTTAGACCGATTTTTAGGTGTCGGGGTTAATGTTCGGCTTTTGTTCAAGCCGCTTTTTAGTGATTATTCGTTTATGGGAAAACTCATTGGGCCCATATTTCGGTTGATTCGCGTATGCGCCGGGGGATTGGTATATGCAGCCATATGCGTTTTTGCCGTTGCGGTGTGGTTAGTGTGGTGCGCCATTCCAATATTTTTAGTTGTGCGAAGTATTGTATAACCATATGAACGAAACACTCACATGCATGTTTGACACTCGGTATTTTCGTTTGCCGTTTTTCGCGCGGCTCGCTACCAAAATTATTCTCGTAGGGTTTTTGGCAGCTGTTGGATTTTCAGCGTTAGTGTTGGCAAGTAATGAAAATGGTAACGTGCGAGCATTCGGTTTTTTGATTTTGATTTTTATTGCGGATACGATTATACACGCCATAACGGGAAATCAGGAAATTACTTCGCGCGTGGTTAGAATGGCGCATACGGGCAAGGCAATGCGCGTGAACGATTTTTGCAGCCTTGCCGTGATTCGGTGTTTGGACAGGGCGCAAAATCGCGCCGAGTTTGCCAATTCGCCGAACATATCGCTTTTTATGTTGCTTGAGCTGTTGGATTCACGCGAGATTCAAAATGGCATGGTCAGGTTAGGTGTAGATGTGCGCGAATTGCAAAAAATGATTGAACAAAAAGCGCGCGCCGCAACGGGCGTATGTCAAGTTGATGCGGTTAAAGGTTTGGGATGCGAACAGCAGCGCGTGAATGAAATTCAAACAACATTTGAAAACGCGTTTTCGCAAGCAATTGCCCTGGGAGATAAAACTATTTCTTTCTCTGCTTTGTTTGCCGCGATTATCATGCTTCGGCGTTCTGATTTGCAGGATGCGGTGCAGCGATTCGGACTGAGCCCGGAGGATTTTCGCAACGCAATTATATTCGGCAGGTTGGTCAGTGGTTTGGGGCGGACCATGCGCGCCAAACGGGCGAAAGCGCAAGGAGAGATTCGTCCAGGTTCACGCGTCAATCGCGCGTGGACATCTCGGCCTACAACATATCTTGATTCTGTTTCTGAAGATATGACTGAAGCAGCGCGGAAAGAGCAAGCAGGTTTTTTAATCGGCCATAAAGACGAATACCAATCTATGCTGACAGTATTGTCCAGACCCACGCGCAACAATGTGATTTTGGTTGGTGATGAAGATATTGGCAAAAGCGCGATTGTAGACCATTTGGCGCTTGCGATGGTGAAAGACGATGTGCCTGAAAAATTGTTTGACAAACGATTGGTCAAGCTTGATGTGACAAAACTTGTTTCGGGCGCGCAGGAGACAGGGGATGTGATTGAGCGGTTTAAAAAAATCGTTGCCGAGGTTATTACTGCGGGAAACATCGTGCTGTATATTCCAGGTATTCACGCGATTGAACAGCTCACGCACCAGGGTGAAATCAGCGCGTTTGATGCGTTGGAGCAATTATTTTCTACATCGCAGATTCCGGTCGTTGGTGACACTACTCCTAAGCTCTACAGGCAAATCATTGAAACAAATCAAAAATTCGCATCGCTGTTTGAGACAGTCAAGGTACAGGAATTAAATCAAGAACTCACCACGCAATTTTTAATATACGAAGCGTATGCATTGGAAAGCGAATGGAATATCACGATTACCTACCCCGCGATACGAAAAATAGTGGAGTGCGCGTATATGTATTTGCATACCAAACCGCTCCCCCGCGCATCGCTTGACTTATTGCAAGAAGTGCTGGTTGGGGCGCATCAATACGGCGAGCGCGCGATAAAGCCCGAGTTGGTTGTGTCGGTTGTATCGCGCAAGACCCAAATTCCGATTGCGACAGCAACAGGCGCCGAAGCGCAAACATTGCTTCATTTGGAAGATGCGATTCATGAAAAATTGATTAACCAAGACCAAGCAGTAGGATTAGTCGCATCCGCGTTGCGGCAATATCGCGCAGGGCTTGCGCGCGCCAAAGGTCCGATTGCGTCGTTTTTGTTTGTGGGACCGACCGGCGTTGGAAAAACCGAGCTTTCCAAAGTGCTTGCAGGGCTGTATTTCGGTTCTGAAGACATGATGATACGTTTTGACATGTCAGAATACCAGGAACAGCGCTCCATTGTGCAATTCATAGGGTCGCCGGATGGCATAACACCCGGCGTGCTTATTGAAGCAGTCAAACAAAAGCCATTTTCGCTTATTTTGCTTGATGAGTTTGAAAAAGCCCATCCGCAGCTTGTGGATATTTTTCTGCCTATTTTTGATGAAGGAAAAATAATGGATAATCTTGGCCAAATCGTTGATTTTAAACATACAATTATTATTTGCACATCAAACGCGCACTCCGCGTATATTAAAGAACAAATTGAACAAGGCAAAACCGTTTCTGATTTTGCCGATGAGCTGAAAAAGAAATTGGTTGATTATTTCAAACCCGAGTTGTTAAACCGTTTTGACAGCGTGGTGGCGTTCAGGCAGTTGACGCAGGATGAAATCAAAAAAATTGTTGAGCTTGAATTGGGAAAATTAAGCAGGCAAATTGCTACCATGCAGGGCATCACGCTTTCGTTCGGACAGGGCGTGTCTGATTACATTGCTCAACTTGGGTACGACCCAGTGTTTGGCGCGCGGCCCATGCGCGGCGTGATTTCCAGCCGTATCAAAGATCCGCTTGCACGCCAGATTCTGCAAGGAAAACTTGGACGTAACGATGCGGTGCAAGTGATATTTGAAAACAGCGAAATCGTATTTCAAAAAGCATAAGATAGGGTGTGTAACACGGAACATTTATAATTCGCATATCTATGCGCCTGCGTGCATAAAATGAACGCAATAACCATATCATCATATTAATAATGATCGTTAATTTTGTAATAGGTGTGAATAAACAAGGGGGGCACGACAAGTTGCTCATAAGGGTTAGTTTCATCGGCTAACAAAGGAACAGTTTTTACAGATAGCAGGGAATGGTAAGGTGCGCATTTTCATGTTTAACTAAGGTTAAATTTTAGCGAGGACTAAAATAAATCAATAAATCATTCGTAACTATCCTATTGAACGATCGTCAAATAGGATAGCAAGCTGTTTTTTGCTTTGTAAGTTTTGTAATATTTATGATTTTGTGGTATAATATAACTCCGCGCAGAAAGGGCTCATTGACCCCTCAATCCGAACACCTCCGGGTGTTTTTTTATTGTCCGTAGTGTTGTTCATATGCGGTTGCGTAGTTTAAACATTGTCTGGGG
>Ga0100396_1001587_pt1 | contig 14780 bp, 8 predicted proteins | sample CryGeymeta201520_FD_81551 | JGI IMG/M metagenome (GOLD analysis project Ga0100396, IMG submission 81551) | Groundwater microbial communities from Crystal Geyser aquifers in Utah, USA - Crystal Geyser metaG 2015-20 | ecosystem: Environmental > Aquatic > Deep subsurface > Groundwater | place: USA... | reverse complement strand
CTACTTTCTCGGCATCGACACCTCGACGACGGCGACCAAGGCGCTACTGATGGCCGCGAGCGGCGAGGTCGTGGCCGTCGCCTCGTCGGAATACTCCTACGAGACCCCGCGGCCGTTGTGGAGCGAGCAGCACCCCGATCTATGGTGGGAGGGCACGGTTGCCAGCACCCGGCAGGTCTTGGCCAAGTCCGGCGTGGACCCGGCGCACGTGGCCTGCGTGGGACTGACCGGGCAGATGCACGGGCTGGTGTTGCTGGACGGGGTGGGCCAGGCCTTGCGGCCGGCGATCCTCTGGAATGACCAGCGCACGGCCGCCCAGTGCGACGAAATCCGTCGGCGCCTGGGCAAGGAGCGGCTGATCCGCCTGACCGGCAACGACGCGCTGACCGGCTTCACCGCGCCCAAGATCCTGTGGGTGCAGGAGCACGAGCCCGATCTGTACGGCCGGGTCCGGCATATCCTGCTCCCCAAGGACTACGTGCGTCTCAAGTTGACCGGCGATTACGCGACCGACCGGGCGGGCGCGGCGGGCACGCTGCTGTTCGACATCCAGGCTCGGGATTGGTCCCCGGAGATGCTGGAGGTCCTGGGGATCCCGGCGGCCTGGCTGCCCCCCACCCACGAGGGGCCGGAAGTGACGGGCCGGATCTCGTCGGCCGCGGCGCTGGCCACCGGGCTGCGGGCCGGCACACCGGTGGTCGCCGGCGGCGGCGATCAGGCTGCGAGCGCGGTCGGGGTGGGCGCGGTCGAACCTGGCATCATCGCCTTGACCCTGGGCACCTCGGGCGTGGTCTTCGCAGCCACCGACCGGCCGCTGGTCGATCCGGAGGGACGGCTGCACGCGTTTTGCCACGCGGCGCCCGGTCGCTGGCACCTGATGGGAGTGATGCTGTCAGCGGCCGGCAGTCTGCGCTGGTATCGCGATACGCTGGCCCCTGGCGTCGGCTTCGACGCGCTGTTGGCCCCGGCGGCCGACGTGCCAGCCGGCAGCGAGGGGCTGCTGTTCCTGCCCTACCTGACTGGGGAGCGGACGCCGCATCCCGACCCATTGGCGCGCGGCGCATTCGTCGGGCTGACCGTGCGCCATACCCGGCCGCACCTGACCCGCGCGGTGCTGGAGGGCGTGGCGTTCGGTCTGCGGGATAGCTTCGAGCTGATCAAATCCGCGGGGCTGGCGGAGATTCGCCAGGTACGGGCCTCCGGCGGGGGCGCCAAAAGCGCGCTCTGGCTGTCGATCCTGGCCGATGTGCTGGGAGTGGAGCTGGTGACGGTCAACACGACCGAGGGCGCGGCCTATGCCGCGGCGTTGCTGGCCGCGGTGGGGGCCGGCGTGTGGGCCGACGTGGCGTCCGCTTGCCGGGAGAGCATCCACGTCACCGGCGTCACCGCGCCGCGGCCGGATGAAGTCGATCGCTACGAACGGCATTACGCCATCTATCGCGATCTGTACCCGGCGCTGAAGGCGCTATTGCATCGGTTGGGGGCGGGGGATCTACCCCCGAGAAATTGAAAAGATACTTCTGTACAGCCCCCTTGCTCTTATCGTCTTTTGCGGCCCGCACGGGAGCGAGACGCCCCGTTGTGTCACCTGGTGGTATCTTCTCAATTCTTCGGGGAATCGCTCGCTGTGGCCGGTCTCCTGACCGAGCCACCGTGGCTCGGTCAGGAGACCGGCCACAGCCACCCCGGATTATTGAGAGGATACACCTGGTGTTCATCAGCGGGTACTTGACTTGCCTTGCAGTGCGGTAGTATAATGGTCTCACGCTGCCCGCTCACCATCGTGTCGAAGGGCAAGCGAGCGTCCTTTTTCGTTTGGACACACAGCCAGTGCTTCTTCGAAACTCGCGACCGTCTCATCCGCAGCCAATCATGTTGTGTGATTGGTAGCTTCCACCGATCATCGTCGTCCTTTCATCGCTCGCAACACCCAGTCGAATCAGCGATTCCCCGCATCTCCAGAGGATCAGGAGGTTTATGCCATGTTCCACAGCACCCGAGCCTTCCACCCGGCCGTCGGTTTGGCAGCGGTGGTCCTGATCGCCACGTTGGCGCTGGCCGCTGCCAGCACGAACGCGGACACCGCGTCACGCCAGGCGCCCGCTGCGAGCGGGCCGGCCGCGCCGGCGCCGTTCGTCCTCACCTACCAGGGGCGCCTGTCCGATCCGCTCACTGGCGTCGCAAAGCCTGATGGGTCCTACCAGATGGCCTTTGCCCTCTACGAGGTGGCGGCCGGCGGCGCCCCCTTCTGGACGGAGAGCAAAGACGTGCAGGTCAGAGGTGGGCTCTTCACTACGCTGCTGGGGGATGTGACGCCACTGGATCCTGCGCGCTTCGACGGCCAGGCCTTGTGGCTGGGCGTTACGGCGGGAGGAGATCCCCAGGCGTCGCCGCGGCTGCCGGTAAGCTTCGTGGCATACGCGCTGTATGCCAATCACGCGGACAGCGCGAGGTCGGCCAGCACCGCGGAGTTGGCCGCGAACGCGGATCGGCTCGGCGGCCAGCCCCCTGCCAGCTACGCGGCGGCCAGCCACACCCACGATGCCGCCGCGATCACCGCGGGCGTGCTGTCCACCGACCGGTTCTCGGCCTACGCAGACCTGGCGACCGAAGCGAGGATCGGCGAGGCCGCGGGCCAGGTGGCGGCCGGCAACCATGTACACAGCGGCGCGACTATCGTGGACAACTCGATCGGCACTGCGGACCTGGCGGACGGGAGCGTCACCTCTGCCAAGCTCGCCGACGGCGGTGTGGCCACCGCAGACCTGGCCAACAGCAGCGTCACGACCGCGAAGATCGCTAACGGGGCTGTGACGGCTGACAAGTTAGCTAGTGACGTGGTACCGAAGTTCTTCACCCTCGAACCGTATGCGGCCTATCTGGAGGGCAGCGCGACCTTCACCGGCGGCTATGGCCCGCATGCGGGCATCAACATGCCCGATGGCAGCTCCTCCAGCTTTGCCTTCGGCTTCACCATCCCGCCCGACTATGCGCCCGGCGTGCCGCTGAACGTGCGGCTGGTCTGGCATACGGCGTCGACAAGATGCGGCATCGAGCTGCGGCCGAACTTCATCAGCGTGGCGCGCCCTGGCCGGACGCACCTGGTTGGCGAAAGTGTCTCCACGGGCCTGGATGCTGTGGGTGGCACAGTGCTCGATGTGCCGGCGACGGCAAATCTATCAGGCGAGAAGAGCTACACCATCACTTCACCGGTGAGAGGCGAGAAGCTCCTGCCCGGCGACTCGGTCATCTTTGGGCTATACCGCTGCTACGGCTGCACGGCAGATACCTGTACCGGCACGTTGAAGGTGCAGGGCATCCAGGTGACCTACTGAGCCCGTTTTGCAAAGGAGCCGCACATGAGGCGCCGATTCATCGGGACGGCATTGGCCGCGGGCGTATGCGGCGTATGCTTGGGGGTTCTGGCGCTGGTCGGCGTGGCGTGGGCGCAGGTCTCACCCAACTTCGACCTCTGGTGGAGCGCGCTGACCGGGGGCGGAGGTTCGCGGCAGTCCGCCAACTTCCTGGTGCAGGACACCCTGGGCCAGTGGGTGGCCGGTGACGCCGCCAGCGCCAGCTTCCAGGTGCAGGCCGGTATCCTGGTTGGCGCGGGCCAGGGCACGCCCACTGCCACGCCGACGCGCACTTTGACGCCGTCGCGCACAACCACGGGCACACCACCGCCTACCTACACGCGCACCCCGACCCCAACCGCCTCCCACACGCCCACAGCAACGCGGACGCCCACGGTCACCAACACCCCGACCCCGACGCGCACGGGCACGGCGACAGCCACTCCGACGCGCACGGCGACGTCCACCGCCACCGCGGGTCCGCCAGGGGACGCCTACGAGGATGACAACACCTGTGCGACGGCCAAGGCGATCGTCATCGATGGCTCGACCCAGACGCACACCTTCCACGTGCCGGGCGACCAGGACTGGGTGAAGTTCACGGCGCCGGCCAGGCGGACCTACATCCTCGAAGCATCCAATACGGGTGCAAATGCCGATCCGGTCGTGCTGGTATACAACATATGTAACGCGACACAGTCGCCCCTGGACGGGGAGGATAACCCCTTCGGGCCGTCGCTGCGACTGGAGTGGGACGGCACAGCGGGTGTCACGTACTACATCAAGCTGATGCAGCATGATCCGAGCGTCGCAGGGGCTGGGACCAACTATGACGTGACTGTCTCGGGAGATGTAGCACAGCCCGAGGCGCCGGTGTTCCCGCGCTGCGCCGCAAAGAGCGACACCACCCTCACGTTGCAATGGGACCAGGCCCCAGAATGGGACGTAGTCGGCTACGAAGTGCACTACCAGCAACAGGGCGGGGGACAAAGCGGCGCGCCTCCTGTCTCGGGCCAGGGCAACACCTATATCGAGATCCCAAGCTTGAACACGGGCTCCTGGTATGATTTGTGGGTGAAGGCAATTGACTACTCGAACAACAAGAGCGATAACTCAGCAACGGTCTCATGCCGGGTGCTGGCCCCCACCGACACGACTATCCCCTTGCTCGACCTCCAGGCGCCGGCCCCCAGCGGCACCTACAGCACCACCCTGAATGCAGTGACGTTCTCGGGCACGGCGCAAGACTCGGGCAGCAACCTGAGCCGCGTCAAGGTGTACAATGCCACCACGGGCGGCGATCCGTCCTGGGACTATAGTCTCAGTGGCAGCTCGCACAGTTTCCACGTCGAGAACGTGGGTCTGGTGCCGGGCGATAACACGATGCAGGTCACGGCTTTCGACAACGCCAACAACCCGAGCCCAATGACGGAGGTTACTGTGAAGCGGGTAGCCCAGACCCTGGGCGCGGTGATCATCGTGGCCGGGCACAACGAGGACTATTCGCTGCAGACCAACATCGACAACAGCGCCAACCGCGCCTACCGTATCTTCCGCGGCGCCGGGTTCACCGAGGACCAGATTCGTTACCTGGCCTCGTCATCCCAGGATCCGGACGGCGACGGCGTGAGCGAGGTGACTGCGCCCTCGACGACAGCCAATATCCAGTATGCCATCGAGACGTGGGCCGCTTCGCGGGTCGATGCGGACAAGCCTCTGTACCTCTACATGATGGACCACGGCTTAATCGAGAATTTCTGCGCCGACGGTTGCACCGGGGGCGTCACGGCGTCGAATACCCTGGATGGTATGCTGACGAACCTCGAAAACGCCAGCGGCGTGGCCGAGGTCAACGTGGTGATCGAGGCGTGCCACTCGGGCAGCTTTGTCGACTACCTGCAGGGTCCCGGCCTGCACGACAGCCTGAGCAAGGCCGGCCGGGTGATCATCACCTCTACCGATCGCGACCACAACGCTTATGCCTCGGCGTCGGGCGCGTACTTCTCGGACGCGTTCTTCACCTGCATCGCATCCAGCAAGGATCTGAAGACCTGCTTCAACCAGGCCAGGTCCGCCGTGACGGTCAGCCCGAACGGCCAATCGCCGTGGATGGACGACAACGGCGACCACCAGTACAACGCCAGCGACGGCAGCGTCGCCCAGACCCGGTATGTGGCGAAGTTCTTCGGCGCGTCGCCGCCGCAGATCACCAGTGCGGGCGTCACGATCGTCGGCACGAACGGGACGCTCACTGCCCAGGTGCAGGAGGGCAACGCCAAGCTCGATACGGTGTGGGCGGCCGTATACGCGCCCTCGTTCCAGGAGCCTTCCGGCACAACGCTGAACCTGGGGGTGCCGGTGGTGCAGCTATCTGCCGATCCAACCGTGAGCGGGAAGTACACGACGACCTATCCGAACGGCTTCACGGAGCCAGGGCAGTACCAGGTGGTGTTCTACGCCCGCGACAAATCCGACGATTACGCGGCGCCGAGGCTGGTCATACCGGGCGCCGGCCCGACCGAGAAGGTGTTTCTGCCGCTGATGTTGCGGTAGATGAGGAGATGAGCATGCGAAAACTGGCACGATTGGGGTGGATGGTGATCGCATTGCTGATCGCGGGCGGCGTAGCGATGCTGGCTGCCTGCCAGCCCAGCCTCGGCGGGATCAATGTCGTCCGAGAAGCCGGCCTGGCATCGACCACGACGGTGGAGATCAGCGAACGGGCCAACAAGCCGGGGACGGACCGGTTACGCCAGGGCGCCATCACAGACCCGGCAACGGTCCAGGGACTGGTGAAGACACTGGACCAGCGCTTGCCGCTGGGACCGCCGGCGGAATGTCTCCCGCAGTATCGGCTGCGATTCCAGCTTGCGGATGGGAGGGCGGAAGACTTCGACTACTTCTGTGAGGACGGCGCCTCGTTCTTGCGGGGCAGCCAGACTTTCTGGAAGCTGCAGCAGATCCAGCCGTCCGCCGAGTTCGACGAGTTGATGCAGAGGGCAGTGGCAGAGCTGGAGTGAAGGGCCAGGAGATGCTCACCAAGGCGGCGTCTCCGATGGACAACAGGCCCTGGCCGTTCGGCCGTGGGGAAGGAGCGTGCAGGGATCGAGCTTCGCAGCAGGCGCCAATTCAGCGCCGTTGGCTGCCGGTTTGACTTCAATGGATTGCTACCGTGTACATGCGCACAGCCTGCCGGTTCAGCAGGTGAGAGGAAGGATAAAATGAACACGCGTAACTTGGGAGGCTGGCGAGTGCTGCCAGGCCTTGTGATCGTGGTATCGCTGCTGCTCTCCGGCGCAGCGATGGCGGGAGTGCCCGAGGCGGGGCCAACTCTTCCCACGGCGGGTCCGTCGGATTCCGCCGGCCTCGCGGGGGCAGATGACGGGACCTTGGACGTCGGTGCTGAATATCCCAGCGCCGACGCACCTCCCTGGGGAGCAGGCGGCAGTGACCTGCCCTATACACGGGACTCGGCGAGGCACTTCTACGACAAGATGCGGGCGGCCGGTTACACAGGGTCAGACTCCTTCATCTATGGAAATAGCGCAGCCTGGGAAACAGACTGGAAACGGGCCGCTTTGGGCGGCAGCGAGAATAACTATGTCGATGACGTGGACATCGTGTTCTTCCACGATCACGGTGGCAGCGGCGGCATGTGGATCCCCTGGGGCCACACGGATACCTGGGTGGTGCCGAACGACTGCGCCTGGTCATGGGGGGACAAGGACGTCGAGTGGATCGGGATCAAGTCCTGCCTGACGCTCACCGACCGTACGGGCTGGGCAACATGCATGAACGGCGCGCACCTGATCGCCGGCATGATTACAGTATCGTACGGCGCTGACTATGGCGGCAACTGGGCAGATCAACTGCTGGGCTGGTACTTGTGGCCATTCGGCTGGCTGCGTTCGCCGAAGACCGTGACCCAGGCCTGGTTCTCGGCGTGTGATTCTAGCCAACCGAGCAGCGTAGTCGCCCGCGTCATCGCCGAGGATTGGCGGCACTTTAACGACAAAGTCTGGAACCGCGGTGGTCCAGTCTACGGAGACGTCGTTGACAGCACCTACTACTGGCAAGACCATCGCTGCTACAAGCCACCCGCCAAGCAGGTTGACGCCGACGCCCTGTCCGCGGCGCAGGTGCAGACCTACGTCGTGGACCCGCGCAACGTGGACGAGGACTATGCTCAGGGTATCGCAAATGCCCTGGGACTGCAGGGCACCGCGCAATGTCCCCCGGGCGGCACGGAGTGTGGCCTCGTGGCCAGCCAGGGCGGCCAGACGTTGACCCTCTCCATCGACACCGCCAGCGGCGGGTTCGTCCTGCAGAATACCAGCCAGCTCTGGGCGGGCCAGGATCCGGCCGCGCCGCTCACCCTGCCGACCGAGGATGCGGCCATCGGCCTGGCCGGCCGCTACCTGGACGGCCACCAGGCGCTGCCCGGTGCCGCGAACGTCGATATGACGTCCGCCCACTTTGAGACTGATACGCAGACCGAGGCCGGCAAGCCACCTGCTGGCGCCATGGCCGCCGTTCCCGAAAGGATCCTGCAGACGCAGGGCACGGATATCATGGTAGCGTACGGCCGCACGCTGCCAACCGGTGTCCGGGCCGCCAATGGCGCCATGATCCAGGGCTCCACCGTCGGACCGGGTTCGGTCACCAAGCTGTATTACGGCGGCGAATCGGCTGCTTTGCGGAGCCCAACGGCGCAGCAACTGCCCATCGGCCTGATCGGCGGCAGCCGGGATGTGCATGAGGGCGCCCTGATCACGACCCAGACCTACACCAAGACCTGGGAAGCCTTCCTGGCCGATCGCCAGCTAGCAGTGATACCCATTCCGCTGGACTGGGACACCGCTGTGCTCAAGGGCCAGACTTTCTCCCCAGGATATGAGCAGCCCCTGAACGTGCCTCAAAAGGAGCTCATTCCCTCCTGGGTCTTCACAGCCGACCTATACAACGGCGCCGAGCTCGTCGGGCCAGACACTACGGTCTACGTGCCTGCATCGGCCGACTACTACCCGCCGGATGTGACCATCGATGCCCCCACCGCCAACAGCACCGTGCTGGCCGGGCAGTTGATTGACCTGCAGTCGACCACTGGCGGCGGATACGGGCCATTTACCTACTTGTGGTCCGCCGAGCAGGGCCCGCTGGGTAACCAGGAGGACATCAAGAGCTTCCTTCTGGCTGGACCGGCCAAGCCAGACCAATCCGGTCCGGTCCAGGTGACCATCTCGCTAGAGGTCACCAACCAGAATGGCCAGTCCCGGACGGCTGAAGTTGTGATAAACGTGGTGGGGCAGCCGCTGTGGTTGCCGCTGATCCAAAAGTAAGTTGAGTCACTCTTCGTCCCGGCGTGTCTCTTAACCCGCCGGGACGACTGCGTGATGGGGTAGCGCAGAGGGGGAGGTGATCTTGTGAAAACCGGCGCGTATCGCCGCAACATTCTCTTGAGCCTGCTGCTGGGGGCGGGCCTGTTGGCCCTGGGCCTGCACTTCACGGGAGTCACCCGGGCGGGGCAAAATCCTGCGCCATTTGCGGGGCTGCCGCCGAACGCGGCGGCGGCCCCGCTCAATCCCGGCCCCGACCTGATCATCCAGAGCATCAAGATGACCCCGGCCTATCCGAACCCGGGTCAGCCGGTCGCCATCGAGATCGTTACGAAGAACATCGGCGACGCGTCTGCCGTTCCGCCAGCGTCAAAATGCATCGAAACCTACCTCTACGTTGACCCGCCCGGCGAACCCGATCTGAACACACCGGATACATACTACACGGCTCGATGCTTCTCGCTCGGCGCCGGTCAGTTCTTCGTCATGACGTACTACAACTACGTTTTCACGACGCCAGGCTGCGATCACGTGATCTGGGCCTGGACCGATCGTGATCAGAACATCATCGAAGACAACGAACTCAACAACAAGGCGTCCATCCCCGTCTGCGTGGGCACAACGCCGACCCCATCGCCGACCCTGACGATGTCCCCCACCCCAACGTCCACCCCCAGCCCTACCGTGACGCCCACCTTCACACCGACCCTCTGCGTCCCAGACGCGTACGAGGCGGGAGGGGACAACACGTGCGCGGGGGCCAGCCCGATCTCCGTGGACAGCGTCCACCAGATGCACAATCTCTGCCCTGTCGGGGACGAGGACTGGGTCAGATTCACCGCCCAGGCGGGCATCACCTATACACTCGGAACGACCAATGTCGCGCCGGACGGCGACACGGTGTTGATGCTCTACGACCAATGCGAGGTACCCCCGACAGCCACAAGTGACCCTGCCTTCGGGAATGGCGTCCAGCTCATCTGGCAGCCGGAGACCTCGGGCGTGTATTACCTCAAAGTGAAACATCACAGCGCGACCTATGGACCGGACACGGGCTACGAGCTCTATGTCAGCCCGTCTACCACGTGCGAAGGGGACGCGCTCGAGTTGGACGATACCTGCCCCACCGCGCGTGATCTTGGCGTCGGCGCCAGCCCACAAGCGCGCCAATTCTGCAAACCGGCAGATGCCGATTGGGCCAAGTTCACGGCCGCCAGCGGCGCAACCTATTCGATCTCGGCAGCCGCCGTGGGTGCTGATGCACACCCCCAAGTCCAGCTCTACAACCAGTGCGGATACGCCGCGGCGCTGGCAGAGGACCAGCCGGTATCCTGGGTCGCGCCCTCAAATGGCACGTATTATGTCAATGTCACCAACCAGGACCCCAACGCCTTCGGCACGACCACGCAATACAACCTGACCGTGCAGATGACGGCGTGCGGGCCGGACAGCTTTGAGGATGACGACACCCATTCGGCGGCCAGATCCATAATACCGGGCGGCGCGGAACAGATCCACGACACCTGTCCTGCTGGGGACGAAGACTGGGTGACATTCACGGCCACTGTGGGGCAGCTCTACGTGATCGAGACCTATGACCTGGGCTGGGATGCTGACACCAAAATCTGCCTTTTTGGGACCGACGGCACGACCCAAATTGCCTGCGACGACGACTCAGGGGGCGGGTTGGCGTCGCGCTTACGCTGGACGGCAAACTCCGCCGGCAGCTACTACCTGCGCGTGAAGCACACCGATAGCTCGGTTAGCGGCCCCACAACGGCTTACCATCTCGGGATCAGCCTGGGCGACCCGTTGGACAACTACGAGCCGGACGACTCGGCGGCGCAGGCGGTCACGATCCCCACGGACGGGTCACCCCAAGCCCGCAACTTCACGCCGGCCAACGACCAGGATTGGGTGAAGTTCTCGGTGGACACGACGAGCCTGCCGTACGTGATCCAGACAGACAACCTGTCCGGCGACAACGACACCATCCTGCACCTGATCGGCACGGACGGAATCACCGAGCTGACCAGCAACGATGACTACGGCAGCACCGAGCGCTCGCTCATCACCTATATCTTCCCGAGCACGGGCACCTACTACGCCCGGGTTCACCACTACCGAACCAACCGGTCGGGCCTCGGCACAAAGTACGACCTGTCGGTAATCCGGAACTACCAGCCGCCTACGCCCTCCCCGACACCGACGACGCCGGTCACCCCCGGCCCCACCTCGACGCCTTCCGCATCCGGGATCCGGACCTTGATCGTGACCAACCGCGAGCGCCTGGAGGCGATCTACGGGGTGACGGAGGCACAGAACGTAATGGATGCGCTGGCGTTGCTGGCCAGCGACACGCGCGTCAAAGGACTGATCCTGCAGGCACAGGTTGACAGTTCGGCGGCCACCGCCTATACCCTGTGGAACAGCAACCAGATCAGCACCACCCTGGCCAACAACACTGCCAGCGCCGTGCGCAACATGATCATGAACGCGCTGACCACAAATCCTGGGGTGGAGTACATCGTGCTGGTAGGAAACGACCGGGTGGTTCCGTTCCGCCGCACGCCCGACCGCACCAAGTATCCCGAGAGCAACTACCAAATATTCGTCACGGGCATCGGCAGCAGCCCGGTCTGGGCCGCCTGCAAAGATAAGATGAGCCTGACCGACGACTACTACGGGGATCGCGAGCCGTACATCGTGAACGGCGAGGAGGTGTATGTCCCCGACTTTGCCATCGGACGGCTTCCCGAAGGGCCCACCGAGATCGCGGCGTTTATCAACAACTTCCTCTCCTTGGGCGCCATCAACCTGCAAAAGGTGCTCGTCACGGGCTATGATTTCGTGGTGGATGCGGCGCAGGCAGTCTCCAACACCATCGCCTCGGACCTCGGGCCCAGCGGTGTCATTGACGCCAGCCTGATGGGAGACTACTGGCCAGCGAGCGTGCTGAATAGCCTTCAGCTCAACACAACCCCAGCGTTCAACGTCCAGTTCATCAACGGCCACGCCAGCCATCACCTGCAGGGCGCGCCTCTGGGCTCTGGCGTCAATGATCTGGCGATCTACGAGTCCACTGGAAACGACCTCAGCCGGGCCCTGGTCGTGACGTTGGGCTGCCACTCCGGGCTCAACGATGTGGGGGCCTGGCCAGCCGGCATCGATCTGGCCCAGGCGTTCTTCAAGCGCGGGGCCAACTACATTGCCAACACCGGCTACGGTTGGGGCTCAAACCAGGGCCTTGGATGGTCGGAGCGGCTGGTGGAAAACTACGTACAGGCATTGACCCAGGGCTCCTCTACCACTGTCGGCAAGGCGGTGATGACGGCAAAGCAGAAATACTGGAGCGAATCGGCGACCTTTGACGCATACGATGAGAAGGCGTTGATGGAGTCCACGCTGTACGGATTGCCGCACTTCCAACTGGTCAGCGGTGGGCTGCTTGGTCCGGAGGATCCTTTCCCCAGCGTCGTGATCACTCCGAGCCTGCCGCTGGACGGTGGCACGGTCAAGGTCGGCGGGCTGGACTTCAGCCTGCAGGGTGCGCTGGGCGCCCTGGACCAACACCAGACGACGAACGGGACGTATTTCGGCATCAACGGCAACACCGACCTGGCGGCCGGACAGCCGATGCAACCCGGCTTCTACTCGGACGTCACCCATGTCCCTGCCGGGCGGGTCCACGGTGTAACCCTGGATACCGCGCACTACACCGACATAGGCCCCTTGGACCCGGTCATCGCGCAGCCGTCCAACGAGTGGGATAACGACTGGGTCGAGCCGGCATTCACCGACGAAGGCTGGTTCCCGGCGCGGCCGCTGAGCCTGCAGAACGTCACGACGGGGCGCGGCTTCACCGACACGGTGCGCACGCAATTGGGCCAGTATAACGGCCAGACCGGCGAACAGCGCCTGTACGACGGCATGAGTCTGGGAGTCTACTACTCCAGCAGCCCAGACTGGACCCCGCCGGAGATCACGTATGTGGGCGAGCGCGTGGATCTGCAGGGCGAAGTGACCATCATCAAAGTTGGGGCCCAAGACCTATCAGGGATCTTGGGCGGCATGGTGACCTACACGAAGGGAGATGGCGGGTGGCATAGCCAGGAACTGGTCTACCAGCCGGTTATGGACAAGTGGACCGCGCAAATCCCGGCGACTTCGGATACGTTCTACTTCGTCCAGGTGGTGGACAAGGCCGGCAATGTCAGCGTCGCAGACAACAAGGGTCGCTACTACGAGTTGCCGGGCCACGAGATATATATGCCGGTGATCATCAAGGCAAAGTGACCTGGCTGCAGCATCGACGAGATCGTGCCCAATTCATCAGCGGTCCCGGATAGCCTGAGTGAGTGGTGCGAGATCTACAAGCCGATGGCCCTGATCACGCCGGACCTGGACAACAGCCTGGGCGCCAACTGGGTTGCCTCTGCCGCGTCCTGGCCTGGCAGCGCCGGCGATCGGGGCTCCCCGGGCGCGGCCAATCCGCCGCCGGGCCACTCCGGGTTCAGCCGGCCCGGCGCGGTCGCGCTGATGCGCGTGGTCGCCAGCGACGGCCTCTTGGGTCACGGGGAAGAGCTGTGGATGGCGCCGGGTTGCCTCAGCTTCGGCCAACACGCGATTATCTTGACCGCGACCGACAGCGCCGGCATGAGCGCAAGCGCGGTGATCGAAATCACCATCGTGCCGGAACAGTTCTATCTGCCCGTGGTTTATCGGTAATATCCTGCCGGTTGGCTTCTTGCGCAGAAGAGGTGTGGCCTGCAAGCAGACGTGCCCGGCGCCTCCGAAAGTGCCGGGCACGTGACAGCGAAAGGTGACCGATGAGCAAAAGAGCCTGGTATCCCGGGTTATGTCTGTTTCTGCTGACGGCCACCCTTCTGGCTTGCGGTCAAACGCCCGCGACCACGCCCTCTGCGCAACGCTCGCCCGCGTCCGCGCCCACCCTTGTTGCCTCACCCCGGCTTTCTCCCACTCCCTCTGCCTCTCTTGCGGACTTTGGCTTCGGTGTCGAGTACGGCAATCTGGACGGCGGTTTGCTCGGCGCGCCGCGGCGTGCGCCGGCCAGCACCTACGCCGCGTTCGGCGCCACCTGGGTCAAGTTCACCGACATCACCTGGGGGCAGATCGTCCCGCGTTCCGGCATGAACGCGTGCGGCGGCTATAGCTGGGGCAAGCTGGACGGTTGGGTGCAGGAGTGGCAGGCGGCCGGCTTCGAGATCCAGATGGTGCTCCGCTCCAGGTCCGACTGGGCCACCCAACCGCCTATCGCAAGGTATCCTCTCAATAATCCGGGGTGGCTGTGGCCGGTCTCCTGACCGAGCCACCGTGGCTCGGTCAGGAGACCGGCCACAGCGAGCGAGGGTGATGCGCACACGCTGAGGGTCGGGCAGGTACGGCTGCAGCTGTTTGAGCAGCTTGAGCTGCATCTCCGCGCTGGTGCTGCCGAAGGACAAGAGCATCCACCACAGGGCGCCACCCGCTGGCCAAAGGCGATGCCGAGTTGCAACACACTCCACCGGTCGTTCAGATCGGTGCGGTCCATGACCAACGCCAGTTCGGCCCCCTGTCAGTGAGCCAGCAGGTGCTTGAGCAACGGCAGGTAGTAGACCCGCTGGCTCAGCGCCCGGCTCTTCAGCCAGCGGTGTAGGCGCTGGATCAGATTCTCGCGTTGGCCTGCCAACGGCAAGACCGTGGCCAGGGTGGCGAGATGGCAGTTGCTGCTTTGCGCCAACGCCAGCACCATGAGGGCCAGGTTGACCAGCAGGGCCGCTTTGGCCGTGGGCAGCAGAGCCTGGAGGTGGGGCAGTAAACGGGCAAACAGATCGTAGTTGTTCATCGGGCAGCTCCTTTCGCCTGATTAGTGACGACAGCAGGAGCTCGATTCTACCCTGTTTGACGGCGCAATGCCAATCCAGGCCTGTGGACCACGCCGCACGGCCTTGCTGTACCGTTCTTATGTTAAGTAAAAATGACAGGGGTGTTTTTGTCAAGCGAAAAGGGAACCATTTGACGGTCGAAAAGGGAACCACTTCGGCTATCCAGCCTGCACCTTGACAATTGAAAAGGGAACCATTTGACGATT
>Ga0100396_1001584_pt1 | contig 14783 bp, 13 predicted proteins | sample CryGeymeta201520_FD_81551 | JGI IMG/M metagenome (GOLD analysis project Ga0100396, IMG submission 81551) | Groundwater microbial communities from Crystal Geyser aquifers in Utah, USA - Crystal Geyser metaG 2015-20 | ecosystem: Environmental > Aquatic > Deep subsurface > Groundwater | place: USA... | reverse complement strand
CGCGCGCGCCGCGTTGGCGCGCCGGTGATCCTGATGATGGGCGCACACGTGATCAAGACCGGGCTGTCGCGCTTTGTGATCGACCTGATGGAACGCGGCATCGTGACCCACGTCGGTATGAACGGCGCAGGGCCGATCCACGACTTCGAGTTGGCGCTGATCGGCGCGACCACCGAGAGCGTGGCGCGCTACATCCAGGAAGGGCAGTTCGGCCTGTGGCAGGAGACGGGCTGGATCAACGATATCGTCGCCGTAGGTGTGCGTGACGGCCTGGGGTACGGGGAGGCCGTTGGGCGGGCGATTCAGGAGGCAGGGGTCAGGGGTCAGGGGTCAGGGGTCAGGGGTCAGGGAGCAGGGAGCAGGGAGCAGGAGGCAGATGGCAAATGGCAGATAGCAGATCACAATCCGAAACCTGTGCTGAGCGCAGTCGAAGCATCCGAAATCCGAAATCCGAAATCCGCAGTCCGAAATCCGCACTTCCCTCACCGTGACGTCAGCATCCTGGCCGCGGGCTACCGGCTGCGCGTGCCGGTCACGGTCCACATCGGCCTGGGCTACGACATCATCCACGAGCATCCCAATTGCGACGGTGCGGCGTTGGGCGCGGCGTCCTACCGCGACTTCTTGATCTTCACCCAGACGATTACCCGGCTCCAGGACGGCGTGCTGCTCAACTTCGGCACCGCGGTGATGGGGCCGGAGGTCTATCTCAAGGCGCTTTCGATGGCGCGCAACGTGGCCCACCAGGAGGGCCGGCGCATCGACGAATTCACCACCGCGGTCTTCGACCTGCAAAACCTGGGCCCGGACCTGCGTCACGAGGCGCCGAAAACCGACGCCCGCTACTACTACCGGCCGTTCAAGACGATCCTGGTGCGCACCGTGCAGGATGGCGGGGAGAGTTTCTACGTGCGGGGGGACCATCGGGCGACGTTGCCGGCTTTGTATCGGGAGACGTGTGCGTTGATGGAGATGGAGTAGACAAGGGATAAGGAAACAAGTAGACAAGGAAACAAGTAGACAAGGAAACAAGTAGACAAGGAAGCAAGCACGCAGTACCCAACCCGAGGCATCCCATGAATACTGACCGCCTTAATACCCTCCTCTCCGCATTCCCATCCCGCACCATCCTGGTCGTGGGCGATTTCTTCCTGGACAAATACCTGATCATCGAGCACGCCCTGGCCGAGACGTCGCTGGAGACCGGGTTGGAGGCGCACCAGGTGGTGGAGGTGCGGTGCAGCCCGGGCGCGGCCGGCACCGTGACAGCCAACTTGCGCGCCATGGCAGTCAACGTGATTGCCCTGGGTGTGATCGGCGACGACGGCGAGGGCTTCGAGCTGATCCGCAAGCTGAGGGAAACGGGCGTCGATGTAGACGCGCTGATCGTGCGGCCCGAGCGTTTCACGCCGACCTACACCAAACCGATGCTGCGCGAGCCGGATGGCACGCAGCACGAGCTGAACCGGCTGGACATCAAGAATCGGACGCCGCTGCCGGCCGAGGCCGAGGATGACCTGATCCGCCGCCTGCGCAAGCTGCTGCCGCGCGTCCACGGTGTCATCGTGGCCGACCAGGCGCCGGAGGAGGATTGCGGCACGATCACCGAGCGGGTGCGGGAGGAAATCTGCGCGCTGGCTTGCGCCTACCCGACAGTCGTCTTCACCGCGGACTCACGCGAGCGGATCGGCCTTTATCACGACGTCATCCTCAAACCGAACGCGCGCGAGGCGACCCGCGCGATCCACCCCGATCACGAAGAACCCATCCAGGAATGCTCTGGCCGGTCTTCGACGGCTCGACTGAGCTCGCCGAAGTCCGAGCCAGCTCGCGCCCGGGCAGAAGCCTGCGCGGCGGCGCTCTACCAACGCACGGGCCAGCCGGTGTTCCTCACCCTGGGCGCCGACGGCATCCTGGCATTCCACGAGGGCGGCCCGACCCACGTCCCCGCCGTGCCCGTGACCGGCCCCATCGACATCGTGGGCGCGGGGGACGCCACCATGGCCGGCATCACGGCCGCGTTGTGCGCCGGCGCCACCATCCCCGAAGCCGCGCAGATCGGCTGTCTGGCGGCTGCGGTGACCATCCAGCAGCTCGGTACCACCGGCACCGCGTCCCGGGTGCAAATCTCGATGTGCCACACGCAGAGTTGCGCGGAATCCCAGCAATGCCCGCCAAGTCATTGACAAACAGAATCGCATCACGTACAATCAAACCAAGCAGAATCGCACGAACATGCTGAACAAGGGAGCAGTACGAACGTGCTAACCGTTAGGGCCAGAGTGAGAACAGGTCACAATCTTGTTCCCATTGTCCCCATCGTGATACCTGATCTCGATGAGGTCAGGGAATTCGCCGCGCGATTACATGCGGAGAGAAAGGCCTGGAAGAACGAGGCATTTGGCTGGCAGGCAGAGTATACCCTAACCCGGACAAGCCGGAACCAAAAAGACGACAGCCGCCACTCCCAAAATCATTGCACAAAAAACAAGAATTTCGGGGGTTAGGCACCATCACGGGCAGAGCCTCCGCTTGACTCCAAGATGACCTTCACTCCAGCAGATTTCTGCATCGGTGAAAGCGGCATTTGGTTCTTCTCTCTGATGTGGGAGCGTGGGGACAATGCAGAACCAGTAGAGTTCCTGGACGATCAGAACATCCTGGGAGCAATCTCACTCACCAAGAATTGAAGTCGAGAGGTTCCATCACACGGCGGCCAGAGCGTTTTCGGAGCTGAACCTACAGAGGCGAGCCTATCGCGGGCTCGCCCTGGCGCCGCCGCCGCATGACGGCCAACAGTTTCGGCATCGCCACCGTGTAGGCCCAATAGGCAGGCCGGTTGGTCGGATAATCCCATGCGCCGATGCCCGGCACGAATTCCCCGCCGAACCCCTGCTTGAACCGGTATACGCCCCACATCGGATCGCGCTCGTCGAGCGCATCCGGCGCGCCCCACCAATCGTAGCGGGTGCAGCCGGCCGCCCTGGCCCAGCGCAACGCGGCCCATTGCAGCGCGTGGTTGGGCATCAGGTCGCGGGCTTGCGCAGTGGACGCGCCGTAGAAGTACCATGCGGTCGGCCCGAAGCGGAACAGGATCAGCCCGGCTACCGGCGCGCCCTCGACCTCGGCCAGCAACAGGTGCGCCAACCCCTCGGCCAGGAAGCGCGCCCAGATGGCCTGGTAATATGCGTAGGGCCGCACCAGAAAACCATCCCGGCCCCCGGTCTCGGTGTACATGGCGTAAAACGCGGGCAGGTCGGCCCCGGTCCCGTCCCGCACGACGACGCCGCGGCGCTCGGCCAGGCGGATGTTGTAGCGCCATTTGGGTTTCATGCCAGACAGGAGCTTTTCTTCGGACAACGTCAGGTCTGAAACGACGGTATTACGGTATTGGATATTCTCGGCTGAGGGACGCCAGCCGCGCCGGGCCAACGTGGCAGCCACAGCCTGTCCCAGCTCAGTGTCGGCGCGCACGTCGGGGTCGATCTTGACGAAGATCGCACTTCCGGCCCGCGCCTGGGCTTCCAACCCGGCCAACACTATTTCCACCAGCCCTGTGTCCGACCAATCCAACAGCGGCCCTTTCGGAACGTAGGCAACCGCGACCGGGACGCGCGGGCTCAGGCGGCGGATGAGCAGAGACGCGGCGGCAAGCGGCGAAGCGCCCCCCCCACCCCCCAACCCTTCGACGGGCTCAGGGCAGGCTCTTGGGGGGAGTCGAGTTTCTTCCAACTTAGAGGAGAGTTGAGTTCCCCCCAAGATTGGGGGGGTAGGGGGGGCTGTCCACACCAGCCGCCGCGCTCGCCACCCGGTCTGCGCCTTCGTCTCGCCCCAGGCCCAGCTTTGCAGGATGTGCGGCTGCGGCAGCGCGAGGAGTGCAGCATCCCAGGTGCCCGCGTCGGTAACGCGATGGATCATCACTGCGCTCCCCTGCCCCCCTGCTCCCCCGCCCCCCTGCTCCCCCGCCCCCCTGCCCGGCCTCACGCGCAACGCAAACCGATATACCCAATACCCAATACCCGACACCGGCAGATCCCACGCGCCAGCGTACCGCACCACCTCTCCGCCAAACCCCTGTTTGAAGCGGTAGACGCCCCACAACCCGCCCTCGCCCCAGCTTTCGGCGCCCGCGTAGGCCTCCGGGGTCGCGCCCACCTCGTCCGGGATGCCCCACAGGTCATACGTGCGACAGCCGCGCGCCCTGGCCCACTGGATCGCAGCCCATTGCAGCGCGTGGTTCGGCATCAGGTTGCGGCCGTGGTCACCCGACGCGCCCCACATGTACCAGGCGCGCTCGCCCAACGCGAACACCGCGATCGCGGCCAGCATCTCGCCCGCGTGTTCGGCGATCAGCCAGGTGGCCAGACCATCGGGAACAAACAGCTCGGTCGCCGTCCGATAGTACTCCGGGCTATGCACGCCAAAGCCGTCGCGCCCGCCGGTAAGATCGAGCAACCCCTGGATAGCCGCCAGATCAGCCGGAGCCCCCTCTCGGACGATCACGCCTCGGCGCTCGGCCAGGCGGATGTTATAGCGCCACTTCGACTTCATGCGCGCCAGGATCTCTTCTTCGTCCGCGGTCAGGTCGATGTGGATGGTGCTGAGTGGCTGCACACGCTGCGGGCTGGGCCGAAAGCCGTAACCGGCCAGTTGTGCGGCCACCGCGGGCGACGCCGGCAGCTCGGGCTCGATTTTAAACAGCGCGGCGCGATGTCTGCGACACACGGCGCACATTTCGGCCAGCAGGGCGCGCATCTGACCCGCGTCTGTCCAGTCGACCAGCGGCCCTTTGGGCGCGTAGGCCAGCGTCTGGCCCCACGGCAGCCGGCGGAACAGCAGGCTGGCGCCGGCGATGATCGGCGCGTCCGGTTCTGAGCCGCCGCGCACGACCGCGCGGTCGGCCGTCCAGCCGACCGCGGCCTTCAGCGCGGCCCAGCGGCTGGTTTGCAGGATGTGCCCGTGCGGGTGGCCGGCGACGAACGCGTCCCAGGCCCGGTCGGCGGGTGAAAAGGTGGCCTCAGTCATCGTGCGATTATAGCATTGTCCGCCAGGTTCGGGGAAACGCAGACCTGACAGGTTTCGAAAACCTGTCAGGTCTTGGCACAACGCAGTATGAGTTTGTGGCCGGCGCGCCGGGGGATTACTAAACATCACCCGATCGCCAGACGGGATCACGTCAGGGTAGAGCTTGCCCCCGATCGACGTGAAGTCAGCTCGCCTCCTGACTTGCCTCATACTTCTGGCGCACATCCTCCAGCCGTCGAGTACGCCCCGCGACCTTCTGCTGGCGCGCCCGACCGATCGTTTCCAGAAAAGCGGGATGCCGTGCGATCAGATCGTCTGCCACGTCATCATCTAGCAGGCTGCGAATCACAAGAATAGGATGCTTCTTCTCGGTAATCAGAATCGGCTCGGCCACGGCGGCAAGGATTCGATCCTGGAGTCGGGCATCGAGAGTATCCAGCTCGATCTCTTTCATCGCATTTGCTCCAGTTCCTCCAGATACATCAATGATTCCTCTTTGCCCATCACGCGCAGCACGACAACTTCGGCAGTCACTTCATCAACATCATCCTGTGACGTGCCAGGCACTTGGAGGAAGTGCCTGGCACGTGAGAATCAGCGCAAGGTCACACGATGTGGCAGGACAGCGATGCCACACAGTCCACGTACCTTCTGGCACAGTGGCGTTGGTCTGCCAGAGATGGTAGCACGGAGGGAGGCCGCATGTCAATTACACGCGCGGTCGGAAGGCCGGCCCCGGCACGCCCGATATCGCCCGCATCCCGGCTCCTCAACTGAGCTTCGTCAAGCCCAACCTCCCCTTCCTGATCGCGGACATCGAGCGCGAGCTGCTGGATCGGTAATCAGCCGGACGTATCGGTTCGCGCCTTCGTGCTCCAACCGCCCCCGCTACTCACCTAACGCCTGCTCGAATTCGGCCACATCGTTGGCCTGGACCGCCACCCGCAGCAGCTCGCGCAGGCGCTCTGGATCGGCCAGCTTGAAAACCTGCTTCTCCAGGCGACGGTAGGTCGACGCGGTCAGGTTCAGGCGAATGGCGAGGGCATCCAGAATCGCCTCGGTCAACCCTTCGGTCTTACCCCTGGCCTCACCCCTGGCCTCACCCCTGGCCTCACCCTCAGCCAAGGCTGCGCTGCGCTCCTTCTCGCGAATCCGGCGCAGGAAGGGGGTATCCATCAGCAAACCCTGGTCTATTGCCTCGAGTAGTCGTTCTGCCATGTTTAAGATCTCCTCGTCTCGCATCAGGCTGGCGAAAGCCGCAAACAAACGGGCCCGTTCTGCGGCGTCAGCTATCTGGCCAATCGCAGCCACCGTTTGCGGCACGATCCGCGCCGGTTCCGCGATGCGCGTCTGACCGATCAGCGTGAGCAGCGCCGGGCGGTTCAACGCCAACAACTCTTCAGCCCGCATTTGCCACAGGCGGATCACCCGGTAACGCCACGCCAACGTCAGGTCGCCGGCCGGGCACGCGATGTGGTAATCGCCCGTGTCGTGGACGCCCGCGCCATCCCCCACATAAAGCACCGCGGCACACAGGGGCACGTGCTCCAGATGCCGGTGGTCCAGCTCGCGTTCTGCAATCCGGCCCAGGTAGTCCACCATGCGCCAGGGCATCGGCCGCTCGCTATGCTTCCCCTGGAACTCGATGTGCAGCAGGACATCGCGGCCGTCAGTCAAGGTGACGTAGAAGACCGTATCGCTGCGCACGGCTCCTGCAGGCAGTTCGATGTTCAAGGCTCGCACGGACTGCACGGTCCCCGGCTCCACGTTCAGCAGCCAGGCCGCGAAGTCAAGCGCGAAATCACGCACCACGACCTTCAAGGGATTGTCGGTTTCCGGCATCGGTCGGCTCCTGCGACGAAGTGGGCTGTGAAAGCGACTCAAGCAGGAGGGATCATAGCACGCGACGCGTCAAACGGCAAGAACCGAAACAGAGGGCAAGGCAGGGGTTGGACCACAAAGACGCGGGATTCCTTTTGACGTGCCAGGCACTTGGGGGAAGTGCCTGGCACGTGAGAGTTCATCTTCCCCGACATCGCGGTGGCGGTGCGTTTCGTGGGCCTGACCGGCACGGGGCAGCGCCGGCGCAAGAACCAATTCGAGACGTCGTGTGGGGGAGACCGTGTGATAGGGTAGCATGGGGGGCCACATGTCAATCGCATACGCGGTCGGAAGACCGGCCCCGGCACGCCCGATATCGCTTGTTGTTGTTCTGGCTCTCTTGCAGTACAATGGCTGTGGTGTGCGCGGTATGCCATATCCCATGACCAGATCAGAGACCGATGCATGGCTTGATCCAGCGTCACACGTCAGGAGGCAGTGAGATGTCTGTTGGAGGAACGGTATTCACACAGCAAATGGTTCGACTGAGGGCGGATGGCAGTCTTACCCTGCCGCCTCGGGCATTGCGGGCTTTGGCCTTGCCGCCCAGGCAGGAATGGATGGTGTTGTCCATGGGGCAAGCCCTGCTGCTTGTCCCCAGTCCTTCGGTGGTGCTGGATGCCTCCCAGGCGATTGCCAGAATCCTGGCTGAGGAAGGGGTAACCCGCGAGGAACTTCTAGCAGATCTGGTTGACGAGAGGCAACAGTACAACCGCGAACGATACCCCGAGATCTACAGGTAACAGTCCATTGCATCGCGGTGGGAAGGCTGGCTCCGGCACGCCCAAGTTGTCGCGCCCATGCTTATGTGGTATAGTATGGACAAGAATCGCAACTTGCCAATCTGGAGATGCCACGATGGAACTTGCCGCGTTGGTTCAAGACATTCACCGGCTCAACCACGAGCTGGAACGCTTCGAGCGCCGGTACGGGATCATGTCGGAGACTTTCTACGAGTCGTATACAGCCGGAGAAGAGCCAGAGGACGACGCCTGGGTGCTGGATTTTGAGAAATGGGCCGGGCTGTATGAAGTTCGCCGCGACCGGCAGCAGGCTTATGAACGGGCCATGCAACGGGTCCGGCGCGAACAACGATCGCCTTTCAAAATCCTGCAGCCTGTGGCGGTGTAGTCATGCTCGGCGGTTCCCTGCCAGACTATGAACTCTTTGTCTACGCGCTGCAGGACAGCTTTGCCAGTATTCTGGTATCCACCCTTCCCCACCACAAGCACATTCCTCCCAACATCAAACACCACCGCATCCCCGCCCCTCAACTGAGCTTCACCAGGCCCAATCTCCCCTTCCTGATCGCGGACATCGAGCGCGAGCTGCTGGATCTGTGATCAGCCGGATGCGGCGGTTCGCGTCATCCGACCCGCGCCGGCTCGAACGCGATCACGCCGGATGTGAGCACGGCTGATCCATTGGGCATCCAGATTGCCTCAGCCCATGGTTTTGTGGTATAGTATAGACGAGGAGATGCCCCCATGACCCTTGACGAGATCATGCGCGACATACAGGCGATGCGCGAAGACTTGCTGGTCTTCGAGCGCAAATACGGTGTGCCGACCGAGGTGTTCTACGAGGCTTACCAGCGCGGGGAAGAGCCGGACGATCCGACCTGGGTGCTGGATTGGAGCGAGTGGGCCGCCACACAGAGTTTGCTTCAGGATCGGCTGGCAGCCTATGACAGCAGTGTGCGCTGGCTTCTGGTGAACACGACGTTTGCCAACCTGTCGGAACTGATCGGACGGACGGCGCGGCATGAACCCATTGCGCTCCCTGCCTGAATACGAGATCTTCGTCTATACTCTGGCGCAACGCTACCTGCTCATTCGACGTTCGACGCTGGTGGTGGTACGCCGCGGCGCCGCTATCGCGGTTCTGAGCGGCGCGGTCGAATTGGCCGGCGGCATCCGCTTGGTCGTGCGCGAAAAACTATCCTTTGCGCAGTCGCCGGGTCTCATCATTGGCTACGGATATGAAGTTTGGCGAGGTGAAGAGGAGCTCTATTGGTATGATTCTCAAGCGCATCCAGGGGACAGACAGCTTGCCAGTACGGATCCTCACCACAAGCACATCCCTCCCGACATCAAACACCGCCGCATCCCGGCTCCTCAACTGAGCTTCACCAGGCCCAACCTCCCCTTCCTGATCGAGGAAATCGAGCGCGAGCTGCTGGGGTAGTAGCATCTCAAGGTGTCGGCTCGTGGCATTCTGCCAGCGCCGGCTCTGCGATGCGCGTCTGGCCAATCAGCGTCAGCAGCTCCGACCGGCCCAAGGCGAGCAGTTCTTCGGCCGGAATCAGCCATAGCCGGATCATCCGGTAGCGCTACGCTGGCGTCAGGCCGCTGTCCGGGCAACCGTTGTGGTAGTCCCTCCGTGTCGTGCACATCGGGCCTGTCACCCAAAGATGAGCGGGTGCGCCGGTATGCCGGTCCCTTTGACACCCATCCGTCTGCCGTGCTATCATCCCACCTACATACTGTCACGTGTCTGGCATTTGCCGACAAGCGCCAGGCACACAAACTATTGAGGTCCCATGCAAGCAAACCTGGTCAACGGCTGGCGCGAGGTATTGGCCCGCATCTTCGACGGGTTCGAGATCGCATATGGCGTGTCCCCGGAATGGCTGGTCAACCCGGACACCAACCGGCGTCTGAAGCTGGACTACCTGTTCCCCGACATCGCGGTGGCGGTGCGTTTCGTGGGCCTGACCGGCACGGGGCAGCGCCGGCGCAAGAGCGACGAGGAGCTGGTCGACGAAGCGAGCCGCGAGGACGCCCGGGCCGCGGTCTGCCGCGAGCACGGCGTGGTGCTGATCAGCATCGACCCGGACGGCGAGCCGCGCGTGGCGTTGCGCAGCCTGGAGAGCGGCCTGTCCCGCGCCACGTCGCAGTTGGCGCAAAGCGACCTGCCCCACGAACGCAAGGTCAGCCTGATGCCGCAGCTCAGCGCCGCACGCCGCCGCGCGGGGGAATTCACTACCAAACTGGCCAACCCGGCCAAACTCAACCTGTACGCCGAGATGTGGTGGGATCGACAGGCCGCGCTGGCTGAACAGGCGCCCGCCAGGAAATCGACCGCGCCGGCCCGCCCCTATCGCGTCGGCATGGCCGTGACCCACACGCACTTCGGCCCCGGCCGGATCATCGCCATCGCGCCGGACGGCGGCGACGCCAAGGTGACCGTGGACTTCGTCGAGTCGGGCGTGCGCGATTTCTACGCCAGCCTGGTGGGGGATAAGCTGCTGCCCCAATAATCAGCCCCCCGCCGGCCCGGATGCCGCGTGCGCCCGTTGTCAGTCCCTTGTCGTGCCCGCGTCAAGGACGCAGACCGCCAATAATCGTATAATTGGCCATCGCTGGGTTCCAGCGAGAACCGGGCACGCCGGTGGATACGTCTGTGGGGCACAAGCGGGCTCGGTCGGGAGACCGGCCCGAGCGCGTCTGCGAGGCTGCCGCACCAGCCCGCTTGAGCGGGCTTGCATCTTGTAGCCAGCGGGCTTTAGCCCCTGGCGGGATCCACATCACGCGAGGTACACCATGAACCGAACCCGCTGGATCTTTTTCGGCATCCTGGCCGGCGCGCTGGCGATCGTCGCCGCCTCGCTGGCCCTGCAACTGATCAGCGAGACCACCGCGCTGATCCTCTTCATCGCCTGCACGATCTTCTCCGTGGGCGTGGTCGCGATGGACTTCCTGGGCGTCCTCGGCGGCCACCACGGCGACGCCGGGCACGATTTCCATGTTGGTGCCGACATCGCCGGTCATCTTGATGCCGGCGATGTCGGCGATGTCGCTGGTCACTTTGATGCCGGCGATGCCGCCGGCCACGTCGATGCTGACATCGGCGGCGACATCGACGTTGGCGGACACTTCGCCTTCGGTGACCACGTCGTCGATGCCGGCGGTCACGAGGCCGGTGAGGGCGGCGATCATGGCGAAGGGGGGGATCATGGCGAGGCCGGCCACACGCACCCGGCCACCGGCCAGCCTCACGCGGCCCCGATCCTGTCGGTGCTCACCTATCTGCGCCTGCTGGTCTACTTCTGCTTGGGATTCGGGCCGACCGGCTGGGCCGGCATGATCAGCGGTCGTGGCGCGTTGGGCAGCCTGGCGCTGGCCGTGCCTGTCGGCGTGCTGGCGCTCTTCCTGGCCCAGGCCTTCTTCCGCTTCCAGCGCCACGACACCGACTCCCAGATCCGGCGGCAGGAGCTGCTCTCGCAAACAGCCACCGTGCTCATCCCGCTCGATCACAAGACGATGGGCAAGGTGCGAATGCGGGTGGGCCTCAGCGTCACCGAGCAGTACGCGCTGGCCGCCAGCCCCGGCGCCGCATTCCGCAAGGGGGAGACGGTGCGGATCGCCAAGATCACGGATGAGTGTGTGTACGTCAGGTAAGCCTGATACACTTTGAGTTTTGAAAGGAGCATCGTTATGCCTTCATTTGAATCCTTGCTGATCGGGGTGCTGGGCGGTGTCCTGGCGCTCCTGCTGTTCATGATCGTCCTGGCGCTGTTGCGCTCGCTGGTGCGGGTCTGTCCGTCCAACCACATCCTGGTGGTAACCGGCGGCACCGAGACTGTGGTGGATGGCCGCAAGTACGGCTTTCGCATCCAAAAGGGCGGCTGGACCTTCGTCATCCCATTCCTCCAAACCGCCCAGGCCATCGACCTGACCATCCTGCCGATCAACGTGCGGATCGAGGGTGTGAACTCGGCCAACGGCATCAGTGTCGGCGCGGACGCCACGGCCTGCGTTTGTATCGATGATCTCAACGCGACGCTGCTCTACAGCGCCGTGCAGCAGTTGCTGGGCAAGTCGCGCGGCCAGATCCAGGAACAGATCCAGCAGACGATGATCGGCAACTTCCGCGCCGCGCTGAACAAGACCACACCGCTCCAGGCGATCGGCATGGTGGAGAGCGCCGAGGACGTGGGCGGGGTAGGCGGGGCAGACATGGAAGCCAGCCTCGACGTGACCGCCAACGACGCGGAGGGGGAGCGGGCGCTCTTCCGTCAGTTCCTGCTGGAAGATTGCCAGGAGGACCTGAGCGCGTTCGGCATGGAGGTCGTCTCCGTGTCGCTCCAGCGGATCTGGGACACCTCCAACTACATCGCCAACCTGGCCAACAAGACCCTCTCGCGCAAACGCCAGGAGGTGGAGATCGAGGAAGCCCGGCTGCGTGCGCGCGCCGAGCGGGCCGAGTCGGACGCCAAACGCCGCATGTTGGTGGCCGAAGGCCAGGCCAACGAGCGGATCCTGGCCGCCCAGCAGGACGTCGAGCTCTTTCGCCGCCAGTGCGACGCCGAGATCAACCGGGCCAGGCTGGAAGCCGACAGCGCCATCGCCCAGGCGGAGAGCCACGGCCAGCGGCAGGTCGAAGAGATGAAGGTGGAGCTGCAAAAGCTCAAGAACCAGTCCGAGGTCACGGTCGAAGCCGATGCCAGGCGCCAGGCGGCCGAGATCCTGGCCACTGGCGAGGGGCAGGCCGTAGAGATCGTCCAGCAAGTGCGCAACGACCTGCTCGAACAGAAGGTCGGCCTGCTGCGGGATGCCGGCGACACCGGCAAGATTGCGCTGTTCATCAGCCAGTTGCCCAGGCTGTTCGAGGCGTATCAGCTCTATGCCAGCGAGCAGTCAGTGGAGAACCTGATCGTCTTGAACGAAGACGATGGCTTCAACGCCGCGGTCAACCGCGGGCCGGCCGCGCTGGTCGATTTCCTGGCCCGGCTCGAAGCGGGCTTCGGCATCAGCATCAAGCAATTGCTATCCAGCAACGCCGCGGCCAGTCCAGCGGCAGCGCAGAAGGAGGCGTAACCATGTGGGTCTTTTTGATCACCCTCGGGATCCTGATCCTCATCACGCTGGTCTTGCAGGTCGTGATGAAGATGAAGCTGGTACCGCCCAGCCAACTGGCCGTGGTGCACGGCAAGGGGGACAGCTTCCGCACCTATCGCGGTGGCCGCGTCTTCGTGCTCCCGCTGATCAACCGCTTCAACACCATGGACCTGACACCCCAGACCACGACCGTGGTGGTCGAGTCGGCCATCGCCAAGGGGATCGTCCCGCTGACGGTCAGGGCCACTGTGAGCTTTGCGGTCGCCAAGTCGGAGCGCGGCATGATCAACGCGGTCAAGCGTATCCTGCACATGACGGACGACTGGACCGACCTGCAGGATATCGCGACGTCCATCATCGAGGGGCACCTGCGGGACTCCATCGCGGCCATGACGCCGGAAGAGGTGATGAGCCACAAGGACCGGCTGATCCAGAACATGATCAAGGTCTGCAAGTCGGACCTGGAAGGGATCGGGCTGGAGATCACCACCATGAACATCGCGGATGTGGACGACCACCGGCTGGAAGGGGTCAAGGAGCCCGACCTGTACATCGCCCTGCTCAAGCGCATCCAGACCGCCAACGCCGAGAGCCAGTCGCGCGAAGCCAAGGCCATGGCCCGCGCCGCGGCCAAAGAGCAAGAGGAGGGCCGGCGGTCCGAGGTCGCGGTCCGGGAGCAGCAGAACGAGCGCCAGAACATCGATGCCAAGACCAGGGTGCAGGTGGCGCAGGAGAACCAACGCGGGGCCATCGGCATGCAGCGAGCCACCCGCAACGCCGAGTCGGAGGTGGCGGGCGTCACGGCGCAGATCGAGGCCGAAAAACAGCGCATTGAGATGGTCAAGGCCCAGTTCCAGGCCAACACCATCGTTCCGGCCCAGGCCGGCCAGACGAAGCTGATCGAGAACGCCCGCGCCGAGGCCGCCAGGATCCGGGGCCAGGCCCAGGCCGAGCTGAACCAGTTGGCGCGCACCATTGCGATCCTCCAGGCCGGGGGAGAGCGGGGTGTGACCGCGTATCTGATCGAGAAGTTCGGGGACCTGATCGAGCCGTTTGCGCAGACGATGAACCTGTTCCCGGTGGAGCACATCACCGTGATCGCCGGTCGCAACAAGCCGGACGGCCCGATCTCGGCCATCCATCCCAGCGCGGTCGACGCGAGCCTGAACCAACGCATCGCGGAGGTGCTGGGCGCGGCAGGTGTGGTAGCCGTGGGTGCGAAGCACTCTCAGGGATTGGAAATCCCCGCCTGAAGCCGAAAAGTGGCCTCAGCCACTGGTTGTCAGGCCGCTCCCCGCCTGAAGCCGAAAAGTGGCCTCAGCCACTGGTTGTCAGGCCGCTGAGGGTGCCCTCAGGCGCTGAGCTTCTCAAGTTTAGACAGTGAATTCGATTCACTGGGCTCTTGATCGAAGATTGAGGCGCAGGTGTAAAACTTGCGCCTCCTTTTTTTGTCGGATAGCAAACCACGGAGCATCGCCCATGAAACCCATTCGCCTGCTCGATCTCGGCCACGTTTCGCCGCTGCGCTCGCAGACCGTTTACCATGCGGTGGCGTACGCCATGACCACGGACACACCGGATACCATCATCCTGGTTACGCCGTCGCAACCCTACGTGTGCATCGGCTACCACCAGGAACTGGAAAAGGAGGTCGATCTGGCGCACTGTCAGGCGCACGGGTTGCCGGTCCTGCGCCGCGAAGTGGGTGGCGGCGCGGTCTACCTGGACGATGGCCAGCTCTTCGTCCAGTGGATCTTCCATGCAGACCACCTGCCGACCAACCTGGAGCAGCGTTTCGCGCTGTACGTCCGGCCGCTGGTCGAAACGTACCAGGCGCTGGGCATCCCCGCCTACCTGCGGCCGGTCAACGACATCCACGTGGGGGGCAAGAAGATCGGCGGGACGGGCGCGGCGCAGATGGGCATCGCCGAGGTCGTGGTGGGCAGCCTGATGTTCCACTTCGACAAGGCCACCATGGCGCGGGTGCTCAAAGTGCCGTCGGAGAAGATGCGCGACAAGATCTTCGAGAGCCTG
>Ga0100396_1001573_pt1 | contig 14826 bp, 11 predicted proteins | sample CryGeymeta201520_FD_81551 | JGI IMG/M metagenome (GOLD analysis project Ga0100396, IMG submission 81551) | Groundwater microbial communities from Crystal Geyser aquifers in Utah, USA - Crystal Geyser metaG 2015-20 | ecosystem: Environmental > Aquatic > Deep subsurface > Groundwater | place: USA... | reverse complement strand
ATCGCGGTGTTGACGCTGCGCCTTTCGGATCAGCCGCTGCTCAAGCCGCTGATCGATGTGCCCCGCATGGCCGAGATCGGCCGGGAACTGCTGCAGGGGCAACTGCAAGCCTTTGTCAAGGGTGATGTGGAGACTGCGAAACGACTTGCAAGTCGAGATACTGAAGTCGATCAACTTAACGAGCAGGTTTTTCGCGAGTTGTTGGTGATCATGTTGACCGACCCGCGCACCATCACCCGAGCGACCTATTTGATGTGGGTAGCGCACAACCTGGAGCGGTTTGCCGACCGCACCACGAACATCGGCGAGCGGGTGGCATTCCTGATGACCGGCGAGATCGTTGAGCTAAACGAATGAAGCGCTCGCACGGCGGGCGCGCAAACCCAGGATAGAGGCTTATGGACCTGACACAATTGAGCCAGATGGTGACTTGGCTGGACGAGGAGCATCGCCGCGATCGCGATGAACTCGCCAAGTTGGATCAGCGCCTGCAAAGCATGGCCATCGAGAAACAGGAGCAGGCGCGGCGCATCCAGGATCTCGAGGGACGCCTGGCGAGCACCCATGCGCAATTGTCCCGCTTCACGCAACTGGAGCAGGCGCTGCAACAGTTCAAGAACGAAGTTGTGGTGATGCTGGACAAGCATACCGAGACGCGCTTGCAGGCCGAACGGGAAACGGAGCGGGCGCGGCTGAGTGATCGGGAAATCTTGGCGCGCGGCATCGCCGAGTTGCGCAAGGAACTACTGCGACTGGGCCGCGTCGAGGAGGAGCTTGCGACGCGGCAGGCTGAGGACCAACGCCTGGGCGAGATGCTGTTGGCGCAACGCCAGGCGCTGAGCATTCTCAACCGGGATGTCGATGAGCGCACGCGCAGTCTGCCGTACATGGTGGAGCAACGCGCGCAGGACAACAAGCGGATCGCCCAGATCCAGGCGGAAAACGTCGAACTGCTCAAGCGGACCGATGGACTGGCCAGCAAACAACCGTTGGTTGAGGAGAAGATCCAGCGCGTAGAAAAGGAACTCCAGCGCATCCAACCGCTTCTGGACCAGGTCCGCCGCGACCAGCAGGCCTTCATCGAGGCGCTGAAGGTGGCCGAGGTCGATCGCTCCCGCCAGATGGCCCAGTGGGAGGAGGAATTCGGTCAGCAGCGCGAGACAATCGAGAAGCAGGCCGCTCTGATGCGCGAGTTTGCGGCCCGGTACGAGGCAGCCGGCCGGGCGATCAAGGCGCTGGAGGAGTTCCAGGCCCAGATGGTCCGGGAGCAGAAGCAGGTCTCGGAACTGCAACGGCTGGCCGAGGAGCGGCAGCGCAAGGAGTTAGCCGAGTGGCAGGCCGAAAACGAGCAACGTTGGAAGAAGGAGATGTTGCGCTGGGAATACGCCAACCAGGAGCAGCACAAGATCAATCAGAAGATGCAGGAGCGCTTCCCGCCGGTCGAGCAAGGCATCTCGCTGCTTCAGCGCGAGGCAGAGGCGTTGTGGCGGGTGCAAGAGTTGCTGGGCCAGAAGCAGTTGAACCAGGCCCAGCAACTGTTGGACGCCATCGGCGCGGCCGTGGAGGGTCGCCCCAAAGCGGAGTCATAGAAAAACACAGTTGGCGACGGATGAGACCTCACCCCTGCCGTCGCGACGGAGGCATGCATGCGTGTCATCGGCACGGCCGGCCACGTGGATCATGGCAAATCGACGTTGGTGCACGCGCTGACTGGTATCGACCCCGATCGGTTGCGGGAAGAAAAAGAACGCGAGATGACCATCGACCTGGGGTTCGCGTGGTTGACGTTGCCCGCGCCCCGGGAGCCGGGCGGGCAGCCGGGCAGCGCGCTCGATTCGACGGTTGGGGTCGTGGACGTGCCGGGCCATATCGATTTCATCAAGAACATGTTGGCCGGTGTGGGTGGCATCGATGCGGCGCTGTTCGTGGTGGCGGCCGACGAAGGGGTGATGCCGCAGACCGAGGAGCACCTGGCGATCCTGGATCTGCTCCAGGTGCCGGCCGGGGTGGTCGCGTTGACCAAGGTGGATGTGATCACCGAGGAGGGCTGGCTGGATTTGGTCGAGGCGGACCTGCAAGAGACGCTGGCCGGCACCTGCCTGGCCAACGCGCCGATTGTGCCGGTTTCCGCACGCACCGGTCAAGGCCTGGAGGCGTTGAAGCAGGCGCTGGCCGATGCGCTCGCCGCGGCGCCCCCGCGGCGAGATCGCGATCAGGCTCGTCTGCCGATCGACAGGGCTTTCAGCGTGGCCGGATTTGGCACCGTGGTGACCGGTACCCTGAGTGACGGCCAGTTTCGGGTCGGCGATGAGGTCGAGATCGTGCCGGGCGGTTTGCGCGCGCGCATTCGCAGCCTGCAAACGCACAAGCGCGCGGTCGAAACGGGTTTGCCGGGCAGCCGACTGGCCATCAATCTGACCGGCGTCCACCCCGATGAACTTGTGCGAGGCATGGTGGTCGCGCGCCCGGGCGCGCTGCGGAGCACCGGACTCGTGGACGTCCGGCTGCGGTTGGTCGCCAACAGCGCGGTGGGGCCGCTCCGGCACAACCAGGCTGTGGACTTTTTCAGCGGCGCGGCGCAGGTGGCGGCCCACACCCGTTTGCTGGACGCCGAGGAGATTCCGCCGGGCGGGTCCGGTTGGGTCCAGTTGCGCCTGGAGTCTCCGGTCGCGCTGGTGACCGGTGATCGTTTCATTGTCCGTCATCCTTCGCCGAGTGTGACCGTCGGGGGCGGGCAGGTGGTCGATCCGCATCCGCGGCGCCGTTGGCGGCGGTTCCAGCGTGAGGTGTTGGACCAACTGGAGGCCCTGGCGCGCGGCACGCCGGAAGACCTGTTGCTGCACGCGCTGGCGACCATGGAACCCGCTTCCCTCAAGGCATTGGTTGAGGGTAGCGGTCTGGCTGCGACGACGGCCGAGGCGACCCTGGCCGGGATGATCGCAAAGGGGCAGGTGCTCCCGCTCGGCGTGGCTCAGCCGCCGCTTGTCAACAGCAACACGCCGGCGCTTTCCATCGGGGGCTGGCGCCAACTGGCCACGCGCATGGCCGACGTGTTGGCCGAGTATCACGCCCAGTATCCGTTGCGGCCTGGCATGGCTCGCGAGGAGCTCAAGAGCCGCCTGCAGGGGCGGGATAAGTGGTCGCCGAAGTTGTTCAACGAGTTCATCGCACGCGGCATCGCTGAGGCGGTTTTGGAGGAGGCCGGCGAATATCTGTGTCGGCCGGGTCATCGCATTGTCTTTACCCCCGAGCAGCAGGCTCGGGTGACCGCCCTTCTGGACGCGTTCCGCCGCCAGCCCTACACACCCCCCTCCATGGCCGAGAGCAGCGCCGTCACGAGCCCTGATATCGTCAGCGCATTGCTGCATCAAGGGATCTTGGTCCGGCTGAGCGAGGATGTGCTGTTCCTGCGCGAGACCTATGACGAGATCCTCGCGGGGATCGTGGCGTTTATTCGCGAACACGGCAGCATGACTGTGGCCCAGGTGCGGGATACGTTCAACACCAGCCGCAAGTACGCGCTGGCGGTCATGGAACACCTGGACGAGCGCAAGGTGACGCGGCGGCAGGGGGACGAGCGGGTGCTGCGGTAGAGGAGCCACCGATGGAGCGGCCCTATTTCATCTGGGACTACGATATCAGCGACGAGCAGGTCCGGGAGATCCTGCGGGGCGATGACGAGTTCCGCAAGACGTGGCTCGTCGGTCGCATCGTGCAGTACGCGCACTGGAACGACATCTGGAAATACCTGACGCTGGACGATGTCCGGGTGTACTTTGACCGGATCTCTTGGCGGTTTCCCTTTGTGAAAGAGATGTGGGCGCACGCCCTCGAGGTGTGGGACCAGGGTGGCGGAGCGCCGGCGTTGCACGAGCTGCCGGCGGTTTACACCACTCTCCCTGACCGAGAACCGCAGTTGATAGAAGGGGTCCTGACACCGCTGCAACAAGATAGCTTGGCGGTGTTTTTCGCCGATCCGATTGCACAGCGGTTTTGGTTGACCGGTGGTACAGCTCTGGCCGCATTCTACCTGGGGCACCGGCCGAGTGAGGACCTGGATCTGTTTACCTTGGACGCAGAGGCGCTTGATCAAGCTCGTCGCGTCATGCCAAACATCGCCCAGGAATCGCAGGGCGTCCTGACCAGCGGTATCAGCGCCCCGTACTATCAGCAGTTCTTCTTGACGCGTCCAGGTTTGCCGCCGCTGAAACTGGACCTGGTGCGCGAGGTGGGACCGCAGTTCGGCCAACGCCAGGCGGTCGGCGGCGTCATCGTGGATTCCTGGGTTAATATCGCCACAAATAAGGTCGCCGCGATCTTCGGGCGTACTGCGGCCAAGGACTTTGTTGACCTGTATTTCCTCCTGCACGCCGGCCACGATCTGAAGACCCTCATCTCGCTGGCGCAAGAAAAAGACCGGGGGCTGACCGAGTTTTACCTCGGCTATTCCATGCGCCAGGTGACCCGGTTCGACGCGCTGCCCAGGATGTTCAAAGCCATCACCCTGGAAGAGCTGCGCGCCTTCTACCTCGAGCTGGCCGACGACCTGTTGCGGCAGGTCAACCCGACCACCTGATCTTTCCATCTACCACGGTTATCTCCACCCGCGTCTCCAAAATCGCCATCGGGTCGATCGTGAAGATGTCCTGCGAGAGCACGGCCAGGTCGGCCACGTAGCCCGGCCTGATGCGTCCGCGATAGCTTTCCTCGCCCGCGGCGTAGGCCGGCCAGCAGGTGTAGGCGTCCACGGCCTCGGCCACGGTGACGCGCTCCTGGCCTTGCCAGCCTTCTGGCCCCGGCGTGCCATCGCTGCGGCGGCGAGTGACGGCCGCGTGGATGCCGATCAGCGGCGCGTGGGGCTCCACCGGGCCGTCCGAGCCAAAGATCAGCCGGGCGCCACTGGCGAGCAAGCTGCGGAACGGGTAGGCCGACCGGGCGCGCAGCGATCCCCAGTGGCAGTCCACCAGCGCCATATCGGAGGTGGCATGGATCGGTTGAACGGACGCGATGACGCCCAATTGGGCCAGTCGGGGCAAATCATCCGGGTGGATACACTGGACGTGTTCGATGCGGTGGCGGAGAACTGATTTCGGATTTCGGATTTCGGATTTCGGATTCGGCTGCTGACCCGGACAATCGGCAATCCGCAATCGGCAATCCGCAATCTCGCGCCTCCGCACTTCCGCCAACACGTCCAACACGTCCCGGTTGGCGCGGTCGCCGATGGCATGGATGGTGAGGCTGAGCCCGGCCGCGCTGGCGTCCAGCGCCTGCGCCAGCAATTCCTCCGCAGCCGTAGTCGCCACTCCCCGGTTGTCCGGTTCCCCCTCGTAGGGTTCGAGCATCAAGGCAGTCCGGCTGCCCAACGCGCCATCCGCGAAGATCTTGATCCCGCCGATGCGGAGCCAGGGGTCTCCCAGGCCGCTACGGAGTCCCAATGTCCGGGCATGGGACAGGTTGCCGGCGGGCATTTGCTGGAGCACGCGTAACCCGAGATCGCCTGTCCCGCGCAATGCCTGGCACGTGCGCAACGCGAGTCCGTCCAACGTGTCACTGGCGTTGTGGATCGCGCTGAGCCCGCTGCGCCAGAGAGCAGGGATTGCCGCGCGCACCGCAGTCGTCGTTTCGGCCAGATCGGGTTGGGGCAGGGTGGCGCGGATCAGATTGATGGCGTTGTCGCGCAGGACTCCGGTCGGTTCCCCGTGCGCGTCCCTTTCGATAACTCCGCCGTGCACGTCCGGGGTGGCCGTGCGGATCCCGACGTGGCGCAGCGCTGCGGAGTTGAGCCACACCGAGTGCAGATCTTTGCTATCCAGTGCGACGGGCACGTTCCCTGTGACTGCATCGAGCAGCGCGCGGTGGGGGCGCTCGCCCACAGCCCACAGGTTGGCGTCCCAGCCGCCTCCCCGGATCCAGCCGCCGGCCGGCCGGCTGACGACTCGCTCTGCCACCCGGGCTGCCACCGCAGCCGCGGAGGGCGCGGCGGTGGCATTCACCTGTCCAGCGCGCAGCGCCAGCTCGATCAGGTGGACGTGACTCTCGGTGAAGCCGGGCAAAAGCAGGCGGTCGCCCAGCGCGATCACCTCCGTTTGCGGCCCGCGCAGCTCGGCCAGCTCGGTGGTTTGGCCCACCGCAAGGATGCGGTTCCCGCGCACGGCCACGGCTTCGCACCAGGGGTACGTGGGGTCGGCGGTGTAGATTCGCCTGCCGGTGAAGAGCAAGTCAGCGTAGAGATTCAAGGGATGCTTCCGAAGGCGCGGCGCTCTTCCATGCCGACGATCCGCTCGTAGATCGTCTGCAATTCCTCTTCCGAGTAGAAGGAGATCACCAGCCGGCCACCGCGTTTGCCGCGCGTCAGAGCGACCTTGGTGCCCAACGCACCGCGAAACGCATCCTCCAGGCTACGCGTGTAGCGCGTGTCCGGGTCGTCCGCGTGTTCGTCCCCCGAAGTGGTGACCGCGTCGGCCGCGTCGGCCACCGTCACCAGACGGCGCACCAACTCCTCGGTCTGACGCACGGTCAGCTCTCGGGTGATCACCTGCCCGGCCGCCTGAACGATCAGCTCGTCGTCGGCCAATCCTAGCAGCGCCCGGGCGTGGCCTTCGCTCAGGCTGTCTTCGGCGAGCAGGGCCTTGACCGGGTCCGGCAGGCGCAGCAGGCGAACCACGTTGGCCACCGCCACGCGGCTCTTGCCGACGCGATCCGCGACTTCTTGTTGGCTCAAGCCGAAGTCGGTTATCAACGCCTGAAAGGCTTCGGCTTCTTCCAAAGGGTTGAGGTCGGCGCGCTGGATATTCTCGACCAGGGCCAGTTCGAGCAGTTGCTGCGGCGTGGCCTCCTTGACCAACACCGGCACCTCGGCCAGCCCGGCGATGCGCGCAGCTCGCCAGCGCCGTTCGCCCGTGATCAACTGGTAGGGGGCGGCCACAGTTGGGGGCGCATGGGTGACGATCAGCGGCTGGATCAGGCCATGTGCGCGAATGGAGGCGGCCAATTCATCGAGCGCACCCTGGTCGATCGTCGAGCGGGGTTGGCGCGGGTTGGGGACGATATCCTCGACCGGGACAGTCAGGATGCCGGCCGCGGCCCCTGGGCCAGTAGTGGGTTCCGCGGGCGGGAGTGGTGCTGCCGGGGGGATCAGCGCGCCCAGGCCGCGCCCCAGACCGCGGGTTTGTGCATTCATGATCCCTCCTTCTCCAAGAGCAAAGCGGCCGCGGTTCTTTCGCGGGCCAGGAACTCTTCGGCGAGGGCGGCGTAGGCCAGTGCGCCGCTGGAGGTGGGCGCATAGGTCATGATGGTTTGCCCATAGCTGGGCGCCTCGCTGAGCCGGACGCTGCGGGGGATGATCGTGCGAAAAGTCTGTTCGGGGAAGTGTTTGCGCACCTCTGCCACCACCTGGCTGGCCAGATTGGTGCGGCCATCGAACATGGTGAGCACCATGCCGCTGATTAAAAGTTGGGGGTTGAGGCTCTCGCGCGCCAGTTGGATGGTGTGCCACAACCGCCCCAGCCCTTCGAGCGCCAGGTATTCACACTGGATGGGCACGATGACGCCGTCCTGGGCCGCCGTAAGGGCGTTGATCGTCAGCAATCCCAGGCTGGGTGGACAATCGATCAGCACGTGATCGTATTGGGCCGCCACCGGTTTCAGCAGTTTGCGCAGCCGGTGCTCTCTGGAGAGGATCGACACCAACTCGACTTCCGCGCCGGCCAGCGCGGGCGCGCTGGGCGCCAGATCCAACCCTTCCTGAAGGGAGTGGACGATGACGCTGGCCAGGGGTTGGGCGCCGATCAGCGCATCGTAGAGCGAGAGGGGTAGCTCGCTTGCGGTAATCCCCAGGCTGCTGGTGGCATTGGCCTGGGGGTCGGTGTCTACCAGCAGGACGCGGCGGCCGGCGCCAGCCAGGTAGGCGCTCAGATTGACCGCAGTGGTTGTCTTTCCGACGCCGCCTTTTTGGTTTGCGAAAGCATAGATGTGGGTCACGGACGCCTCTGATCGATCGATGCAGTCCCCTATTGGTGATCGGTTAGCCACGCCTCTACGCGGGCCCGGAAAGGTATCCCGGCAATGCTGACCCCTTCCACCGACATGGAGGCGACCACGTTGGCGAATTGGGCCGCAGTGAATGGATCACCGGTCTCGGCTAGCCGGATCAAGAAGGCCGTGGCGAAGACGTCTCCTGCGCCGGTCGGATCGATCTCTTGGGTGGGGCGCGGTGGCACATGGCGGCAGCCGCCGGCGTGATAGATCGTTGCGCCGTGCCAGCCATCGGTGACGATCATCAGGCGGGCTTGCGCCGCCAGCGTGGCGATGTACGCCTCATCTCCACCGACGTCCTCCCGGCTGAGGATCACCACATCGGCGCGGGTCAGGAACTCTGGCGCGTTTTCCCAGCGCGTCGGGCTGACATGGCCCGTGGCGTCCCATTGGCGCATCCAGCCCTGGGGTGTTACCCCGAGCAACGCTTTGGGAAAGACGTTTACCCAGGCCGGGGGCACTTCCCGCACCAGGGGGCCCAGTAGCACGATGGGCACTCGGGCCCAGGCCGGCGGCAGCTCCTCCGGTTCGATCGGCGGGGCGAGGGCTTCCAGGATCTGGGTGCGTTGGCCGCCGTGGTAGATGTTGTTGAATGTGGTGCTCACCGTAGATGGCAACATATGGATCGCCACCCCGTGCAGAGGGCTGTCGACCGGTGCGGTCACGTTTTCGGGTGAGTAGAGTAATGAACCGTTGCGGAGTCCCTCCAACGTGCCGCGCGTCAGGATACCCGCGTGTCGTCCCAGCCGCTGTGCGGTGACGGCTGAGTAGGAGACCGTGCCACCCACTCTGAAGCCGTCGGGTGTCCGGTCGTGTGTGAGATGGCCGATGGCCAGGAAGTCGATGGGCAAAAAATCCTCACAAGAAAAGGAATGGGTGTATTTTACGCGACCTAACCTGGACAAGCCAGAGCCAACCAGACAAATGCCATCAGAAAATTCGCGTCTGTCGTGCAAGGCTAACTGGTTAGGCCCTATTGTAGCATACTCTCCATTGAGGGTCAATGAAAACGCCGGCCTGGGAAGCAGCGGCCGGCGTTACTTTGGAAGCGTGTCCCGTATTCCGGGGCCTGTCTGCGCGCGCCATGCGCGGCTCAGGCCAGGTTATTCCTTTTTCGGGATGATCGTGACCTTGCGCCGATCCCCTTCGCCGACGCTCTGGGTGGTGACGCTGGCGTGGTCGCGCAGCGCCAGATGGATGATGCGGCGTTCGGCCGGCGTCATCGGCTCCAGGGCCATGGTTCGGCCGGTCTGCTGGACCTGCTCGGCCATGCGCAACGCCAGTTTGTGCAACGATTCCGCCCGCTTGGCCCGGTAGCCGTTCACATCGATGATGAAACTGCTCCGCGCCCGACTCTGCTGATTGACCATCAGCCGGGTGATGAACTCCAGGGCCGAAAGGGTCTCATTCTGGCGCCCGATGAGAACGCCCAGGTCGTCCCCCACGATATTCAGGACCTGCATGCGGTCGTCGTCATCCGCTTCATGGTCACTCTGCGGCACGATCTCGATCTCGGCTCTCAGGTTCATCCGCTCCAGCAAGCCGGCCAAGAAATCCCGGCCCAATTCGAGCGCGGTCGAGTCCTTGTCGCTCGCCGCGGGCAGCGCGGGGGAGACAGGCGCGGGCTGCGGTGCTTTGGCGGCCGGCTTGGGTTCGGGCTTGGGTTCGGGCCCAAGTTCAGGTTTGGGCGCCAGCTTCGCTTCTGGTTTGGGCGCGGGCCTGGCAGCGGTCAGTGGCTCCGGTCTGGCGGGGCGCAGGACCGTGAGACGAACGACCGCGTCTTCGGCGCCAATGCCCAACACACCACGACTACCGGGACGCAAAATCTCGACCTCGACCGCATCGCGGGACACCCGCAACGCGGCCAGGCCAGCGCTGATGGCTGCTTCGATGGTCTTTCCGCGGAACTCTCCGTTTTTTTCCCCTGTCATTCGCTTGCTTCCTTCGACGGGCTACCGCTTGCCGCAAGCGCCCGTCCTGAACGAACTTGCACCATGGCCCGGCTCGCCGTTCATCCAGGCTGGGCGGCGCACTTTTGTCCGCTGAATTTGCTACTTCTTGCGCCGGCGCCGCTTGACCGGTTTGGCCGGCGCGATCGCCTTTGACGTCGTTGTCGGAGGCGGCGCCTCGGTCATACCCACCATCTCCGAACTGCGGGTCTTCAGCATCGGCAGCCAATCGGTCAAGCCACCCCAGCCGGTTACAAAATACTGTTGCACGACGCTGAGCACGTTCGAGATGGACCAATAGAGAGTTAGCCCTGAGGGCAGGCCCAGGGTGATGTAGCCGAACATGATCGGCATGAACATCATCATCTGGCCCATCATTTGCTGCTGACTGTCCCCCCCCGCTCCCTTCGGGCCCTTCGGCGGCTGCGCCATCTTCTGCAGCAACAACTGGGAGAGGATCATGATCAGCGGGAGGCTGAAGTAGGCGAAGAGCTTGCCCCAATCCTGGGCCTGGAAGCTCTCCGAGATCCACTTTGTGCCGACTTCAAGGCTTGGGTAGGACAGATCGGGAATCCAGAAAAACCCCGCGCCCTGGAGTTCCTGCACACTGGGGTTGGCCAGCACGTACAACGATTGATACAGCCCCCACAGGACCGGTAATTGGATGAGCAAGGGCAGGCAGCCGCCCAGCGGATTGAAGCCAGCTTCCTTGTAGAGCTTCATCTGCTCTTCAGATAGCTTCTGCTTGTCCTTGCCGTACTTGTTCTGCAACTCCTTGAGCTTCGGTTGCAGCGCCTGTTGAGCCTTGGTAGACTGAAGCTGTTTCAAGGTGAGCGGCAGTGTCACGATCTTGAGGGCGATGGTAAGCACGATGATCGCCCAGCCGTAGCTGTATGGAATGCCGACACCCGAGATGGTCCGATTGAGGAACATCAGTAGCTTAGCCAGTGGGTAGACGACGAGCGCCTCCCACCACCCGGGCGGGGCATTCAGGTCGATCTCACCGCGCGGCACACCACAGCCGGAAAGCGAGAGGGCTACGAGCAGCAGCACTGCTACCAGAAGCAGGGTGCGGAGCTTCTTATTCACTCTGATCACAACTCCTTAATGTCCAAGACCCGAAGGGTTTCCGCGCACGTTAGTCATGAACCGCTCTTGCCGAAAACCCTTCGGGTCTGAGCGGGAAGTATTTCTAGACGGGCCTCACGGGACCGGGTCATACCCGCCGGGATGCCAGGGATGGCAGCGGCTCAGCCGGCGGATGCCCAGCCATCCGCCGCGAATCGCGCCGTATTTGTCGATCGCCTGGTAGGTATACTCGGAACATGTCGGGGTGAAACGGCATGATGGGGGCAGGGCTGGCGAGACCCAGCGTTTGTAAAAGCGCAACCACGCCAGGAAAACTTGCTTCACGCTCACTCACTCTCCGGCACATACCTTTTGGTTTCGTGTCGGCCAGAATGGCCGACCAGTTCATTAGTTGGGACTGCGGAGATAGCCGGCGGATCGCCAGGAACCGCGCCCTCGGGCGTCCGCAGGGCGCCCGCCCGGCGTAGAAGGCGCACACATGCGGTCTGCAAAGCTGAAAAGGTCGCTTCGTTGATCCCCGGCCGCGCAATCCACACCATGTCGCAGCCCGGTTCGATCAGATCCCACACCAGGCGCAAGGCCTCGCTCAGCCGGCGCCGTGCCCGGTTCCGACCCACGGCGTTGCCAATGCGTCGGCTGGCTGTAAAGCCACATCGGCTATGCGGCGCCGCGTTGGGCAACAAACACAGCACCACCAGCGAATGGGCGTAGCTGCGACCTGCCTGCCGCACCTGCCGGAATCGTCCCTTGTCAGTCAGTCGATACCGGCGCTTCAACAAGTCAGACCCTCCGGATCCCTTTCAGTCCCACCCAGTTATACCGTTAGTCGTTTTCGGCCTCTGGCCCGGCGTGCCTGCAGGACCCGGCGACCGCCTATGGTGCTCATTCGGCTGAAGAAACCGTGCCGACGCTGCCGTCGACGTTTCTTGGGTTGATACGTTCGCTTGGTTGCCATGATACTCTACACTCCTCGCATCTCTATGAGATCACGCCTGATCGAACGAGCGCGATCTTCTGATCGGAACAGAAAAAGCAGGCGAGACAGAGAAGTCTCACCCACTATGCCCATAGCCGAACAATTATACCTGTGAGCGGTGTCCTATGTCAAATCAGAGGCCAGTTGGCCGGTCGATAAAGCTACCGGGCAGGCCGAAGCGTGTCTTCAGGTGGACGGCCAGCGCCTTGACGCCGACCGTTTCGCTGGCATAGTGGCCGGTGTATATGACGTTGATGCCGTATTCGGCGGCGTCGTGATAGTGGGCGTGCGCGGTTTCGCCGGTGATGAAGGTGTCGCAGCCGGCCCGGGCCGCCTCACTGATGTCGCCGGCCGCGGCGCCGGAGATGATCCCGACCGTCTGCACCTGGTCAGAGTTGCCCGGCAGCACTAACGGCGGTTGGCCCAGCACGGCCTGGACCCTCGACGCCAGTTGGGCGAGCGTCAACCCTGGCGGGGCCGCCGCGAGCACGCCGATCGTGTTTCCCAACGCTTCGCCAAACCCGCCCGTCACGGTCAGGTCCAGCAGGCCGGCCAGTTGGGCGTTGTTGCCCACCTCCGGGTGGCCATCCAGCGGCAGGTGCACGGCGTAGAGGGAGCAGCCGGCCACCAACAGGGCTTGCACCCGCCGGCGATGCGGCCCAACGATCATCAGCGGCTTGCCCCAAAACAGCCCGTGATGGACGATCAGCATCTGCGCACCGCTGGCGATCCCGCCATCGATGGTGGATTGGTTAGCATCCACTGCGAAGGCCAGTCGCGTGATCTCGTCCACGCCTTCGACCTGGAGGCCGTTCTCCCCGTAATCCTTGATGGTGTGGATGTTCAGGTATTCATCCAAATAGGCAACCAGTACATCGCGCTGCATAATTTGACCTCGACAAGGGGGTGACTCTCGGGCGGTCATTCTGAGGGGCGGCTCCTTCGACCCTTCGGCAGGCCCTTCGACAGACTCAGGAGGGGCCTCAGGGCAGGCTTTCGCTCAGGACATGTCTTGCGGCGAACCTTTCCCTGAGTGGGGCCGAAGGGAATCTCCTCTGCGTCAGAACTGAGATGCCCTTCCGGTTCGCTCAAAAGAGGCTTCACTGTGCTCAGAATGGTAGGGGGCTGAGTAGATGCGGCAGGTGTGTGCTCTGACCGCGTGCCGCCGCCGGTGGTCTTGCCAGCCAGCGCGTGTGGTCTGGGTTGGGTTGCCGGTTCGGCTGGGAATTGGCCGCTGTGCAGAGCCTGCCTCCTGATGGCGATGATGGCGAAATCTGCGCGTGCCACGAAGATGCTGGCGATGGCCAGGAGCACTGCGGCCAGCCCAACCACTTCAAGCACGCGCGGAATGCCAATGGCATCGGCGATGCCACCCAATGCCAACATCGGGGGGATGCCCACGATGTTGTTGAGCATGAACTGCACCGAAAAAACACGGCCACGGATATACGCCGGCGATTCCTGTTGCAGTACGGTCTGGGCCAGGATGTTGACGCTTGACATGCAGAGGCCCAGCACGAACCCCAGCGCCATGGTCGCGCTGGTCAGGCTGAACGCGGCTTGCGGGTAGACTCGCAGGATCGGCTGGAGCAGGCGCTGATAGTCCAGGCTCAACAGCCCCATGGCTCCAAAGGTCAGGCCGACCAGGACCAACCCCACGTATGCGAAGCCCGCTCTACGCAGCACATGCCCCCAGCGGCCGACGATTCCCGTGGCCAGCAACATGCCGACCCCCGCCGGGGCGAACACGATCACGGCGTTCTCAGGCGCCATGCCTAACACGCGCGCCGCATAGCCCGGCGCGATCATGGCCATCACCATCACCAACGTGGTGATGGTGACCAGGTGCGTCATGGCGGCTTTCAGCTTGCGTTTGCTGGTGACGAACTGCAAGCCCTCTTTGAACTCGACCCACATCCGTCGCCACCCAGACAGCCCCTCAGCGATGGACACGCGGGGCGCTGCAACCTCGGCCCCGATCAAGTGTCTGTCTTTAGGGATGGTCGATACGAGGATCGCGGCGCCCAGGTACATCAGGGCGATCATGACAAAGCCGCCTTGCACCTTGAGCAGGCTCACCGCCAGCGGTCCCAGAATCAGCAGACCGGCGACCTGTGACAGGGCCATGGTCAGCGTGAACAGCGAGTTGGCCTCCATCAGGCGATCCTCACCGACCAAGAGCGGGATGGTGGAGGCCTCGGCCGGGCTGAAAAACTGGGCCAGGGTGGCGGTGCAGAACGTGATGACGTAGATTGCCAGCACCTCCCAGGTCCCGTGGAGAGTGCTGAGCACAAGCAAGTAACTGCTTACCAGCAGGACGCGGGCCAGATTGGAGGTGACCAATACCCACTTCTTGGGGAAGCGATCAACGATCACGCCGGCCACCGGGCTGAAGAGCACGCCGGGCAGGGTGAAGGCCAGGATGGTGAAGCCCAGGTGCACGGTGGAGCCTGTGAGCTGCTCGATCAACACCATCTGGATGAAATGGATGGCGTGCTGTGACGTCTGCGCGAGCAACTGAGCGATCCAGAGTGCGCGGAAATGCGGGTTTGTGAGAACGGGGATGAAACCCCGGTTGGTCGGCTTAGACATTGAATATCCGGCTGGGTGGCACACGGGTAGATTGATGACGGGTAGATTGGTGGCGGGTAGATTAGCGCCTGTCACAAAATAACTTTGCCATATGGACAAGAAGCCATATTCGTGATAGAGTGTGATCATGGATACTGATACTGCTTTGATCAAGCAACGATTCGAAAACATCGAACCCTTTCT
>Ga0100396_1001569_pt1 | contig 14830 bp, 9 predicted proteins | sample CryGeymeta201520_FD_81551 | JGI IMG/M metagenome (GOLD analysis project Ga0100396, IMG submission 81551) | Groundwater microbial communities from Crystal Geyser aquifers in Utah, USA - Crystal Geyser metaG 2015-20 | ecosystem: Environmental > Aquatic > Deep subsurface > Groundwater | place: USA... | reverse complement strand
TTTCTAATTACTAATTCTTAATTTCTAATTAAGTCCCAAATTCCAAAACTCAAAAACATAATTGGGAAGTGGAACTTTTTTAGGTTAATTAGGTCAATTAGAAATTAGGAATTTATCACTCTCTCACAATTAACTCTTTCTTCTCCAACTGCACCCTCGTTCCTTTTTCGTCAATTAAGATGATTTGATAAGAAAGTTGATGCTCCAAATTTAGATCACCAACTGTTAAGTTATGTATTGATTTAATATTATCCCCACTAATGATTTTTGTGATGGTTTGATTTGTGGTTTCATCAAAAAAAATTATTGTTGATTTGACCGGAACTAATGTTGAAAAATATACAAATAAGTAATGTTTATCGGTTGATGTAGTGAAGTTAACTTTATTGATCAGATCTTGAGCTTGAGATTGGTGTATCTGTCTATTTGAATTTGAACCTAAGTTACTCATTAACGAAAAGGAAATCAATGCAACAAACGATAATACCATCACGGCTTTAATTGAAGGTAGGGGTTTATTCCAAGTTTTTAGAAAAGAGGCCTTACTATTTCCGGCGGCTTTTATTTTCAACAGGTCATCAGGATAAACAAAAACACCCTGACATAGGGGGCAATGCAAGGTGGTAGCCTCAAATAATTTAGTCGGATGATTTTCAATTGCCGTTAAGGTTTTCCCATCTTTTGGACAGATCTTGGGTTTTCCTATTATGATTGCTTCTTGCTGATCGTTTGATAATGTTTCTGCTGTTTCAAGTGAGATGTGATTAATTCCTTTTTCTTCAAAAAAACTACTGCCACAGGTACGGCAATGCAAAACGTTTTGCCCATCATAAACCGCACTTACCATTGTTTGACTGCAGTTGGGACAGGACATATATTAAGTATATCGTAAAATAAAAAAAATGGTAAGGGGGATAAATTAATTCACCAATTATCCAACAAAGTATATTGGATCACGACCATGGGTTGTCCCAAAAAAACCTAATTCATAAAAACGATTAAGAATTACTTCACTATTTGGTTCAAAACGCGGTTCTTCTTTTAATAGCTCGCGACGGGGTATAATTTTTTTATCACTATTTTGGTGTGGATGCAAAAGAAAACTCAATAGAGCAGCAATAAAATCACGATCTGTAAATCTTTGTCTGACCCAATCATCCAAAGCCCTATAGCTTACAACAATTTGGTCATGAAGAGTAACACTTGGTTGTCTTGATGCTTTTTGTTCAGCAGCGATAGCGTCGTAATTAACGCGGGGCAAAGTTTGTGGAATCTGGTGGACTTGGGCTCCTTTAGTAATAGGGTAGAGAACTTGATCTGCTAATCTTCTAACATATTCAGTCTCACTCGTAAACTGCTCATCACCTAATGATTGGTAGCCACCAAGCAGTCGAACTCGTTCATCTTCGGCGCAGCGTCTTTGCAAAGCACAGATTAAAGCAGTCGCTGTTTCTCGTGTTGAATATTCTTGTGGGAGAAGCGCACTAACAAGAGATGGAAGAAAGTCGGGGTATGCATCTGTTGAAAGAAGAGGTTCTGCACGGTCAATAGGATAACGACGATCGTACATTGCACCAATTGCACGTTCTCTATCGGTTCCTCCGGCGATGAATTTTGGCAGTGCACGGATAATTGCTAAAACCGTATCGGTATAGATTTGAGAACGACCATAGTGAGTATCTAAGAACTGACTTAGGTCATGAAGTTCTTTTGGATTAGGCTGGTGACCAGTATAGTCAGTAAGTAGGGGTGTTAATAACTGTGTTTTAATTGCTTGAATTCTGGTTCGTCGGCTTTGATCTAAATCTGATAATTGTCGTTGCTTTGCTTCAAGATTTCTTTGTAAAACAGTTGAAGTCCCTTGAGCTTCAGCTAATATTTGATTCGCAGTTTGTTGTTCGGCCTGTGCTTTTTTAAGTAAATTTTCCCTCTGTTTATATGCTTGAGTTTTTGATGAAGATTCGTTCATCCTAGATGAGCAGTTCTGTTGAAAATCTGCAGCAATTGGAGTTGATGAATTAATTTTTTGACGGGTTTTATTTTCGACTCCATCGCGGGCAAAAGTTAGAGCTAGGGCGCGCGAATAAAAATATATTGCGATGTTAGTTGCTTCTGTTAATTGTGTTTTTGCGAGTTTTTCAAATAAAGTCATCTGCTTTTTTAATATTGGTATCCAGTCAGAATTGATTTCACCCAAAAGAGTTGTGGCTTCGCGCATCAAATTGGTAGGAGTAGTTTTACTTTTGTCTAAATATTCAGTTTTAACTGTGTAACCAATTAGATGTAATAGAGCAGTACGCTCGTTAAGTTGATCTGAACCGGTTAATAATAAAAGCGCTTGTTTATCGGCCTCGAGTAGATCGTGAGGAAGTATGACATCGCCGACGATTGTGTCAAAATTTTGTAATTTTAAATCTGAATGAGTGACTCTCTTTGAAAACAGACCTTCTTCAGCTAGAAGGTCAACTGACCCGTTATGTGACCTAATATAATCTTTCATTCTATCTGCACTGATTGGGTCAGAAACAGCTTCAATAATTATTCTCGTTGTTGTAGCGATTGCCTGTTTGACTGGTTCCATCTGTACGACTTGTTCAGCTACAGATTGACCCCATCTGTCTTTTAGTCCAGCACATTCAACGGCCCTTGCCTTAGCTGTTGTTATTTGTTCGCGAAGTTGATTGATGTCAACCTGCAGGGGAGCCTTAATAGAAGCAATATATTGATCATCAACTCCTTCAGCCTCTTGGGTAACCGCTTGATCAACGGTTGATTTAACGTATTTAAGTGTCGCTGCAGCAACAGCCCCAACTACCGGCAAAGGCAGTCCTTTACGTGTAGCACGATCCCGATCCCTTCCTGCATATTCGGTTGCACTATGGTAATCCATTTGACCCAAAGCTCTCCACAAAATATCATTATTTTTAACTTCTAAACCTGACTCGGTTGAAATGATATAATGTGAGGGGTTCTCAAGATGATCGCGAAGTAATCGTGCAACAGCTGAAACATGAGCTTGGCCAACCCGAGCTTCTTCTCTGATCATTTGTTCTTTTGATTGATTTGTTGGAGCGCTCTTTTGACTTTTTTCATTAATAACCCCGAAACTTACAGGGTCAATTCTTTTTTGATGATTTACTTGAAGATGTCCCTGTCCATCAACTTCTGCATCAACATTTGGTAGAAGTTTCAAACGGTCGGCAATGGAATGTTGGACTGTGGGAAGGGCAGCTTCAATTTGTGGTTGCAGTTCCAAAACGGGCGAATCGGTCATACTTTACTATTTTTGATTATTTTAAACTAATTGTCAAGCGCAACAACCAAAACAGAGGCTAAAAAACTAAGGTTAAACGTGATCCTTTAGCGAAAAAAATCAGGTTTTTGGTCAAAAGTTGCTTCGCTGATATCCGTAAGTTTAACCTGACGAAGCCTCTGTACGTCTTCACCTAGCGGTTCTGCCCTAAAAACCAAAACACTGTAACTGCCGTTGCTTTTTTCGCCAAATAAAATTACCCACTGTTTCTCATATTGTGCCCATCCTATCATGTCCCTGACCGCTGATTCCTTCAGTTGCTCCTTTAAAATCGATAAGCTTTCCGGCCCTAAACCTAAAAACTCCATTTTCCACCGCATATCAGAAACAGTTACCAAGAGATCTTTTAGGGGAAGTTTTGGTAAATCGTCTTGGAAATTTTTTATGTCTCTGACTACCACCTCTTGATCTCCAAAGCCCATCAGGGTAGCCGGCGCAAAAGAAACAAGTTGAGCCATCTTTCCAGTTGAAGTTTTTAAACAATAGGTGCCGCCATTTTCTTGCATCTGTTTGTACATAACGGGCAAACTTTCCTCCATAAGGGTTGACCAATCATAGCCATAGTAGTCACTACCAATAGATAAAGTTTGTTCTTGGTAGTAAGTAATGTGTGTTTTTGAGTTAGCAAGATTTCCTTCTTTTGTTTTTCCTGCAGGGACAAGATCTAAAACAGGGAATCGGGGCGGTTGTTCAGCGTTTTCGTGAGGCCAGAAAAAAAAGGGAGAGATACCAAAGATTGAATGAGCTGGCCGATCCAGATAATCTTTTCCTTGAGCATGCGCCAAGATTTTCCCTGTTCTTTCTGTGGGCCGACCTGAACCTGGATGTTGAAGATCAGTGTTAAACTCAGCAGATAAATCACTTAAATTATACAATAAAGCATATTTTCCCTGCTTGCCGGGCATAAAGTCACCAGAGAAGCTTCCCTCTCCTTTGTAAAGAGTAGCGGCGGGAGACCCGGATAATTCTCTGAAAACCTTTTCTGCCCAGACCAGCATTTCCAGCGTTTTCTGCTCGTCTAAAGGCTTGAAGTTGCCAGTCATTTCTCCGTCTAACGACCAGAAATGTTTTGAGAAATCAGCGAGAACCGAACTTGGTGTTTTATCCAATACCTGCTGTTGGTAAAAACGCATAATATTATGAAGATTTTCATCATCTGCTTTCTCACTGGCTCTGCCGACTCGATAAACAAGAAAAAACATAATCGACTTGAGTAAATAATCACGGGCATAATCAATTTGATTTGAGGCGTGTTCTTCTGGGGACAACAACATGAGATCTTTGAGCCGCCGGGCAGAATATGAGTTAAGCGAATATTTCAAATGTTCAAGACTTCCTTGATTCCATCCATTTTTTTTAGTTAATTCCTCATAAACTTCTAATAATCTTGTTCTCTCTTCCTTGGGAACTTCGCATTTGGAAACAGTGAAATTATTCACTCTCTCTATAAGCAGCCTTTCTTCTTGTTCTGGAGATAAAGAGGTTTGGGTTGGTCCGGGGATATTAGTTGCTGGTTGGTGAAATGGTGTGGCGGAAACAGTGGTGGTGATAAAAGGTGTTTTTTCCAGTTGCTGGGGAAATGGGGTAGATGCTTTCTTTATTGCCGTTGCTACGGCCGTCGTTGGTCCTTGTGTTATAGGTTTCGAAGAGCAAGTAGTTGCCACACCACTGACAAGCAACATCCATGCGATTCTTAAAAAATCACGTCTCTTAATAGGTTTTGCAAATTCGCTCATCAGTTTTAGATAAAGTTAGAATTTAATGTCAACTATATTATACCCTAAGACCGTTCATTTTTGGTTTTATTTTTTTATCACTTCTCATTGTAGCATAGATTAAAAGATAGTCGACCAGCGTTTTAATGCTCAAGGTTTAACAACAAAGTTCAACTCAAATTAATTCCACGAAAATAGCTACTATCTAAACATCCAGTCCATCACACCTCTGCCGGTGGTGGTAGTGGTTAGGATTGAACCGGGTTGAGGATTGTCTTTGTCATCAAGTAGCTGTGATTGTAAATTGCTTTTTTCAGCCCCTTCGAAACCTTTTTCGCTTGCAATCCAATCAACCGCATCATGCGCATATTTTTGCAACGATGTGTTTTTAATGATTTCAGTTTCCGTCATTGCTTGACCGGTTTGCGGATTTTGCCAGACAACATCTTTGTCTTGCGGAACAATGCGCATACTCCAGAGATAGTGAGCACTGGGAATAGTAAAGTTAAGTGATTTGCCATTAATTGTTGCTTTTCCGGATATTTGGAAAACCCAATAAAAGCGACTACGACCAATTTCATATCGAATTGATGGATTGAGTACTAAAGAGGTAGCGTCAACTTGGACAGGTCCGGATACTGGTTGATTGTATAAGGCTTCATCAACAGACCTAATTAATTGATTAGCTAAAGCTATCTTTTCACTTCGATTCGTCGAAACCCCTTGAGTAGAAAATTGATTTAAAAGATTGTCAACACCAGCCGGATGATTATATTGTAGAAAACTCAAATAGTATCCGTCACGTTCATTACCATAGGGTAAGCACGCTTGATTAAAAAACCAAAGACCAAAGTAAGTTTGAATTTCCTCAGAAATTTGTCGACGTCTGGTTGAGTTTGGATCAGTCGGATCAAAATCATACAAGCGTAAAACCGTATCCCTGATACGATTAATACTTTTTGTATCATCAGCGTTAGGGTTGGATTTTGAAAGAATATCACTGGCAGTTTTTGCATCAATGCCCGAAAGATTAATAATTTCGGGAAAACGCTGTATCATTAAGTTTAAATGCTGCGATGGTATTCTTGTGGCCCAGCTTGCTCGAGTTTCGCGTGTCACTTGATACAATCCATCAATTACCTCAACGTTGCCTCCTTCGCGCTGATGAAGAATTTTTGCAACTTGAGGTGCTATATCAAATACCTCAACCCAACGGTCAAATGGAGCTTTGTTAATTAATGAAATGGTCGTTTCAGTTGAAGGTGTTAGTGCTCGCGTAGGAATGGCAGTTGGGGACAATTGATTAGTTAGTCGGCTAGCTGGAGTTGGCGTCGGATAAGTAGTTTCAGTTTTAACTGGTGTGGTTGGAGAAGCTGTTTTTCCTTGACTAATAACATGTAAAGCTTCGGCTTTTCTTTGATTAACTAAACTGGCAAAACTACCAGCTTGCGGATCTTTTGGTAAATCTACAGGAGTAGGGGAATGATCGCGCAGATATTTTACTAAATCATACTCAACCGCTCTACCGTCCACTGTCCCCTTACCTTTATTCATTAGATATGCAAGAGTAAGATCATCTTGCCAGTTTAGAAGTTTTAATAAGGCATCTGAAACCAAACCCATATGAACGCCTTTTTTATTTTGATTAATATCATTATTAATTGCCTCATATTCGCCTTGACGCAGAAGGTAATCGCGATCAAAATTAATAGTTAGATATTGGAAATTTAATAAATCACAGGCATAGAGTAAATTTTGATAATTTGGTTCTTGACCAACAAGTTGCAATATAATACTTAAATATGCCAGAGTTTCTTTTGAGTAATTTTCTTCTTTAAAAGAAGCGGAAATTTTCCCCAATGGAGTAAAAGAATCAGGAGCCCGATGATTAAATTGGGTGGCGGAAATTCTTTCCCAGCTATAGGCAAACAATCGCATTCTTTCCAGAGGAGACAAAGCTTCTAAATCTGGAGGTATGCCAGTAGAATATCCTAATCTTGCAAATTCCTCAGATTCAGCATAAACACCCACCGGGGTTAATTCTCCCCAAGTGCTGCCATATCTCCATTTTCCATTAAATTGATCTTCAATTCGACTTCTATTATCACCAGATGGAAAAATTTCTTCTCGGGGAGCTTTTGGAGCTTCTGGTGTTGGAACAGCAAAATTATCTTTAACTGGTGGAGGCATTTCTTGAATGTCAATGGTGGGTTTGGGTTGGGGAGTTATACGAAATTCTGCTGTTGGTGGCGGTTGAAGTCTTGTTGTTGGTGTTAATGGAAAACCCTGATCTGGTGTGGTTGTCTTGGGAACCGTATCACTTGGTGATGGGGTTGAAGTGGGACCGGGAACTAATTCTGTTTTTGGAGGATTTTTCTGTAAGAAACCTGGTAGTTTTGGTTTGGAAACACTAGGTAGCTTAATACCTTTTCTATCGAGATACCATTTACTAATTACACCTGCACCGGTCACTAATGGTGGAACTAGAAAAAGGAGAAATTTGCGTCGAGTAAGCTTTCTTAATCGAGTAGCTTCTTCTCTTTCCTCACGCTCATCTCTTTCTCTTTGCCATTCTTCAAAAGTCTGGGCACGATAACGTTTAGTTACGGGCGGTGATGAAGAATACCCATCGTCGTATGGGAATTTTCGACGTATTAGGGCTAATCCAAACGCTGGTGGAATTGTTGAAATAGGTTGATGATTAAGCGCAGAGCTTAGGTCTCCGATTTGAAAAGCCACAGGTGTGATTGCTTTTTTTTCCGCTTCAGGCGCGGGAGCAGCTTCTATTGGTGTGGTTTTTGCTCCAAGCGCAGCAGCTGTGGCAGCTGCGGTTGTTAAAAAAGACAATTTAACAAACTGTCGACGGTTTAAATTTTTAAAAGGATTATTTAGCTGGTGGTTGAACTCCTTCCCCAGATTTATCAGGCATTAAATAAGTATATCAACAACATAGCCTAATCAAAAAGATAAATTAATACAATCGACACATCTTGACCTTGACTTTGTATATATATTGGTATGTTATAAGTATTAATAATTATATTAATTAATAATATGGCAGAAACAACCCTTCCACCTGGCGCAGCAGGCGTTGCATCTGGTCATGCAGTAGTAAATCAGCCATCAACCGAAAATGAGGCGCTTACAAACGTTGAAAAATTATTTCGTGGCTTACCCCCAAAAAATTTATTAAAATCATTGAAGAAGCAGGTTGCTACGATAGTGCAAAAACTAAGTTAAGGAGACTAAAAGCAGAAGCTATCACTGAAACATCAATAGTTGAACAAGCAAAGGCAGATCTTGCAGATGCATGGATGGCAAGTGAGGGAACCCATCCAGACGCAGTAAGTAGTGGAATGCGTGTAGAATATATCCCAAAACCCAAAGAGGACTTTGCCTTAATGGCTTGTGCAGTGTCAGCGGAGCTTGAAAGAATGAAAGCAGCTGATCCGAGTCAGCCGGCGGTTGACATTGATTTGGGTAGCTGGATAGGTGGAAAAGGTGATAAAGAAGTAGTTTCAATGACTGGAAGAAGAATATTTTTAGATAATCGCATTACTGATGTTGTGATTGAGTTAAGACATTCTAATGGGCATAAAGGTCAAGTAACCTTTGAAAAAAGACCAGATACAAAAACTCCGGTCAGACAAAGTGAAGTAATATCTGATATATATGAACGTGTATTTGTTGGAGACAGTAGAGCATTGCCATCAAGTCCTTGGGGTGGTGAATGGAGTAGATCGAGTATGAAGGTTGCTCTCGGAAGAACGCTTAGAAAGAGGAGTATGACGAAAGAAACAAAGTTACTTGGCAGCAACGAAGCAAGATTTGTAGTTGCTCATACAATTGATACTGTTGCTAGGAATAAATAACCTTTTCGATAAATGAATGTGATCCGTCTGAACTTGTAAATACGCCGCTTTTAAGCTACCATTTGTTTATGGCACAAATTAATTCTTCAACTGATAATTCAACCATATCTGCGGTAACATCGATTGATAATCCCAATTTAACTTCTTCTGCCGATGAGTTTCGTAAGTTTATCGAAGTTGAAGTGTTAAAAGCAATCAAGGTGGTGGCGGAAAAACTCGGAACCACTCAAGAAAAAATTCAAGCCATGGCGCAGCTAGCACTAGATCTAATAAAACCAGCGATGAATATTGACGAGCTCTATCAAAATGCCGTGAAATTAGATGATGGTTACAGCGAATTTGCTCCAGTGGTTTTTGTTATTATGAAAGCCTACGAACAAAAATATCAAAAAAAAGCGCTTGACCAGGTGACGCAATTAATTAGAGCAGGCGCATATGAAGATGCTCAAGCAGTGGTTAAAAAAGTATTATTATATAAAGCGATTAATTAATATGACAGAAGCGCCACAAGCACCACCACCACAACCAGGACGAGCATTAAGAACACTAGATTTAGCTCCCACCCCAGTAAGACGAGCAGCTTTGGTTGTGCCGGTTGGAGCCGATGCGGCAAAGCCACTAGAGGAGGCAGCGGCAAAACCTGCCGAAGTTGCAAAACCAGTTGAAGCAAAACTAACTGCAGAACAACAAATCGCAGCACAACAGGCAGAATTAACCATGATGGCTGATCCGGCAATGCTGGCAAAATACCCGGACTTGGGAAGATTGGCACTACAGGTTTTGGCATCACGGGGTGATATTGCCGAGGTTTGTCAAAAACATGCAGCTACACTTAAAGCAGAAGCAGGAAATGATCCGGCAAAAATGGCTTTTGCTTTGGATCTGGAAATGGCTGGAATTGGCGCGCAGATTGGGCGATTACAAAATGAAGCACTAACAAAAGCGCTTAGTCCAACAGAAAGAATTCAATTTAATAGCTTAAAGCAACAGTTAGAAAATTTGAAAAACCAACGCCTGAGTGGTGAAGTGGTAATGAAGAGTAGGGCGCAAAACGGAAATGAGGGTGCAAATGAAACAAAAAAAGTGGATTTTTTAAAAGTCAAAGGCGATCAAATCCGCACAGTAGCTGCAAGTTTTGGGTTAACAGCAGAAGAACTTAAAGCAGATGATTATCTTGGTACAGTATTAACAAGGGTGGAAACCGCAGTTGGCGATCGTGAAGCCAGAACTCAAATGTTGTCAACGCTAACAAAAAGCGGAATGTATGATGAACAAGTATTAAAAGATTTTTCTACGATACTAAATCAACTGGGTCATCAAAAACAGTTTAATAAGATTGGGAAAATCGTTGGCAAGGGTTCACTTTTTACAGCGTTGATGATGTTGCTTATGGGATTGGGTTTTAAAAAAACAGCTCAAGGAGGTAGTCCTCAAGGTTAATAATCATCGTATAGAAAATCAGCAATCTGTCTATAGATTGGAACTGCGGTTGTTTCACCAGTTGCCCCAACGTTTAGAGCCACATCAAATGTTCCATCAAAATCATATGCAACTACGGTGATTTGATATTGTTTTCCGTCTTTTCCTGTAACATATCCAGCACACCATCCATTAAAAGGACCGCTTTTTTCATCGCTGTTTGAAGAAGTTCCAGTTTTAGCTGCATAACGATTATCTAGGCTCTGTAATGCTTTAAGTTTGTGTGTGGGATTTTCCAACATTTCCATAAACATTCTTCCAACCCTAGGGTCAACAACTTGTTGGGCTGATTTTCTTATATCATGTGCATATAATAAAGATCCATCTATTGTTCTAATAGTTTTAATTGCAGCTGAACCAACAATTGTCCCGTTTCTTGCAAATGTAGTCATTGCGCTTGAGATCCGATTAGCATTTGTCCACGGATTTGCCCCAAGCGTTGCCAAATAACTCATATCGTCAATATTCTCCGTGTCCATATGGTCAGATAAACCAAGACGTTGCCACATTTCCAAAAAGGGCATTACGCCATATTTGGTCATCAGTCTAACAAAAGTATTGTTATAAGATTGTTTCAATGATTCATCTAAGGTTGGAGTTGGTGATGAAACTGCAGATTCGGGAATAAAATTTTGGATAGTGAAGTCACCTTCTGGAAGTCGAAGTTTTAAGGGTGAATTATCAAGTTGAGTATCTGGTGTTTCGCCTCCCGCTAGGACAACAGCGGTAGTGATAATTTTAGCAACTGAACCAACCGGATGAGGAAAACTTGGTCGTCCAGAAACTGCTATTAATTCACCGGTATCTACACGTCTAACAACCACGTCCACGTTATTAGCGCCATATTTCGTAAGAGTTGTCCCTAGGGCATTTGTTGTAATCGCATCAACTTCTTCGGTGATTTGGCGATCAAATGTTGTTACTACAGTATTAGGTCTTCGTGCAATTTGTGAATCAGGAACATTATTAAGTTGAAGAATTGTATATTCAAGAGCGGCTGATGCTTTTGGATTACTGGGAGCAGCAATGAGAATTCCGCCGTTTTTATTCATTTCGTCTTTAATAGTTTTCGTCTCTGCTGAAGATAACTTACCCCTGGATTCAAGTGTTTTTAATACAGCAGAAAATCTTTTTACCGCAGGATGATTAGAAAATAAAAGCACACGGCCGTCATCAAGTTTTTTACCGGTTTCTGGTTTAAAGTAACGCGGATCGCTTTCAACAGGACCTTGGGGAAGACCAACGAGAAATATCTGCTGTGCTTTTGTTAATTTATTTGGAGAGACATTAAAAAAGATTTGTGAAGCAGTTTTTATTCCAGCAATATTATAACCATAATTAACAGTGTTAAGGTAATCGGCTAAAATTGAGTCATTGGCGATTTTTCTGATCTGCGTTTCGGTTGCTGTCCTACCAGTTTGTGCTAATAATGCTCGGGCTTGGTCGCGACGGAACTGAACCAAAAACCAAGCTCCAAGTGCTTCTTCAACTTTAAGATGAATATCTTTTTTAGTACCTGTGCGGGCTCTTTGATTGTCAAACACATGTTTTACAAGTTGCATCGCGACGGTTGAGCCTCCTCCTTTATCACCGCCAAAAACAAGCGCTCTTGCCAAACCAACCGGATCAACGCCATCATGTAAATCTATGCGCTCGTCCTCGCTTGTTGCGACCGCTTGAAGTAAAAATTCCGGCATTTCTAAAAGTGAACAAGTCTCACGAATTTGACCTTTACTAAATCGATTTAAACCCGGAAGGGGAGTGCCATCGGAATAACAAATCTTGGATGAGCCTTCAAAATCTGCAGTAATGTCAGGACGGGTGAGACGCGGTGCTTTTGATAAGAAACTTTGCCAATCGTGTGGATCAATCCAGCTTAATTCTTGCGGGGGGTTAGCGGAAAGTCTACCGAGCACATTTCCAGTCATTGCTACTGCTGCGGCAAAACCCCCACCTCCAACAAGAAATGCGCGTCGGGAAAGCTTGGGCAATTGACCTCTAAGTAATGGTTTTTCTTTTGAAGCGTGACCAGTTTCTCCTTGTTGTTGACGAGCCTGTGCGGTAACTGTCCCAAGTCCTACTGCAAAAATTGACCCTGGTATTGAAGATTTTTGAGGTAGTTTACTTTTTTCTAACTTATTTATTAACAACTTAGCTTTTTCTGGATTCATTCTGATTAACATCTCAAGATTAATTGAACCTTCTCTTTCAAGTTGCAGTAGAGAATCAGTTAATTGATCTGCTAATTGGTTTTTTTTCAGTAAATCTTTCAGCGATGATCCATCCATCACTGCCTTTCTTAATGTACCAATCAGCCACATATATTTTTTTGTATTTCTTTCATTTTTTATATATTCGGTTTTCCAATCTTTAAATTCCTGATCACGTGGGTTGTTTCGATTGACATATCCTAATTCTAAGAAATATGTTTGTCTGCGAGCAACTGCCTGTTGTTTTTGTTGATCAGTATCACCTAGTCCTTCGATATAGGTAAATGTTGGTAGTGACTCAACTATTGCTGATGATCCGACTGTTTTTAGATAATAATCAACCATTTCTCTCATTGCTAATTCGTTGGTTACAAGTGCACCAACAACATTTCTTTCTGGATTAAGGTCGGCGACGTTACCAGAACTTTTTCCTGATTTTTGTAAATGGGTGCGAATCGCTTTATTTAATTTTTTTGCTTCATTTTCAATTTCAGATAATGTTAGCGGTTCGGATACTCCCTTAAAAGAAAAATGTCCGCTAAGAAATAGCCGCGCGATTCCATCTGACATTCTATCATTGCCGAGTGTGGTTTCTTTTGCATAGAACTCAAGTTGATGTGGCGGCACGTCTGGAAAGCGAAGATGGTCGGCGGGTTGGATTTCTGCTGTAATTGGTTGAATAGCTTCATTGGGTTGATTAAAAACCTTGGGAAAATCATGTTTCATAATGTGGTATAAATTTTCACCAAGTTTATTGCAATATGGAATTCCATCTCTAGTTAGCACAAATTCTCCAGCGTCACTTAATGGTTCAATTTGCGGATGACGGGTTAATAGTGTCTGAATCACAGTTTCAATGGTTCCAAGCGTTAATACTCGAGTTTCTGGAATTGCTGCAAGTGTAGCCGCTGCCCCAACTCCAGCCGCGAGTTTAAATAATCGTTTTCTTGAGGTTATCTGTCCAGTTTCAACGCTGATGTCTTGACTGCTGGGAGATAAGGAGAAAGTGAGAGGAGTGCGTATAGGTTGAATTGTTTCAGTTGGCGGGTGGTTAAACGTTAGAGTTGGTTTTGGCTCTGCTTTTATTGGTTTTATTACTACATCTGGTCGGCGGGTAAAATACAAGGGTGATTTTGATTCTTCCATTCTATAACTATAACAAAACACATACCTATTTACCGTCTTAAAATAGACGGTTCATGATAATTAAAGCAGTTTGAATCTCGCCAGTCATTGTGGTGCTTTTAGAAATAGTTTGCCAACCTATCATCTCCAATAATTGCGCTGTTTTAATAAGTGCAAGATCACTTACTGGATTACTTTCTGCTACTATTTTAACTGCTGGAAGTATGCTGGTTTTTATTTCGGTTGAGAGACTGCTTTCATCACTTGGCATATTTTTTAAATCTGACAAATGCGTAATTACATCGGGAGCAATAATTCCGATTATTGGAGCAGTTTCGTCGGTAACATAGCTATTCAGATCATCTGCAATTTGTTGAGCAGTGACTTCTGGAAGAGGAACGAAGGAAGTTGCCTTAAGTGCTTCTGCAAATGATCTATAAACAGCTTGAGCTGCCTGTGTATCATAGCTTTCTTTATTAAGAAACTTGTCAGGAGTTAACGGAGCTCTGATTTCATATAGTTTGCGTATTATTTTGTCTTGAGGTTGTTCTGTTTGACTTACGTCAGCAGGACTAGCTGGTGTTTCTCTAGTTGGTTGGGCTGATGTCCGTCTGGGTATCCAAGATGTAAGCCTTTCAAATAGAGATGGGTGATTGCTATGTTCTTTTACGGGAGCTATGGCTGGTGCATCAAGATTAGCTGGTGCAGGCGCTACTTCTGCAGGAGGTTGTTCAGAAGGCCTAACCCATGCAGCAGGGGTATCTAAATCAGCTATTTTGAATGTGCGAGGTGGTGTTTGTTTTACCACAGGTTCGGATCCTTCGTCGTCTAAATCTTCTCTCATTTGTTGTACTAACTTTAGTTTTTCTGCGCTAGCCCTATTTCTTCTATCAGAGTCTCTATCTGTTTCTGATGTTCCTGGAAATTGCAAACCGTCGCGTTCTCTTTTCAACCGCGCTACTTCTTCATTTTGAAATTTTGTAGCTCTACGGATTTCGGGACGATCAATTCCTTGTTGTCGAGTACTTGCCATACCAGCCTCAATCCTTTGAATTTTAGCAGTTAACTCATTAATTCTTTGTTGATCTGCTGCTGAAATTTCAGGAGCGGTTGGTT
>Ga0100396_1001562_pt1 | contig 14860 bp, 13 predicted proteins | sample CryGeymeta201520_FD_81551 | JGI IMG/M metagenome (GOLD analysis project Ga0100396, IMG submission 81551) | Groundwater microbial communities from Crystal Geyser aquifers in Utah, USA - Crystal Geyser metaG 2015-20 | ecosystem: Environmental > Aquatic > Deep subsurface > Groundwater | place: USA... | reverse complement strand
TAATTACGATCCTGAACTCCATGCTGATGAGTAACCAGCCATGGAATCCAGATTTCGCTTGACCCTAAACACAGTCGCTACCTTGAACGGGCGATGGTCATCGCTTCGGCCACTTTATGGGAATGATTCACCACAGAGAGCACGGAGGTCACGGAGAAGACTTCGAAATGAAGAGGTTTTCTCACTGTTCTCTGTGAACTCCGTGGTTAATCTTCATTCAAATTGGCCGAAACGATGATACGGGCCCTTGAACGGATCGAAATCACGCCTGCGGCGTGAAGGAATTCCGCGGAACTGATGCAACCCTCGCCTAATGAAATGTGCCCCCCAAATCCGTTATAAGCAGAATTCGTAGGTCGGGTTGCGACCAGCGGGAGCTACCCGACGGCTCGTCAACGTTTCCAATCCACGCTCCCACGACGGATCGTCAGGGAGTGCTCCGCACACCCTGACCTACCGGCAGCCCTAGATTTTCATGCTTCCTTGTGACCGTCCCCGGTCATGGGGGTTTATATGAAATTGGGACACTAGTACAGCTCGGTGGAAGCAAGTGACCCGTTTGCATGCCACACAGGACACGGCATCCGTCGATTCCCGGGTTCAAAAAGGGGTAGAGATTTCAGCCGCGCTGTACTAGTGCTGCTTCTGGCTCAGACCCTGTTGCACCCGGTGGGCCATCAGCTTGGCGCAGGTGGGGCAATACCGATGGTGCTCCTTGAACTCCGGGTGGGGACGAGAATGTTCCAAGGCGTGCTGCAGGAATTTCCGGGTCGCGAACAGAGTGCCACAGGCATCGCAGCGTTCCAGCGCATGGATGCCGATGGTTTCATCGCGGATCGAGATGGTGCGGATGCCGTCCCGATCGCTCACCTGGATCACCCTGGTGGGGCAGATATTGGCGCAGGTGCCGCAGCCGATGCAGTGGCCTTCCACCGCGGCGACGAACGGCCGCCCATCGCGGGTTTCCATCCTGAGCGCGGCGGCGCCGATGATTTCCTTGCAAACCCGAATGCACAGGCGGCAGCGCACGCAGCCGTCGGGCGGTGGGCCCGTATCGATCCCGAATTGCGCGGCCAGGTCCAGCAGGTGCCGGGACTGGGGCGCCATCCGCAGCAGGTTGCGAAAGGCTCGGGTTCGGGCAGCAGCCACCACTTCGCTTTCGGTTTGGACTTCGAGTCCGTCGCGGACCTTGAGGATGCAGGACAGCATGGCGGTGGGGCGGCCGCTCTTTCCCACCACTTCCACCGAACACAGCTTGCATGACCCGGACGGTTTCAACGCCGGGTGATAGCACAGAGTCGGGACCTTGATCTTCTGGTGACGAAGCACCTCGAGCACGGAACTGCCGTCTTCCGCTTCTATCCGACGGCCATTGACAACGATTTGAACCACGAGTTTCTCCTCGCCTGCAACGTTCCAGGTCCGCTTCCCATTAGAGCCATCGGAGCAACAACGCCAATGTGGACCACCGGCCGCCGCCGTCAGTCAATCGCGGCTTCGCGCAAGTCAACGATGTAACTTTGGAGATAATGCAATTCAGCAGTGATCGAACCCACTACTTGTTGAACCAGGTCGCGGATGGATAGAAGGCCCATCAAGCGCCCCTGATCGATCACCGGCAGGTGACGAATATCGGCCTGGATCATCATGGACATGGTGGCGGCGAGTTCATCACCGAGTTCGGCGACAATGAGCTTGGTCGACATCACGTCGCGAACCGGGATGGCGGCAAAATCCTGGTCTGGAAACTTAACCGTGCAACGAAGCACATCGCGCTCCGTAAAAATCCCCTGAAGCCGATCGTCGTCCAGGATCAGCAGAGCGCTGATGCGCTTTTCAGTCAGGCTCCGGATGGCTTCGGCAACGCTTTGTTCACCGCTGATCGAATGGATCAGACGGCCCTTTTTCTCCAGCAGTTCGCGCACCAGCATGGGGTCTCCTTATGGGTTGTTCCGGATGCCTCGGGTCCGGTCAGCCTTCCACGGCTTGCAGACAATCCTGGGGAAACCGGAAGGTGCCCTTGTCATCCAAAGTGACTTCGATCAGGGCGTCCGGGTCGTTCTTGCTGGTGTCCGGATCGGTCACCACGCCTTCCAGACCCACGTACTGATCCATGAAGCCTTCCCAACTTTCGTCGGTGGAAATCTTGAAGATCTTGACCCGCTGTCCTCGGTGAAACGGCATGATCCACCCTCCTTTGGCTTCCATCTGAGTCTGCCGGCGATGGTTCGAGCAATGATCCCGGTTCCGTCCCGCCCGCCGCCGTCCCCCGCTCAGTGCCGCATGGGTTTCGCCCTTGAGCCCGGGGCCGCCGACCTGGTTCCCATCCGAGGCGGTGCGATGGATTCCCTCCCGATCGGGTGCATCTCACCGGATCGGAGGCGCCGGCTTGCTGTCCACGTGGCGATCGGCGGCGGCGGCGCGGGCGCATTCCAGACACAACCCGGCGTCGCCGCGGGCGGCACCGATTCCGCGGGTGCGCAGCGCGATAAAGTCGTGATAGCGGCTCGGTCCCAACACCTTGCCGCAGCGTTCGCAGGTTTCCAATTCTAACCGATTGAGCAGCGTGCCACAAAGGGAAAGCTCCCGGTAGCCGGCGCGTTCGCGGATTTGCATGGCATCGTTGGGGCAGTTGGTGGCGCAGGCGCCGCAGGCGATGCAGCGTTCGGCGGTGACTCGAAAGTCGGTCGGGGCCGGGTGTGGGAAGTCGAAGTAGCCGATCTGGAGCGCGTCGATCTTCATCTTGTCGTGGCAGATCTGAACGCAGAGCCCACAGCGCCGGCAGATATCGCAGCGCAGGCAGCGCAGGGCTTCGTCCCGGGCCTGGCGTTCGGTCAGACCCAATTCCACCTGCTGGAAGGTGATCCGGCGGCGGTCGGAGCCGAGCAGGGGAATCCGCGGCCGATCGAGAGTCATCTTGGTGAAGGCCGCCACTTCCAGGCAATCCAGCCGGCGATGGCGGGTCGGCACCGGGGGCATCCGCGGCTGGGGGATGCCCTGGAGGTAGCGATCGATCGCTTCCGCCGCCCGCTTGCCGCCGCCGATGGCTTCAATCACCGTGGCCGGACCGCTGACCACATCGCCGGCGGCGAACATCCCCGGGGCGCTGGTTTCGGTGGTGACCGTATTGGTCATGAGGGTGCCGCGCTTGGACCATTTCAGATCAGATACCGTGGTCAGGCCGTCGCCGTCGATCACCTGACCGATGGCCGGGATCACCGCATCCACGTCCAGGTAATGATCACTGCCCTCGATGGGAATGGGTCGGCGGCGCCCGCTCGGATCGGCTTCGCCGAGTTGGGCCCGCAGACAGTGCAGCGCGGTGATGCGGCCGTCGGCGCCGCGGATTTCCACCGGTACCGTGAGAAACAGAAAACTCACACCCTCTTCTTCCGCCTGCCGGACTTCTTCCGGATCGGCCGGCATTTCCGCCCGCGTGCGCCGATAGACCACGGTCACCTTGTCGCAACCCAGCCGGATGCAGCTTCGGGCCGCATCGATGGCGACGTTGCCGCCACCGATCACGGCCACCCGTCGGCCCGGTTTTTGGCGGTCGCCGAGCGCCGTGCGACGGAGTAGATCGACCGCGCCGTGCACCTGCGGATACTGGTCTTCCCCGGGAATCATCAGCTTGTAGGCGCCATGGGCGCCGATGGCGATGAGGAAGGTTTCGAACCCTTCCCGGCGCAGTTGTTCGATGCTGGTGTCCCGGCCGAGCCGGGTATTGAGCCGCAGTTCCACCCCGAGATCGCTGATCATCGCTCCTTCCCGATCGATCACCTCGCGCGGCAGCCGGTATCTGGGGATCCCCACCATCATCATGCCGCCCACCACCGGCAGGGCTTCGATGATGGTCACCCGGTAGCCGCGCAGCGCCAGATAATAGGCGGCGGTCATTCCGGCCGGGCCGGCGCCGATAACGCAAACCTTGTGGCCGTTCGCCGGTAGCGGGGTAGGCACCGGGTAGCCCTGCCGGGACATGGCCCGCTCCGCGGCGTAGGCCTTGAGGTCCTTGATCGCCACGGGACGGTCGATTTTGCCGCGAACGCAGACGAATTCACAGGGATGGGTGCAGACCAGGCCGCACACCCAGGGAAAAGGATTGTCCTCGCGAATGATCTGGATCGCTTCCGCTTCCCGCCCCAGAGCGATCAGGGTCACATAGCTGGGGATATCGAGGCCCGCCGGACAGGCCATCTGGCAGGGCGACGGCGCCAGCTTGAAGCACTCGCCGCTGGCGCAGTTGCCGGTTTCGATATGGCTCAGGAACACTTCCCGATGCTGCTCGATGGCGTCCCGAACCAGTGCCCCGGTGTCCCGGCAGGCGTCATCGTTTTCCGGCGCCGCCAGCAGGGCGGCGAGATTTTCGATGGCCGGCGGATGCTCGGCCCCACCGCGGGCCCAGGAAATGTCTTCCACCAGATGGAGAATCTCTTCGGCGATGCGCCGGCACCGAGGATCACTCAGCCGTCCGGAGGCAATGATCTGGGACAGTCGAATGCTGGTTTCCGCGACCTTGCAATGCTTCTTGACCATGGCGATTTCCTTGGGTTGCTTGCCGGCTCGCGCCTTGAGCCCCGGCCGACGGCTGCGCTTCGAGACCGACCGAAAAAAGTCCCCCCGGCCGGTCGCGGTTCGGGCTCCCGGTCAGGGTGGGGGCGAGGTGTCCTATTCGATCCCGGCCATGGCCTTGGCGTAGCGTTCGCGCCGCACCGGGCGGACCTGATCGGCCTTGCCGAAATGCAGGCAGTCGGTGGGGCAGACGGTCACGCAGGCGGGCGGCAGACCCTGATCGACCCGATCCTTGCAGAAGTCGCACTTGACCACCTTACCGACTTCCTCGTTCCACTGGGGCGCTCCCCAGGGGCAGGCGGACATGCAGGTCTTGCAACCGACGCACAGCTCCGGATCAACGAAAACGATGCCGTCGCGGTCGCGCTTCTGCATCGCCCCGGTCGGGCAGGCGGCAACGCACCAGGGGTTTTCACAATGGAAACAGGGCATGAAGGTGTAGGCCGCTCGCGGCAGACTGCCGACGAACTTGGGCCCGACGGTCATGATCTGGCACAGTTTGGGCACGGCGGAAAGGGCCTTATTGCTGGAACACTGAACTTCGCAGGCCCGGCAACCGATGCATTTCTTGGCGTCTTGAAACAGGTAGTAGATGCTCATCGAATAGCCTCCAGATGCGTTATCCGGGTTAGTTGCGAACCGGTTTGACGGTCACCAGGGTGTGGTCGTAGGCGGGACTTCCCCCAACCGGATCGAAGATGTTTTCTTGCAGGGCCGAATCCGCCACGCCCTTGCTGAAGGAGCGGCCGGCCGCCTGGGCTTCATGGCCGAAACCGTGGAGCATGAAGACAGCCTGGGGATGAATGAGGTCCGTCACCTTGGCCTTGATCCTCCCGGAACCGCAGCGCGACGTCACCTCGACCCAGGCGCCGTCGCTGATGCCCAGGCGGGCCGCTTCCCGGTCATTGATCCAGAGGCAGTTTTCCGGCACCAGGGCGTTGAGATAGGGATTGTTCTGAGTGGAAATGTGGGTGTGTTGGGCGCAGCGGCCGGTCATCAAGGTGAAATGCCCGGCGGGCGGTGCCGCCTGTGGCGTGTACGGCGGAAACGAAGGGAAGCCGGCGGATTCCATCAGGGAAGAAACCAATTCGATCTTGCCCGACGGGGTCTTGAACTTGAGCCCATCCTTACGGTCCCAGAAAATCTGGCGTTTGCCGTAGGCCACGAAACCTTTGGCGTCGAAATCCTCGAGCGTGAACCCGGTGCCCTCGAGCTGCCAGCGCACCAGATCTTCCATGGTTTCGTAAGGGAAGTATTGACCGATCCCGAGCCGTTCGCCAAGTTGCTTCAAGATGATGGCTCCCGGGCGGGTGTCGTAGCGCGGCGGTACCGCCTGCCGGCGCAGCAGCATCTGCGGCTTCAGGCCGTTGGCCTGCTGAATGCAATCGGTCCGTTCCAGATAGGTGGATTCCGGCAGGATCACATCCGAATACCAGGCGATATCGCTGTAGTTGATGTCGATGGTGACGATCAACTCCAGGCGGTCGAGAGCGCGTTTGGTGAGGTTGCTGTCGGCGATCGAGAGCAGTGGATCGAACCGATAGGCCAGGAGTGCCTTTAGGGGATAGGGATCCTCGTTCAAAATGGCGTGCGGCAGCCGATGGCCGACGCCGTGATTGGGATCGGGCAGCGGGAAATCGGGCGTGCCGACCTTGTCGAACCGGGGGACTTCGAGCTTCGGAAGGGCCTGCTCGGTGAGTTTCCGTGCCGGTTTGCCGCCTTCTTCGCCGGGGCCTTTCTTGAAGAACAGCCCGCCCTTGGTTTCGATGCTGCCCATCAGGGCGTTTAAGATGAAGAGTGAGCGCCGGAAATAGACCTCGTTGGGATGGCCCGCGCCCCGGTAGCCATAATGGAACACCACCGCTGGTTTGTCCTTGCTCACCGTGCGCGCCAGTTTGACGATTTCTTGGGCCGGGATCCCGGTTTCCTGCTCGGCCCATTCGGGGCTGTAGGGGCGGATGAAATCGTGCAGGGCCGGCATGCCCTGGACCCAGCGATTGACGAATTCAGGGTCATAGAGCTTTTCGTCCAGAATCACGTGAATCAGGGCGTAGTTCAGAGCCAGATCGGTTCCCGGGCGAATCATGAAATAGCGGTGGGCCTTGGTGGCGGTGATGGTGACCCGGGGGTCGATATAGGTCAGTTGGGCACCGTTTTCCATGGCCTGGGTGAAAGCGCCCACCGGCTTCACCTCGATCGCTTCGAAAAAGTTGCGGCCGTACAGCACCAGGTGCTTTACGTTCTTGTAATCAATGCTGATTTGAGCGTCGGTGTAGCCGAACAGAGAACGCGCCGCTACGTTGACCGAACCCTTGCACAGGGCGTCGTGGGTGAAGTGGTTGGGGGAACCGAGCGCGCGCAGGAAGGTCTTGCTCACATGGGTGCTGAGTTGGGTTCGTTCCCCCAGAACAAGGCTGTGACCCCCATGCTTTTCAATGATCGTCTTGAGCTTCTCCGCGACGTAGTCGAGCGCTTCGTCCCAACTCGCCTTGCGCCATTCACCGGAACCCCTGGGGCCGCTTCGGATCATCGGCGATTGTACCCGTTGCGAATCGTTCAGAAGGGCGATCCCGGCCGCGCCGCGCGGGCACAGGTTGCCTTCCATCCCGGCCACGTGCGGATTGCCTTCGATCCATTTGACCTCGCCGTTTTCCACCAGCACCCGAATGGGGCAGCGGATGGAACACATGAAACACAGGCTGTAGACTTCGTTTGACATGCCTTCATCCTTTCTGTCTTTCTGTAGCGCTCAACCAACTTGTGAGTAAAGCCCTATGGGTCCAAAACGATCATCGGGCCTGTTCCAAAGCCAGGGCACTTGCGACCCGCTGTTCCAGTTCGTCAAGTTCTAGTGGTTTCACCAGATAAGCATCGATGCCCTGCCCGATCGCCAGGTTGGCCGCTTCGACCGAAGAAGTCCCGACAATCATGATCACCTTCATGAACGGGTCGCGCAGGCGCATGGCTTTCAGCAGTGAGATCCCGTCCGTCGATTGCAGCTTGATGTCCAGGATGGCCAGGTCGGGCACATTGTCATCCAGCCAACGCATCGCGGCTTCCACTTCGGTGAATCCGAAAACCCGGTGCCCGTCAGCCGAAAGGATTCGTTCCATGAGGCGACAAGCATCTGTTTCGTCATCGATCACGAGGATAAGAGCCATTCCATGCTCCACATCAATGCACACCGGCAGTTCCGACCCGCTTAGCTAAAGGCAATTTCCATACCATGGATCGATCGCATCCGGGTCCGGGCACTGATCGTGGAAACCGGCAATCCCCTGCCGCCTTGAATTCCAGTCGGCACGCGCAGACTGCGGAAAATAGCGGAAAAACGCGGGACCGATGGAGGTTGTGCAGCCGATATGGGTGCACGATGGAGGCAGAATGGAACGGAACAAAGGCCGGAACAAAATCTCGGTGGATGGAAATCGCAATAAAAATAATGCAGGGAATAAAAAATATGTCGCATCCACTAACCACTGATGAATACAGTGGAAATGAATCCTTGGCAAGATGTGGTGCAATCATTTCTTGCACCTGACTGGGCTGCGACGGCGTTGCGGATGATGTGCAAACAATTCCTTGCCAGGCTGTCCCTGACGATCGAGGGTCCGGATCGGGCCCATGGGCAAGCACGGAACCGTTGATCGTTGGGCACCGGGGCGGGATTGCCGGTGTCGGATCGATACTGGATGCGGCGGTCGGTCGGAGTCGATGCCGGCGGATTCATCCTTTCATGGAACTGGCACAAGGCTTGCTCACTCCATTAGGCGCGAGTTGTTCGCATCGTAATTTTCGAGTGATGAGCGATGTTTTTCGAGTGGTGTTAGGAGGATACGTCATAATAAGGAAAGGGGGGGATGGTTCGGTTGGCTTTAGCATCACGGATTTTGATTAGCCGCATTATTAACAATCGAAACTCATAGGATGAACATCATGAATAAGAAAAAATTTCTTGTCTGGACCTCCGTGTTGATTCTGTTGAGCGTTATGTCCTTGGCCTTGGCTCAGCAGCAGCCCCAGCAGCCCGCCGCGTCACCCCAGTCGGCCGCGGCCCAACCCCAGGCAACCGCCACGGCGGAAAAGGTCGGCGATACGCTGGGACTACCCGGAAAATTAGGGATTGCCGTCTCCAAGGCGACCAAGGGCTCGGGGACGGGTCTCATCGATCCGGCTGCCGAACGGGGGTATATGGGCATCCCAGGGGCTCCCAAGCTGAATCCGATCGTCGGTTTCTTGTGGGCCATCTGGGTGGGTTGGATTTTTTCCACCGTGGGCGCATTTGGCGGAATCATGGCCGGGGTCGGTCACATGACCATTTACGGTCTCGGCAATTATGCAAAAAGCTTCAAAACGACCGCTCCTGATTTGAACAAGATGGTCACGGACAGCATCCGGGTTTCCAACCAGTGGCTCGTGGGGCTTTCGGCCCTCGTCTCCAGCGTCAACTACGCCAAGCAAAAACGTCTGGTACCGGCGCTCGGCTTTTTCCTGGGGGTCGGGGCCTTGTTTGCGACCTTGCTGGTGGTTTTCACCACCGCCGGCAAGATCAAGTTCTCCCAATATCAAGGGTGGTTCGGATTGGTCGTGTTTGTGATCGGTGGATTCATGGTCTATAAGATGACGCCTGCCGGAACGAAGGGAAACAAAGCGGCCAAGGAAGCGGCCGCCGCCTTTCAGGAGGCGGTGAAGAAAAAAACCGATATCACCGAGCAGGGCGTGAAGACCTTGGGGTGGGGCCTGGCAAAAATCGAGATCTCGTTTTTCGGTCAGACTTTCTCTTTTAGCCCGATTTGGGCTTTTGTCGGCGGCTTCTTCATCTCGGCCCTGGCGTCCTTCCTCGGCATCGGCGGTGGATTCCTGTATGTTCCGTTCCTGACCAGCGTGGTGGGGTTGCCCATGTATGTCGTGGCGGGCACCTCGGCCCTGTCCGTGTTGATCGGCATGATCTTCGCCATCTTCAACTTCATGGTGTTGAAGGGCGTCATGGTCCACTGGTCTCTGATCGGGGCCGAACTGGTCGGTATCTTTATCGGTTCGATGATCGGTCCGAGGACCGGTAAGTATATTCCGCCCAGAGTTTTGACGTCGATTTTCATTGTGCTGGCTGCCTATATCGGGACCAAATACACACTGGCCGGATTTTTTGCGATCAAGCTTCCCTTCTAAGCTGTTTTTCCGTCATCGCTTTGCGCGGGTTCAGGGTCGAATGGCAGCGGGTCCGGCCCTGAACCCAGCGGTCAGCACGCAGCCGACCTAACCGTCATGCACGTCTTGCAAATAGGCAATGGCGATTGCCCCCGACCGATGTGAGTCTCGAACTGGATGGATATGCATACCTTTTTGACAACAGCCTTTGATTATGCGGACGGTTTTCTCATCTTGTTTTTCCGAATCACCGGCTACGCTTTTATCGATTATCTTATCGGCACGCTGGTTCTTGGCTTTCTCTGCGTGATTGTGGGCGAGTTGAGCATTTCCTTGGCCATTCGGTTCAACAAATCTTATCTGGATTCCATGTCGAGGGAGATGAAGGAAAAGGAACAGCTCTCCATGCAGGCTTATCAGGTCGGAGATAAGGATGGCTACAAGGCTTTGAACAAGGAGGCCACCGATGTTTGGGGGAAGTATTTTTTCACCATGGTGGCTTATTCCGCCGGGATTCTATGGCCCATACCGTTTGCCTTGGGGTGGATGCAAACCCGGTTCCAAGCCGTCGAGTTCCCCTTGGCATTCCCCCTGTCGCTGATCTTTGGTTCCACGGTGGGCTACACCTTTACGTTCATCCCCCTATACATTCTTGCCAGGATCGCTTTCAAATACCTGAGACCTCGATTGCCCTACTTCAAGGGTGTCCAACAGATGCTGGATCAGCAGTCCCACTGAGGGAGTCCAGTTCACCGGGACGCGGTCTCTCGATCGCGCCATCATTCCGATGCTTCTATTTCATGGAGTCGGCGATGGCGGATGTGAGCCTTTCTCGCGCGGATTCCCGATAGCTTCGATTGATTCGTCGCGCTTCCCGCGCCTCGTCCAGAAAATATTCAAGCAGCATCGGACCTTGCTCGTCGTTTCGACCGATCCTCCGATCCTCCTGAATTTTCGCCAGCACTGCGAGGATGCCATAGGTGAACAGGCTGAGGGTGCTGAGCCGACGCAGATAGAATTCCCGTTTCGCCAGGTCTTTCTTATGCAGCACCGGACCCAGCAGGAGCATCCAGCGGATCGTGCGGGCGTTGGCGCGAGCCAGTCGGGCGGCGCGTTTCAGGGTCTTGTCCCGATAGGCCAGGGGCCAGTCCATGCGGCAGCTGACGAAGTTCCAGATCGAGGCCAGTTGCCCACGCCGGTTGCCCTTGAGAGCGGCCGCTTCCCGGGCCAGGCGCCGGAACGCGAACAGGGCCGGGTAGATCGAATGGATTTCGGTGGTGCCTTCGAAGATGGTGGTGACCCGGAAGTCCCGCATCCGTTTTTCATAGGGGTTGGTGCCGAGGTACCCGGCGCCGCCGGCGACCTGCAACGCATCGTAGAGGGTGTCCCAGGCGCGGGTGGTGCCGAACAGCTTGCAGTGGGAACTTTCGATGGCCACGTTGCGAATCGGATCGTCGTTGAGCAGGGCCGCGGCAAAGGTGTTCATGGCCCGGCTGACGAAAGCGTGCACTTTGGCCCTGGCGATTTTTTCCTGGATCAGCGGGAAGCTCGCGATGGGTAAGCCGAACTGGATCCGGGTCCGGGCCCGCTTCACCATGTCTTCGGTCGAGCGCTCCATCATCCCGACCGAGGCGGCGCCCAGGCCGAGGCGTCCATAATTCAGGATGGTCATGGCGATTTTGAAGCCGTCGCCGGGATTTCCCAGCAAATTGGCCTTGGGCACGCGCACGTTGTCGAACTGAATGGCGGCGGTGGAGCTGGCCTTGAGGCCCATCTTCGGCATGTCTTTACCGATCTTCACCCCGTCCCAGGCGGTTTCCACGATGAAGGCACCCAGCCGCCCCGGCCGCTTCGGGTCCATCTGCGCGAACACGGTCAGGCCGCCGGCGTAATTGGCGTTGGTGATGTAGGTCTTACGCCCGTGTAGGAGATAGTGTTCGCCGTCTTCACCGAGGACGGCGGTGGTTTCGATGTGTTTGGCATCGGAGCCGATCTTGGGTTCGGTGAGGGCGTAGGAAAAGATCATTTGCCCGCGAGCGGCGGCCGGCAGATACCGCTCCTTCTGCTGATCGGTCCCGAACAGCACAATCCCCTTGGTACCGATGGAAAGATGGGCCAGGGACACGAGCGCGGCCGAAAGATCGTAGCCGGCCATTCGTTCCACCGTGTGCATGTATTCCCAGAGATTGAGCCCAGCTCCGCCGTAGGCTTCGGGAATGGTCAGGCCGAACAGGCCGGCTGCCGCCAGGCGCTTGAGCATCTCGTCCGGGACCCGCCCCAGTTCCTCGATGGTGGTCGCCGGAAAGTCCTTCATGATGCCCTGAAAGTCGGTCAGAATGCGATCCACTCGGGGGCGGTCGAGAGGGTCCTGAAAAGAGTAAAACGCGCTCTGATCCAGCCGTCCGTGATAAATGGTTTCCATGAACCCGGAATCCTGCATGTGCCTTCCTCCTGGTTGGGGTAGCGGTGAAGCGCGACGGGCCTGGCGTGGCGCTTTATTCGGTAGACCCTGGCGCAGATCTTGAGTCTCTACTCATTGCGGCTGAAATGCTTGGTTCACGGGGAGCCGCGGAGCCGCGGAGGGCCTTGCGGGATCAACTCGCTTCGGCCTCGGCGGCTCGATGTGAGTGGCCGTTGCACATTTTCAACCTTGGTAAATCTATAACACATTGTCTTTAGAGTCCACCGCCGGGCACGGGCGGGTGTCGTCTTGACCGCGGACCGCCGAGTCGGGTAGGGTTGCCGGTAGGGATCGGCCGCTGCCGCCGATCGCCTTGAAAGAGTGTCCACTATCGAGTCGGTGCGAACATGCTGCATGAAAAAACTGAATCCAAGGAAAAGAAACACGGTATCATCATCAAGGAAATGGAATTGGACGATCTGTCCCCGGTGTTTCACCTCGGGGAGCGCCTGTTCACGGCGGATGTGGTGCCGAACCTGTATCGCACCTGGGACCAATACGAGGTGGTGAATTACTTTCTGAGCGATTCCGAATATTGCCTGGTGGCCAAATGGAACGAACAGGTGGTGGGGTTCGCGCTCGGCACCACCATTTCCAAGCCCCGTTCCGCCTGGAAGTACGCCTACCTGGTCTGGCTGGGCGTGGACCCGGCCTACCATCAGGAAGGAATCGGCGAGAAGCTGTTTGAGCATTTCAAGGCCATCATGCTGGAAGAAGGAGTACGGATCATTTTCGTCGATACCGAAGCGGACAACCTGAGTGCCTTGGGCTTTTTCCGCAAGATGGGCTTCGGCAGTCCGCGCCAGCACATCTATCTCAGCCTCAACCTGAGCGGTCAGGGGCCGCGCCGGCACGGGGCCCGTTCGCCGTCGTCGGGAGCAAGGCGCGTTAGTCATGGCAAAACCGAACTGTGACATTCAGCCGCACCGGCTGCGTCGGCTGGTCCAGCGCATGATCAACATCTACAGCCCTTCGGGGAAGGAAAAAGAGGTGCTGGACTATCTCCACGGGTTCCTCAAGCGCTACGATCTGCCGCTGATCCGGCAGCCGGTCGATGAGCGCCGCTACAACCTGCTGATTATTCCTCCGGAAATCGACGCCCAGCTGGTCCTGGTGGGGCACGTGGATACGGTCAGCGCCTACGATTTGGAGGACTTCGGCTATGAAGAACAGGGCGATGAGATCATCGGGTTGGGCAGCGCCGACATGAAGGGGGGTTGTGCCGCCATGATCGAAGCCTACCTGAGCGCCCACCAGGTGCTGGGGCGGCCGCCGGCCGGCGCTCTCGCTTTGGTGGTGGGCGAGGAAGAGGAAGGTGACGGGGCGCGGCGGCTGGTGCGCGACCATCATTTCCCCTGGGCGGTGATCGGTGAACCCACCGACCTGAAGCCCGGCCTCAGCCATTTCGGCTACCTGGAAATCGCCATCATCACCCGCGGCAAGCGCCGCCACGCCTCGCTCGCCAGCGGTTCCCGCAATGCCGTGGTGGCGATGCTGCATCTGTTGCCGCGGATCACCCAGTTCTGGCAAGAAGGCTGGCCGGAAGCGGTGGTGAATATTCGTGATCTCAACACCTCCAGCGGCGGTTTCGCCGTGCCGGATCGGTGCGAAGTGTGGCTGGACGTGCATCTGCCGCCGGCCACCGCGCTTGGCGAAATCACGCTGGAACTCGAGCAACTGGTGGCGGACGGCCGGTCCCGGGACCCGGACCTGGACGTTTCCCTGCGTTTTACCGAAGTCCATTCCGGCTACCAAATCCCCGATCGGGGGCCGATCCTGGATCGCTTCCGGGAAGCGTTCGCCCGCAACGGCCTGGTCTGGGTTCCCACGCCGTTTCAGAGCCATTCCGACGCCAATCAACTATGGTCGGCGGGGATCAAACCGCTGCTGCTGGGTCCCGGTCGGTTGGAAAAAGCCCACAGCGCCGACGAATCGGTGTCGTTCGCCCAGTTGTGCCAGGCCGCCCGGCTTTATCTGGACCTGCTGCTGCACTGGGAGGACAGGGAACGGTGAGCGGGGAAACGGGCGTTGCCATACCGGTTGAGGATGGAAACCATGAGCGGCAAACGCGGGCAGGATGCCCGCGCTCCCGGGAAAGAGCCCACAACAAGTGAAGGATTTCATGCTCAACCAGCCGTGTATTTCAGTCCAGCAAAGGACAAAGGAGCGGGTGATGGTCAAGATGATCGTGTTTCTGCTGGGGTTTTTGGGGCTCGCGGGTTGCGCCGCTAATCAGCCGGTGCTTTACCCAAACAGCCACCTGCAAACGGTCGGTTCCCAGCGGGCCGAACAGGACGTCGAACAATGCCGGGCCCAGGCGAATCAATACGTGAACAACTTTCCGGTACGGGAAGTGGCCCGCCAGACCGCCTGGGGGGCGGCCGGCGGCACCGCGATCGGAGTGGTGGCCGGAGCGATCACCGGCGACCTCGGCCGGGGCGCGGCGCTCGGAGCCGCCACCGGGGGCACCGCCGGGCTCATGCACGGAGCTTACAAGGCATCGGAAGGCGATCCGGTGTGGAAAAATTTCGTCGAGCAATGCTTGCGGGACAAAGGCTACCAGGTGATCGGCTGGCAGTGACCGCCGTCCTGAAGTTTTTCATCCTCAACCAGTCTATACTCGTGAAGGCTTAAAAGCTTCATTTCCGCGCGGAGACGCAGAGACGCGGAGGTTGATTT
>Ga0100396_1001552_pt1 | contig 14893 bp, 14 predicted proteins | sample CryGeymeta201520_FD_81551 | JGI IMG/M metagenome (GOLD analysis project Ga0100396, IMG submission 81551) | Groundwater microbial communities from Crystal Geyser aquifers in Utah, USA - Crystal Geyser metaG 2015-20 | ecosystem: Environmental > Aquatic > Deep subsurface > Groundwater | place: USA... | reverse complement strand
GGAGGGGGAGTGCTCATTCGATCCTCACGAGGTCGGCGCAGGCAAAGGCCTGAACGGCCGGGAGCCCCAGGGGAGGCCCGGCGAAGAGCTGAGGCGGCACGCCGATGTCGGCCAGGTACAACTCGCCGACGAAGGGCCTGGCGCCCGGCGTCCGCAGCCCGCGCTTGGGGAGGGCGAGGGTCAGCGTCGCCGCCGCCCGAATGGTGCGCTCGCTGGGAACGCCTGTCGTCGCGTCCAGGCCCGAGGGCACATCGAGGGAGAGGATGCGGTCCGAGGCCGCGTTGGCCCATTCAATCAGCTCGGCCACCGCCTCGGACGGCGCGCCCTTCAGGCTGTAGCCGATGATGCCGTCGACGACGAGCGCCGGCGCGCGTTCCGGCAGCGCAGCAGCTCGCAGCACCGGCAGGCCCAGGTGTTTGACGATCGCGAGCTGGTGGCCGGGTACGTCTCGAAAGAGACGCTCGTCTGCGCTGAGGCCGACCGTCACTGCGGCGCCCCAGCCCGCCAACCGTCGGGCGCACACCAGCGCGCCGCCGCCATTGCCGCCCGTGCCCGCCAGCACGATGACCCGCTGGCCGCGCACGTCGCCTCCGAGGAAGCGCGCCCGGGCGAGGTGGGCGAGGTGACGTCCCGCGTGCTCCATCATCTGCAGAAGCACGATCCCGTAGTCCTCCACCATCGCGCGATCGACCTCCCTCATCTGCGCGACGCTCAGCCAGGGAAGCTGCGCGACCGCGTCTTTGGGCAGCCACGGGAGGCTCGTCATGCGAGCCTTTCCAGCAGGTGCTGGCCGACTCTCAGCGCGTTGGCCATGACCGTGAGCGCCGGGTTGACCGCCCCGCTGCTCGGAAAGAAGCTCGCGTCGACGACGTAGAGGTTGTCGAGGTCGTGAGCCTTGCAGTTGACGTCGAGCACGGAGGTGGCGGGGTCGCACCCGAAGCGCAGGGTCCCGTTCTGGTGGGCCACGCCGGCAAGAGGGATCTGCTGGCCGAGGTAGAGGTTTCGCGCGAAGAAGCCCTGGTGGCATTCGTGGCCATGATGGCGACAGATGCGCCGTTGCCCCATCATCTCCTTGAGCTTGGCGATGAGTCGGCGGTGCCCCTCTTCGTTATTGGGCCGGTAGGAGAGGCCGAGCTCGCCCGCAGCGTTCACCGTGACCCGGTTCTCAGGGTCGGGCAGATCCTCGCTCGTGAGCCAGAAGTCCAGCGAGTGGCTGGCCATCAGGTCCAGCGTCCACCCGGGGGCAATGGCCGGCGCGCCCGCCTGCAGGGTCACGCCGTCGAGTTTCCCCACGAACGAGATGTGGCCCATCGGGTGGGGCCAGTCCTTCGCGCCGAAATAGAAGTCGTTGATCCCCAGGGTTTTCTGGAAGATGGTCGGGTTGGCGCACTTCGAGACCGCCATCAGCACTGAGTTGATGTGCCCCATGTAGTGGCGCCCCACGAGATCAGAGCTGTTGGCCAGCCCTCGCGGATGGGCGTCTGACGCGGACCGCAGCAGCAACGCCGCGGAGTTGATCGCCCCGCAGGCCACCACCACCAGGTCGGCCGAGAACTCGGCGGGCTGCCCGTTGACTGACGCAACGACCCTGCTCACGCGCCGTCCGCCCCGGTCCGTCACCAGGCGGTCGACCCGTACTCCCGTGAGGAGCGTGACGTTCGCGTGGCCGAGGGCAGGATCGACGCCGCAGGTCTGCGCATCTGCCTTGGCGTTCAGCAGACACGGATAGCCGTCGCAGGTGTCGCAGAGAATGCAGGGGCTCTTCTGTGCATTCGCGGCGTCGTACATGACCGCGAGCGGAACGTGGAAGGGCCGCGCGCCGGCTGCCGCGAAGTCTTCACTCAGTTCCTGAATGCGAGGCTCGTGGGGCACCGGCGGAAAGGGGAACGCGCCGCTCGCGCGCGGCTCGGTTGGGTCTTCGCCCCGTAGTCCGTGCACCTGGTAGAGCCGCTCTGCCTCCGCGTACCACGGCTCGAGATCCTCGTAGCTGATCGGCCACGCGGGCGAGACTCCGCCGTGATGGCGCACCTCCCCGAAGTCTTCCGCCCGCAGCCTGAAGAGCGCGGCGCCATAGAACTTCGTGTTGCCCCCGACGTTGTAGTTCGTGTGCGGGTGCAGCTCCTTCCCTTCGCCGTCCCGCCACAGCTCTTTGGCCGCATATTTCCCCTCTACGTTGACGGCGCGGGGGCTCCAGTTGCTCTTCTCCCGGGGCACATAGCCGCCGCGCTCGAGGAGCAGAATTCGCTTGCCCGAGGCCGCCAGCTTCCGCGCGAGCGTGCCGCCGCCGGCTCCAGTTCCGATGATGATGACGTCGTGGTGGCTGACTTCAGACATGGGTCATGTGTTCCGTGGGGCGCGGGTAATCACAGCGAAAGAGACATGGCTGGTCGTTGTCGTGATGGAGCTTGGCACACAGCACGTGGTGGGCTCCGGGCAGGCGCCGATAGGTCTCGGCGGCGGCGAGCATCCCCAGCGGAGGGCCGACGAAGTAGATCCACAGTCCCGCCCAATGCCCTGCGGACAACGCGGAAGCAAACGACCGCGCAGGGTTGAGGCTCATCCCAGACCAGGGCGCCTCGAAGGTGATGAACAGCACCAGCAACAGGGCGACGACGAGGCCGGTGTACCTGTTGAGATTGGGGCGATTGGAGAACACCAGCACCGTGAGCATCAGGATGAACGCGATCAGCGCTTCGGCCAGCAGCGCGCTCCACTGGCCGTTGGCGCCAGGCCTGGTGACCACGTAGGCGATGCGGGGGTGCGAAAGCGCGCCCCTGAGCGCCACGCTGGCCAGCCCCAGACCGAACAGGGCCCCCAGAAACTGGGCCGTGACGTAGCCGAGCGCGTCGCCGGGCGCGATCTTCCCCAGGCGGAGGAAGGTCAGTGTCAGCGCGGGGTTGAGGTGGGCCCCCGAACGCTTTCCCCAGGGCGAGTACACGATGATCGCGGCGGTCGCCCCTATCCCGAGACCCACCAGCAGGCGCCGAAGGACGGCCAGGCCGATGGCGTGATGCACGGGGGACGCGGGATGCTCGAACAGCGTCGCGAACACCGCGGCGGAGACCATGAAGGCGCCGAGGCTGCCCGCTTCGATCAGATACTCGGGCCAGTGCCGTCGCAGGAGGGTGCGCATGGGTGCCTAGCTCGCCACGTCCACGTAGATCTTGATGGCGTCGCGCTCCTCGGTGAGCAAGCGCATCATCTCGTCAAATTGCTCCAGCCCGTCCACCCGGTGGGTCAGCAACTGGCTGAGCCACCCCGGCCAGAGCGCCTCGGCCATGATCAGATCTGCCACGCCCTGCTCGAAGTCGGCGCGGGCCGCGTTGACGCTGCCGACCACCAGCTTGTTGCCGAGCACGAAGCCCTGGAGGATGTGGTCGGCGTGGACGCCGTCTGTCTTGCGGTCGCCGCCGGCGATGCCGGTGAGGACCAGCACCCCATTCTTGCCCAGGCGCTCCATCGCCTCGAAGACCAGGGGGCTGTAGCCGGTCGCCTCGATGATGAGATCGACGTTCCCTAGCTCGGTGGCGACAGCCTTGAGGCTCGACTCCTCGGCGTTGACGTAGCGAGCGCCGACCTGCTCGGCGAGTAGCCCGTTGCGGTTGGGGAGGCGCCCGCGCGCGAAGGTGACGACCTCGAGCCCACGCACCCGGAGCGCCATGGTGGCCAGCAGCCCGAGGGGCCCCGCGCCCAGCACGATGGCTCGCTTGGGTCGCCAGACGCCCAGCCGCTCCTGGACCTTCCAGGCCTGACGAATGGCCTTCTCGGCGACCGAGGTCGGTTCGAGCAGGACGCCGTTCAGGCCGAGGGATCGGGGCACCTTGATGGCGTAGTCAGCGTGATCGACGACCCGCTCGGTGAGGAAGCCATGCCGGCGCGAGATGCCCCGCTCGATGTACGTGTCCGCGGTGGTGATGTCCTGCAGCCCCATGCGGTCATAGAACGAGTCGCCGGGGCGCCGAACCATGAACGTCACCAGATCCCCCGGCACCAGGTTGTGGGTCTGCGGCCCCACCTGCAGCACCCGGCATAGGCTCTCGTGCCCCAGCACTAGAAAGTCCGAGCCTTCGGGGGGTACCCCGTACTCGGCCGCGTTGATCTCGCGATCCGTGGCGTCGACCCCCACCGCGAGGATCTCTGCCAGGACGCCCTGCCCATCGGGGAACTCGTCAAGGCAGGGCTCATCGAGCTGTCCGAGGTGAACGCTCCCGCGCTTCCCAGGGTAAACGGCGATCGCTTTCATGAGCTCTTGCCGCCTCGCTCAGCGAGCAGGCTCGCGACGAGCCCTGTCCAGCCAGTCTGGTGAGAGGCTCCGACGCCTCGCCCGTCGTCACCGTGAAAATATTCGAAGTACAGAAGATGATCCCGGAAGTGCGGGTCGTCGCGGAGCTTCACGTGATGACCCAGGCTGGGTCGCCTGCCGTCCGCCTGGGGCAGGAAGAGCCGTGAGAGCCTCGTGGAGAGCTCATCCGCGACCTGGGCGAGGGTAAGGAAGGTGCCGGACCCCGTGGGGCACTCGACCTTGAACTCATCGCCATAATAGACATGGAACTTCCGCAGCGACTCCACGAGCAGATAGTTCACCGGCATCCACACCGGGCCCCGCCAGTTCGAATTCCCGCCGAACAGCCCGCTGTCTGACTCGCCAGGTTGGTAGCTGACGGTGTGGGTCGTGCCTCCGACGTGCAGTTGATAGGGGTGGTCGCGGTGAAAGCGCGAAAGCGCGCGGACGCCGTAGTCCGACAAGAACTCCGACTCGTCGAGCATCCGCCGCAGCAACAGCTTCATGCGGTGCCCCCGCAGCAGGGAGAGCAGGTGGGTGTTGCCTGCGCCGGGCGTCTGCCAGCGTGAGATGAGCGAGGCGAGCTCGGGCCGGTTCTTCAGAAACCAGTCCATGCGCTCTCGGAAGGAGGGGACCCGCTCGAGCAGCTCGGGGCCCAACGTCTCGACCGCGAAGAGCGGGAGCAGGCCGACCAGCGAGCGGATCTTCAGGGGGATGGACTCGCATTGAGCGGGCGACTCGCGGTCGAAGTGCAGGGCATCGTAGAAGAAGCCGTCTTGGTCGTCCCACAAGTCCAGCCCGTGCCCTCCGACGTTCTTCATCGCGCCGGCGATGTAGAGGAAGTGTTCGAAGAGCTTGCTGGCGATGTCCTCGTAGACCGGGCGGTGCTGCGCGAGCTCGAGGGAGATGCGCAGGAGGTTCAGCGCGAACATCGCGACCCAGGCGGTGCCATCGGCCTGCTCGATGTGCCCGTTGACGGGGAGCTTCGCGCTGCGATCGAAGACCCCGATGTTGTCCAGGCCCAGGAAGCCGCCCTGAAACAGGTTGAGGCCGTGAGCGTCTTTGCGGTTGACCCACCAGGTGAAGTTCAGCAGCAGCTTGTGCAGAAGCCGCTCCAGAAACTCGAGATCGCCTTGACCGCCACGTTGCTCGCGGTCGATCTCGAAGACCCGCCAGGCCGCCCACGCATGCACCGGAGGGTTGACGTCACCGAAGGCCCACTCGTACGCCGGGAGCTGGCCGTTCGGGTGCATGTACCATTCACGCGTGAGCAGCAGCAGTTGGGCCTTCGCGAAGTCAGGGTCGATGAGCGCCAGCGGAACCGTGTGAAACGCGAGATCCCACGCGGCGTACCAGGGGTACTCCCACTTGTCCGGCATCGAGATGATGTCGGCGTTGTTCAGGTGTTGCCACTCGTGGTTGCGCCCATGCAGCCGCGCTCGAGGCGGGGCAGGCTGCGCGGGGTCTCCCTGGAGCCACTGGGGAACGTCGAGGTAATAGAATTGTTTGCTCCAGATCATTCCCGCGAAGGCCTGGCGCTGAACCCGGCGCTCCTCGACTGAGAGCTGGGGTGGGTGGATCGTGGCGTAGAAGGCATCGGCCTCTCGCTGTTGGCACGCGAAGAGCTCGTTGAAGGCACCAAAGGGCGCGCGCAGCGTCTCTCGTGAAAGGCGCAGGCGAAACTCGACCTCGCCGTGGGCGGGGAGGGTGCGGCGCCAGATCGCGCCCACCTTGGTGCCCTCGCCTGCGGGGTTGATGGCGTCCTGCGTGCTGTGCACGAGGTGCTCGTTGAGGCCGTCCTTGAAGTAGCCGGAAGGCCGCTCAGTCCCGTAGAGCCGGTGGTGATTGGTGTCGTTGTCGCAGAAGGCGAGGCTGTCCGGGTGGTCGCAGTGCAGCACGAACGCGCCGAGCACCGGGTGCTCCAGCGCGACCCGGTCGGGCGCGGTGCGGCGCAGGGTGGGCTTCTCGGGCCACCTTCCCCACGACCAGGTATTTCGAAACCAGAGCTGCGGCGCGACGACGATGGGCGCGGCTTCAGGCCCCCGGTTGGCCACCCGTACCCGCATCAAGATGTCTTCAGGGTCGTTCTTGGCGTACTCAACGAAGACATCGAAGTAGCGGTCGTCGTCGAAGAGCCCGGTGTCGAGCAGCTCGAATTCGGGCTCACTCTTACCCCGCGACCGGTTCTCCCTCACGAGCCTCTCGTAGGGGAACGCCGCGTGCGGGTATTTGTAGAGCATCTGCAGGTACGAGTGAGAGGGGGTGGCGTCGAGGTAGTAGTAGAGTTCCTTCACGTCCTCGCCGTGGTTGCCCTCGGGTCCAGCCAGGCCGAAGAGCCGCTCCTTGAGGATGGGGTCGTTGCCATTCCACAGGCCGACGCTCAGGCAGATCAGCTGCTGATCATCGCTGAAGCCACCGATGCCATCTTCACCCCAGCGATATGCGCGGCTGCGGGCGGCGTCGTGTGGGAAGCTGTCCCAGGCGGTGCCACCGGGGCTGTAGTCCTCGCGCACCGTCCCCCATTGCCGCTCGCTCAAGTAGGGCCCGAAGCGTCGCCACGCTCCGTCGCCAGTTCGTGCAGCCTTCAGTTTTTGGTGCTCCGAAGTGCTCATCGTCCCTTTCCTCGCGCTGTGCCCTATACGCTTCACGGTCCCGCTTATCGCACAAGAGCACATCTGTTACGCTCGGGCCTTCAGCGCGGGTGTGATCGCGCGCGGTGGTCACGCGGCGTTGGCCCAGTCGTCGTCCCGCCCGCTGAAGCCCGCGAAGGGACGGGCCTCATCGAGGGGCGCATCGCGCAACCCGATGCGCACCGGATCCGTGTTGCGAATCGCCACCGGAAACCAGCCATTCAGCCGGTGCCCGGCTTGATTCTCGACCACGAAGGTCGAGGTACGCCAGTCGAAGCTGAACCTTGGGTCGCTCTCGGGATCCGTGATCGAGTAGTGGTCGTCTCGCCCGGTGTCGGCCTCGCGCATCTTGAAGTCGACCCGGTCGGTCAAGGTGTCGCCCGCCGTCACGTAGCGCCACACGGCCCAGTCGTTCATGCCGTCGGCGTGGTCGTGCGGCAGCGTCCAGCCGTGGCAGTGGTGGGTGGTGAAGGGCGGGGCGACGAGCGAGTTCGCAGCTCTTCGTCGAACAGGGCGACAAGCTCGAGATCGACAAGCGTACGGGCGACTGCGTGGAGCGCTCGAAGGGCTGAGCCGACTGCTGTAGGCTGCCGCCGTGTCGAAGCCACCGCGCTATCCTGTCGAGGTCCTGCATCGCCTGGAGGCGCCCGCACCCGTCAGGGTGAGCGGACGCCTGACGGCTCGCGACGACGGCGCCGTGCGCCTGCGCGGAGACACGGGCGCGGTCTGGATCGAGTGCGCCAGCGAGGCGCCCATGGGCTCGTGGGTCACCGCCACGGGCGAATGGAACGGCGAGCGCATCCGCGCGGGTCGTGTGCGGATCCTGAACGCGCCGCGCGTGCCCTTCCCCCAACCCGGCGGAGATTGGGCGCGACTGCAGGACGGCGACGGCCGACGCGCGACCTTGCTGCGCAGTCGCGCCCTGATCATGCGGGAGATCCGGCGCTTCTTCGACGAGCGCTCCTTCCTCGAGGTGGACACGCCACCCATGGTGCCCAGCCCGGGCCTCGATCTGCACCTCGACGCCTTCCCCATCGCGGGCGCCGAGCCCGCGCGCTACCTCGCCACCAGCCCCGAGTACCAGATGAAGCGGCTGTTGGCGGGCGGCCTGCCGCGCATCTACCAGCTCGGCTGCGCCTTCCGACGCGGCGAGCAGGGCAAGCATCACGAACCGAGCTTCCGCATGCTCGAGTGGTATCGCGCCTTCCACGGCTCCGCGGATCTGATGGTCGACACCGAGGAGCTGGTCGCGGCCGTCGCGCGCACTCTGCACAAGGGCTCGATGGTCCTCGACGTGGACGGGACGAGCGTGAACCTGGCGCCGCCCTGGGAGCGGCTCACGCTGGAGCAAGCCTTCTCGCGCTACGCGGGCGTGTCGGCGGAGGCCCTGGCGCACGACGAGGACGCCTTCTTCCGCGTGCTGGTGGAACAGGTCGAGCCGCAGCTCGGCCGCCTGCGCCCCGTCTTCCTGCTGGGCTACCCGGCGTCCATGGCGTCGCTGGCGCGCCTCGACCCGCGGAACCCCAAAGTAGCCGACCGCTTCGAGGCCTACATCGCGGGCGTCGAGCTGTGCAACGGCTTCGGCGAGCTCATCGATCCCGCCGAGCAGCGCGAACGTCTGACCCGCGATCAGGCCGCGAGGCGAGCGCGCGGCCTGCCCGTCTACCCCATCGACGAGCGCTTCCTCGGCGCCCTCGAGGAGGGCATGCCCCCCGCCGGCGGCAACGCTCTGGGCGTGGATCGCCTGGTCATGCTCCTGCTCGGCGCCGACTCCATCGCCGACGTCGTCGCCATCCCCGACGCCCTGCTCTGACGCGTCGGCGAGGCCTGCGCGGTCTGAGCCGCGGAGACGACCGGGCGATTCACCTTCTCAGCGCGGTCCTCACCCCATCAGAGCGCGTCTAGAGTGTGCTGAGCCAGAGCAGCGCGAAATTCGCGACCACCAGCAGGACGCACATCAGTGGTATCCGGCGCTTCATGAACGCGGGGTCGTACAAGGAAGACAGCATCGGACCGCGGCCTCGCCAGAACGCAGGCTCCGTGGCGGCGTCGACGCTAGTGATAGCCGGCGGGCGGCGGCGGCGGTTCGGTCGCGGACGACGTGTCGGGAGGCGTCTCGCCGCGTCCGAGGGCGAAGTTGTGCTCGGCGGCGGCGCGCTGATCCGCGAGGGCCTGGGCGCGGCGATCATCCTCGCTGAGGTCGGCGAGGGCGCGGTCGTAGAGGCGCCGCGGGTCGAGCGTCACGGCGCGCTGCAGCAGCTCGCGCGCGCGCGCGTTTGCGCCTTCGGGCGCGGCGGGATCGAAGCGAATCGCGATGGCGAGATCGTAGAGCACGGCCGCCTGCTTGGTAGGACTGAGCCTGGTCAGCGCGTCGCTCGCGACGAAGGCCGTCAGGGCCTCGCGCGCGGCCGTGAGCTGTCCAGCCCGCGCCAGGTCGAGCGCATGCTCCACGCTCGGATGCGTCACTGTGAGCAGGCGTGCGCGCAGCGTGCGCGCTTCGGGATCGATCATGGCCATCAGGCGCTCCGCCATCAGCGTCACCGCCTGCGTTCGCAGCACGCCAAAGTCGCGCCCCTCCTCGTCGCCGCGCAGCACGAAGCGCGCGAGCTCCGTGGCGCTCGGACCGTCGTGGACCACGACCTCGAGTCGGATGTCGAGGACGGGCACCTCGTACTCCGTCGTGTGGCTCTCCTGGTAGCAACCAAAGGGCCCACAGACCGTCTGCGGGCGTTCGGTGACGCGCGAGTCCATGCGCTCCTCGAAGCTCGGTGACAATCGCAGCACGGCCGTGCCTGCAGGGATGCGACCCGCCGCTCGCGCCGGCTCCAGCGACGCCAGCTCCACGCGACGCGCGCGTGCGGGGCCCACCTGGTTCAGCTCCAAGACGACGGCGTCCGCCAAGCGCAGCGCGTCGAGCTCGGAGGAGGTCGCGACCCACACGCTGGGGAAGGTGCGCAGGGGCAGCAGCGACGCCGGACGGACCGTGCGCGTCAACGTCGGCCCGCGCCCGCAGCCGAAGAGCGCGAGCGCCAGCAGGCATGAGGCGAGGCGCCAGCGCGGACGTGCTCCCGGGCCCATGCCTGCCATTGTGGCGGCAGCACGCCGCGAGCGGTAGTCGGCCTCCGGCGACACGCGACGTCGTCGGCCTGAGTGGACCGCGTCCCGCCCGTTGACTTCACACGCGTTCCGACAGCGTCTTCCGATGCCTCCGGCGTCCCTCGGTCAGACACTTTCGCAGGGATCCATGAGGCGAATCCATGGGGCTATCGCGTGCGCGACCGCCGCCGGACCACTTCGGCTACGCCGTCTCGCTCTCGGACGGGACACGATTCGCGGTGGGCGCGCCCTCCCAGGACTCGCGCGCAACGGGCGTCGACGGCGACGAGGCGGACAACAGCGCGACACAGGCGGGCGCAGCGTACGTGTACTGACGTGCGTGGAGCGGGAGTCGGCCCCGCAGCCGCGAGCCGCGTCTCAGCCCTGCTGGGCCAGCGCTCGCTTGGCCCCTTCCCAGAGCGCGTCGAGGGCGCTGGCGTCGAGCTCGCGCAGCGTCGTGCCTCGCGCCAGGGCCGCGTGCTCCGCGTGCTCGAAGCGAGCGGTGAAGCGATCGAGCGTGCCACGCAGGGCAGCCGAGGGATCCATGCCGCGCTTGCGCGCGAAGCTCGCCAGCGCGAAGAGCACGTCTCCCAGCTCGCGCTCCGCGCCCGCGACGTCGTCGGCCTCGATCGCCTGGTCGAGCTCGCGCAGCTCCTCGCCGACCTTCTCGCGCGCGCCGCTCGCGTCCGGCCAGTCGTAGCCCACGCTCGCGGCCTTCTCGCCCACGCGCATGGCGCGCAGCAGGGGCGGCAGCGCTACGGGCACACCCCCGAGGGCGCCGCGCTGACCTCGCTCCTGGGCCTTGATCGCCTCCCAGCCCTCGAGCGCACCTGCCGCGTCCTGCACCTCGGCCTGCCCGAACACCCAGGGGTGTCGGCGCTCCATCTTGGCCGAGACCGCAGCGATCACGTCGTCGATGTCGAAGCCTTCGCTGCGCGACATCAGCTCGCTCAGGAACACGACCTGAAAGAGAAGATCCCCGAGCTCCTCACGCAGCGCCGCGGGGTTGTTGCGATCGATGGCGTCCACGACCTCGAAGGCCTCTTCGACCACGTAGGGCCGCAGGCTCTCGGGGGTCTGTTCGCGATCCCAGGGGCATCCATCCTCCGCGAGGAGGCGGCGCATCAATTCGACCAAGCTCGGAAGCGTCTCACCGTTCACGCGCTCGGCGTAGCATCTGAGCGCAGGTCCGCCACGCGGGAAGCCGCGCTCGACGGCTGGAGTATGATGGGGGCATGAGCCGTGGCGAGACGGGCGTGAGGACGGGCCGTAGCCGTGGCGTGGCCATCGGCGTCAGCTTCGCTCTGGTCTGTCTGGGCGCGTTGACCCTGGTGCTGAAGACGACGGGCGCCATCGAACACTTCCGCGCGCCGTGGGCCTACACGCCACCCGACGAGCCCGTGGTGGGCGTGTACAGCGCGCTGAGCAGCGTGACTGGCGTGTGCACGACCGCGCCGCCGGGCCCTGTCATGCCCGGCCCGGCCACGAGGCGCGACCCGGGCTCGGACCTCGGGGCCTGGCTCTCGGAGCAGGGCTTGGTCGAGCTTCCGGAGGCCGCGCACACGCTGGACCTGCCGGCGACCGTGGACAGCACGCGCCTGGCCGGCGCGTGTGGTTTCGCCCTGCTCAGCGTCGAGCCCGGCGGAAGCCTCACGGCGTGGGCCTCCAGCTACGGTCGCACGGATCGCGCCGCGTCGGCCTATGCCCTGTGCGGGACCGACACCGTCTCGGTAGCCGGGACTGGCTCCGCTCGCGCGCGCTACTTCGCGCTCCCGGGTCTGACCGCCGACGCCGTCGAGACGACGGGCCTGTCGGCGCCGACCTTGATGCGCATGGCCGCAGCCGAAGCCTCGCTCGCGCGACGTGGTTTCGTTCCCGGCCAGCGCTATCGGGTCGAGCCCATCGCCGCGGGGCCGGCCGGCGGCACGCATCGCCTCACCCCTCCGGCTACGCCCGCGAGCGGCTGCGTCGCCTGGGTGGCGATAGGCGAGAGCCTGAGCAACGCCAACTCCAGCTTCGAGGGCCAGCCCATCGCGAACTCCTGTCCCGACGGAGACCTCGGCCAGGAGGGCTTCTCCGTCGCGCTCGTCTCGTGCGCGGCGACCGGCACGACCACTGGCGCGGGCGAGATCTCCTTCACCGACACCGACGGCGACGGCGGACGCGTCGTCTTCCGCCCTTTCGGCATCGGCACCTCGGGCCCGCAGCTCCATCATTCCGCCCCGGCGACCACCGTCGGCTCCCTGCGCGAGACCCAGAGCGCCACGATCACGCTGCCCACGCCGGTTCCGCGGCTCGAGCCTTGACGGCTCGGGCCCCGCGCGGGCATCGTGCAGAGCCTCCGGCCGCAGCGAAGCTCGCCGCGCCGTCCTGCCCACTCGTCGATGCGCTACAAGAAATCCGAGATCAGCGCCGCCCAGATCATCGAGGCCGCGATCCGCGTGCTCGCGCGCCAGGGCTACGCCCGCACGAGCCTGATGGACATCGCCAAAGAGGCCGGCATGAGCAAGGGCGCCGTCCACTACCACTACTCGACCAAGGAAGCGCTCATCAACCAGGTGCTGGAGACGGCCTGCAACGCCGTGCAGGACAAGACCCTGCGCGCTTGGGGCAGCGCGGAGACGCCCTTCGGGTCGCTGCGTTCGAGCCTGGCGGCGCTTTGGGCGGCGCGTGCGGAGCGCACGGACGAGGCATTGGTGGTCGCCGATCTGCTCGCCCAGAGCCTGTACGATGACAAGCTGAGGCCCCGCCTGGCCGTGTACTACCGCCTGGCCGCGGACCAGATCACGGCCCACCTCACGGCGCACTTCTTCGCTCTGGGCATCCGCCCGAAGATCCCCGCCGAGCTCTTGCCACGCCTGGTGATCGGGCTGCTCGACGGCCTGGTGATGCAGCACTTCGTGGAGCCCGGCGTGCTCTCGTCGGACGACGTCGTGAACTCGATCGAGACCCTGGCCTTCTCCCTCTTCGAGCCGCCCACCTCCACATGACGACGCCGAGTCCCTTCGACCGCGTGTGGTCGCAGCCCTCCGCCGTGAGGGTGCTGCGCCGCGCCATCGAGACCGAGCGCCTGGCCTCCGCCTACCTCTTCGAAGGCAAGGGCGGCGTGGGCAAGGAGCGCTTGGCCCTGGCCATGGCGCGCTCGGTCCTGGGCGAGGCCGTGTGGCCACGGGTCGAGGCCGGGAGTCACCCCGACGTGCGCATCTTCCGGCCGCGCGACGAGGGCAGCCGCAACCTGCCCGTGGACGTGGTACGCGAGGAGATCCTGCCCGTCACGAGCTTCGCGCCCTTCGAAGCCAAGTGCACCTTCCTGATCTTCCCCGAGGCGGACGTCTCCTTCCCCCAGGCGCACTCCGAAGCTGCCAACGCTTTGCTCAAGACGCTCGAGGAGCCACGACCCGGCGTGCACTTCATCTTGCTCAGCGAGCGCCCCGAGCGACTCCTGCCGACCATTCGCTCGCGCACCCAGAGCCTGCGTCTGTCGCCGCTCCCCGCGCAGACGCTGACGCGTATCCTGGCGGAGCACGGGCACTCGGGCCTGACCGCGGAGGCCGCCATCGCCCTCGCAGGTGGTCGCGCGGATCGCGCGCTCGCGCTGGTGGAGGAGAGTGTGGCCTACGCTCTGCTGGAGCGCGCCGTGGCCTTCGATCTCTGCCTCGCGCAACCGCGTCCGGGCGACCTCGTGCAACTGGCCGAGGAGCTCGCGAGGGAGCCCGACCTGCCGCTCCTGCTCGAGACCTTGATCACCTTCTATCGCGACGTCGCCTGCGCCGCCGAGGGCCTGCCCGCGACCGCCCTCGACTTCCGTCAGCTCGCCGACACCACGCTGAAGCGTGGCGCGCAGCTCGGATCGGCCGCCGCCGCCGCGCGCGCCGAGCTGCTCGCGGACGTGAGCCGACAGCTCGAGCGCAACGCCAACTGCGGCCTGGCCATGGACGCCCTGGTGTCGCGCCTGCGCCGCGCCTGAAGTCGATGGGGCGGACATGACCGACGTGCTCCGTGTTCTTCCAGTCGGCGCCCTCAGGCCTCAGGGCAACGGGACGCTGGTGATCTCCGACTGATCCGCGTGATGGAACGCCGTCAGGTCGTTGATGTAGCCGGCGGCCACCAGGACGCGGCCGTCGTCGAGCTGCACCGCGGAGTGGTCGAAGCGACCGACGCTGAGCGAGGGCACCGCCTGCCACTCACCGGTCGCCTCCTGGTAGACGACGACCTGCGCAATCGCGACCCGTGTGCTGCCGTTCTGAAAGCCGCCGATCACGAGCACGTCGCCGTTGCCGAGCCGGACGCTGGCGGCCATGGCCACGGGTAGCCGCAACGGCGCCGCGGGCTGCCAGTGGTTGGCCACCGGATCGTAGATCTCGGCGCTGTCGATGGCGTTGCCGCTGGCGTCGACACCGCCGACGACGAGGATGCGCCCGGAGGGCAGCGTGGCCTGCGTGTGCCAGGCGCGCGCCTGCGCCATGGGCGCGAGCGTGGTCCAGCTGTCCGCGTCGGGGTCGTAGCGCTCCACGCTCGCGAGCGGCACATTCCCGTCGGCGAAGCCGCCAGTGATCACCACGTCCCCGCCCGTCAGCGCGCTGATGCTCGGGCTGTAGCGCGCCTGGCCAAGCGGCGCCGCGTCGCGCCACCTGTCGGCACCCGCGTCGTAGCGCAGGCACGTGTCCGCGATGGTGGTCAGCCAGATCTGTGGCAGCCCGCCGTCGGGGTTGGTGGAGGTGTCCGGCGTGGTCACCCCGCCCACGAGCAAGACCTCGCCCGAAGCCAGCAAGGCCGAGGCTTGGAAGGCGCGTGGATGGGGCAAGGGCGCGACGCGCGTCAGCGCTTGATCCGACGCCCCGAAGCGAAGTACATCGGATGAATAGTATCCCTGATCCCCAACATG
>Ga0100396_1001551_pt1 | contig 14911 bp, 15 predicted proteins | sample CryGeymeta201520_FD_81551 | JGI IMG/M metagenome (GOLD analysis project Ga0100396, IMG submission 81551) | Groundwater microbial communities from Crystal Geyser aquifers in Utah, USA - Crystal Geyser metaG 2015-20 | ecosystem: Environmental > Aquatic > Deep subsurface > Groundwater | place: USA... | reverse complement strand
TGTTACTGTAACCATACTGGTCACTGACTTTAACCCGCCACCAATACTGACCGGAAGGCATACTTGTCAGTGAATAAGTGGTGACGGTTAATTGGCCGGACTGGTTATAAAGAGTAGTTCCGGCAGAATCGGTATAGATTTGAAATCGGTAGAAAGTCTGAGGAGAAGGACAGTGGTTGACGGTGGCTGACCAGGTAAAGGTTTGGTCGGAATCGGGGGAATTTAAATTCGGGGTCAAAAGAGTGGGAAGATCCGGCGCCCCCCAACAACCGGCAGCAAAAGTATTGCCGGTGGAAGTTTCCAGATCGAAAAATGAAGAGTTGGTGGCGGAAATTTGGGGGAGAAACAAAAGCAGAATCAGGAGGACAAATTTAACTATTTTTGATTTCATTTTTCTTGGTCTTTTTCCTTTGAGCGATTAACTTAATGATTTCTTTTTTAATATTGAGAAGTTCGCTGTAGATAATCAGAGTGGCCGGAATAACAATCATGACGATTAATCCCTTTTGAGTTCGGCCAAAGGCAACCGGAAAGCCGAGTAAGGGAATAGAAAAAACAGTCTTGCCTAAAATCAGATCGGAAGATATGGGGGTAGCATCGGGTGAGTTGTTGGCATCACCCTTGGTAATATAGGAAATTACGTTTTTGTCGTTTTTGATTTCGACTAAACGGTGGGTGGTAGTGTTTTTGGGATTTTTAACAAAGATATCTTTTTCTGATTTGAAAGTAATAATGTCGCCGGTTTTATATTCTTTTTGCGATTGAGAAATAATTAAACTGCCGATGGGGAGAGTGGGCATCATGGAACCTGACTGGACAGTGTAGAGCCGTAATCCCCGGGGAATATTGAGAGCCGAAAGAGCCACTAAACCGGCAATAAGTATCAGGGCGACAAAGATGACGCCATAAAAGACATCAAAGAATATTTTGATTTTACTTTTTTTAATTTTTTCCATAGCTTAGGAGACTGCACAAAGACAAGTCCTTGTGCAATCGATCTAAACCAGCAAAAAATTACTGGGCGGTAGTCTGACCTAACTCAAAGGTCATGTCAACCGAAACGCTATCACTTTGAATGTCATTTCCGGCTCCTGAGGGTATACCCCAGTTGAGAGAAATGTATTTGGTGGCAAGAGCATTTAGAGCAATGTTCTGATCATAATTAGCGGCGATTTCGCTTAAGAGTCCGGTATAAATAGTCGTATCACCGGAGTCAAAAACTCCATCGCCATTAACGTCAATAAATAGATTGATATCCATGTTGGCGCTCAACTCTCCCTCTCCGGCACCACAATTGAGATCAACCAATCCTTCCGGTTCGTTACAAAGGTTATCATTATCGGTTCGGGCGATACTGTGAATATCGACATAGCCGTTGATAGATCCAGCGTTGTAAATAGTCCAAGTTCCGGTTCCCAGGTCTCCTGGAACTAAGTTGGTCAATGAAAATTTAACAACATTGATATTGGCACCGTCAAGATTTAGATCTAAAGTTCCAGCGGCAAAAGAATTGCCGGTGGATGTTTCGGTATCAGAAAAATAAGCGCGGGTAGCGCCAATAATTCCGGTACCAGCGATAGCAATCAAAGCCAAACTTAATATAATTCTTTTCATATGATTGTTAAGTTTTCACCTCCTTTAAAATTAATAAATATAATTAACTTATAAACTATTTTAAGAAAATAACAAATAGTTAGTTTTTAATATTTTTCTTTGATTTACCGCAGTGTAATAAATAAAGCCAAAGTTTGGGGAATGTTTTTTTGAAAAATTGGAGGACAATTAGACCGATAAAGATTCCTAAAAGGTCAATAAGAGTGTCGCGGAAGTGGCCACTGCGACCGATAACAAAATACTGATGAAACTCGTCTGTGAGTGAATAAAGATAGGAAAACAGAATTGACCTTGCCGGAGACAAAGTAGCCAGAACAATTAATACCAATAATACGGCATATTCAATCAGATGAAAAGTTTTTAGAACAATAAAACGTTGAAGTGAGGTACCGGTGATAGCAGTGGTGGGGATCGAAGAAAGATAGTAAATAAACATCATCCAAAGGAGAGCGGGAAACCAAATGATGATTTTATTTATTTTTATTTTTTGACCCATGGAAGAGAAGGGGTGACAAAATAAGAATAGTACCGCCAATCATGAGAATGGTCGAAAATATCATAATCGGCGAGTTTGATTCTTTTATTGTAAGGCCAGAGGAGCGGGAAGCAATAGGAGGGAAAGTAATTCCCAGAACCGGAGGGCAATTAAGGCCGGAGGAAGAACTAACGGGTGGTTTTTTGGTTACGGTGGGTTTTTTAGTGACTGTCGGTTTTGGAGTGGAGGTGGATTTGGGGGGAATCGAATATGAATAAGAGGTGACAATTCTTTTTTGGGGATCGAGCAAGTAAACCGTATCACCGTCGTTGTTTAAAAAGCCGGAGGAAAAAAATGCCTGACAGGTAGAGAGAGCATCTACTTGAGTACAGGTAATTTTTCGGGAGTTGCCACTCTGATCTTTGACCCGCCAATCGGAGAGATTAACAGTAAAAGAATTAGGGTTATAAATTTTTATCCACTCGTCACCATCGTCAGGATCGGCTAATACTTCAGTAATTTCTAAATTTGTATAGGTTCCCGCGTTCGCAGGAATGACGGCCTCTGCGGTGGGAACGATACACTTATTATTTTCTTTATTGGGTGAAGTTTCAGTCAGACACCAGGAGCCATCGGGCTGACGGGAAAAGGATTGATGGTCGGGAAGGGGTTTACTGGGGCGCGAGTCAACGACTGAACCACTCGAATCAACCAGGGAGATATCGTCGGCGGAAGTATTGTTGATAAAAGAAGTCGGGTTTTCAAAAGTTTTGATTTCCTGGGGGCCAAGAATTGAATCGAGGTGAAAATGGTGAGAGGTGGAATCACGGATAGTAAAACCGGTCAGGTCAACGGTTAAATCGGAAAGATTGATTATCTCCACCCATTCTTTTTGATTGACAGGCGGATCGGGATAGACTTCGTTGATATAAACCGGCAGCATGGACTACTTCAGTTTAGCTAAAGCTATGTCAATTTTCCCTAAGGTATTTTGGCGACCCAAAGCAGGGAGACATTCAACCACCGGCGGGGTAAAGGTGGCGCCGCAAATGGCGACACGAAGAACCATAAAATATTGGCCGGTGTTCCAGGAGTTTTTCTTGATTAAATCAGTTAATTTGTTTTGAATATCGGAAAAGTTGATTAAAACATCCTTAGTTTGGGAAAGCATGTCAATCACCAGCTCTTTGGTGGCATCACGCTGAAGTAAAAGGGAGGGATCATAATCGATATCTTCGAATATAAATTTGAGGGTGGCGGGAAGATCACTAAATTTGACAATCCGGTCTTTTAGAATTGGGATTAATATTTTAATTTGGTCATCGGAGGCCTTTGATAAAAACTTTTTGAAATAGGAAAAAAGTTTATCGTCGTTTAATTGGCGGATGTAGAGACCGTTGAAATAATCGAGTTTTTTACGGTCAAAGATGGCGGCTTTTTTGTGAAGATGCTCTAAACTAAACTCTTTGACGAATTCTTCGAGAGTAAAAACCTCTCTATCGGTGCCGGGATTCCATCCCAGAAGCATTAAAAAATTGAGCATGGCTTCCGGCAGATATCCCTCGTCTAGAAATTGTTGAGCGAATACCGAACCGAAACGCTTACTCATTTTACCCGGATGGCTGGGGTCTAATAATACCGTTAAGTGGGCGATTTGGGGGGCGGTCCAGCCAAAATATTTATATAGAAGAATGTGTTTGGGAGTAGAAGAAATCCACTCATCAGCCCGGATAATGTGGCTGATTTCCATGAGATGATCGTCAACCACGACGGCAAAATGATAAGTCGGAATGCCGTTACTTTTTATCAATACTTGGTCGTCAAGATCGGCAGTATTAAAAGTTATCGGACCACGAATCAGATCGTTAAAACTAACAGTTTCGTTATCAGGAATTCTCATCCGGATGACATAGGGAAGTCCATCTTTGAGATTTTGGGCTATTTCGGTCGGGGATAAATTTAGACAGTGGCGGTCGTATTTAGGAATTCTTTTTTTAGCCTTGGCGTCGTTTCGGATTTTATCTAATCTTTCTTGGGTACAAAAACAATAATAGGCATGATCCTGATCCAGCAATTGCCGGACATACTTCCGATAAAGATCCAGACGTTCTGATTGGACAACCGGTTCCCCGTCCCAGCTTAACCCAAAATCTTTCATAACTTTCTGGAGACGGTCGGCAGCTCCGGCAACCTGTCGTTTTTGATCGGTATCTTCAATCCGGAGTAAAAACTGCCCATTATTTTTTTTGGCAAAAGCGTAGCTATAAAGAAAAGTCCGGAGAGAGCCGATGTGTAAATCGCCGGTAGGAGAAGGGGCCATGCGGGTACGGACAAGAGATTCGGGCATATGGAAATTTTATCATTTATAATGAAGTGATGACTTCGTTAACTTATGTGGCCCATATCAGCCGGCGGATAATTAAATATGGAGGGGTGGGATTAGGCGGACTGGTGGCTATTTGGTGGATTGGCGGACTAATGGTTAAGGCATATCTGGCCGCTCATCCCCCATACATTCCACCAACAGTCAGATTTGGAATTCTGCCAAAGATTGTTTTTCCGGATAAGAAATTTGAAAGAAAAGAATTTAGTTTGGAACTGCCTAATGACTCTTTTCCAAAATTTAAAGATCAAACAAAAGTGTATGTAATTTACCGGTCTAAAAGTGTAATTGGGGAGTTGGAAGAGGCTAAAAAAACAGCGGCCCTGATGGGTTTTAGAAAAGAACCCACTGAAATAAAAACTGGAATTTATGAATTTGCTGACAGTTTGACTAACCGAACCCTGACCATGAATGTCCTGTCGGGTAATTTCAACCTCAGTTATCCTTATCTGGCTGACCAGCTACTTTTAAACCCCGATGAAATGCCGGATAAAACCGGGGCAGTGTCGGTAGCTAAAAGCTTTTTGCAACAGGCAGGAAAAATGTATCCCGACCTGGAAGAGGGTGAAAATAAGATAAGTTATTGGAAAATTGCCTTTGGGGAATTGAAGGAAACATCGGGATTAAATGATGCCAATTTGATCAGAGTAGATTTTTTTCGAAAAAAGTTGGATGGTGATCAGGAGATAGTAACTGACAACTTGAGCAAAGCTTCGGTGACCATATTGGTGTCCGGCTCCAGTCTGGCAGCTAAAAAAATAGTTGAGGTGGAATACAAATATATCAATGTTGATGTTTCGGCACCATCAACCTATCCAATTAAAACCCCGGAGGCAGCTTATGAAGATTTGAAGATGGGTTATTATTGGCCAGCAAAAGACAGTGAGGCAAAAAGTACGGTGATCAGAAAAGTAACTTTGGCTTATTTTGAACCGGTAACTCCGGCCCAGTTTTTGCAACCGGTTTACGTTTTTGGAGGCGATGGTGGCTTTACGGCTTATGTTCCAGCGGTGACTGATAAGTGGGTTCAATAAGAGCGATATTCCCAGGAAAGATTGGATTTGGCCCAAGCGACTAATTTCTCGGTATCTGCAAATCGATCAACACTTTGAGCTACTAAAGTCAGAAGATAATGGCCGTTTAGATTAACCAGTCCGATAAAAGAACCACTGGCTTCGGGTGTCCAACCTGTTTTTAGACCTTCAATTTCGGGTACTTTACCTAATAGTTCATTGGTGGAAACAAGGTGATGTTTTATTTGACCGCTTAAATCAGCCAGGTCGGTTTCTTTGGTTTTGGCCGCTACCACAATTGAGGGAAGTTTTAGAGACAGCCTCCCTATTTGAGAAAGATCATAGAGGGTAGAGTAGTGGTTAGGGTCATGGAGACCGTCAAAATTCATAAAATGAGTATTTAAAAGACCATATTTTTTGACCAAGTTGTTCATTTGACTGACAAAGGTAGGAGTACCGCCACTGACGTGGTCAGCTAAATTAAAAGCCGCATCGTTGGCGGAATAAATTAACAGTCCTGAAACTAGGGTGTTAACAGTAACTTTTTCGCCCTCTAAGAGATTCATGGTTTTGCCGACGGAATAAGCTTTGGCAGTGATGACTTCATCAAGCGGATAGAGATTGAGGGCGGTGAGGGCAGTGGCTAATTTAGTAACAGAAGCAGGATAAATTTTTTCTTCGAATCGGGAACCGGCGATAATCTGATTATCGGCCGGGTCGATTATTAAATAATATTGGGTGGAAAGAGGGGGAATATTTTTATTTTTGACAACACCGTGAGGCGGGGATTCAAAAAAGGCCGGAGAAGCCGAATTTAAATGACGGCGGGAAAGAAAACCAAAAGTCAATAAAAATAGGTTGATAAGAAAAAAAACAATCAAGAAAAAGGAGGTCTTTTTAATCAATGGCATAGTCTCCGATTTGGGGATTGACCAACTTAACAAAATCGGTTGATTTCATGATAATTGACCTGGTTCTCGTACCGGCGTTAAAGGCGATTTCTTCATTTTTTAGTAAGCCTTTATCAACAAAAACTTTGATACCAAACAAATTACCAAAAGGAGGTACACCGCCAATTGAGACTCCGCTGATTTCTTGAACTTCTGCAGGTGTCGCCATACGTAAATCCTTGACACTAAATTGAGATTTGAAGGCGGAATTATCCAGTTTTTGAGATGCTGACATAACAATTAAAATCGGGTTTGAATCAGCAAACATCAGTAAGGCTTTGGCTCCCTGTTCCAGACGAGTACCCCGAGCCTGGGCGGCTTCCTTGGAAGTTTTGACTTCAATATGTTCCAGGTGTTGATATTTAACTACATTTTCATCAAGATAATTGATTAACTTTTGATGGAGATCAGTCTTTGGAGAAGGTGCTTTTTTATTTTGAAATGATAGACGGGAATCAACTCTTTCCATGTCGCGGGGGAAAAGGGAAGCTTCACGGACGTTTGAAAGATTTAATATCTGCATAGTAATCCGTTCGGCTCCGAAAGCAAAACCACCAAGGGGAGGCATGCCATAACGAAGGGACTGAAGATAGAGCTCGATATTTTGAGGATCGATCCCCCACTCCTTAACATGTTCCATAATGGTGGCATAATCGTGAATCCGCCGACCGCCGGTAAGCCACTCAACTCCCCGACCGAATAAATCAAAGCCCTGGTTATATTCGGGATCGGCGTCGTCAGGATAAGTATAAAAAGGCCGGGTTTTGGTAGGATAGTGGGTCATAAAGACCAAATCAGACTGATAAGTTTCTTTGGCCCACTTACAGATTTCCCGCTCGTCTTCAGGAGAAGGATCTTTTTCCTGACGGCAATCACGGCCAGTACGTTCATAAATTATTTGTTGGGCATCCCTTAATTTAATAAAGGGAATGTGGTCGGGTACCGACGGAATAGTGGCATCAAAGAGGGCCAGTTCAGCCTGACACTTGTCAGCTACTTCTGTCAAAATAAATTTAATCGTATATTCGGCCATGTCTTTGACCTCAAGCCATGAATCAATAAAACCAAATTCGGCATCAAGACTAATAGCTTCAGTTAAATGCCGGGTAGTGACACTAGGTTCGGCCCGAAAAATTTTGTTGACTGAAAAGACTCTTTCGAAGGCGGAAACAAGCAGGGACTTGTAAAGCTGGGGGCTTTGGGAAAGGTAAACTTCATAGTCAAAATATTTAACCTTAAAAACATCGGCACCACCTTCAGGAACGGAAGAAATCATGGCAGGTGATTGAAACTCAAAGAAATCCTTGGCTTTTAGGGCCCGGCGGAAGGAATCAATAACCACTTCCTGAACCTTAAAAATAGCCTGAACTTTGGGATGACGAAAGCTTAGGGTCCGATAGTCAAGCAGAACCGGTAGGGAAACATTGAGTTCGGGCTGGTGAATATCAAAAGGTAATTTGGCGGCCGGAGATAAGAGTTTTAAATCCTTGACCTCCATTTCCACTTTGCCGGTTAATAATTTGTCGTTGAAATATTTGGAATCACGGGAGCGGATAGTGCCGGAAATTTCGACCACCGATTCGAGTTTGAGAGCACCCAGATCTTTGCCGCCGACGACCTGAAGAAGACCGGAGCGGTCGCGGATGTCAGCAAAAACTAATTTGCCGTAAGACCGGATACTATTTATCCAACCCTTAATGGTTAGTTCCTGGCCAGTTTGGTCTATGGTTTCTTTGATGAGTGTTCGCATAATTTAAATCCTTTGGTACTTCGTACCACCTTTCCTTTGATGAAAGGAACCTAATTAAATAATTATAGTAAAAAAATAACTCCAACGCGCATTTGGAGTTACGAATAAACGTCATGGTTTTTCGTGCTCCGATTGCGATCCACCACAGGCGGATCTCGGGATTACCCTCGACACACGTTATTCTTTTTACAGTTGAACTTCTGAAGGGTTCTAGTACCCGGCCGCTGCCGGGGTTCTTCCCTTAGCTCTCCCGATGTTGGTCGGAATCAAACGCTTTGTGATTATTGTAGCATAAATCCCTCTCCCCGCCAAGGCGGGGCTTCTCCCTTTGACGAAAGGGAGACTTCTATAAAATTTCTTTGACAATGAGCTGGGGGGAAGTGGTGCCATTCCAGGTGTTGAGATCGAGAGAGGCAATGAATGAAATAGGTTGACCAACTTTGAGACTAGAAAATAATTTGCCCTGCCTAAAGGCTACGGCGTCAAGGGAGCCAAATTTAAATTTTAGATGATCGCCGGTGGAACCAATCTGTCGGAAGGAAGAGATAATTAAATCTTTGAAATAAAAGGTTGGGGTGGGATTACCAATACCAAATGGGGACAGTAAATTAATATATTTAATATTGGTTGGGGTAACGGCATCCAAAGTCATCTGGGCGTCAACGGCGGCAAGGGGGTCAAAGACAGAGATTTTGGCGGAGATAAAATATGTCTCGAGTTTGTTTTTTAGTTCGGGAATATTGACCGGGTCGATACTAAATCCGGCAGCTAAAGCATGTCCGCCAAGATCAATGAATAAATCCTGAAAAACCCGCAAGATATTGGTAATATGATGACCCTTAACCGAACGGCAGGAGCCACGGGCAAAGCTACCTTTTTGGGAAATGATAATCGAGGGAAGATGATATTTTTCGGTCAGACGACCGGCAATAAGACCAATTACTCCGGGATGAAAAGAAGAATCGGAAATAAAAATAAACGAAGCAGTAGAGACGTTGCATGCAACGTCTCTACTAATTTTTTCTTCGGCAATTTCAAGTGATTTTTTTTCCAAACCCTGACGATTTTGATTGTGGTTATTTAAGAGAGTAAGAAATTTACCGGCTTCTTCCTGAATTTCAGAATTAAGAAAAGAAAAAGCCAAGGTCGGATCGTCAAGACGGCCAGCAGCATTAAGGCGGGGGGCAACAATAAAACTTAAATCGTATACCGAGAGAGAGTCGGATTTTATGCCGACGCTAGCCAATAAAAGTTTTAAGGATAAGGGTGGATTTTTCCGAAGAGAATTTAAACCATGAACCACAATTTGGCGGTTGATACCGGTGAGGGGCAGGCAATCAGCGACTACCCCGAGAGCGGCCAGACCTAAGTCGGTATCAGCATTTAATTCTTTAGCCAAAAAATAGGCCAGGGCGGCAGCAGAAGTATCGGTAGAATGAACAATAGCATCAACCGGTAATTTCTGGTCATTTTTTAAGTGATGATCAATAACCAGAATTTTTAATTGGGGTTGTTTGGTTAGTATTTTGGTAAACTCCTCGCCGGCGACAATGCCGTTATCGACAGTGATTAATAAATCAAATTTAACTTTATTCAATTCCTGAAATTTCAAAAAAGAGGTGGCCTTAATACCATAACCATCGGTTTCCCTGTTGGGTAATAAAACAAAAGTGGGAGAACCGAGGGAATTGAAGGCCTGGAAAAGAATGGTGGAAGAGACAATGCCGTCAACATCATAATCACCGTAGATAAGAATATTTTTGGAGAGATTATTTTTGATTAACTTGATGGCCGGAGTCAATTTTAAAAAATTTTGGGGTGAAGAGGGTTTGAGAAATTCATGGAAATCAAGGGCTTTTATACCCCGATTTTTCAGTAAAAGTCTTAAAATAGTTTTAGGATCTGAGCTTTTGTCTAAAAGGACCATGCCTCATTTTATGTTATAATTACGGTGTTGACAAAGCCTGGCGTCAACAATCTTTATTTTTGTTTATAAATCAGGCAGAAAGAATGGCAAAAAAGCTTTTTGTAGGGAATTTACCCTATACCATGACAAGCGACCAACTCCGCGAGCTCTTTGCAGCTATCGGAACAGTGACGGACGCTAATGTCGTTATTGATAAGATGAATCAGCGAAGTCGCGGATTTGGTTTCGTCGAATTTGAAAAAGACGAAGACGCGGCTAAGGCGATTACCGCCCTTGATGGTAGTGACCAAGGCGGCCGAAAAATGGTCGTTAAGGAAGCATTACCCCGTCCCGAAAAAACTGTATAAGTTATTTTTGTAGACACTTAAATCCCCCCGGCTGTGCCGAGGGGGATTTTTGGTTGGAACAAAATATTTAAGGTAAAATAAGCTATGGAGTTGCCCAAAAAAGTTATCGATTTGATGAAAAAATTTACCGCGGCCAAAGCCGAGATCTATGTTGTCGGCGGGGCAGTGAGGGATATGATAATTGGCCGGGAAGTTTATGACTGGGATTTTGCTACCAATTTAACTCCGGAGGAAATGAAAAAGATATTTCCCAAAAACTCTTTTTGTAATAATGCTTTTGGGACTTTTTCGGTAGTATCGGGCATTGATATATACGAAATTACGACTTATCGGACCGAGAAAAACTATAGCGACTCGCGACATCCGGGTAAGGTGGAATGGGGAAAAACAATTGAAGAAGATTTGAAAAGAAGAGATTTCACAATTAATTCGATGGCGATGGATACTGCCGGAAAAATAATTGATCTGTTTGGGGGGCAAGAAGATATAAAAAACAAAATTATTCGGGCGGTGGGAGAGCCGGATGAAAGATTTAAGGAAGATGCTCTGCGGATGATGCGGGCGGTGAGATTGTCGGCTCAATTGGGGTTTGTAATTGAAGAAAATACATTTACCAGTATTCAAGAAAATGCCAGTCTTTTGCAAAAGATTGCCGGGGAAAGAATCCGGGAAGAATTATTTCTGATTTTAAAGTCTGACCACCCCGGTGACGGAATGATAATACTTAAAAATAGCAGTATTTTGAGAGAATTGATGCCGGAAATGCTTTTGGGAGTGGGCATGGCTCAAAAGGGGCATCATATTTATGATGTCTGGAAACATAATCTCGAAACTCTTAATAACTGTGAATCAGCCGATCCACTAACCCGGCTGGCAGCTTTTTTGCACGATATTGGTAAAGCCAAAACCATAAAAGAGATCGGTGGCGAAAATACTTTTTATAACCATGAAGTAATTGGTAGCCGGATGGCAGTGGCCATCGGCAAGAGATTAAAACTGTCAAATGAGGAGTTACAAAAATTGTTTATTTTGGTCCGCTGGCATATGTTTACGGCCAGTGAATTGCAGACTGACAAAGCCATTAGACGTTTCATTCGCAATGTAACCGTCTCATATTTGGACGATATGATTGCTTTGCGACGGGGAGACCGGATTGGCGGTGGGGCGAGGGAGAGCAGCTGGCGCTGGGAATTATTTAAAAAAAGATTAATTGAGGTACAGAAACAACCATTTTCAATTAAGGATCTGAAGATTAACGGCGAAGACGTGATGGAAATACTAAAGATAAAACCGGGACGAAAAGTGGGAGAGGTTTTGGTTAAGCTTTTTGCCGAAGTGGAAGAGAATCCGAAACTGAACGAAAGGGAGGTATTGCTGGAAAAAATAAAAAAATATATTTAAGCTATTTTCATTTCTATTTGAAATTCTTCATCGTCGGCGGCAGGGGTAGTCAAAAATGACCTGGCTCCGCCTTGGTCTGGAGGAAAGTTGTATTTTTTCCGTCGAGGTAGAGCTTTCTTTCGTGTTTCGGGGAGATAGGCCGGTGTAATCCCAGATCGAACTAGTAATTCAACACCTCCAACAAATATCCGCCCATCTCTGATTTCGAAATTTTGTTCAATGGATGTACGGACTTTCATTTTTTTCGTTTAAATAACAAAACCAAGGGGATGGCGACGGCAGTAGAGGAATAGGTACCACAGACAACCCCGATTAAGAGAGCGGCGGCAAACCAACGGGTGGTGGAGCCGCCAAGAGCCACCAGGGAGAGCAACATAAAGATAATGGTCATGGAGTTGTTAATTGATCGAACAATAACTTCGGTAACGGCCCGATTGGCCAATTCAGTCCAGGAATGGGTAGCGGTAAAACGTTTAAGTTCCCGAATCCGGTCAAAAGTAACGACGGTGTCATGAACTGAGGCGGAAAGAGTAGTCAGGAGGGCTGTAACAAAGAGGGTGTCAAGCTGCGCCCCAAAAAAATGACCTAAAAGGGAAAACATGCCGATGAGAATAAAAGAGTCATGGAACATGGCCAAAACCGCACCGGCACCAAAAGAAAAATCGGAGAAGCGGGAGCCAATAAATAAAAGTAAGGCCAGAGAGGAAAAAATAATAGCGTAAATGGTTTTCTTGATAAGCTCTTTGCCCAGACTCGGACCACGGGTGCTAAATTGCAGAACTTCAAAATCTTTATCTATGGCCTTGAGATTTTTTTCCAGGGTTAATTTTTTATCCTGGGCGATGTCCAATAGTTTTACGGTATAGATCCCGGAGGTTCCCGAGACTGACTTAAGGCCGACAAGCTGATCGTTAAAGATTTTTTCTATTTGGGAATTGTTTTTAGTGTTAGGCATTTTGATTTCGAAAGTGGCACCACCTTTAAAGTCTTCGGAATATTGAAAACCCCATTTAATAATGGAAAAGATAGAAATGCCAATAAGAAAAGTTGATATTACAAAAAATAGGGGACGAAATTTCATGATGTTCATAATTTTTTTCTAGCCAAAACTCTTAATAGGTTTCGGGTGACAACTACGCCGGTAAAGATGCCAATAATAATTCCCAAAATCAGGGTAACAGCAAAACCGCGAACGATACCGGAGGAGTTCAGAAAGTTCCAATTAAAAGGATTGAAAAGAATCAGGCCGGTGATAATAGTGCAGGCGTTGGCGTCCTTGATGGAATCCCAGGCCCGACCAAAACCTAATTCCATAGCGGTATTCCAAGGCCGGCCGGAGCGGATTTCTTCTTTTAGCCGTTCGAAAATCAAAATATTACTATCAACAGCCATACCGACAGATAAAATAAAACCAACAATACCCGGAAAGGTGAGGGTTACCGGAATAAGACGATAAAGAGTTAAAGTCAGAAGACCATAAATAAAAAGACCAATAACCGAGATAAAACCCAAATAACCATAATTGCCAATCATAAACAGAGCGACTAGCCCCAGACCTACCAAGCCGGCCCGGATACCCTTGTTGATGGAATCTTTACCGAGGATGGCACCAACCTGGAACTGTTCGATCAGTTTAATACTTAAGGGAAGAGCGCCGGCGTTGAGCTGGGCCGAGAGGGCCTTGGCGGACTTGATGTCAAAATCACCGTTGATTACTGCAAGGCCGTCGGGAATAACCGTTTGGACAGTGGGGCTGGTAACAATTTGATTGTCCAGGACAATAGCGATTCTCTTATTTAGATAATCTTTGGTGGCTTTTTCAAATAGTTTGGTACCAGCAGCATTAAACACCAGTGATACTTCCATGGCGCCGGTGTTGGGATTGGGTTCAGGCTTGGCTTTGACTAAGTGTGAACCATTTAAACCGGTATCTTTGAGAATATCATTAAGAGTGGCAGTAGCAGTGGCCTCTGGGGGAATATCAATTATCCCCATAAATTTAAGACTGGCAGTTTGACCGATTAGTTTAACTGCCTCATTGACATCACTAACGCCAGGTAGCTCAACAATCAGGCGATAAGAATCAGTTTCCCGGCTAATGGAAACATTGGATTCGGAAACCCCAAAAAGATTGATCCGACGCTCAATATTTGTTTTGAGTGATTCCAGGGCATCAGTTAAGCTGGAGGCAGTGGTGTTTTTGGTATCAATCTCAAAAACCAGAGAGGCACCACCAGCTAGATCAAGACCGTAACGAAGATCGAGGTTGGGTTTTATTTCAGCCGCACCTAATTTGAAATCAAAGGAAGGGCGATATAGAGTTTTACCAAAAAGGGTAAAAGAGGGGGGGAGGTTAACCACCAGACAGACTAGGGTTAAACCGACAATAGTGTAAAAAAGATTGAGGGTTTTTTTGCTAAGTGGAATCATTCTTTTTGATGTCAAGAGATAATTGTCGGGGATGCCCAGTAAAGGTATAGGTAATTGAGGCTTTGGAATATTTAAACTTAAATCTTGCTAAATCCCCCTCTTTTATATCAAGGGATTTTATTATTTTGGTGGGTAAAGTGACACAGAGACTATTACCCGTTTTGATAACTTTTCTGGTTACGGCCATTAAAATCCTGAAAAAATTCCGGGCTGGCCAATTATAACAAGGGGTGAGGTAAGAAAGAAATCGACTAAAAATGGATCCCGTTTATTTTGACGAAGATGAAGCTCATTTCGATCCATGACCATGTAGTTGAACTCCGAATCGCGGCGCTTTTCTTCGGACTTCATGGCTGATTCTATAGTTCTGAGGGGTAAATCACCAACTACAATGACGTCAATTTTATCAGAGTTGCCCTTGTCCCAAAGTAAAAATGGGTAAGTGGCCACCACTGCATCGGCCTTAGATAACTCTTCGCAGAATGGCAAACTTTTGTAGGCCAGACCAACTAAATTTGAAAAAAGGGGATGACGAAGATTGGGATAATAAAAAAGCCGATTACCCCTAACTTCGGAAAGAAGCAGATTAATATTTTTTAGACTGGAAAGCTCCCGGCGAAC
>Ga0100396_1001546_pt1 | contig 14948 bp, 10 predicted proteins | sample CryGeymeta201520_FD_81551 | JGI IMG/M metagenome (GOLD analysis project Ga0100396, IMG submission 81551) | Groundwater microbial communities from Crystal Geyser aquifers in Utah, USA - Crystal Geyser metaG 2015-20 | ecosystem: Environmental > Aquatic > Deep subsurface > Groundwater | place: USA... | reverse complement strand
CATGCAGGGCGGTCAGGGCGTTGATGCCGATGTTGACCAGCAGTTTGGCCCAGACATGGTTCATGATGTCCGGCACGGCCTCGGTTTGCAGGCCGGCCGCCGTCAGGGTGGCGGCGGCCTGGGCCAGACGTTGGCCGGCCCGTTGGTCGGCCGGGGCCTGATAGCCAAGGCGGGTGAGGCCGGCGCCGCCGAAGGTGACCTCACCCGGCCCGGTGCGGGTGGCGCCCATGGCGGTTACCCCAACGGCCCGCAGGCCAGGGCCTGGTAACGCGGTCAGGAGGTCGAGGTGGCTAATGCCGTTCTGGAAGGAGACCAGCAGGGTGCCGGGACCGAACAGGGGTTGGGCCCCGGCCAGACTGGTGGCCACGTCATACGACTTGACGCACAGCAGCACCAGCTCGGCCGGGCCGATTTGCCCGGCCGAGCTGGTGGCCCGAACCAAGATGGTACTGGTCTGCCCCGCCTCCGTCAAGCGCACGCCCTGTCTGGTTAGCAGCGCGGCCCGCTCGGCATCATGGTCAAGCAACCAGACATCATCTCGGCCAGCGGCGCCCAGCCGGCCCGCAAGCAGGCAACCCAGGGCACCGGGGCCGATGATGACGATGGTGTGCATGGAGCCTTATTTGATCGCCGCATCCTCAACAATCACCTGATAGACATAGCCGGCGCCGAAGTCGCGGTTGGTGCCAAGTTTTCCCTCCAGGGTAACGGTGTCACCCTTGTTGGGGGTAGCGGCGGTGGTAACCACCAGGTCGTGGGTGTTCTTCATGGCGTCACCGGTGCCATCCTGGACGTGCAGCCAGGTTTTGCCCATGATGCCGGGCGACACCTTCATGATTTTGGCCCGCAGGACCACGGTTTTGCCGTTCAGGTCGGCCGCCTTGTCAAACAACTCGCCAACGGTGTGGGCGTTGGCGCCGGTCGCCTTCTCCACCTTGACGTCGGACGCCAGGGGCACGATGGCCTTGCCGCTGCCCTGCTGGGCCGGGTCCACGGCCGGGGCGGCGGTTGGGGCGGCTGCTGGGGTCTCACCCTGCAAGGCCTTGTCAAAGGAGCCCGGTGTGGCGTCCGCGGCCGGGGCGGCAGGCTTGGCGCTCGGGGTTTTACCGATCACGCTGGCCGAAAAAATGATCTCCGGAAAGGTGCGGTTCATAGCCTTGCTTGGAAAGTCGCGCATGACATTACCTTCGGCAAAGCCGATCTTTTCCCCGACCGCTACCTCGACCTCGGTGGTTGCTACCCAGTATTGCCCGGCCTCGGTGTTCAGGAGAATGTAGGTGTAGCCGCCGCCATTGTGCGCTTCGGCCACCGTGCCTTGGAGCGGGAAGGAGGGGGCGGCCGGGGCCTGGTCGGTCGCCGGGCCGCCGGCTGGCGCCGCGTCCGGCGCTTCGGCCACGGTCGCCGGGGCCGCCGGGGTCTCGGGCTGAGCCGTCTGGGCGGTCGGCGGTGTGGCGGCCTCCTGGGAAGTGGTCTTTTGCTTGCAGGCCGTAAGCGGCAGCAACATAAGCAGGGTGCAGAGGGTCAGGCAGAGGCGGGTGCGGTTCATGGATTTCTCCTTTTTAAAAGTGGTTGGTTGATCGATGCGTTACTGCGCCTTGGCGGGTTCAAAGGAGAACGCCAGGCTGTTTTTTTTCATGCCGATGCTGGCCCGGCCGCCCCGGCGCAGCTTGCCGAAGAGGATCTCGTCGGCCAGGGGGTCGCCGATTGCCCCGGTGATCAGACGGCGCAAGGGGCGGGCGCCGTTGTCCGGGTCGTAGCCCTTGCTGGCCAGCCAGGCCCGGGCCGCATCGGTAAGCTGGATGGTAACCTTTTTCTCGGTTAACTGCACCTGCAATTCCGCGATCATCTTGTCCACCACCTGCCCCATCACCCCGGCGTCCAAGGCGTTGAAGGTGATGATGCCGTCCAGCCGGTTGCGGAACTCCGGGGCAAAGAGACCCTTGATGGCCTCCTGGCCCTGGCCCTTTTTGCCGGCCATGAAGCCGATAGCCCTCTCTCCCATCTCGCGGGCCCCGGCATTGGTGGTCATGATGAGGATGACGTTGCGGAAGTCGGCGTGCCGACCGGTGTTGTCGGTAAGGGTCGCATAGTCCATTACTTGCAAAAGGATGTTGAACACGTCCGGGTGGGCCTTTTCGATCTCGTCCATAAGCAGCACCGCATAGGGGTGTTTGCGGATGGCGTCGGTCAACAGGCCGCCCTGGTCAAAGCCGACATAGCCTGGCGGGGCGCCGATGAGCCGCGCCACGGCGTGCTTTTCCATATATTCGCTCATGTCGAAGCGCAGAAAATGCACGGCCAGGGCCGCGGCCAGTTGGCGAGCCACCTCGGTCTTGCCCACGCCGGTGGGCCCGGCGAAGAGGAAGGCGCCGGTCACGCGGTCGGCTGGTTTCAGCCCGGCCCGGGAGCGTTTCACCGCCGTGGTCAGGGAGTCGATGGCCTGGTCCTGGCCGAAAATTTTCGTCCGCAGGGTGTCCGGCAGGAGGCGGAGCAGCTCAATGTCCGATTCCGAGGCGCGCCGGGCTGGCACCCGGGCCATGCCGGAGATGACCTTCTCCACGTCCGCGACCGTCACCGTTTTGCGCCGGCGCTCGGTTTTCATGAGCTTCAAGGCCGCGCCGGTCTCGTCGATGACGTCGATGGCCTTGTCGGGCAGGAAACGGTCGTTGATGAAGCGGGCCGCCAGTTCGGCGGTGGCCCGCAAGGCTGCGTCGGTGTAGCGGATACCGTGGTGCTCCTCGTAGCGGCCCTTGAGCCCCTTCAGAATTCGGTAGGTCTCCTCCACCGTTGGTTCCGCGATATCGACCTTCTGGAAGCGCCGCGACAGGGCGCGGTCCTTTTCCACATGGTTCCGGTATTCCTCGTAGGTGGTGGAGCCGATACAGCGCATGGTGCCGGCCTGCAGGGCGGGTTTCAAGAGATTGGCGGCGTCCATGCTGCCGCCGGAGGTGGCGCCGGCGCCAACAATGGTATGGATTTCGTCGATGAACAGGATGACATCCCGGCGCTCCTCGACCTCGGTGATCACCGCCTTCAGCCGCTTTTCAAAGTCGCCCCGGTACTTGGTGCCGGCGAGCAGGCCCCCCATGTCGAGCAGATGGATTTTCACGTCACAAAGCGACTCCGGCACCCGCGCCTCGTGGATGCGCAGGGCCAGACCTTCGGCCATGGCCGTCTTGCCGACCCCGGGTTCACCCACCAGCAGTGGATTATTCTTGCGGCGTCTTGAAAGGATCTGAATCATGCGCGCCAGTTCCCGGTCCCGGCCAATGAGGGGGTCGATCTGGCCGGCGGCGGCCCGCGCACTGAAGTTGACGGTGTAGCGGTCGAGGGCGGTCTCGGCGGCCTCTGCGTCGGCGGGAGCGGCCTGTCCGGGCCGGGCCAGTGGGGGGGCGTCGCCGTGGGAGATGAATTCCAACACGCTCAGCCGGGAAAGCCCCTCGGACTCAAGAAAATAGGCGGCGTGGGAGTCGGCTTCCGCGAAGATGGAGGAGAGCACGTCGCCCGCGTCCACCTCTTTCTTGCCCGAGTTCTGCACATGGGCGATGGCCCGCTGCAGTACCCGGTTGAAGCCCACGGTCTGGGACGGGTCGCCGCCCGTCTCCCCACCCAGGGTGGTGATGTTGGTGGAGAAGAACTGCTCCAGGTTTTTCCTGATATTCTTGGTGTTGCCGCCGCAGTGCTCAATGATGCGCACGGCGGTCTCGTCGTGGAGCAGCCCGAAGAGGATGTGCTCCACGGTGACATACTCGTGCCGCTTGGCCTTGGCCTCGCGGATGGCCATGACCAGGGCCATTTCCAGTTTGCTGTTGATCATCGTGTCACCTCTTATAAGCGGTCAGCGTGCAGTTGTCAGCGGTCAGCTTAAGAATCTGGCCAAAAAATCTGTATGCTGATAGCTGACTGCTTTCAAGCCTTTTCCAGGGAACAGCGCAGGGGGAATTCGTGCTGCCGGGCCAGATCGTGGACCAGGGCCACCTTGGTTTCGGCGATCTCCAGTGGCAGGATGCTGGCCACGCCCACGCCCTGGTTGTGGACGTTAAGCATGATCCGGGTGGCCTCCATCTGGTCCTTGTGAAAAACCGTCTCCAGGATCATGACCACGAAATCCATGGTGGTATAGTCGTCGTTGTGCAGCAGAACAAGGAACAGGCTGGGTTCCCGGACCTGCTCCGCCCGGTCGACGACGACCTGGTCCTCGCCATTGTTACGCGGCCGGGTCATGGGTGTATGCCTCGTCTTGGCAGCCAGAGGCACAAAGGCAGAAGGCACAGAGGCACAGAGTAAAAAAGCATATCTGGCAGAAAATTCTTTAAACTTTGTGCCTCTGTGCCTTTGCCCCTTTGTGCCTCATCCTTGATTTGTACCTTAATCATCATCCATTTTACCCGCACGGCCGGCAATAAAAAAGAGGCACTATCCTCGCCGCCCTGTCGGCGAGCAGGGCGCCATACAGCAGATCCTCCAGCACCAACTGGCCGGCCAGGGACGTACTCTTCAGAAGCATCTCGGCCCGCAGCACCGCCGTAAGCCCGGTGATGAGCCGATCCGCCGCCAGGGACTCGACGCGGCAAAACAGCATGTAAAGGGCGTATGGGTGGGTGGGCAGGCCAACCAGGCTCTCCGGCCTTGCCGCCTTGAGCCGCGCCAGATAGCCCTGCTGGAAGGGGCCGAAGCCTTGCCCCGGCGGGCAGGGCAGCGCGGCGTCGGCCTGCAGGGCCTTTACCTGCAACTGGCGCTTGAGAAGGTTATGGAGGCCGGCCAGGACCATGAGCGGGTGCCCGCCGTTGTCGAGCAGGTGGGCGAGAATGATCAGGGCCCGCTCCAGGTTGCCGTCGGTGAAGACCTCGGTGAACTCGAAGAGCGCCTCCTCCCGGGTGCGGCCCACCACGCAGTCGAGGTCCGCCAGGGTTATGGTGTCCCGGTCTTCCACCGACAGGGCCAATTTTTCCGTTTCCAGGACCACGGCGTCGGGATGAAAGCCGACCCGTTCCAGGAGCCGGTCAAGGACCCGGGGCTCGATTTTTTTGCCCAGCCCGGCCAGGGTGGTTCTGACCAGATCGCGCAGAATTGTAGTGCGGACCTCGACCGCCGCCTTGCTGGCGCCGGGGTCCAACGCCAGGTCGAGGATAACGCCTAGCTTGCCGATGGCTTTGTAGAGCCTTTTGCGCTTGTCCACCGCCTCGGCCAGCAGGATAATGGTGTTGTTGGCTGGCACGCCGGACTCCAAGGCCGCGGCGAATAGCTCGGCAACCTGAGGGCGGCCACCGGCCGAGGGCGCGGCGTCGGGGCTGGCCTGGGCCAGGGCCTCGCCCACCCAGGCCAGGTCTTCGGCAGGCCGCGGAAAACCGAAGAGGGCCTGCCACCGGCCACTGTCGGCCTGCTCCAAATTTTCCTCGGTCCAGTCCGCCCCGGTGAGTTCAGCCAGACCGAGCATCGCCAGCAGATAGCGCTGGGCGCGCCTGGCGTCCTTGTCGGCGCGGGCCTTGGCGGCCTTGTCCCACAGAGTTCTGGCCACATCCTTGGAATAGAAGAGTTTCGAATCTTTCACCCGAATGACCCGGCGGCCGGGGAAGAGGCCGAAGGTCTTGAGCCGGGCCAGGGTCTGGTCCGGTTCTTCCCGGTCGCCGTCCACCAGAATCAGGTTCTGGCGGCGCTGGCCCTCGTCGGGCAGCAAGCGGCGGACGAGGTCATCGGCGGCCTGCTGGCACAGGACGCGGTCGCCGCAAATCAGGTAGACCGGCGACACCTGGCCTTGGTCGATGGACTGCAGGAGGGCGGGGATGTCCTTACGGTGGTAAACTGGCATGGCTTTCCTGGGCAGACCCGGAGCAGACGGCGGTTTGAGGCGGAAGCGCTCCGGCCGGCGCGGAAAAAATAGCGTGGCCGACATCTCAGGACTTGCCGGCTGCTCCGAGGGGGGTATACTATTTTTAATGAATGCGCACTTCTTTTACCATTGCCATGGGGCGGCGTCAATGCGTCTCATGGCAATGGTGAAAGGCACAGAGAGGGGAGAATATCGAACACCGAATATCGAATGATGAAATGAAAAAACTCCCTCGGTTCGATATTCTGCGATGCGCGGTACAAGATGGGCAGAGAGGCAAAAGGCAGAAGAGCTAGAGGCACAAAGGCTGAGGGCTCGGCAGGAGGTCATGGGTTTGGCTGAACACTCTCCCAAAAAAATCGGGGTGCTGATCGGTGGTTCCGGGCTGATCGGCGGCGGCATCACCCATCACTTCAAGACCAAGGTCGATGACGGCGTCGATCTGCGGGCTCCGAACAGCAAAAAGCTGAGTCTCCGGGTACCCGAAGATATCAAAAACTATATCACCGGCCTTAAACCGGATTTCATCGTCAACGCGGCCATCGCCGCCATTGACGCGGACCCGCAACTGGCCTACGAGACCAATTACCTGGGAACCGTGAACCTGGCCAGGATGGCGGCCGCGCTGCGAATTCCCTACATCCATATCAGTTCATCCGCGGTCATGCCCAGTGGCGAGAACCTGGCCGAGGAAGACATGCTGCCGCTGTCCGCCGGTTTACCCAATTACGCCAAGTCGAAGCTCATGGCGGAACTGACCCTGCGCGACCTTATGAAAAATCAGGGCCTGGATTACACGGTTATCCGGCTGGCCGTGGTCTATGGCAAGCATGATCACAAGATCCAGGGGTTCCATCGGCTGTTCTTTTCCATTGTTGACCAGGCCTTGCCCTGCATGTTGACCCGGCGAGGGGTGATGCACTCCTATTCCAATTCCAAGAAGGTGCCGCGCTTTGTCCAGCATGTCCTGGAGCACCGGCCGGAGTTTACCGGCCAGACCATCAATTTCGCGGACCGCAACCCGGTGGAGCTGGCCCAGCTCATCCTCACCATCCGCTCTTACCTGGAGCTTGGTTTTCCCAAGGAAATCTATATTCCCTATGCCCTGGCCAAGGTAACGCGCCTGCTGCTCAGGAAGTTTTTGCGCATCCTGCGGCATGCCGGCATCGAGGCCAGGCTGCCGGCGGAACTCCTGTTCATGGAAAATTTTTATCGACCCCAGACCCTGTCAGTGGCCAGACTGGCCGCTTCCACTTGGCAGGATCCGGAGCCCGAGACCACGGTTTTCACCTATCTCCCCAGTATGATTGAGTATTATGTGACGCGCTGGGAGCACCTGAACCTTATCGAGCCCTTTGACAAGGAGTTTTTCGACCCCAAGAAACGGGCCGAGGAGTTCCTGCGCTCGCCGGAAATTTTGCTGGAGACGGTGCATCGGGAGAATCGGCAGGAGGGCGCGCCGCAGGGCTAGACGCCCTCGCCACCCGCACCGGTGACCGGCAGGCGGATAACAAAGGTGGTACCCTGGCCCGCCTCGCTGTCCACCGTGATGTTGCCGTTGTGCTTCTTGATGATGTCGTAGACGATGGCGAGCCCGAGGCCGGTGCCCTTGCCCACCTCCTTGGTGGTGAAGAACGGGTCGAAAATCTTGCCGATCTGGTCCGCCGGGATGCCGCAGCCGGTGTCCTCGATCCAGATGTAATTGTACGGCCCGCCGTGCCAGGTCTTGATGGTGATCCGCCCCTGCTGCTCGATGGCCTGGGCCGCGTTGACCAGCAGATTGACAAACACCTGATTGAGCTGCTGGGGAAAGCACATGGTCTTGGGCAGTGCACCGAATTCCTTGCTCACCGTGCACTTGTACTTCAATTCGTTCCAGACCACGGTCAGGGTGGTTTCCAGGCACTCGTTGAGGTCGGCCATGGTTTTTTGCGTCTGGTCGGCCCTGGCAAAACTCTTGAGGCTCTGGACGATATTCTTGATCCGGTCGGCCCCTTCCAGGGACTCGCCGATCAGCGTGGGCAGGTCTTCGAAGATGTAATCGATTTTCAAATTTTTGCGTTTTTCCTGCATCTGCTCCAGAACCCCCGCCTCGCTGATGGAACCGATAAGCTCCGACTGGGCCTGGAGGAAATCGGTCAGCCGCGTTGCGTATTTATTCAGGGTGCCCAGGTTGGAGGTGATGAAGCCCATGGGGTTGTTGATCTCGTGGGCCACGCCGGCGGCGAGCTGGCCGATGGAGGCCAGCTTTTCACTCTGCAGCATCTGGGTGTGGGTGAGCTGCAGGTCGCGGTAGGCCTGCTCCAGTTCCTTGGACCAGGCGCTGATCCGGTCCATGGTCCGTTTGGCGATGAATAAGGTGAGCCCGGTGGCCAGGACGGCAAAGAGCCAGATGAGGAGCTTGCCGCCGGCCGTGGTCCGGGTCATGGTGGTCAGGGATTGATGCAGGGAGACATCCCGCAGGTGGGCTTCCAGGGCCGCGGCCGCGCCATCGGCCTCCTTGAAAATCTGTTCGAGTTGGACGAGCTGGGCCTGATAGTCGGCCCCGGCCGCGGTCGCGCGTTCCTGCGCCAAAGAGCGGAGGCCGGCAAAATAGATGCCGAGCCTGGCAATGTCTTTTTCAGCCTCACCCAAAAAGGCCGGGGCCGCGGTTTTCGGGCCGGCTTTAGCCAACCAGTCGTTCACCATGGCGGCATAGTTGTGCAGTTGCTGGTGCAGCGGGTCAATCTCCTCGGTGATGATCTCGGCAAGATCCTTATCCTGCGGCGGATTTTTGGTATACCACTGGTAAAAGCCGCATTGGCTGTAGTCCAGGGTGCCGACCAGCAGTTTTTTTTGGGCAATGGATTCATGCAGGGCCCGCACGTAGCGGATATGGTCCAATTCCCGTTGCAGGAGCACCCCGGACAGGGAGCGGGTCTCCCCCTGGTATTCGGTGTAATAGCGCAGCATCTTCTGCCGCAGGGGAAGACAGGCGGTCAGGGCGTCATAAAATTTCGTACCATGTTCCAGAAACCTGGTGACCAGGGCCTTTTCCGAGAGGGTCAAGCCTGCCGCTTCCATGGCCGCCTGGATACCCTGGAAATCCTGTCGCAGGACTTGCATCTCCGCCTCGATGACGGCCAAATCATCAATATGGATCTCGGCCTCGATGCGCCAGGGGAGCTGGCCGGCGCCGGCCAGGTTGATCATCCCCTGCTTGGCCAGTCCGACGAGCTGGCTCTGCTGGACCACCGCATTAATGGCAATGCCGGATTGGCGCATGACGAAAAGGGAAACCGCCCACAGGGCGATGATGATCGCGGTGACCACCCCGTAGGAGAGGGCAAGACGTTTATCCGGGGTAAAATCCATTGTGCAGGACTCCGCGTTGCCCGGCTCAGCCGAGCGGCTCCAGTAGAACATCGCCCCAGGCGGCTAGTTGATCCTGACAAATTACTACCGCCCCAAGAACCCCGGGAATGGTCTGAACCGTTGCCAGGGCCGCATCGAGATCGGCCGGGCCTTGCACCCGGTTACCCAGGGCCGTGGCCGCGGCATCGGCCAGGGGGGTGGACCGGGCCAGGACAATGGCGGCATCGGCGCGGCCCAGGCTCAAGGAATGACCGACGGTGCCGGAGGAGCAACAGACGCCCAGAGGCATCCGGTCCCTTTGAATCCTTAGCGCCACCTTGTTACTGAGCGGCGAGGCGCCGGCAAAGATCTGCACCAGGCAGTCCTGGTGACGCTGCATGAAGATATCCCCGCCATTCTCGACGATAACCTCGGCGGCCCCGGCCGCCAGCAGGCCCTGACCCACATATGCCGCGATGGCGCCGGCCACCGCAGCCATGGGCCCGACGTTGGCAATGGCCGCGGCCTGCAGCATGGTCCTGGCCAGGGGCGGCGCGGTCGGGTCAAGGGACAGGGGCGCAAGCGCGGTAAGAAAGGCGGGATGGTGGTCGATATAACCTTCCAACTGGCTGCGGGCTTGCAGCACCAGGTGCCGGGCCTCGTCGGGCAACGCCAGGGTGGCCAGGATGTGCAGGTCGGTTTCCCGCACCGTGACGCCAAAGGACACCAGGCCCGCGGCCGCCGCCTGTAGGCGGTAGCCGCGGGCCTGGTAGGCTTCTGGTTTTTTGGGCTGTTTGCGCTCCCGGGCCGTTTTTTTCAAGGCGGCTGGCCGGTTATTTGGTCATCTCCGCCCATTCCACCCACGAGCCGCCATGGACCACAACATTCTCATACCCCAGGGAGCGGAGGATCATGTACATCTCCGCGGCCAATTGGTTGGTATTGCAAGAGGTGACCAGGGTGGCGCGCACGCCGGGATAGACATGGATATTGCGCAGATACCAGACGAGCTTGTCGGGCGGCAGAACCTCGCCCTTGGTATTGATCAGGGTGCGGAGCGGCAGGTTGACGGCGCCGGGGATGTGGCCGGCATGGTGGGCCGGCTTGTGCTCGCCGTGCCCCAAGTGCTGGGAGACCTTGCGGGCGTCGATGAGGATAACCGTGTTGGTCTCCATCTTTATCCGCAGCTCCCGGGTCTCTATGATCACGTCCTTGGCATGCACCGGATAGGGCGCCACCGGCTCAAAGCCGGGATTCCCCCCCTCCTCGGTGGGCAGGCCCGCCGCCTCCCAGGTAGCGAAGCCGCCCTCCAGGAACGAAACTTTCGTGTGCCCGATGCGCTCCAAGGCCAAGAAGACCAGGCCTCGCGTGGCGCTGCCGTCGTCGTAGATCACCACCCGCTTGTCCGGGGTGAGGGGCAGGTGTTCCTGGAGAACGGCGGCGAGTTTTTCAGGCGCATGGATGGCAAAAGGCGGCTTGTCCGTGTTCTTGGATCGCATATAGCAGGAACACATGTTGTAGGCGCCCGCGATATGGGACTCTTCGTAAGGCTCACGGTTGCGCACGTCCAAAATGAGCAGATCAGGGTCATGCAAGTGCTCTTGGAGCCAGTCGACATTTACCCGCGCGGGTGAAGCCCAGAGGGGCGGCGCGTTGAATGACATGGGGGTGAGGCCAGGAATGGCCGCTGGAATACGTTTTTCTGGTACAATCACGGCCTTGTTGGCGGCTTGCAGCGCGGCTGGCACGTCTTTTTGGGTCAGGAAAAGATCATGGTTGCCGTGGCAATTGTTACAGTGCGCCGCCTGCCAGGTCTTGCGCTGGATGTTATGGGGCGACCCGGTGTACTTGTAGGTGGGCATGGCGTTGAAATTACCCAGATCTTCGCCGAGATAGGCCTTGTAGGTGTCGGGCATCACTGGAATCTGGCGGACCAGGACGAATTTCGTCTTTTTGCCCTTGCCGTTGTGCTCGGCATTGAGACCGATCTTCAACTCGACCCGCCCCAAGTCGCCCTGGGCCACGGGCTTGCCTTCCTTGTCCGCGCTCAGATGGCAGGTCCCGCAGTTCATGTAGGCCTGGGCATGACAGACCGTGCAGGTCATCTTCTTCAAATGGGTGGCATCGTGGAGGCGGATGGGGCCCTGCTCCAAGTTTTTATGACAATCGGTGCAGTGGGAGCGCTGCGGCAGTTGGTCGCGACCTTGCACCCCAAGCCCCAAGGCGTGCATCTCCTGTCCGCCATGGCAGTCGGTGCAGACCATGTGAGCGTCGCGGTAATGGACGTCACCCAGACTGCTGTCGCCGGTGAAATCGTTGGCCACCGGCACTGTGTGGCATGAGGCGCACTGGTAGACAAACTCCGGGGTTTTCTTGAAAACATGGCCCTCGACCAGACCGCCGCCCGCGGCCACGGGACGGCTGACGTGGCAGGTGCCGCAACTGGCGGTGTGGCAGGTCAAACAATGCCGCTCGGCCACCTGTTTTTCCTGCATGGTTTGCCATTGTTGCGGGGTGCAGCGTTTCCGCATGGTGTCCAGCAGCACGGTGGGCCGGGTGTGCAGGGAATCCTTGGCTGTCTTGACGATGTCCCCGTGGCACGATCCGCAGGCAGCCTCTGGATCGGCCAGGGATGGATCGCGCACCATGCCCTGATGGGCGGTGGCCGGATCGTCGCTCTCCGGGTTGCCCTTATGACAATCCTGGCAGGGCTTTTTGCCGTGGGTGGTCTCTAAAAAGGTCGGCTTAACCAGGATTTTCTCATACAGATCAAAGGGCGCCGGGGTGGCGACGCAGCCTTGCCCCTGCTGTAAAGGGGATTTTTCAGCCGGCACGGTCTCGGTGATGATTTTGGCGGTGAGTTCGTCCAGACGGTCCCCGTCGGTATGGCACTTGGCGCAGCCGGACAGAGCGGCGGCACGAGCGGGGGTGAAGGCTACCAGGATGGCGCCGGCCAAGGCCAGCAGACAAAAAAGGATGTGGCAAAAACGGGATTCTGACATGGAAGCAACCTTGGGGTCAAAGTGTTGGTGGGTCGGCTGGCCGGGGCCGGGTTTTTTTGACAGAAAAACCAGGGGCGGGGCTCTGCATCCGCCCCTGGTTGGTAAGGCTTACCAGCGATAGCTCATGTTGAGGTAGGCGGCCCACATTTCACTGGCCACCGGCATGATGGTGTCCAGGGCGTTGGCCTCGTCGATCTCCTTGGGCTCGCCCCTGGGGTTGCCCGAGCCGGTGTACTTGTAATCATAGTACTGTCCGCCCACCGACACCAGGAACTTGGTGCCGACGATGGGCTGGTGGTAGTAAAGCTCATAGACCTGCCCGCGGGTGGCGAGTTTGCTGGCCCCCAGGGTGTCCTCGGACTCGTTGAACCCGAACCAGTACTTGGACCCCCAGTTATACTCGAAGCCCAGCGAGCCTTTGGTAAAGGCGATCGGCGCCGCGATGCCCAGCCAGACCGACTGGCCGCTGTGCGACTCCTGGTTGCCGAAGCTGTTCAGCATGGCGTCGGCGCCCATGAACTGCATCATGGCGCTCTGCGAGCGGCCCGAGGGGTGGGCCAGGTTGCCGGCAAAGTCGACAAAGAAGTCCCAGCCCTGGTACTTGGTCTGCAGGAGCAGGGTGAGGAGGTCCATGTCGCCGAGGTTGGCGGTGGGTTCGAAGCGGCTGATGTAGCCGCCGGTGTTGGCGCTCAGGGTGAAGGTGTCGTATTCGCCGTCATTGTTGTAATCGAGGCCGTTGATGGCGAAGGGCATGGCGGTGAGGCCGGTGAAGCCGTCGGTGACGTTGAAGGCCCGGGCATACATGTGAGAGACCGTGGTCTGCCCGTCTTCGTATAACCTGAAGATGTAGCCCAGGAAGTTCACATCCCTGAGTTCAGAGGTGTAATCCATGGCATAGGAGTTGCCCGAGGCCGGCCCGGACTCGAAGCCCTGGCCCCAGCAGATCTTGAAGTTCATGCCCTCGATCTTGGTGGGCTTGCTGATGTCGAAGCCCAGCGAGGCCCCGTCAAACTGCCAGTTGATGGCATGCACCAGCGGCGAGGCGCCGACCTGGGCATTGGTGCTGACCTCCCAGGGAGCGCCGCCCAGGGCCGGCCGCCGGCCAATGGAGAAATGCCAGTGGACGTCGTCGAAATCGTTGCGGTAGGTGACAAAGCCGCGTTCCATGCGGACGGCCGAGTCGCTGCCCTTCTGGTGGACGTTGCCATCCATGGCGATGGAGTCGAATGAGCCGGTGAACCACTGCACACCGGTGCTGTCGCCAAAGACCTTGTTGGCGGTAAGCCGGCCGCCGAAGGAGACGTTGGCTGTGGCGTCGGAGCGCATATCGAGCCGGAGGCGGGCGGTCATGATGGCGTCGTTGTCAATGTCCTGTTTGACCGCCGGTATGCTGCTGAACATGCCCTGGTACATGGCCAGGGCGTTGGGGCCGAACTCGCGGCCGAAGAGCGGCGCGCCCGCGGTGCTGGCTGAGTTGGCGACGATCGGCACGGCGTCGGCCGGAAAGGCCTGACCGGCCGCCATGGCCTGCAAGGCGCTCATGAAATAATTATTCATGCTGGGAATGACGAATCCTTTTAGAAAGCCGCCCTGCAGCATGGCAGGCATCATGCCCATCAGGTCGTTCGTGTAGGCCTGGGAAAACAAGCCGTTGAAGGTGTATTCTGTCGTTCCGTCGCCCGATGGGTTCGTCGGCAGGCCGAAGTCGGTCAGCGGCGCGGCCAGCTTGTCAAAGGCCCACAGGCCCAGCATGACCTGGGCAAACTCGGGCATGACCAGGGCATCCTTGTAGTGCAGGCTGTTCAGTTCGGTGCGCAGATCGACGCTCCAGAGCAGTTTGTCGGTGACGACATGTTTCTCGGTGTCGCCGACCCGCGCATCCAGTTCGTCCAGCATGCCCTGCACGTCGGTCAGTTTTTTCTTAAGGTCCTGGACCTCCTGCTCAAGGGCCGGTTTGCTCTGCTCGGCCCGGGCCTTGGCGACCGGTCCGGTCAGCAACAAGGATGCCGCCATGCCGGCCAACATAAGAGTACCGTAACGTTTCAACATGTGCTTCCCCTCCTCCCAAATGGAATGAATCGGAACGGACCCGGCCCTCCCGGCGCGGATCCCCGTCTTCAATGCCCCCACAGGCACCATGTGTCATTTGTTTGCGGTAATTAGTGTTCATCCGAAAAGTCTCTTTCCAGATGAACGTGTTCAGCTTTCAGCAATCAGCGTTCAGCTTAACGTGCTTACTTAATTAAGTTTTTTAGCTGAACGCTGAGAGCTGATCGCTCACAGCATCCAGCAGGAAACATGGTTTCCGGATGGATACTAATTAATCGCAGGTCTGCGGCTTATCCGAGTCCAGGGCACGCTCGATCAGAAAGCGGTGAATATTCTGCAACTGGTCATTGTTAAGGGCAAAGGACGCCCAGTCCGCGTGTTTGGCCACCAGCTTTTTCTGATCCGCCTCGAAGAAACGGGTCCACTGCTTTTTGGTCTTGCCGCCCGGGTTGAGCTTGGCGGTCTTGGTGCCGTCGTGACAACCCCGGCATTTCATGACGTCGTCCTTGCCCTTGGCGCCGTCGCCCGCCTCCGGGTCAAAACCTTGGGCCGTGCCGGCCAGCAGCAGCAGGGCGGCGAAGATGGAAGCGAACTTAACAAATTTCATGGTTGATCCTCCTTGGTATGTTGGTTTTCAATGTTGGTGTGCTCGCTGCAAAAAAAATTCCAGCCAGTCGCAGGGTGCGCCGTGCGCACCATCAAGCTAACAGGCTAAACAACCTGCGGACTCCCTG
>Ga0100396_1001536_pt1 | contig 15029 bp, 11 predicted proteins | sample CryGeymeta201520_FD_81551 | JGI IMG/M metagenome (GOLD analysis project Ga0100396, IMG submission 81551) | Groundwater microbial communities from Crystal Geyser aquifers in Utah, USA - Crystal Geyser metaG 2015-20 | ecosystem: Environmental > Aquatic > Deep subsurface > Groundwater | place: USA... | reverse complement strand
TTTTGCACTAAGTAGGTAACAAAAAGTTCTTGGCGCTTTCGCGGCCCATTGGCGCGATAATGGGTGGCGGAGGTACGCCATGATCTATGTACGCCAGCCAACCAGCGAAGAACACGTCGAACTGCAACGCATGACCCGGCAGGAAGTTGGCCGGGTCAGCCAACGGGCCCAGATGGTGCTGTTATCCGCGCAGCGGCGGAGCGTGCCGGAAATCGCCGCGATCTTCGATCTGCGGAAGGTCAGCGTGCGCCAGTGGCTGCACCGGTTTGATCTGGCCGGTCCCGCCGGGCTCTATGATGCGGCCCGGAGCGGTCGGCCCCGCAAGGTCACGGCGGCGGTGCGGGAGACCCTGGCGACCCTGGTCACGCAGGACCCGGCCCGGTCGGGTTACCTGGCCACGCTCTGGACCGTCGCCATGTTGGTCCTGGCCGTGAGCAAGAAGCTGGGCGTCCGGCTGAGCTGCAGCACGCTTCGCAGGGCGTTGCAGGCGCTGGATCTGACTTGGGGCCGCCCCCGGCTGAAGATGCCCGCCAAAGTGGACCCCCAGAAGGCGGCCAAGCAGTGGGCCATTGCCCAGGCGGTGGTCGAAGCCGGTCCCGAGGCCGCCCTGCTGTATGCGGACGAGTCGCGCATCGCCCTGTTGCCCCTGATCCGGGCGATGTGGCACCGACGCGGCCAGCAGGTGCGCATCCCCACGCCGGGCACGAATGTCAGCCGGGCCTTGTTTGGGGCACTCAACATCCGCACCGGGCGCTGGGTGTACCAAGTGCATGAGCACCTGTACAAGGAGGACTTCATCGCCTTCCTGGAATACCTGTTGACCGTCTACGCGACCGGTGTGATCGTCCTGGTCGTGGACAACTATAGCAGCCATCGGGCTGGCGTCGTCCACGCCTGGGTGGCAGAGCATCCCCGCTTGCGGCTGCTCTACCTGCCCACCTACTGCTCGCACCTGGACCCGGTCGAGCCGATTTGGCTCCGGCTGAAGGGCGCCATCGCCGCCAACCGGCTGCATGGCTCCATGACGGCCTTGCTGGAAGCCGTCGAACGCTTCTTTACCGACATGACGGCGGAGCAGGCTCTGGTCTGGGCCGCAGCCTGAAAGGGACGGAAACTTCCTGATACCTACTTAGTGCATCTGAGCCGGGATGGGTGTCGCACCGGCCGCCAGCGGGAAATGCACCAGGATGGCAATGTCCGCGTTGTCGATGCTGGGCAACAGCACCTTGGCCAGCTCGATGTACGGGCTGGCCGGGTTCATCTGCGCGTAGAGATCCGCCGCACTCGACAGCAGATTGTTGTCCCAAACCAGGTTTGGCAGTGGGTTGCCGTTCACATACACGAATAAACCGTCCGTCTTGCCACGCACCTCAAGGTGCTGGACATTTTGGGCCTGCATAGTGCGAAGGCTGCCCGGGTGCAGGGCGACCGGCAGATTGAGGCCCATAGCCAGCAGATCCTGCGCCGAGATGCCCAGAATCGAGGGTACCCCCTGGTCATCGTATTTGACTTCGAAGCGAATGATCGCCGAGGCCGGGACGTCTTCCGGCGCGGCAACGGCCATCGCAGCTTCGTCGGTGGCCAGCGGAATCTCCTCTACATCCGCGCGTTTCGGGAAGCGCAAGGTGATATCCAGGCCCAGGCGTCGGACGATGGGCATGAACTTCTTGATCATCTCGGTGCCTTGCACATTGAAGAGCGCCGCGAAGTCGGTGGCTTGTTGCAAGGAGGCGTCGCTCCACGCAACGTGCGGCATCAGCTTGCCATTCACCAGGAATGCGATGCCGTTGCCGGTCTGGCGCAACTCAATGTGCTGCACGTTGGCCGCGCTCATCCAATCGACATAGTACTTGTTCAGGCGCATGCCACTCAGATCCTGTCCCAGCAGGCGACCGGCATCGGCCACCTTCAGGCCAAGGATGCTGGGATTGCCGACCTCGTCGAAATCAATGACGATGCGCGGCAGTGCGATCATGAAGACCTCACCGGTCTCCGTTTCTGGGCCGCTGGCCGGCTGCATGGCCGGCCCGCAAGCAGCGAGCAACAACGCAGAGATAACGAACAGTACCCATACCGTCTTACGCATCATGCACCTCCGTGTGAGAATTAGGTCGGCTGACAGTCCAAGGTGGGTCATCTGCGGTTGACCCGTGGTCGGTTGTGTGTCTTCTCAGTTTTTCGGGAGATCCATCCGCTGTGGCCGTCGTTCGACACGCTCACGATGCAGTCTGTGACCGAGCCACAGCTCCCCCGGATTATTGAGAAGAGTCCAGGTTGTTAAGGCCTAACCCACGAGATCCTTGCTTTTTGTGCAAGAATTCGGTGAGCAAGGTTGGCGCCTTCTTGGTTCCGGCGTAAGCGCAGCGGCGTAAGCGCAGCGGCTTTGTCCGGGTTAGGTACACAACACTTTGCGGCAGCAATTGATACCAGTTCTGTCATTATAGCGTATTCGCGCGCATTTTGCAAGTCTCAAATTCGCCATCCGTGAAAGATTCAACTGGTATGTTTCGCCAGTCCTTCCCAGACCTTCTGGCTCGTGATCGGCATACTGTCCAGTCGCATACCGACGGCGTGGTAGACGGCATTGGCGATGGCCGGCGCTGTGGGTACCATCGGGTGTTCACCGACGCCGCGCGCGCCGAACGGCCCGTCATCCTGTGGCACTTCGACGATGATGTTTTCCGTCGCCAGCGGCGCATCGACCGCGGTCGCGATGCGGTAGTCGGTGAAGTTCGGATTGCGCGGGATGCCCTGGTCCAGGATGAGCTGTTCCAGTAAGGCCGTGCTCATCCCTTGCACCGCGCCGCCCTCCATCTGCGCCTTGACCATCTCAGGGTTGATGGCGTGGCCGACATCGAATGCCGACGCGATCTTGAGCACCTGCAGTTCGCCGGTCTCCGTGTCCACTTCGACTTCCACGGCCTGGGCCCCGGTCGTGAAATGGACTACGGCGCGCGGCCCTTGTCCGGTCTCCGGGTCCAACGGCGTGACGTATTCCGGCATGAAGCGACCTTCGCCGACGACAGGGCCGCCGGTCCAGGTGCCATCCGGCCGTTGGAGGCCGTAGATCACCATGTCGCGCAGCGGGATCGCCTCTTCGGTCTTGTAGCTGACCACCTGGCCCTCGATGATGTCCAGGTCGTCGATGTCCTCGCCCCAGGCGTCGGCGACCGTCCGCAGGATCTTCGTGCGGGCGTCATCGGCCGCCATCAGCACGGCATTCCCCATGCTCCAGGTGAGCCTCGACGCCACAGTCTGCCACTCGTACGGGCTGTAGTCCGTGTCTACCGTATTGACCCGGACGTCTTCGATCTTGATCCCCAGCCCCTCGGCCGCGAGCTGGGCCATGACGGTCAGGGCGCCCTGCCCGAGGTCCACCCCGCCGATGCTGACGGTGGCCGCGCCGTCCTCGCTCAAGCGGATGGTGGCGCTGGAACCGGGGTTAGGCGGCATGGCTGGCGCTTTCCACATGCACGCCAGTCCCTTGCCGCGGGTCTTGTGTGGCCCGGATGGCAGGGTTTGAGGTTCATCCCAGCAAATGGCCTCGGCTGCCTTGCGGATGCACTCGCTGAGCCCGGTCGGGTGCATGATCATGCCGGTCAGTGTCTCATCGCCCTCCTTCAGGCAGTTCTTCAGCCGCACCTGGACGGGGTCGAGGCCCAGTTGATGGGCCATCTGGTCGATGTGTTGCTCGATGCCGAAGTGCATCTCGGCCATGCCGAAGCCGCGCATCGGCCCGCCGATGGGGTGGTTGGTGTAGACGCAGTAGCTGTCCACGTGGATGTTGGGGACGAAATACGGGCCGGTGCCGCTATAGCCGGCCGCCCGGGTGATGTTGACACCATACTCTGTGCTGGCGCCGCCGTCCCAATAGAACCGATTCTCCATGGCCGTGATCCGGCCGTCCTGCGTCATCCCCATCTTGACGTGGGCGACCAGCCCCTGGCGGACAAAGGTGGTGTAGAACTCCTCCTCGCGCGTCATCCGCAGCTTGACGGGCCGGCCCTTGGCGTGCATCGCCAGGCCGACGGCCGCGCCTTCCATGCTCACGCCCGCCTTCGAGCCGAACCCGCCACCCACATACGGCGTGATGACCCGCAACTTGCTGTGGTTGATGTGCAGCGCCTGGGCGATCAGGTTGCGCTGGGCGAACGGTGACTGGCTGGATGACCAGAGGGTGATCTTGCCGTTGACGTCCTGCTGGGCGACGCAGACGTGGGTCTCCAGCGGCACGTGCTGGACGTGCGGCACGCGGTACCTGTGCTCGTAGACCAGGTCGGCCTCGGCCCACCCCTGCGCCATGTCCCCTTTGCGGACCTTGAACCAGTTGGAGATGTTGGTGCCGGGCTGCGGGAAGATGAAGGGCACGCATTCATACTGGCCCAGGTCGGGGTGCACGAGCGGCGCTTCGGGGCTGGCGCCGAACTCCGGGTCGAAGACGCCGGGCAGCGGCTCGTAGTCCACGTCGATCAACTCGAGCGCTTGCGCCGCGATCTCGGGGGAATCGGCGGCCACGGCCGCCACCGGCTCACCGACGAACCGGACGCGATCCAGCGCGAAGATGCGCCGGTCCTTCAGGTAGAGCCCGGTGAAGCCCGGAAAATCCTGCCCCGTGACAACGACGCGCACGCCCGGCAGCGCCCTGGCCCGGCTGACATCGATGCTCTTGATGATGCCGTGGGGGATGGGGCTACGCTTGAGCGCGCCACACAGCAAGTTAGGGCCAAACTGCAAATCATCCACGTAGGTCGCCGCACCAGTGACCTTGGCCCGGCCTTCGATGCGGTGGGGGCTGGCGCCGATAATGGAGTGTTTCGCAGATTTCGGATTTCGGATTTCGGATTTCGGATTTCGGATTTCGGATTTCGGATTTCGGATTTCGGACTCCTGACTCCTGACTCCTGACTCCTGACTCATCCTGCCACCTCCTTGCCGGCTCGGGCTGCCATCTTCACCGCTTCGATGATGCGGATGTAACCCGTGCAACGACAGAGGTTGCCGACTAAGGCCTCGCGGATTTCGGGCTCCGAGGGGTCGGAGTTGCGGTTCAACAGGGCCCGCGCGTTGACCAGGACACCGGGAGTGCAGAAGCCACACTGGATGGCGCCCGCCTCGATGAAGGCATCCTGGAGTGGATCGAGCTGACTGTCGTGGGCCAGCCCTTCGATCGTGACGATTTCGGCGCCGTCAGCCTCGGCCGCCAGCACCATACACGAGTTCACCGGTTCGCCGTTCATCAACACAGCACAGGCGCCGCATTCGCCGGCCTCGCAGCCGTTCTTGGTCCCGGTGAGGACCAACTGCTCGCGCAGCACCTGCAACAATGTATGGTGGCCCGGGACACTCAGATCGTAACGTTCACCGTTGACTTTGAAGTGGATGGTGTGGTTCACGCCGCACCTCCCAGACCTGACAGGTCTCGCAAACCTGTCAGGTCTAACACTTTCTCGATGCCGCGGCGGGCCAGCACGCGCACCATGTCCCGGCGATAAGCGGCGCTGGCACGGATGTCGTCAATCGGCCGGGATGCGCCGGCGGCAAGTTGGGCCGCGGCCACCACCCCGGCCGGCGAAATATCGGCCGCCAGCGCGGTCTCGGCCTCGGGCGCCCGGAGGGGGGTCGGGCCAACCGCGCCGAGCGCGATCCGCCACGTCAACCCGGACTGCGTGGCCGCGGGCCACGCGTAGACCGCCACACTCATCACGGCGATGTCCCCGACTTTTGTACGTCCTAATTTATTGTAGACGCCTTGTGCGCCGGTAGGTGACGGGGGCAGATGGATACTGGTGAGGAATTCACCGCGCTGCAAGGCCGTACGCCCTGGGCCGACGTAGAAGTCGGCGATCGGCAGGCGGCGCACGCCGCCCGGTCCGTAGAGCTCGACGATGGTGTCCAGGCAGAAGAGCGGGGGGGCGGTGTCGGCCGCGGGGCTGGCGTTGCAGCAATTGCCGCCGATGGTGGCCCGATTGCGAAGCTGGTACGATGCAACCGACGCAGTTCCCTGGGCGAGCAGATCGTAGCGCTCGCGCACCAAGGGATGGATGGCCACCTGGTTCATGGTGCAGGCCGCGCCGATCACCAGCCAGCCATCTTTGCCCAGGCGGATCTCTTGCATTCCGGGCAAGCGCTTAAGATCGACGACTCGCTCTGGGCGGATGAACCCGCCGCGCACTCGGATCAGTAGATCGGTACCGCCCTGAAAGGCCCGTGCGGCGCCACTCCCTTCGGCCAGCAAAGCGCTGGCCTCAGCATGGTCCTTTGGGATGATGTAGTCAAATGGTCGCACAGATTTCACTCCTTGGCGTAGGGCCTGGCGAGCGCTTCCGGTTTGGCGGCTCCCCAGCGGCGCCGAAACCACCTGGTGGACATCAGCATCAACACCACCACGGTGATCGCAAAGGGCGCCATCCTCCACACGTAGCGGGACAGCACCCCTGGGAGCACCAGTTGGGGATTGAGAGAGAGTTGCCACAGGGCGCCAAACAGCAAGGAGCCACCGAGCAGGATCAAGGGATTCCACATGGAGAAGAAGACCAGGGCCAGCGCAATGAACCCCCAACCCATGAGGAAGTTGTAGTTCCAGACCGGGTTGTAATCCAACGAGTAGACCGCACCCGCAAACCCCATCAGCATTCCGCTAACGGTCACACACAGATAGCGAATCTTGGTGACGTTGACGCCCGACACTTCTGCGACCGCGGGATTCTCTCCCACCGATCTGATCTTGAGCCCCAGGCTGGTCCTGGTCAGTACAAACCGCGTCAGCACGATCAGCATGATGCTGAGATAGAAGAACGGGGACACCCCCCAGAGCTTGGGGATTCGCCCCATCCCCAGGGGCCCTGTGAAGGGGTTGCCGATATAGGTGGTGAGGCCGAAGCCGAAGATCCAGATCCCCATGCCGCTCACAACCTGATCGCCCCCCAGAGTGATGGAGAAGAAGCCATGCAGCAGGCCGAGCAAGCCGCCGATCAGAATTCCCACCAGGAAGCCGATCAGGAAGCTCCCGGTGACTTGGGCGGCGATGAAGCCCAGGGTGGCGCCGAAAAGCATCACCCCCTCGACCCCCACGTTCAGGATTCCTGAGCGCTGGCCGACCAGTTCGCCCAGCGCGGCAAGGGTGAAGATCGTCGAGGCTTCAAGGCTTCTGGCGAGAAACTCGAACATCTACTAGCTCCTTCCCGGTTTTTGTCCACACGATCCCTTCGACGGCCCTTCGACCCTTCGGCGGGGCTCAGGACAGGCTGGGCTCAGGACAGGGCTCAGGACAAGCTGATAGCGATAGAAGAACTGAAAAGCGACGAGCGTAATCATCAGTACGCCGAGCAGGGCATAGTCCACGCCAAAGCTCATGTTGAACTGACCCTGGATGAATCTGCCACCGATGGACAACCCGCCAAACAGCAGCGCCACTGGGATCGCGGCCAGCGGGTTACCCTGGGAGATCAGGCCACAGATGATGCCATAGAAGGCCAGGTCACCGAAATACCCGTAGTTGCGAGAGATCTTGTACACCCCGGGCACGGCGGCGAAATAGTGGTAGCCGGCCCACCCGGCCAACGCCCCCCCGATGACAAACACCACGAACGGGATCTTGACGGGGCTGACACCGGCGTATCTTGCGGCCGCCGGGCTTTTCCCGTAGGCCCGGATCTCATACCCGAGGCGGGTCTTAGCCAACAGCAGGTAGAGCAGCGCGGCCACGCCCAGGGCGAGGATGATCGTAAAGGGGGTGCCAGCAATGAACGGCGCATACACCGAAGGCGGCATCTCGAAGCTCTCTCCGCGGCCCCCGGGATTCATGAAGATGCCGCCCTCCTTGATCATCCGGGCCACTAACCAGTACGCGATGAAGTTCAACATCATCGTCACGACAATCTCATTGACGTCGAACCGTCCCTTCAGAAACCCGGCCACCGCGCCCAGCGCCGCGCTGCCCAACGCGGCTGCCAGCACCATCAGCGGGATCACAAGCGTCGGGTTCAGCTCCATACTGCGCGAGGCCTTTGCGCCGAAAGCCAACAGAACGGCGAAGGCGCTTAGCGCGCCGACGTAAAGCTGGCCGGCCATCCCGATGTTCCAGAGTCCTGCCCGGAAGGGGAGGATGAATGCGCAGGTGCACAGCAGCAGGAAGATGAATCGGTTGATCGTCAGGGGCAGGCCAAAACGGTTGACGAACGCGTAGGAGAAGATCTCCCGATACGCCACCAGGGGATTGACCCCGGCCAGGATGAAGATGAGGCTGAACAGCGCGAGGGCAACGACGATTGCCAGGACCGAGATGATCGCCGCCTGCCAGCCGGCCAGCGCCGTCCGTTTGCGTAGCTTGACTGCGTAGGGGCCGATCCTCATGGCTTTGGTTCCTCCGGCCGGACACCGGCCATCATGGCGCCCACACGCTCGCGCGGGGTCTGCTCGGCAGCAAGGAGGCCCATGAACTCCCCCTCGTAGATGGGCGCGATCCGATCGCTCAACGCCAGGATTTCGTCGAGGTCCTCGGAGATCAGGAGAATGCCGGCCCCTGCTTTCTTCGCGGCCATGAGCTTGTTGCGGACGAACTCCGTCGCTCCCACATCGAGCCCCTGCGTGGGCAGATTGGCGATCAGCAGCCGCGGTTTGCGGGAGAGCACCCGGGCCAGGATGATTTTCTGCAAGTTGCCCCCCGAAAGGCTACAGGCTGGCGTGTCCGGCCCCGGCGCGGCCACATTGTACTCGGCGATGAGCTCTTCTGTCAGCTTGCCTAAGTTTCTGTAGTCGATGAACCCCCGGCGGGTGTAACGCTCGTCAAAGTAGAAGTTCATCGTGACGTTTTCGACCAGGGAGAAATCACCGATTGAACCCACATCCACGCGTTCCGAGGGCACATACCCCATGCCATGCCGCCAACGGGCCAGGCTGCCGGCATGGGTGATGTCATTCTCGTCCAGCAGCACCCGGCCCCCGGCGGCCTTGCGCAGGCCAGCCAGGACTTCGGCCAATTCGTACTGCCCGTTTCCCGAGACCCCCGCGATGCCCAGGATCTCACCTTCGTGAACGGAGAACGAAACGCCCTTCAGCGCCAGGAAACCTTTGTTGCCCAGCGCAGAGAGATTCTCGACCTGGAGAATGGGTTTTCCGCGCGTCACCTGTGCTCGCTCTATCTTGAAGATGACTTCTCGTCCGACCATCTCTTTCGCCAGGCCCTTCTCCGTGGCGTGTGCCGTCTCCAGGCGCGCCGTGACTCTGCCCCCGCGCAGCACCGTCACCCGATTGCTGATTGCCAGGACGACGGGGAGTTTATGGGTGATGAACGGCACGATGGCCAGATCGTCTCTGGCCATGGCCTGAATCGAGGCCAGAAGTTTCTTCGTTTCGGGGGGCGCCAGCGCCGAAGTCGGCTCATCGAGGATCAAGATCTTCGCCCCGCGATAGAGGGCCTTGAGGATCTCCACGACCTGTTTCTCGCCTTCGGAGAGCTGCCATACTTTCGCATTCAAATCGAGCTTGAAGCCGTAGCGCGCGCAGAGTTCCTCGATCTCCTTTGCCGTTCTTCTGAGATTCAGGATGCGCCCCGCATTCGGGTGCCCCAGGATGATGTTTTCGAGCACCGTGTGTGCGGACACCAGCTTTCGGTTTTGGTGCACCATGCCGATCCCCAGGTCGATGGCATCCAGCGGGGACCTGAGTTTGACTGGTTTGCCGCCGATGTAGATCTCGCCCTCGTCCGGCTGATACAGCCCGAACAAGATATTCATCAAGGTGGTTTTCCCCGCCCCGTTCTCCCCGAGGATGGCGTGGATCTCACCGGCCTTCATCTCAAAGTCTATGCGGTCATTCGCGAGAACCCCCGGAAATCTTTTGGTGATGCCTCGCGTCTCTAAGGCGGCCTCCCCGTGTTTTATCCCTGCCAGAAGTCCTTTTTGCATTTGTCGCTCTTCTTGCGGTGCGTTGCAGAAGGTGTGCCCTTGACGCCCGGCTGTTCGGCCGTCACCAAAACCCTGCCAAATAGCAATGAGGCCCCCACCCGTCGAAGTTGTCCCTCGATGAGTGAGAGCCTCAAGCCGTCTGGGTCTAGCAGCTATGTAGCATCAACCACCCTCGTCGGAGATTGCCGATCCTGGGTTTATTCCAGGATCTCTGTGCCAGCCAGGTCGAAGTTGAACTTGGAGAGCAGCCACTCGGCCGTTGGCGCTTCACCGGCCGGCTTGACCACCGTCCCGGCGGCCGGGATCGGCAAGCCCTCCAGAGCCAGGCCGGTTCCGTTGCTCACAAACTCGTGCTCGGTGAACGGATCCCACTCACCCTTCATCATCTGGTCGCGGCGTTGCGCCACCAGATCCACGATCTCCTTCGGGATCAAGGGGAGGGCCTTCGGGCTGATGGCGTCGACACCCACCTTCTTGTTGTTCATGATGTCAACGGTCGGCTCCACGGTGCCGTCGGCCAGGGTCATCGTGGATTCCATGCCCAGGTACAGCACCGTCTCTGGGTTCTTTTCGCCCGCCAACCACTCCTGGACGATCCTGTCGTAGAGCACTTCCCACCGCGTGTCGAACGACACGGCCACGGTATCTGTGCTCGACCAGCCGTAGAAGCCGACGATGTCCATGTCCTTGCCGACGAACCAGACACCCTTCTCTTGGGCCACATCCAGGGGCGATCCGGAGTCGGTCTGTTGCGTGATGACGTCAACCTTGTACTGATCCACCAGGGTCGCGGCGATGTCGCGTTCCTCCTGGGGCAGATACCAGTCACCCGCGTACTTGACGTAGATCTTGATGTCCTTGCCCAGCAGCCTGGCGGCATCCTGCACGCCCAACGTGAACCCGGCCTGCCGCCGGATCACCTGGACGGAGGGGAATGCCGAGACGACACCGATATTGCCCGTCTTTGTCAACGCCCCAGCGATCAGCCCTTCCAGGTACAGCGCCTGGTATTGCTTGGGGAAGAGCCGGATGAAGTTCCGCTTGGTGGTCAGATCGCTGGCAATGATGGACGCAAAGTAGACGTCCGGATACTTGTCGGCGATATCCTTCAAGGGCAACCCCATGAACTCGGCGTTACCCACGACGATATTCGCGCCGTCGGCGATCAACTGCTCGGCGTAGGGCACTGCGGCATCAGGTCCTACTTCCTCTCGGTAGACGTATTCCACATTGGGGTACTTCTCGGCGATCCGCTTGCCCGCGCGATCGTGGGCGCCCGACCAGGTCGTCCCCTCGATGATGCTGAAATGCTCGATCACCAGGGTAGCCGCTTTTGCCTCAGCGGCGGGGGCCTTTTCGGGGGCTTGTGTCGGCACTGCTGTCGGCGCCGGCTGAGCCTGGGGTACGGCTGTCGGCGCGGGTGTGGGCTGTGTCGGCGCGCAGCCGACAAGCAGCGTGGCCAGTACAACGAAGACGACGATCCTTCCCAGCAGCCTGATTCTCATTGCAATCCTCCTCTTCTTCTCCTTGGATTGTGCTTGGGAGCCGCGTGCGCATCTTGTGGTTTGCAACGTGAGCCGCGGTGGTGGCGACGCGCGTCTGCACTCCCCTCCGCCTGACGCGGCCTGAATTGTACAGAACTTCAAGCAGTTTGTCAATGAGGCGCCGAAGTCGGCGGCGCCGAAGTCGGCCGGTATCGTTTCCAGGCGATAGGGCTACCTCCTCTCTGCAAGAACCGGACCGCCGATCGGGAAGGGAAGCGCCCGTGCGGCTTGGTCCGCGGTAGGCCGCGGTGCTACCGTCGGCCCCTTCTGCCCAGCAGATAACCGATCAGTAGTGCCAGGGCGGCGCCGATGGCCGCAACGGCCCAGATCGCCTGCGGCGAGGAGAGCAGCTCGCCGGCCATGTCCTTGACAACGGCCGCGGCAAACCTGGCCTCGGTGGGTGGCACGTACGCCACTTCCTCGCCGGTGGTTGCCGCACTCAGGCGGGCCTGCAAGGCGCCGTTCAGCGACTCCAATCCCTGGCGGATCATGCTCTTGCTGACGGTATCAAGCGAGCGCTGACCCACGCTGGCGAGCTTGCCGCCGATCTGTATGTCGCCGTCATACTTCATCAGGGTTGTGTCGTCTCCCTCGTCAATCAACTGGAGACGGCCGACACCCTTGACAAAGCCTTGCGCGCCTTTGCCCTCGGCAGTCAGCGTGCAGCTTTCGGGCGGTATCTCGTCGGAAATGGTTACCTGGCCGGAAAACGCCCCCGCGATCGGGCCGATCCGGACGTGCATCGTGCCCTCGTACTCGTTCTCGCTGAGCCTGGTGAGGGTTTCTGTGCCGGGCAGGGCCTTGGCGAGCGCGTCTGGATCGCGGATCAGCTCCCAAACCGCCTGGCGTGGACCGTGGAAAATGTGTTCACCTTCGAGTTTCATGTACATTGTCCTTTTGGGGAGATAACAGATATTGGGTATTAGGTATTGGGTATTGGACTTCAGGTGGCGATGCTCGCCAAATACCTAATATCCAATATCTAATACCCGTCACCCATGCACCAACTCAAACAATCGCCTCGGACTCAGCGGCGCCTCCATGATCTCTACGCCGAGGCCGGCCAGGGCGTTTTCCACCGCCTGGACGAAACAGGCCGGCGTGGGGATGGCCCCCGCCTCACCAACCCCTTTCGTGCCCATCGGGTTGAGCGGTGAGGGCGTATTCAGGTGGCCGATCTCGATGGGCGGCATGTCGGTGGCGCGGGGCAGCAGGTAGTCGCCCAGGTTGGCGTTGAGCAGTTGGCCGTTCGTGTCATAGGCCAGCTTCTCGTAGAATGACTGGCCGATGCCCATCGAGACCCCGCCGTGGATCTGGCCATCCACGATCAACGGGTTCAGGACCGTGCCGCAGTCGTGGGCGATGATGTACTTCTTGATCTCGACCAGCAGGGTATCCGGGTCCACCTCCACGATCATGGCCACCGTGCCCGCGGCCGTCGCGCCGTACTTGGGGCCGAAGTACTGCGTGGACTCCAGCCCTGGCTCGGTGCCCGGCTCGACCGACCCGCGCATCGGGTTGGCCTTGATGGCCAGTTCGCCCAGGCTGATCCCTTTCTCAGGGATGTCGGCGACCCGCACCATGCCATCCACGATCTCCAGCTCCTGCTCGGGGGTTTCGAGCAGTTTGCTGGCCAGCTTGAGGATCTTAGCCCGTACACCCGCGGCCGCTGCGTTGATCGCATTGCCTGCCACCGTGGCGCCGCGGCTGGCAAAGGTCCCGGTGCCCCAGTGGAACTTCTCCGTGTCGCCGGTGGTGACGATCACGTCCGTTGGCTTCACCCCGACCTGGTCGGCGACGATCTGGGCGAACGAGGTGAAGTGGCCCTGCCCCTGCGTGCCCACGCCGGTGGCGACGTTCACCCGGCCGCTCGATTCCACCGTGACCCGTGCGCCTTCGTAGGGGCCGACGGCCGTACCTTCGGTGAAGCAGACGATGCCGATGCCTACCAGCTTGCCCGCGGCGCGCAGCCGCGGCTGCTCCTCGCGGATGAACTGGTCGTAGCCGATCAGCGCCTTGGCCTTTTCCAGCGTGGCCGGATAGTCGCCGCTGTCGTAGATCAGTTCAGTGAAATCCTGGCCGATGATGCCCTGGGGATAGGGGAACTGATCGGGCTGGATCAGGTTCTTCGCCCGGATCGCAGTGACGTCCATCCCCAACTCCTTCGCGGCCAGGTCCATCATTCGCTCCATGACGAACACCCCCTGCGGCCGCCCCGCGCCGCGCACCGGGGTAACGATCATCTTGTTGGTGAAGACGACCCGGTACTCGGTGTGGAAGTTGGGGATTTCGTATGGCCCCATGGTATGCGTCTGCGTGTTGAGCGGCACAGTCAGCGCGTAGGAGTTGTACGCGCCGGTGTCGTGGATGAAGACGTCCTGCAGGCCCAGGATGCGGCCGTCTCGGGTGAGTGCGATCTCGGCGTCGTGGATCTGCATGCGCTCCTGGGTGGTCGCCAGGAAATTTTCCTGCCGGTCTTCGATCCACTTGATCGGCCGGCCCAGGCGCAGGGTAGACCAGGCCAGCAACTGCTCCTCGGGCTGCGCTACCATGATTTTTGGCCCGAAGCCGCCGCCCACGAACGGCGCGATCACTCGCACCTGGCTCTCCGACAGGCCCAGCAGCCCGGCCATGACGTTACGCAGCGCGATCGGCGCCTGGGAGGTGGCCCAGACGATCATCTCCTGGGTCTTGGGATTCCACGAGAAGACGTAGCCACGGTTCTCCAACGCGGCCGCCGCGCCGCGATCTACCACGATACGGCGTTTGAGCACCACATCGGCCGCGGCGCGCGCGGCGGCATAGTTACCCTTTTCCTGTTTGACATAAGAAGCCAGGTTGGTGCCCAGCTCCTCGTAGAGCAGGGGCGAGCCCGGCCCCAGCGCGGCTTCCAGGTCGGTCACCGCCTCCAACGGCTCCAGGTCAACTTCGATGTCCGCGTACGCGTCCTCGGCGATGTAACGGCTCTCGGCGATCACGCACGCCAGCGCTTCGCCGGCATGGCGCACCTTGTCCCGCGCCATCGGCACCTGGGTGCGTTGGTTGAAGATCAGGTCGGGGATCGAGTGCGGCGCGGGGACGAGCAGCGGCCCCGGCTTCCAAAAGTCGCCCAGGTCGGCCGCGGTGTAGACCGCGATCACCCCCGGCCGCTGGCGCGCCTTCGACGCGTCGATGCCCCGGATGCGCGCGTGGGCGTAGTCGCTGCGCAGGAACCCCGCATGCAACATCCCCGGAATCTGCACGTCGTCCACGAAGAGGGCCTGGCCGGTGAGGAGGCGTGGGTCCTCGTTGCGTTTGATGCGTTGACCGACGTATTTGGTCGGCATGTTGCGCTCCTTGTAAACCGGTATTAGGGATTGGGGATTGGGTATTAGGTATTGGAGTGAACCGGTCGCTTTGCGGCTCCCCAATACCCAATATCCTAATACCTAATTCTGCTTTTTGATCTTGTCACTTCCACAAGTCGGGCAAATCCCGATCAGCATGGCTTCCTCGAATGTGCGCTAAACGCGTGCTTGGATTTGGGTCATCAAACTCTGCATCACAGTGAGATACGCCGGTAGTCTGCGGTAGATGCGTT
>Ga0100396_1001533_pt1 | contig 15034 bp, 12 predicted proteins | sample CryGeymeta201520_FD_81551 | JGI IMG/M metagenome (GOLD analysis project Ga0100396, IMG submission 81551) | Groundwater microbial communities from Crystal Geyser aquifers in Utah, USA - Crystal Geyser metaG 2015-20 | ecosystem: Environmental > Aquatic > Deep subsurface > Groundwater | place: USA... | reverse complement strand
CGCCGGAGTGCCCGGATAAGAAGTGGTCATGGTGCAGCCGGCCTCGACCAGGCCGCGGGCGATGGCTTCGTTGCCCAACAGAATTTCACGCCGCTTCGACAAGATCCGCTCCTCGAATGGGACACCGATCGCCGGCCGTTTCGCCCTGGTCGGGGCACGGCGCTGCTGAACTCACGGCATCTGCAATCTCCCTCTCCCTGGGGAGAGAGAAAACCTTCAATCAACAGCATTGTTGAAAGGATTCACCCCGTGCCGGCACACCCCGGAGCCCATAGCAAGGCCGCCTTTGGCGGTCAAGGACAAAGCCCGTGCTTGCCTCTAGGACAAGCTGCGCAGGCACCAGTTCCAACCGCCGCACGTGCGCCGGTCGGTAGATGCTGAAATCCTTGTGGTCCAGGGTAAATACCGAGCGGAGCTTGGTGGTTTCGGCGGCAGCGACCAGAGCGGCATCGGCCAGGTCCATGGGGGATGTCTTAATACTTCTTCATCAGGGCTCGGCAGCGCGCGACCGCGCTCTGCCCCAGATCGGTGATCTCAAGACCACCCCTAACCAGGAATTCCCAAAGGTTGTCCTGAGCCTTCCAGGAAAAATTCAACAGATAGAACGCTTCCGTCACGACCGGCCAGACGGTCACCAGCGGCCCCTTGAGATCCCGAAGGATTTCAAGGCAGGTGGCGTGGTAATGGTCCGATGCATCGAAGAATGCCACGAGTGGACCGGTGTCGATCAGGATCACGACTTACCCCCGAATCGCTCCCTGAGAATTTCTTCCCCCCTCACCGACAGGTCGCCTCTGCCGCTGGCTTCCGAGCCGATCAGGTCCTTGATCAGTTGGTAGGGTGTGCGGCTGTGTTGTTCGATAACCTTGTCGCGGAATTCTCGAATTGACCTTTTCAGCACTTGCGTCTTGGTGGTTTGGAGGGCCTTCGCCGTCTTTTCCAACAAGGCTTTGGTCTCGTCATCGAGTCTCGCGCTGACGGGCATGTCCTGCTCCTTCGTGTCACCTTCCAAACATTATCGATAATACGGATTGTATTACGATTGTTCGCCTTGTCAAGCGAGTGCGGGCAGGATGCCCGCGCTCCCGGGAAAGCACCCGCGAGCAGCTGGGGGTCAGGTCGCGACCAACGGGAGCCACCTGACGGGAGGCTGACGGTCGCGCCGCCGCTGATTCTTAGGCGCGGTCAGGGAGCGCGGCGCGCACCCTGACCGGATGACCCATGGCTGCCGGGTCAAGACAGGGGTTGAAATAGCCGAGCCGTAGTTGGGGGTAGCGGTGGCGGAGTTGTTCGATCAGGCGGCGCATCCCCAACGGCCGCCCGGTGGCCCGGAATCCCACCGCGTTCAGGTACCACAAGGGGTCGATATTGAAGTTGCGGAGCTGAATCAGGTCCAGCCGGGTGGCGTCAAGGAGTCGCCAGAGCGCTTCCACTTCGGCGGGGTCATCGGTCACGCCGGGCAGCACGAAGTAATTGATGGAAGCGAAGCCGCCGCGATCCTTCATGGCGGTGAGGCTCGCCGTCACCTGCTCGAACCCGTAGCCCTTCGGCCGGTAGTAAGCCTGATAATACTCGGGTTGGCAGGAATTGAGACTGACCCGAATGCTGTCCAGCCCGGCGTCGCGCAGTTGTGCCACGTGCTCGGGCAGGCTGCCGTTGGTGTTGAGATTGATGGTGCCACGCGGGGTTTCCCGACGCATCCGCGCGACCGCATCAATCAGGGTGGGGGCCTGGAGCAGCGGTTCACCTTCGCAGCCCTGACCGAAGCTCACCACGGCAGCGGCTGCCGTTTGCAGATGGGGCAACGCCACCGCCAGGATTTCAGCAACGCTCGGCACAAACCGGATGCGGTCCTGGGTGGCGCAGAGATCCATTCGGTCCTGAAAGCTGATGCAGCCGAGGCAATGGGCATTGCAGATCGGGGAAGTCGGCAGCGGCGCTTCGAAGCGGTGCTGAAACAGGTTTTTCGCCGCCGGACAGCCGTAGCTCAGAGCGCACCGCCCCAGGTGCTGGATCAGCCGGTTGTCCTTTTCGGCGGCCATGCGTTTGCGCGCGTTGGCGCGGATCCGATCGAGATCGAACCCGGCGAGGTCCTGGCGGACGTCGGGATCGATCCGGACCGCCGCCGCCACCAACCGATCCCGCCACCAGCCCACCGCGGTGTAGGCAAACAACGGCAGCAGCGGGGCCTGGTCGGCGGCGCGGTAGGCGCTCGAATAGAGCTGGGTATGGGCGGGAGCCACGAAGGCCGACACCGCCTGAACCGGTTTTTCGGGAGCGAAGGGATCGGAGGCGAGCGTTTCAAAGCGCCGTTTTTCCCGATTGTAGCCCACCGGTCGGCGCTGCGGCAGCAGGAACAGTTCGCTCCCTTCCGGCAGCGGCATCCAGTCACCGGCTTGCAGCCGGGTCCAGCGGCCGGCGGCGGCCCCGACCATTTCCAGATCGGGGGCATCGATGATGTTGCCGGAAGCATGGGCATAAACCAGGGCGGGGCGGTCATCAACCATGGGAAAATGTTCCAGCGCTGCGGCTCAAGTGGATTGGGGGCGGTCGGCGAGGATCTGGGCAAGTCCGGGGAGCTTCGCCCCCAAGCGGTTTTTCAGCAGGTCCAGCAGGGTGTCCAGAAATTCGAACGCAAAAAAAGTCATCCGCTGATGATGCAGCATGATGCCCACCGGTTCCCGCCCGCTCAGGCGCTGATCCAGTTCGCGCAGCAGCGCCCTGAAGTCGGCTTCGGGATCCAGGCCCTTGCGGGTGTGCAGATCGATTTGCACCCTCAGGTTGCGCAGATCACGGTTGGAGCGCTGCGCGCCATCCAGGGGATCGGCCAGGGAAACGGCGGCAAAGCCGAGTTCGTTGAGGATCTTTAAAGTGGCCGGGGACAGACGATTCCAGGGTGGGGTGAACACCGGCGCCAGTTGATCGCCGAAGACTTCAACCAGCTTGTTTCGCCCCTTCCAGATGTCCTGCCTCTGTTGTTCGCAATCCCGGTGTCCACCGAATTCCGACTTCTTGCCGCTGCGTTGCCAGTTGACGTGACGCCAGCCGTGCTGATGCCAGCCCCACAGGGCCTCCGCCGGTGGTGCTTCGGCCAGCAGTTGGCTGATCCGGGCGCTGCTCAGCCAGGCCGGGACCACCGCCGGGGCCAGCGGCACCCGATGGTGCTGAAAGACCAGGCTCAAAGCCTGGAACGCGCGTCCGCCGGCACCGATATCGTCGGCGCGGAAGAAAACGGTGGGAGCGGGATGATTCAGATGGCGCTCGATTGTCTCTTGCAGGCGAGCCGACCAGTCGGCGGCGGGTCGGCGCCAGATTTCGGCACACCGACGCGGCCGAATTTGGGCCGACAGGCCAGGGTCTTCATCCATCAATCGGCTGGTCGTATTCATACTCACTCATTCCTTGACGCTCGGGCCGCAAAGTTCGTAGTGCGCGCGTCCGGGCGTTTTCCGCGGAGTTTGTAGTGCGCCCGTCAGGGCGTGGGTGTCGCTCATGCGCCGGTAGCGACATCGGCGCCGCAACGCCTTACGGCGCCACTACCAGCCGGGAGCCAGCGCGGGCACAATTGAAACCGCGCGAATCTAGTGGATCGCTCGGGGCTCGTCAAGCGGCCTTGCAATCCTCAACCCGGCGTTGTATGGGTGCCGCTCCGCCGAAAGCGGGAGGCCGAAAGCCGGCCGGCGCGGCTTGCGGCCCGACCCCGGTAATGGGTAAACCGAGCACGGCTAAACTGAGCACGGCATCAGGACGGGGCGGGGAACCTGGAGCCATGGCCCGGCGCCACGGAGGAATCAGCATGAGAACCGCAAAGCAGGACGAGTTCTACCGCAGCAAGAGTTTTGACCGTCAGGTGCGGCGCCACCTCAAAGCCGGCGTGCAGCGCTTCGCCGTGGTGGTGCCGCCCGCCTTCGCGCCCCTGTGCCGGGCGGAACTGACCGACCTCGGTCTGGCGCCCGCCGCCGAAGCCAACGGCATCATCGAATTCGACGGCAAATGGGAAGACGCCTATCGTGCCAACCTGTGGCTTCGAACCGCCAGTCGGGTACTCTGGCGGCGGCCCGATTTCCGCTCCGGCGCGGTGGAAGACCTGTTCGAGCAGAGTGCCAAACAGCGCTGGGAACTCTGGCTGGACCCACGGATCCCGATTCGGCTCGCGGTGCATCTCGCCGAATCGCGGATCGGTCATGAGGGTCAGGCCGCGGATGCGCTTGTTGCCGGCATTTCCAAACGCATGGCTCAATTCCGGCTGCCGCGGCCGCGCGATTGTGCCCCTGCGGTCGCCGCTGCCGTTGCCGCGGTGGATCCGGTCGCCGTGGGTGATGCCGCCGCCGCCGCCGATTACGGCGCCGATGCCGGGCCCGAACCGAACCAGTTGATCATCGCCCGGATTCAGCGCAACCGTTGCCAGTTGAGCATCGATACCTCGGGTTTTCATCTGCACCGGCGCGGCTACCGCCTGGTCCACACCGGAGCCCCCATGCGTGAAACCCTGGCCGCCGCGGTGCTGCTCAAGGCCGGCTGGAACGGGTCGACCCCGCTGGTGGACGCCATGAGCGGTTCCGGAACGGTGGCCATCGAAGCCGCTCGTCTGGCCAGAAACATAGCCCCCGGGCTGGATCGCCGGTTCTTGTTCGAATCCTGGCCGTGCGCCTTTGCCGACACCTTTCGCCACGTCAAGACCAAGGCCGCCGAAGCCGCGCTGAATCGATCCCCGGTGCCGATCGTCGCGGTCGAACGCGATCCCGGGGCGATCGCAACGGCTCGGGAAAACGCTCGGAAAGCTCGGGTTGATCCTGACATCCGCTGGCACACCGGCGATTTCTTCGATTTCACGCCGGTCGATCGTGACCTCACCCCGGGTTTGATCGTGGTCGATCCGCCCTATGGTAAACGCCTGGCGAGTGAGGGCAAAACCTTCTACCAGCGACTCGGGGTGGTCCTGCGCGAACGATTCCGGGGCTGGCGCGCCGCGGTTTTCACTCCCGAACGCCTGTGGCTGTCGCAACTGGGCTGTCGGCCTCTGCGAACCTGGTCGGTCCCGCATGGCGGCCTCGCCATCGAGGTGGCTCTGTTTCGCATTGGTTGACTCGGATGACCAAATCCTTGTCTACCGCTTGAGGAGGGGACCTTTCACCAGCAAAGGCGGGCAGGATGCCCGCGCTCCCAGGTAAGAGCCCACCTGGCATGAAGATTTTAGCCTCAACAAGCATACCACGATCGACCACGATCAGGCGAACAAAATGGCGTCCGATCAGCAGCGACGTCGGCGTTCCGAGCTCTAGGGCAGCAGCGGCTGAATGATGGTCAGCGGCAGCTTCAGGGTGCGTTCGACGAAGCCCAGAATGCCTTTTCCCACCTCCGACGGCGGCAGCGGCACCACATTCGGATTGTCGATCGGACCGGTGACTTTGATCGGGATGGACACCAGGGTGCCCTGGAACCATTTGTTCACCAGTGGGATGTTCTTCAGGATCGAATCGACCGTTTTGAAGGGCGCTACCAGAACCACCAGGTCGACGGTTTTGTTCGCCAGATCGCACTGGCCTTCCCAGGCGATCCCCATGGACGCGCCGTCCAGATAGCCCTGTTCCACATAGAGCTGACCGGAACGGATCGGACCGTTGAGGATGAAACTGTTGTAGGCAAAACCCTCGTGCAGCAGGTCCGGGATCCGGCCCTTGAGCATCTCGGTCAGGTTGAGCACGGCAAAGATCTTGGAAAGCAGGGTGAAGCGGTAAATCCTCCCGTTTTGAGCGGTGAAATTCAGGTTGCCGCTCAGTCCCCGCCAGAATTGATCGGGCTTTCCGAAAGCCTGCAAGACCGCGGCGAGATCGTAGCGGCCGTCGATCATGTCCGGCTTGTTCCAGAAGCAGGCCAGGGTGGGGTCCAACAACTGCTGCCGGGTCTTGGCGTTGAGCGCCAGGGCAAAATCGTCCGCGGCCAGGGTGCCGCTGCCGGCCACCTCGACGCCGCAGGTCCGGGCTTCGGTGATCCGGAAATCCACCGTCTCGCCTCGGACCGTCAAAGCCGCCGAAAACGGTTCCCAGACCAGGGACTGATAGAGGAATCGATCGCTGCGCAATTGAATGGTGCCACGTACGATCGGTTTGTCGGCCCCGTTCGAGGGTCGGGAAGCACGTTCGGGGTCGGTGCCGGCCGTGGGTTGGTCGGCATGGACCAGTTCGCGCAGTTGCTGCCAGCTCAATTCCCCGGCCTTGATGTCCAGTTCATAGGTGAACAAGTGATCCAGGAATCGGATCAGCCCGGTGACCGCGATCGGCGCCCCGTTCCAGTCGAGAGCGGCCGAGGTGATCCGGACCTGATCCCCGTCCGCCTTGAGCGCGATGGATTCCAGGGTAAACGGCCAGCGCCGTTCCCAGGCCAGCGACCAGGGCTTGTTCACGCCGCTGCCATCCAGGGTGCCGTCGGCATGAAATCCGGCCCAATTCCCATGGGGAAGCTTCAGGGAAAAAACGCCCTGGACCGAACCGCTCAGAAAATCGTTGCGGACCAAAATCCGATCCAGGGTGGCGCCGCCGAGCTTGCCGTTGAAACGCACTTCCAAAGCCTCCGGCCCCTGATTGAGACTCGCCTTCAGTTGAGAATCGGCATCGATGAGGACCAGTTGATCGATCTTCAAGGTGCGGCCGGCAGCGCTCAGAACGATGTCCGCATTGGGCCCGTTGGGAAAAGCCAGGCTCGCGGTGAGGGCGACTTTTCCGGCCGGTTCCCAGATCAGCACACTCTTGGATACCAGGAACGGTGCCCGTAGAGTGAGCTGTTCCGGGCTGTTGAACAGGCCGACAGTCCATTTATAGGTCTGAGGCTTGAGCGTGCCGCCGAAGCGCAGTTCCAGGGCGCTCACCCCCTTGAGATAACCGCTGACCTGGCCGGAGAGCGCTCCACCGGTATCCAACAAGGCCGCTTCGTCCGCATCAAAGGAGAGGGTCTCGGGATCGGCGCTGAAGCGCCCCTTACCGGTGCTCAAAGGCCCCGGCAGGAACGCGGCTTCCATGGCGAACTGCCGCACTTCACCGGCCACCCGGAAGCGCCATCGGTCCGGGTGCTCGGCCGGCCCCTCCAGTTCCAATGCGGACAGTTCGGCCTGACCGCGGAAGGCGCGGAATGTTTTCAGTTTGGCTTGAATGGTGGGGTAGGAAACCAGCCAGGAAAACACTTCGGGAAGATCCACCCGCGCCTGGCCCAGACGGCATTTGAGTTGTACCGAACCGTTCCAATTGATCTCGGCCGCCAGTTCGGACACGGCCGTGGCGCCGACGGTCGCGCGCAGATGTTCCAGGGTGATGTGGTTTTTTTCATAGCGAAAGATGCCGCCGTCCACCCGCAGGGGATGAGGAATGCGCTCGGTGTTCAGGGCCGCCCGGAGGTCTCGAGCCGTCACCTGGACCTCGACCGCGTCGCGCCGCTCACCGATCTGCAGCCGGCCCTTGGCCCGGCCTTCGAGGCGTTTGATCAGGCCCATTTCTCTAACAAAGGTCGGGTTTTTCACCAGGCGGGCGAGGATCTCCGGCAACTTCGGCAGGTCCGCGTCCAGTTGCACGTCGAGCACGAAGGGGCCGGTTTTTTCCGCGAGATCCAGCACCAGACGTCCGGAATCGGCGCTGGACTTGCCCATCCGACCCTTGAGATCGGTCCCGGTGAGGATCCCGTCGCGCACCGTCACGTCTCCCACCACCTCCTCGAGATCGAGGTCGACGTCCGGAACGTGGATCGCCACCCCGGCTGCCCGACCGGTGATCTGGAAATGATGGCGGTCGCCGAGTTCCTCGCCGCTGTCGGCCTGGCCGGCAAAGGTCACGGTGGCGACGGTGCCGCCCCGGAGCACATCGAAAATCTCGTGTGCCGTCCGCTGCTGGGAAAAGAGCCGCAGAGCCACGGGGCGAACGCCGTCGAGATCGAGTTCGGTGGCGGTGATCGCCAGTTGCAGGCGCGGCGATTCGGTGCTCAGCTTGAAATGTCCGGCAAACGCCGCCGCCGGTTCGGTGAGCACCAGGCGCTCCAGTTCGAAGGCCGTTGCGTCCGCGGTTTTCCGTATCGTTCCAGAGAAATCCCGACCCTGGAGCACGACGACGTTGTTATCGTTGTTGATCGAAAGCCGGGGCAGGCTGCCCGAGACAGTGGCGCTCCAGTCGGACGATCCGGTCCAGGTCACCTGAGCCTGCCCGGTCACCAGGGAATCGCCCAAGACCTTGGCCAGGCCGGGGGAAATTACCGGTGCCAGTTGTTCGGGATGGAGCCCGGCGACTTCCAACTGGGCCGTGCCATGGTCCTTACCTGGGTCCCAGGAAACGCCGAGATGGAGTTCTTCCCAGGAGTCACCGAAGCTTGCCAGTTCGGCGCGCAGGCCGGTCCGGTCGAGATCGAGACGACCGTTCAGGCGCCGGCAGGTGAGCGGCTGGCGGTCGGCGCCTTGGAGGTGCAGGGTGCCGTCGATCACTTTGAGCTGCAGGGGTTCATCGGTCGCCGGCAGCGGGATGGCGGGAAGACCTGGAGTGGTGCCGGCGGCATCGGCGGAGGGTGGGGGCTGGTGGACATGAATCTCGGGTGAGCGCAGTTCGACCGCCGCGATCCGCACCTCGCCCAGGAGCAGGGGCAGTAGCCTGGGGCGGACCTTCAGTTCCTCCCAGGTGGCATGGAACCGGCCGGCGACCGCCGCACTGCCCTGGTGAATGGTGGCGGAGGGGGTCGGCAGCAGGGTGAGTTCGATGGTGTCGTAGTTCAGTTCGCAGCCCAGGGTTTGCTGCAGCCGGGCGGCGAGGTAGCGGCGGGTCTGGTCCAGATTGAGCAGCCTGGGCGCGGCCAAGGCCAGCAGCACCAGCAGTAGCGCCAGCGGCAGACCGGTCCCCAGGCCCCAGGCGATGTGTTTGCGGGAAAACGGCATGCGCTACCGGCTCCGAGGAAGTGGCCGTAACGGGGCCCATCTGGGCGAGATCTCCCGACGGGCCGCCGGCCGCCGGCTGGTCACGTGGGCGACTTCGTCATCCTGTTGCCGACGGCTGAAAAAATAGATGAACACCTGATTGGGCAGGGGCGCGAACAGTTTCCGCAAGTGTTTGCGCACGTCTTCCGGCAGGGTGGACCGGGGATTGGCTGCGCTGGGACTTTCGATAATCATCGTTAACACCTCGCCAAGGGATTGGCGCGATTTCGACGCCGGCCGGTGGGTTCCGGGGCCGAGCCCGGGGATCAGGGGAGTGCGAACGGCAGCGGTTCCCCCTTGCGATAGGCGAGCGCCCGGCAGCAGGCCACCAGACGTTGGTCTTGATCGTGCACTTGAATGTCGTACAGGGCGGTTCGGCGGGTCCGGTTGAGTTCGCTGGCTTCCGCCGTCAGTCTGGCTCCCGGTTCGGCCGGCCGGGTGTAGGTGACATTCATGGACAGGGCCACCGCCGTCGAGCCGTGAGAATTGCAGGCCAGCTCGAAGGCTTCGTCGATCAGGGCGAACACGGCACCGCCGTGGGCCGAACCGAACAAATTGAGCATCTCTTCGGTTACGGTGAACGCCACCCGGGCGTAGCCCGAATCGATTTCAACCAATTCCAGGCCGAGCTTCAGCGCCAGGGGTTCACGCAGGGTGGCGGCGCGGAAACCGCGCTTCAAATTTTCGTCCATGGGTCGTCCTTGTCAGGAACTGAAGTAGCCCCTCGCCGCATATAAAAACCAGCCGCCGAAGCCGACCAGGAAGACGCCGCAGCAGCGGATCACGGTGCGGTAGCCGGCATCTCCGAGCAGGTTGCGACCTCGGCTGACCCCGAGCGAAATCAGGCAGTACCAGGCAAAATCGGCGCTGATGTGGCCGCTGAAAAAGGCCGCCACGCCGTTCACGCCGAACTGCATCGAGGTCAGCAGGTAGCCCAGACCGATGGTGGCCCACCACAGCGTCCAGTACGGGTTGGAGAGACTCACCAGGGCCCCCATCACGATTGGGTGCGCGCCGCCGCCGCCGCCAGGATCGATCGTTTGCACCAGGGTCCGGCGCGGCGCGGTCCGCACCATATCGATCCCGAGCCAGGCCAGCATCAGACCGCCCACCAGCGCCACCCAACCCATTACCGGGCGCGATTCCAGCAAGGGGCCCAGTCCGGCGATCACGGCAATGACCAGGATCAGTTCCAGCAAGCCATGGCCGGTCATCAGCAGCGGCCCGGCCCGAAACCCGCGGCGGGCCGATTCGGCCACGGTCAGGGTCAGCAGGGGGCCGGGCATGAGGGCACCGGACAGGGCCAGAATAAAAGAACCGGAAAACAGGGTCAGGATTTCCATCATCATGGCGCCTCGGTCTTGGCCGTCTTAAAGGTCTGCCGGGCCTGTTCCGAACCCGGAGTTTTCTCTGGGATAGTGGTCATTCTTCGCATACCGGAACCAAGTCGTCAAGATTGACGAATTGGGCTCCCCCGCCGTTGCCCCCCGCAGCCGGTGATAAAATTCGGCGAGCATCTGCTCGCCTGCTTGACAACCGTTCGCGGGGCGAAATATGGAGACGTATCCCGGTTAAGGCTAAGAAGTTTCGTTTCGTGTGCGCTCTTTCCCGGGAGCGCGGGCATCTTGCCCGCTTTTGAAAATGGGGTCATCGCGGACTAACGTGAAATTGAACGAGTGGGGACCCCCCTCTCCCCCGTTTCGGGGGAGAGGGTCGGGGTGAGGGGGCTTTCAGAGCGGATCTTCCCTCTCCCTGAAGGAGAGGGGACCTTCACCAGGTCTCCTTCACGCCAATCCGCGAAGGACCTGAAAATGAAACATCTGATCCTATACTTCGAGCGGTCATAAACTGAGCTTTTCACCGCAAAGGCGCAAAGAGCGCAAGGAAACGCAAGGACCTAACCTTTCAATAAAAACCTTTGCCTCTCTCTGCGTCCTTTGCGTCCTTGCGGTGAACTAAAATCGGCAATCTGTTCCCGTGCGTAGTATGAACCAGTATAGCAGCGCGAGCGGATCGGCAGCGAGCGGAAGTCGGAACCATGCGGCTCAGCATCAAATCGAGAAAGGCACGGCAATGTCCACGGCGGGGAAGTCCTTTCGCCTGGCGCCCATGTCTCCCCTGATTCGGACCTTGACGTTGGGGCTCTTGCTGCTGCCCGTTTTCGGGTTGGTGGGTGTTGCCTTCGGCCTGCGGGAAGCTCTCGTTCCCAGCCTGATCATGGTGCCGATCATCGGCTGGATCTGGCTCCGGTTCAGGCCGAGCCGTTTCGTGGTCGGTGCGGATGCGCTCGAGGTGATCTGGCCGCTCAAATTTCGGCGAATACCCCGTGAGTCCATCACCGCGGTCCTGCTCCTCGATCGAACGGACCTTCATCGTAAGATCGGCTGGGGGGTGCGGGTGGGAGCGGGCGGATTGTGGGGCGGGTTCGGCTGGCTCTGGACCTGGAAGCGGGGGATTGTGCAGATATATGTTTCGCGCACCGACGGTTTCGTCTGGATCGAACGCGGTGGTGACCGTCCATGGCTCATCACCCCGGAACAGCCCGAGTGCTTCGTTGGTATTCTCTCAAGCTCATCCGGTACGCCGCCGGCCGGTTTCAGCTGCCGTCGCTCGCGCTGAACCGGGACCTGCTGCCGCTCCGACCTTCGGATATTCGACATGGTGGCTTCATCCCATGGGCGCCGCGCGAGATCGCGGCAGCCGTCCCAATGGCCACCAGAGGGAGCATCACAACCGTGGTCAGGGTGCGCGCGGCGCGCCCTGACTGGTGTGGTGAGGCCACGGTTGCCGGATCGTGTCAGGTAGCTCCCGCTGGTCGCAACCTGACCTACGGTTCTGACCTATGGTGGCCATCATGCCGCGGGCGTGGCTGTGTTTCTGCCCCGTAACCGGTCCGGTCTTATACCGGTTAAGGGTAAGAAGTTTCATTTTGTGTGCGCTCTTTCCCGGGAGCGCGGGCATCTTGCCCGCTTTTGGTAATGAAACATCCAATGCTAAACCAGTATATGTCGAATGTACAGCCGACCTCGAACCGTTCGCATGCGGTGGGCGGAGCCATGCTTGTTCAGGTTGAAAAGATCGACTTTTCAAGAATGAAACATCTCAGCCTCGGCGAGTATAACCATGCGGGTGAGCGGCGGCGGAAAATGGCTTGGTTTTTTGTCGGCATCGGGTAGTATGCCCCAACGGACCAGGGAACGGGTTGCGGCGGTCGGCCGCGAGCATCAACAGCGAAGTTCAGGGTACGGGGAACGGTATGCGACAGGTCAAGATTTACGACACCACGCTTCGGGACGGCACTCAGGCCGAGGACTTCAATCTTTCGCTTTCGGACAAGATCCGGATTGCGCTCAAGCTGGACGAACTGGGGATCCATTACGTCGAAGGCGGCTGGCCCGGTGCCAATCCCAAGGATCAGGGGTTTTTCGATGAAATCAAGAATTACCATCTGAAGCATGCGCAAATCAGTGCCTTCGGATCGACCCATCACCCACGCGGCAGCGCCGCCACCGATCCCAACCTGAAGGCCCTGCTGGAATCCGGAACCGAAGTCATCACCCTGTTCGGCAAGAGCTGGACGGTGCACGTGAAGGATGCGCTGCGCACCACGCTCGAACGCAACCTGGAAATCATCCGTGGTAGTTTGGCCCATCTCCGCCCGCACGTTAAAAACCTATTTTACGATGCCGAGCATTTCTTCGATGGCTATAAAGCCGATCCCGAATACGCTCTCGCTACGCTGCGCGCCGCCTGGGAAAGCGGTGCCGATTGCCTGGTGCTCTGCGACACCAACGGCGGCAGCCTGCCCGGCTGGGTCACCGAAGCCGTTCGGGCGGTGCGGGAGAAATTGCCGGAAGCCCCCCTCGGCATCCACACCCACAACGATTCCGATCTGGCGGTGGCCAACAGCCTGATCGCGGTGGAATTGGGCGCGACCCAGGTCCAGGGCACCTTCAACGGGGTCGGAGAGCGCTGCGGCAACGCTAATCTTTGTTCGATCATCCCCACGCTCTGCCTGAAGATGAACATCCCCTGCATGGCTCCGGAACAGCTCGCGCGCCTGCGTCCGGTGAGCCGGTTTGTGCTGGAACTGGCCAATGTGCCGCCCAATCGCTATCAGCCCTACGTGGGCCGAAGCGCCTTCGCCCACAAGGGCGGGGTCCACATCAGCGCGGTGGAACGAAATCCGGTCACCTACGAACACGTGGATCCGGCCCTGGTGGGCAACCGCCGCCGCGCTCTGGTATCCGAAGTGTCCGGCCGGGCGGTGATTCTACGCAAGGCCAAGGAATACGGGATTGACCTTTCTTCCACGGACCCGGTGGCCCTGGATGTGCTGGAACAGATCAAGCGACTGGAAAACGAAGGCTACCAGTTCGAAGCGTCCGAAGCCAGCTTCGAACTGCTGATCAACCGGGCCATGGGCAGAAGCCGGCGCTACTTCGAGCTGATTGGGTTCCGGGTGATCGATCAGAAGGTGAGCGAGGAACGAGAGCCCATTTCGGAAGCCACCATCCGGGTCCGGGTCGGCGGCCAGGAAGCCCACACCGCGGCCCTCGGCCAGGGTCCGGTGAACGCCCTCGACAACGCTCTGCGCAAAGCCCTGGACGACTTCTACCCGCAGCTTCGAGGGATGCACCTGGTGGACTTCAAGGTCCGCGTGCTGCCGAGCCACGACGGCACGGCTTCCCGGGTGCGGGTGTTGATCGAATCGGGCGACGGCACCAGCCACTGGGGCACCGTCGGGGTGTCGCACGACATCCTCGAAGCCAGCTGGCAGGCCCTGGTGGACAGCGTCAACTACAAGATGTACCTGGAAGAAAAAAAGAAAGCCGGGTGCTGAGCCGGGCGCTCCGGGCCAGGGCGTTACCCACCGCCGCGCTGCCCCTTTCCGTGGTTTTTTCCCGGGAGCGCGGGCATCCTGCCCGCTCTTGGTAAGGCAAGCTCTGATCCTAAACCCATATATACTTGTGAAGGCTTAAGAGTTTGATTTCCGCGCGGAGACGCAGAGACGCGGAGGTTGATTTCAGGGCCCTTCTCCGCGCTCTCAGCGCCTCCGCGGGAACACAAAACGTAACTTCTCAAGCTAAACAGGTATAGCTTGTTTGGGTAACGGTTGCCGCCCTCGTTCCCGCAATCTCTAGGCGGGAATCCCGCCCGGTGTTGCGCGTGCGGCTGGATTCCCACTGGCGGGATGGGGGAAGGGTGGGCCGATAGCGATAGCGATACCGATAGCGATGGCGATACCGATACCGATAACGATACCGATGGCGAGGGAGGGATCGAGTACCACCGGTAGGATGAAGGTCAGTTGACCAGACTCTGGGTGGGGGCCGGGATGCGACCGCCCAGCCTCATGAAAGCGCGCGAGGCATCGTTGTCGGCCACGGCCAGGATCACCGATTCGCCGAGCAGACCGCCGAAGTGGGCGTGATCGCCGGCCTTCTTGCCCGGCACCGGAATCAGGCGGGCGGCGGTGGTCTTTTTGTTGATCACGCCGATGGCCATTTCATCGGCGATGATCGCGGCCAGGGTTTCGGCGGTGGTGGCTCCGGGCAGCGCCACCATATCGAGCCCCACCGAACAGACGCTGGTCATGGCTTCGAGTTTTTCCAGGCACAGGTGACCGGCTTCGACCGCCGCCGAGATGTTCAGGTCTTCACTCACCGGGATGAATGCGCCGGACAGTCCGCCCACCGATGAACTGGCGAAGGCCCCGCCCTTTTTCACCGCATCGTTGAGCATCGCCAGTAGCGCCGTCGAACCCGGTACGCCGATGCTTTTGAGTCCCAGACTCTGGAAGATTTCGCCGACGCTGTCACCGATGTTCGGGGTCGGGGCCAGGGAGAGGTCCACCACCCCGAAGGGCACTCCGAGGCGATCGGCCACTTCGCGCCCGATCAGTTCCCCGGCCCGGGTGACCTTGAAGGCGGTGCGCTTGATCAGTTCGCTCACGTCCCCGAAATCGAGTCCAGCGTCGGCGGCGAACGCCCGATCGATGGCCTTTTTCACCACCCCCGGACCGCTCACCCCAATGTTGATCACCGCGTCCGCTTCGCCGATTCCTAGATAGGCCCCGGCCATGAACGGGAT
>Ga0100396_1001510_pt1 | contig 15130 bp, 16 predicted proteins | sample CryGeymeta201520_FD_81551 | JGI IMG/M metagenome (GOLD analysis project Ga0100396, IMG submission 81551) | Groundwater microbial communities from Crystal Geyser aquifers in Utah, USA - Crystal Geyser metaG 2015-20 | ecosystem: Environmental > Aquatic > Deep subsurface > Groundwater | place: USA... | reverse complement strand
ACCCTGAGGCAAGACTGCAGGGCATCAAATATAAAACAGCCTTTATGCTGTGTCATTGTGAGGAATCCCGAGTTTACGGAAAAATCTAATAGATGGTTTTATAGATACCCATGCCTTTACAGGTGTGGGTATCTATGGAAGGCTGTTATTTGTTTTTGAGTTCTCAGAATCCGCATCACATGAAATTATAACATAATCATTTGCGGTTCTATGTCGATTGTAGTCTGTGTCAGCGGTATATCGTTAGTGTATCCGACCGGATACCGGAATTTTGGGGTCTCAACACGTAAGGTAGTTTATATCGTAACCATGCTGCTGGAACGAAAGCCTAAGTTCCCTTCTCTGTTCCGGTTTTAGAAATGCGTATATTTCCTTTACCTTTTCTCCGGAGCGCTGCGTGCAGTTGTATTTATAAAGGCCGTCCTTTATTTCCTGCGACAAGCGCGTGTCGTTAAGTATTTTGCCTAAATCTCCGGAATCGCAGAGCATTTTGTAAAGCTCGTCCCTTTTCCCGCCGAAGAAATAGCTCTTACCATCCTTTGTTACCAAAAATGTATCAGAACATCCCCACAGCACTGCTATAATCAGCAGCAGCCCTATTGCCGTTTTTATTTTTTGCGTGATTTCCATTTCTCTCCCCCAGAAGTCCGATTATTTTCCCCTTCATTTGGGGAGTATCCCACTCCCTTTCTCCGGGGATTTTCTCTACAATCATGCCGTTTCTGTCAATTAAAAAAGTCGTAGGCAGCCCAAAAATACCATATTCATCGAACGAGACCGCTTTGTCCTTGTCCATAAGCACCGGAAACGACAGCTTCTGCTCTTTTATAAAAGGCCTGACGGTTTTTTCGGACGTATCTACCGATATGGCAATAACGGCAAGGCCTTTATCCTTGAGAGCAATATACAACTTATTCAGAGAAGGCATTTCAGCCCGGCATGGGCCGCACCATGTTGCCCAGAAGTTCAGAATTACAACCTTGCCTTTGAATTCTGAAAGACTAACTTTTTTGCCGTTAATGTCGGGCAGCGTAAACCCATGGGCTGCATCCTGCGCTCCAGAGATAGGATTCGAAGCGGCAATGCACAGAGCCAAAAGCATAAGCATTGTAGTGGAAAAACATAATTTCACCGTGCGGGGCCTCCTAAAAAGTGCATCGTTTAGGGAGGGGCACTTACGCCCCTCCCTCGGAAATTGAGGGTTAAAATAAAACATTAAAGGTCAGGTAGATGTTGCTTGCCTTGTCAAGCACTTCGAAAAATTGAGGAAGACCAGGACCACCTGTCTGTGTCAGATCGGAAATCTTTTGTGGTGCTCCCATCCAGTTGTTGCTTCCAGTGTATTCGAAGTCGTAGTACTGGTAGCCGAGCCTGAAGAATGCCTTTCCCCTGTTTGCTATCGGCTTCTTGTTGAGTTCCTGGATGAGATATACTTCGTAAACATCTCCTCTTGTGCCGAGTTTTCCTGTCCATATGTCATCATTAGCAGGAACAAATGTTATCCAGTCCTTTGAGCCGTGGTTATATTCTGCACCGATCTTTGTACCAATTGACTTAATGTCATAACGGCCGCCGAGATAGATGGCATTACCGCTGTGCGACTTTTTACCCTCGGTAGTATCCCAGAGTAAGCCATAGGCGCCACCGTAGGTGTTGTCATTGGGATGGGATTTGCTAATGGCGCCTGATACGAAGAGATTGAGGTCGCCGACTCTGCCCGTGACTGTAGTGCCATACCAGTCTATTTCGCCCACGTTGGTATTGTCGGGTAGAATGTTGGGAATGCCGGTTATCATGTCTGGCCTGGCGAATATATCACTGCCCCTATTCCAGTTGAGTTCGACATGCAGGTTTTCGGTATGATAGGGGACTACGTCGAAGCCGAACAGATATGTATCTTTGAGGTTATTGTTCTGAGGCCTGAATCCGCTGTCAAGTCCCTTTCCGTAACATACCTTTGCATAGGCGCCTGGGAGAGCATTTATATCGGGCGCATACCCTAATGTTAAACCGTCAAAGGCATAATCAACCAATAGGGAAGGTACGCCTCCTGTACCTATTCTTTCTAAATTCTGCCTTATGTTCCCAGGGACACCGCCCGTTGACGGCCTTCTGCCGATTGAGAACCATACAGGAACGTCGGCGATATTGCTCCATGTAACAAATGCCTGGTCAACCCTGAGGAGATTGTCCTGGGGAATATGACCAGTAGTCCCATCAAAGACCGTCCTGTCGGCAAAGAAAGCATTGGTCGTTACAGGGTTGGTATTACCCATTCCCCATGCCTTGTACATGAGGAGCCTTCCTATAACCGTAACGTCCTCTGTTGCCTTGGCTATTATGTTAAGGCCGAACCGGTTAGTAAATAGAGAATCATTCTTTACATCTTTTCCCGCGGTTGCAGCAGCGCCGAGTGGTCCAAAAACCCATGCGTCGTGAGTTTTACCGCTCAGGCTGTCGACCCTTGCCCTAAAGTCTCCGCCGATTTTGAGCCAAGAAGGCCCTGCTGCTTCTTCAGCCTTTTTCTCAACAGCCGTGATTCTTTTTTCCTTTGTGGTCTCTTTCTTCTGTGTCTCCTGCATCTGCTGTTTCAGTTGATTGAGTTCCCTTGAAAGCGCCTCTATCTTCTGGAGAATATCTGCCTGATCAGCGGCAAATGACGGGAGAGGGAGAAGGAAGAAAGAGAGAGAAACGAGAACTACCAATAACTTTTTCATATAACAACCTCCTGTTTAAAATTTGTTGCTGATACAACATTAATTAGATATTGGAAACTGTCTAAAAACTATCTCCTTTCTTTCAAGATTTTCTTGCCCTAATGCAGCCGCGAGTTTTGCGATTTCTCTATAGCCCTTATCCTCTATCCTCGCGCCTACAGTGTAAAGAATATCCCTACTTCTACATCCATCGCAGCCGCTGTTGAGGCAAGTATCACAGGCGGGTATGCCATGTCCAGTGTCCCTTTTGATGCAATAATCGCCATTCTCTTTTTCTTATCTTCCATATCTCTTCCATATCTCCTCCAAAAAGATTTTGAATCTTTAATAGCAAATTCCATGCCTCACGTTTTAGGCCTGAGGCAAGAGGATGAGCAGCCTAAAAATACTTTAAATTCAACAACTTCCCTGCGTCACAAAATTATCTACTTGACAGCCACGTTAATTTTATTGTTAAATTTTGTTAAGCGAATGTTAAAGGAGTTTTAATGCTTAACAGGATGGAAGACTTTTTCAAAGATACGAATTTCTTAATGAGTGTACTTGAAACCATGGCAGATGGATTTATGGTATTGGACAAAGAAATGAATATTCTATTCTTCAACCGCGCTGCCGAAGAGATGACAGGCTATCAAAGAGATGAAGTTATGGGCAAGCCGTGCGCAATACTGGATACAGACGCCTGTGTGTTTTTACCCAATTCAGAAAATGGCAAAAAATGCAAGCTTTTTGAAAAAGGCCGCGCTGTCAATAAGCGGTGCAATATAAAGGCAAAGAATGGAAAAACAGTTTATCTACTCAAGAATGCTGTTGTTTTAAAGGATGACAGCGGAGAAGCTATATGTGCCATAGAGGTGATGACAGATATATCTTCTTTGTACTTCAAAGAACTGGAGATAGAGGCACTTAGAAACGAACTTCAGAATGAATATGGTTTTATGGGTTTGATAGGTACAAGTCAGGCAATGCAAAAACTTCATGAACAGATACAAAATGCATCTATGAGCGAAGCCCCTGTTGTAATATGCGGTGAGAGCGGAACTGGCAAAGAACTTGTTGCCAATGCAATACACAAATTAAGCAGGAGACAAAAAAGGCCTTTCATAAAAGTCAACTGCGCTGCCTTAAATGAATCTTTGCTTGAAAGTGAGCTTTTCGGTCATGTAAAGGGAGCCTTCACCGGAGCTATAAAGGATAGGGAGGGCAGATTTGAGGCCGCTAAAAATGGCAGTATTTTCCTGGATGAGATTGGTGATATGTCTCCGTCTATGCAGGCTAAACTTTTGAGGACGCTTCAAGAAGGCGAGATAGATCGTGTAGGAGACCAAAGACCTATTAATGTAAATGTGAGACTAATCAGCGCTACAAACAAAGACCTGTGCAGCCTTGTAGACTCAGGACAGCTTAGAGAGGACTTTTTCTATAGAGTAAATGTTATACCAATCTATATCCCTCCTTTAAGGGAAAGGGAAGAAGACCTTCCCATTTTAATATCTCATTTCCTAAAGCAAATAAATCTCGTTAATCAGAGAGACATACAGGGGATTACACCGGAGGCATTAGGCGCAATGAAGGCATATCAGTGGCCAGGCAATGTTAGGCAGCTAATAAGCGCCCTTGAATATGCGGCAATAACCTGTAAAAATGGAATAATAGGCATTCCCAATCTTCCAGCGTATATCTTACAGATGGAAGAGGGATCACATCCACAGGGGAAAAATTATAAAAATCGTGATCACATTATTTCTGCCTTATCAAAACATAACTGGAATAAAACCATTACTGCAAAGCATCTCGGTATAAGCAGGGTTACGCTCTGGAAGATGATTAAAGAATTAAATATCGAAGTTGTGAAATGAATAATGCCTTAAATTGAATTTAAGGCAACCAGCCATTTAGCTGCTTTTCTTGGTCATTATTACAGGTTAAAAGCCTGAATTATAACTGCCTCTCCTATTAATTTTTCTTTTGCTTTTTTGAATCCTGTTTTTGAGAGCCAGTTTTTCATCTCGTCCGTAGAATAGCTTCTTCCGCCTTCTGTATTGACAAGCATATTTACGGAGAACAAAGCGCTGTGAGCAGGATGCGCCCTATCTTTCATGAGCCTGAATTCCTGAATGACTATTCTTCCGCGTTTATTCAAGGCCCTTTTGCATTTCTTAAGCAAGTAGAGATTATCTTTTTCTGAGAGTGAATGTAGTATCTGGCTTGCAAAGATGAGGTCGTAACCCCTGCCTATGTTGTCACAAATAAAGTCGCCCTCTATGAAGTTGATGTTATTAACCCCACCTATCCTCCCCTTATTTAAGGGGAGGAACAAGGAGGGGTTACTTATAACCCTCTTTGCAATCTTTACGGTCTCAGGCCTGTCAAAGAGCGTGACGTCAACTCCCCTTTTAGCCATCTCAATGGAATAAGTTCCCGGCCCTCCTCCGAGGTCAAGCGCTGTCTTTACCCCTTTCATCCCGATTTTTCTAATCACATCCACTGCCTTAAGTGATGCGATATTATGCATTCCCATAATAAACGCCTCATGGTCGTGAGCTTTTCTGGCCGGTTTTCCCGTCTTTATAACCTCATCCAGTTCAGACCAGTTCTGCCAGAGCGTATCAGCATGTCTGAGAATATCACCCTGATAATAAGCGCTGCCCCTGACAAGAAACTTTGCCGCAATTGGAGCGTTTGAATACTTGTCCCTGTTCTTTTTTAGAAGCCCTATTCCTGTCAGGGCGTCAAGCAGTATCTCGGCAGCCCTTAAATCCGTCTTTAGTTTTTTTGAGATTGTCTTTGCCGGTTGAGGCTTAATAAGATAATCAAAAACCCTGTAATTGTTTGCGGTCAGCAGAACCCTTGAAGCCCAGAACCCTCCCCAGAGTTTTCTTAATTCTCCCGCCTCTTCAAAAACTGACATGACTCCTCCGTTGATTTAGGCTTATTTAAGAAACAATAAAAATCCTTGTTATCCAAGCAATGCAGGTTTGTCAGAATCTATATCTGCATCAAAATCAATAGCCTTTTGTCTTTTTAAATCATCAATCTTCCTCAGCGGCCTTTCAAGCATATTGCTTCTTGTTGTCGCAATAATATCATACTCTTTTTTAGCATCGTCAAGCCGCTTGCCCATCGCTTCAAATTTCTCTTTATATAATCCCCACTGTTTTGAAAACTCTCCGAGCAGTTTAAGTATCTCGGATGCGGTCCGTTCCACGTTAAAGTTTGCAACTGCCTGTCTTATAACTGCAAGCACAGCATAGAGCGTAAAAGGCGAGCACAAAATAACCTTCAGTTTCAGCGCCTCATCCATTATTGATGCGTCAGCTTCATTAATAAAACTGTAAACCTGTTCATTCGGGATAAAAACAATAACATAATCAACAGTGTTGTCAGCGGTGTCTATGTAAGCGCGGTTCGTTACCTGCTTAATCATTGTTTTTGCATTTCTGATAAGTTCCTCTTTAAATCTTTTTTTGTCGTGGTCGGTCTGCGCATCAAGATAGTTTTGATAATTATCAAGTGGAAACTTTACGTCCATATTTACTTTCAGGCTGTTAGGGAGAAAAAATGTGTAATCAGGCCTTCCGGAAGAACCTTCCAGCGTCTTCTGCTTGATGTAGTTTATGCCTTCTACCAGCCCTGCCAAACGGAGAATATCTTCTGCCATGCGCTCCCCCCACTCGCCCCTCTTTTTGGAACTTGCAAGCGCATGTTTTAAATGTTCGGTTGTATCATTGAGTTTTGACGTTATATCTGCATGATGTTCAACCAGGGTAGATATCTTAACGCTGCTCTTTTCAACTTCGGTTAATTTCTGCTGCATCTCAGAGAGTGTCTTTGCTATAGTCTCAACGCTCTTATCTATAAGATATTTTTTGCCCTCAAGCTCCTTTTCCCCCTCAACGGTCTGTGATTTAAGTTTTTCTTCAGCGAGTTTCAGAAACTCGGCAGAGTTTTTGGAAAGGGCGTCCAGAGAAATAGAACCCAGCTTGTCAGTAATCCAAGTCTCTATTGTCCGTAAGTTTTTTTCTGCCTCCTGATATTTTGCATCCATGGAAGCCCGTGCCTGTTTCTCTTCTGTAAGGTCTGTTCTAATTTTAGACAATTCAGTGTCCTTCTGAAGAATTTGCTGCCTGAGTTCACTATTCACGGCCTCTGCGCTTTCTGCCCTTCCTTGAAGTCTTTGAAGGCTGGAAGATGCAAGAAGCCATGCGATGATTCCGCCTAATATTAATCCCGCAATTCCCGCGATAAAAAGAACGGTTGTCATTTGCTGATTTAAACTCCTTGATTCAGATTCTTCTTTGCTTTCATGAAAGTTATTTTAAAATATTTCTAATTACTTTGCCCGGACATTATTTACAGTCATTCCCTTCAGGCTCTATATGAACGACAATATCCAGGACTGACGGGAATACCGTTTTTATCTTCTCCTCTACGGAGTCGGCAATCTCATGAGCTTTCTCTACAGATATTTTCGGGTTAACAAGTATATGCACATCAAGATTTATTGAGCGCTCAGTGCCCCTGGTCCTTATGTCATGGCATCCTTTTACGCCCTCAACGCTTTTTATCACACCCTCAAGAGCCGTGGTATCAATACAGATTGTGTCAACCAGGACGTCAGACGCCCTTTTAATGATTTCATAGCCAATCCTTGCTATAAGAAATGCTATGACAATGCCGACAAGCGCATCCGCAAAACGATAGCCTGCTCTTGTAAATATAAGGCTTGCAATTACAGCGACAGATACCAATATGTCGCTCTTTGTGTGCAGGGCGTCGGCTATCAGGAACTCGCTTTTAAGTTCTTTCCCTTTCCTTGACTCATACACCGCCACAAATGCGTTTATACCCATCGTTATCAACATCACGGCAAAACTTGCTGTTGTCACTTCTGTCCTGTGAAATTCAACAATTGAGTGATAGACCTGTTTGAGTATCTGAAAACAGGCAATAAATATCATCACGCCGATGATAATAGTGAACAGGGTTTCATACTTTTTATGGCCGTAGGGATGGTTTTCGTCAGGCGGATGATAAGCTATCCAGATGCCGATTAAGCCGACTATATTTGAAACGCCGTCAAAGAGCGAATGAAAGCCGTCAGACGTCATCGCTATTGAATTGCTCATATAGCCGTAGATAATCTTTGCAAGAGAAACACCTGCATTTAAAACAAGGGTGTAAAGAAGAACCCTTCTTATCTGAGACACATTATCTATTGAAGCGCTGTTTCCCATCTGTTTTTGAACTCCTTGAACTGTCCTTTGCTAATAGCTTCACGCATTTTTCTGAAAAAGTCTATGTAAAAATAAAGATTGTGTATTGTGTTCAGCCTCATGGAAAGTATTTCTTTTGCAAGAAAAAGATGCCTCAGATATGCCTTTGAGAAATTCCTGCACGCATAACACCCGCAGTTTTCATCCAATGGAGAATTATCAGATTTGTATTCTGTTCTCTTGATGCTGATTCTTCCACTGCTTGTAAAAAGCGTCCCGTTCCTTGCGTTCCTTGTAGGCATTACGCAGTCAAACATGTCAAAGCCGGCTTCAACTGCGGCAAGCATATCTTTCAGGCCGCCAATCCCCATGAGATAGCGCGGTTTATCTTCAGGCATAAGCGGAGCAGTGAAATTTATTATTTCATACATATCTTCTTTTGGTTCACCGACGCTGAGTCCGCCCGCAGCATATCCATCAAAACCTATCTCAATAAGTTCTTCAATGCTCCTCTTACGCAAGTCTTTATAGATTCCCCCCTGAATGATTCCGAAAAGGGCTTGCCCGGGAAATGCGGATTGCCGATTGCCGATTGCGGAGTTCTGCATTTCGTATTCCTTACACCTTCGCGCCCATTTTGTTGTCAGTTCAAGCGACTTAACCGCATAGTCATAAGATGCAGGATAAGGCGTGCATTCATCAAATGCCATGCAGATATCAGAGCCGAGAGCAGACTGAATCTCCATGGCCTCATCAGGCCCGATAAAGTGCATGGAGCCGTCCAGGTGAGACCTGAACTGCACTCCATTCTCCGATATGCTCCTTAAAGCCGAGAGGCTGAAGACCTGAAAACCTCCGCTGTCGGTTAAGACGGGCTTGTCCCAGTTCATGAATTTATGCAGGCCTCCGAGAGATGATATTGTTTTATGCCCGGGCCTGAGATAAAGATGATATGTATTGCAGAGGACAATCTCGGCGCCGATTTCTTTTAACTCATCAGGAGACATGGCCTTTACAGTTGCCTGCGTTCCCACAGGCATAAATGCCGGAGTATTGATAACGCCGCGTTTTGTGGTTATCACGCCCAAGCGCGCATTTGCATCTTTGCCCAATAATTCAAATTTCATGGCTACACTATTTTACCGATAGTTTAAATAAAAATCTGCCCGGACATTGACAACCTTTTGCATTTGTAGTATTTTCAATCACAATGAAAAAACGCCTCACAGAGCTTATTTTTGAAAAGGCTTTCAAATACAGCGAAGAGCCGGTATTTAAGCTTGTGTCAGGCAGGATGTCCAATTATTATTTCAACTGCAAGGCAGTAACTCTGCATCCCGAAGGCATGTATCTCATCGGCAATCTCATCTATGAAATGATAAAGGATTCAGGCGCTAAAGCCATCGGAGGACTCACGCTCGGAGCAGACCCTGTTGCGTATGCTGTCTCATTCACATCTCATTTAAAAGGGAAACCTGTTGAGACCTTTGTGGTGAGGAAATCGGCAAAAGCGCACGGCATCCGCCCAGGCGGACAGTGGATAGAAGGCAATGTCAAAGAAGGCGACAGGGTTGTGATTGTTGACGATGTTATTACAACAGGCAAATCAACCATTGAGGCAATTACAAGGGCTAAAGAGGCAGGGCTTGAAATAGTAAGGGTGATATGCCTCATTGACAGGCAGGAAGGCGGCAGGGAAAACATTGAGGCTGCAGGCTATAAAGTTGATGCGCTTGTTTTAAGAGATGAAGTTATGGAGCTTTACAGGAAGGAAAAGTAAGACTAATAGATAATTTGTTGCTAAATTCAGTTTTTTATGATAATTTTAGGCATATAAGGATTGGGCAGACTATGAAGCGAGAGCAGATTATTAGAACAATAAAAGAAGTATTAAGCGGGCATGGGATAATGGAAGCTTATTTGTTCGGTAGCTTTGCAAGAAAAGAAAGATACCGCGATATAGATATTGCCATCGAGCCTCCGAAGGGGAAATTTTCGCTGCTTGATTTGGTTGGCGTTGAGCAGGAACTGGAAGATGAAACCGGCAAAAACGTAGATGTTGTAATACGCCGTTCAATTAAACCACGACTTAAACCATATATCGAAAAAGACCTCACTGCAATTCTGTGAAAAAAATCTGGAAAGATAATCTGGTTTATATTGATGATATCCTGTCGGCAATAAAGAAAATAAACAAATTCTGCAAAGGCATCGAAAAATATGATTTCTTGAAAAATGAATTGCTGATGGATGCAGTTGTCAGAAACCTGGAGATAATAGGCGAGGCAGCAACAAAACTTACAGCATCTTTCAGAGGAAGATATAAGGAAATAGAATGGCGAAAGATAATTGGAATGAGAAATCGTATCATCCATGCGTATGATACAGTGAATTTTGAAATTGTATGGGACGTGGTTCGGGAAGACCTGCCTGAGTTAAAGAAGAAATTGAAGGCGGTCATTTCAGCTCAATCATAAAAAACTGACCCGCTTTTGCGCTGCTGGTTTTGGAACTTTTGGCTATGGAGCTATGGCACATCTGCTCTTCTGCGCTTTAGTATGGGAGAGGATGGGGAGGGAAAATAGAACCACTGTTCTGAGAAAAAATTTCGGATTTACCGCTTTTTGATTCCTGCTCTTAAATGAAGTTTGAAGGCACAACCCTTGTCGTCCTCTTCTGCCCTATTATTCTTTATCAATTAATGGGCGCTGACCCTAATTAATTCTCGATGTTAAATGACCAGGGTGAGGGTGAGGGGTCATTCCCGAAGTCTTTAATCGGGAATCCAATAATCCCCCCTATATCCCGAAACGGGCTGATTTTAGTTTTGTTTTTAGATGTAAAACTAAACTTAGGTTTTATATCTAAAAACATCTTGACAGGGTTTCCTTCGTGTGTTATGATACAATTATTGTTAAGGAGGATAAAATATGCAAATAAATGCAATAGAGATAGTCCAGAGCAATGTGAAATTTTATCTCTGTACCATGACTGCCAAGGAGTTAGCGGACATAGAAAAGGTTAAGGTTGATTACTATTTAGCATCTAAAGACGAAGGGTATCAAAGGAAACCAAGCTTAGCAAGAGCCAAAGATTTTGCCCGGTATATAAAAAATGCTCGTGGCATATGTCCTAATTCTGTTCTAATTAATGTCCGGGGGGAGATAGGTAATTTCAAGCCTATTTCCTCACCTTATGGGACTCTAACCTTGCCAGATGATACTACATTCTGGATAGTTGATGGACAACATCGCATTGAAGGATTAAAGGGATTAATTGAACAGGATCCTTCTTTTTCTGATTTCCCATGTGTTGTAGTTCTACTGACAGCCAATTCTGAATATGAAGAGGCCAGACAATTCATGATTATAAATATAACTCAGAAGGGTGTCAGGGCAGACCTTGCTGAACGCTTTATTACAAAAATGGCAAAGCGCGAGGGGGTAAATGTTACTAATATGCCTAAAGCAACCATTAAAGATATTGCGTGGCGTCCAAGAGCAACCGAAATAGTGGATATCTTAAATAAGACAACTTCCGATGACCCTAATAATGATTTCTACAATAATCCGTGGTACCAAAAGATACACCTGCCAAACGAGCCAAAGGCTTCAACTACTATAAGCCAGTCTGCTTTTGAAAATAGCCTAAAAAATTTACTCGATAATCCCATATTTTCTAGCTATGGGACCAAAGAAGTAAGCATAATGCTCATCAGATATTGGTCAGCTATACTCGATCTCTGTCCTAATGCAAAAGTGCAACCTAATAAATTTGTTCTGCAGAAGACAACAGGTCCAATTGTGCTCCATAGAATACTGCCACGTGTTATTGCATTGGCTATTTCTAAAGGACAGCGGATTACAAAAGACAGCCTTAAAAGTGTTTTAGAAAAAATGAAAGGCGGGATGGATGAAACATTTTGGCATTCTGATGGGGATGCCGGGATGGTGGGCACAAACCAAAAAGCATTTTCAATATTAACAAGTAGGGTTCTTGACTTTTTAGAGGAAGGGAACCCAGAACAGTCTGAAAAACTGGATAAACCGTATGAGCTTTAATTTTAAAGATACACAGAATTTTATTGATTGCGTAAAAAAGCCGAGCGTTCCTGAACGAACAACTCGGCTTTATACAGGGAATGCGGGGTCCCATGCCTCCATTCCACTTGATAATGGATGCTGGTTAGCAGAAGCCCCGGATTCGCCCCATTCCGATTATAATCTTACTGTTAGCCAGCCTCCTTGTCAAGCCCTGATAAGGAGGACAATATGAACCCATCTAATTAACCCGAATCCTAACTTGGGATAGCTAAGGCACGGGGTCGGGGCCTACCCTTTATTTAGAAACAACTAATTAGTAATTATGGAGGTAAAAAATGTTTGTAAATTTGAAACGTGCTCCACAAGCTCAGACCCTTCATGACACACTGGTCTTGGCACTGGCAAATAAGTTTGTCAGCGATGGTTACACTGTTTGGGCTGATATATCAGGGTTTACCAAGCCCCCCAAAATAGGGGACTATATCCCTGATATATATGCTGAAAAAGGTGCATCAAGGATAATAGCAGAAGCCGAGACCTGCGATACAATCTGTATAGACCACACACGGGAGCAGTATACAGCTTTCTCAAATGTGCGTGGGACAGAATTTCATGTTATTACCCCTATAAGCTGTTTTTCAGAGGCAAAAGATTGCGCCGCAACATGGGGAATAACTGTGAATAGGTGGTGGTATCAGGAAGGGTATTAAAAACCTTAAAAGGGGATAGGTTTTTGCCTGTCCCCTTATTTTATATTTTAAATTGGTATTTTAAATTGGGGTCAAGTCTTCCCCTGAATTCTAAGCAACCTCCACATCCGGATGTTCGCTCTTGAATTTCTCAATTTCCGTGTCGCTGACTTTAGTATTTTCACAGTACAGCTTTTTCAAATTCCGCAGGTTTTTTAAAGGCTCTAAAGAGGTTATTTGTGTGCCTGAACAACGCAAGCTCTCTAACTTATATAAGTTTTCAAGAGGTTCTAAGGTTGTAATTCCTGTATCGTCGAAATATAAAGATTTCAAATTAATCAAGTTACTGATAGGCTTTAAGGTTGTGATTCCTGTTCCTACACAGCTTAACACTTCCAGATTAATCAAGGTTCTAATCGGTTCTAAAGAGGTTATTTGTGTGCCTGAGCATTCTAACCATTTCAAGCCAATCAGGTTTTCAATGGGATCCAAAAACGTGATTCCTGTTTTCCCACAGATTAACATTTCCAGATTAGTCAAGTTTTTGAGAGGCTCCAAGGTTGTGATTCCCGTATCTTTGAAGTATAACGCTGTCAGATTAGTCAAGTTTTTGAGAGGCTCTAAAGTCGTGATTCCTGTATCGCTGAACCCTAAACCTTTAAAATTTCTTACACGTCTTACTGTTTCCAATGTTACATCTTCACTATTTATTTTAAGTTCTCTTAAAAAAATCTCTTGCCAAGCAGGCTCTAATTCTTCCCACCATTTCTCAAGATTGTCTATCTTCGCAAGCAGTTTATTGGTAATTGCGATTTGTTTGCTTACGCTCGGCAGCAAGGCATGAACATTCCTTACGATTAATTTGTCGTTTTCAGAATCATCCATGCTCAGCCTCTAATTCCTTAAGCTCTTCTGCAAGCTTTTCTTTTGCGCTTTGAAAATAATTGTCCCAGTTATCAATTTTAACAATTGACTGATAAGGCTCTGCCTTGCGTATCTGAATTATTTCATTAAGGAGCTTGTCTATTTTTATCCTGAGTTCAGAGATATGCGCTTTAAGTATGGATTTCTCGGTTACTTTTTCTGTCTTGGCTACAAACCATTGCCCTTTCTGCAAATCCTCTAAAATCATGCGCACTCTGCCTATATCATTTCGTTCATAGGCTGTTGTCAGCTCATTAAATATGCACTGAGCCTTGTCTTTAAGCTCATCGCTGACCATATCAGGATGGCAGAGTTTTGACGCCTGGCGATACATCCTTTTCAGTTCTCCCTTCTCCTCATCGCTAAGTGCAATAATTTTCTCGTCTTTAATGTCCTCAATGCTTTTCTTGTAATCCTCATAATCTTTCTCTGCCTCTTTGTATTCGGTTTCTTTGTCTTTATCTTTTGCAGCTTCCTTTTTTAGTTTCTCTTTTCTCAGTTTCAATATCTTAGAAAGGATTTCCCCTAATTCTTTGTTATGCTGTATATGAAAGTCTCTAATCGTTTTTTCGAGTTCGGTTCTTTCATCCTGTATGGCGCTGAGTTGAATCTCAAGGGCATTAATAATAAGTTTTAATTCAGGTGTCTCAGGGTCAACATAAACAGCGATCTGTTTGAACTTCGTAATGAAATCATCTATCTGCTTAAGAGCCTCGTCATATTGTTGGTTTTCGATTAAACCAAGACAGGCTTCTATATCTTTGACAAGGCTGTCATAGGCGTGATTATGAATAAGCTTTTTGAGCTTATCAGTCTGCAATTTTATGTCGTCTTCATCCTCAAGGGTGATTAAGTTTTTTATGGCCTCTAATCTTTTTGTGACCTTCAAGTAATCAATCGCTCCATGAAGCGGTTTCCCCTGTATACTGTAGAATTCCTGAATGAACTGAGAGGCCAGTTCTTTATTCCCTCTGATTACAGTTATATTTTCATAGTTTTTCTGCGCCTGTTTGCTCCAGTTATAAGAGCCTGTCAGAATCGTTTCGCTGTCAATCACGCAGAATTTATTGTGCATGAGGCTGTCAATATTTTTGCGATTCCCGATAAATTTAACCGAGCCGTTTTTAGATTTGAGCAAGTCGAAATCTAAGCCGTATTCGCCTTTATTAATACGGTCATTGGTAATCAATACTTCTACCTTTACCCCGTCAGATGCTTTCAGACAAAGAACCTCGTATAGCTCTTTGTCAGTAAACCATGCCACAGCAACAAGGATGGATGTTCTTGCCTTACGCAGTTCCTTTAAGATGTAATGCTGAATGTCCTCAAAATATGCCTGTGTTTCCATATAAGTTTTATTTGCCCTAAGCTATCACACCCTGAATGATTCTATCAAGAAGAAAAAAGGGATAACACCCTGCAAGATGTTAACCCCCTGAAAACTCCTACACCGCTATCTCAAGCGTAATCTTCAAGTTTGTTTTATTCAAATATGTCCGCATGGCTTCCGGTTCTTTCAAAGGTCATGGTCTTTTCTTTTT
>Ga0100396_1001508_pt1 | contig 15141 bp, 15 predicted proteins | sample CryGeymeta201520_FD_81551 | JGI IMG/M metagenome (GOLD analysis project Ga0100396, IMG submission 81551) | Groundwater microbial communities from Crystal Geyser aquifers in Utah, USA - Crystal Geyser metaG 2015-20 | ecosystem: Environmental > Aquatic > Deep subsurface > Groundwater | place: USA... | reverse complement strand
GCGCACGGGAGCTGGCTGAAGCCCGAGCCTGTTTTTTAATAGGTAGTCATCTCCATGCCAGGCATGTCCAGGTGCCGGCGCCGTTGGGCTACGACCCCGGCAGCGGCCTGGTGGTCTTCGCGGACCTGGGCGACACCCTGCTGCACGGGATGGTCCGCGAGCAAGGCACGGCCGGGGCCATGGGTTGGTATCGCGAGGCCGTGCAACTGCTGGCGCGTTTCCAGGTGCAGGGGCGGGCCGGCTTTGAGGTCGGCTGGTGCTGCGACACCCAGCATTATGACCGTTCCCTCATGCTGGAACGTGAATCAGGTTATTTTCTGGAGAGGTTCTGGCAGGGATATCTGGGTATGAATCTTCCGGCAAGCGGCCTGCGGACCGAGTTCGAGGTTCTGGCCGACCGGGTGGCCGAGGAGCCCTCCGACTATCTGCTGCACCGGGATTTTCAATCCCGTAACCTGATGGTGCACCAAGGGCGGCTGTGGGTCATCGATTTCCAGGGTGCCCGTCTCGGGCCCCTGGCCTACGACCTCGCCGCCCTGTTGCTGGACCCCTATGTGAGCCTTACCAGCGACCAACAAGGCGAGCTGATGGACGGTTATCTTGACGAGATAGGTCGATATATTTCCCTTGACCGGGCCCGCTTTGTTGCAGGATATTATTACATGGCCCTGCAGAGGAACCTGCAGATCCTCGGGGCCTTCGGTTATTTGACCACGGTACGTAATAAGCCATTTTTCCGGGATTATATACCTCCAGCCCTGCACACCTTGCACGATCTGTTGAGCCAGCCGGACGGCCGTCGTTTTCCGCGGTTGCGGTCCATTGCCGCGGGCGCCTGTGAGGCGCTGTGTCGTAAAGAGAGTCAGGAAAAGGACCCTACCCCATGATCAACCCCATTCCGATTGTGGCCTTGGTCGGCCGCCCCAACGTGGGGAAGTCGTCACTGTTCAACCGGCTGGCCCCCCGGAACAAGGCCATTGTTGATCCTACGCCCGGCGTTACCCGGGATCGTCATTACCAGCGGGTCACCTGGGAGGAAAAAGAGTTCATCCTGGTCGACACCGGCGGTCTTGAAACCGACAGCGATGACAGCATGGCCGGCAGTATTCAGGAACAGACCTGGCAGGCGGTGCAAGAGGCCGACGTCATCCTCCTGGTGCTGGACGGCAAGGAGGGCCTGGCCGTTGAAGACTACCGGGTGGCGGATCTCCTCCGCCGCAGTGCCAAACCAGTGTATTACCTGGTGAACAAGGTGGACGGCCCCGAGGTTGAGGAGACCTTGCTGCCGCAGTTCTATGAGTTGGGCGCGGACCGTTTGTGGCCAGTATCGGCGGCGCACGGTTATGGGTTTAAAACCTTTTTCGACCACCTGGCCAGCCACCTGGTCTTACCCGCGGTCCTGGACAGTGCCGTGCCCGAAGACACCATTCGTCTGGCCTGTCTGGGTCGACCCAATGTCGGCAAGTCCTCCCTGGTGAACCGTCTGCTCGGCCAGGAGCGCATGGTGGTATCCGCCATACCCGGCACCACCCGGGATGCGGTGGACACCCTGCTTGAAAAAAACGGCAAACGCTATCTCCTGATCGACACGGCGGGTATCCGCCGCAAGGGCAAGGTCCGGGAGAAGCTGGAGAAATTTTCCGTGATGGGCGCCCTGGGCACTCTGGAACGCTGTGATGTTGTCCTGATTATCATCGATGCCGAAGAGGGGATCACCGAGCAGGATACCAATGTCATCGGCTACTGCCACGAGCGGGGCCGCGCCTGCCTGCTGGTGGTGAACAAGTGGGACCTGGTGAAGGGCGATCCGCGTCGTCAGAAGTATCTGTCCGAGGGGGTGGAGCGGGCCACCACCTTTATCGGCTATGCGCCTACCCTTACCATCTCGGCCCTCACCGGCAAGGGGGTTGAGAAGATCCTGCCCATGGTACGGGTCGTGTACGACCAGTACTGTCAGGAGTTTACCACCGGCCGGTTGAACCGCCTGCTGCAAGAAGCGGTGCTTGCCCATTCGCCTCCCCTGTACCGGGGCCGGCGGGTGAAGCTCTACTACACCACCCAGTTGACCAGCAAACCACCGACCTTTGTGGTTTTTGCCAATTATCCGGATGGTCTGCATTTCTCCTATCACCGCTATCTGATGAATTTTTTCCGCAAAGGGCTTAAGATTGACAAGGCGCCCCTGCGGGTCTTTTTCAGGGAGAGGGCACGTAAAAAATATGACTGACCCGGGCCGCCCCTCGTTCTCCGCCATCCTGGCGCTTGACGAGGAGATGCTGTTGCAGAAATTTTTGTCCACTGTCGCCGGAGTTGGACTGCAAGGCGCCGAGGCCCAGGCCGGGACGTGGCGCGCCGTGCTCCGGGAGTTGCTGGCCGCTATCCGGCAATGGCGCGCGGGCCATGGCCCGGATGCAACCGAGGCCGGCGCCGGCCTGCCGCCAGATCAGGCGGTTAGTCAACTCGGGGTCCGCCTCTCCGACCTGGCTCACGACCAGGGTATCGTCTTTGCCACCTTTTTCCCTGGCGTTAAGCTGATCGGCCAGCTCTGCGCCGCTTGTTTGCAGGACCAGGGCGGCACCCTGGTCCAACTCGCCGATTTGCGAGGCTTTTTTGACCAGATGGAGACCGGCCTTTGCGGCCACTGGCTGGCGGTGGAAGCCGATCATTATCACAAGGAACTACGACAGGCGCGCTACCATCTGCTGCATGAGAAGCGGCGTTACTTTGTCGTGTTCCAGCGCATGGCCGAGCCCGCCTTTGTGGTGGATGACCGCCTGCGTATCATCGATGTGAATCAGGCCTGCCTGGAGTTCTTTGGCGGCAGCTCCCAGGAGTTGATCGGCAGGGCGTGCTGCGACCTTTTGGGTTACAAGGCATGTCAGGCTTGCGCCTTGGAGGAGGCCCTGGCGGCGCAGACCTCCTTTTCAAATATCGAGGTGGCCATTATTGTGGGTGAACAGGAGAAGACGGTGTTCATGAACGGCACCTTCCTGGGCGACATCAATCACGAATATCCGGGCATTCTGGTCATCCTCAAGGACATCACGGACAAAAAGGCCACCGAAATGGCGCTTTGTGAGTCGGAGGAGAAGTACCGCTCCCTGGTCGAGAACGTGCCGGATGCCGTTTGGCGCGCCGACCACAGCGGCCGTTTCCTCTTCATCAGTCCCAATATTCAGCGGCTCTGCGGCTATCCGGCCAGCGAGTTCGCGGCAACGGGCCTGGCCGGTTCACCCCATATTCATGCCGATGACGCGGCAGGAGTAAGGCAGGCATTGCAGCGCTTCTTCGCCACGCCGGGAACCGCCTTTGATGTGCAATATCGTTTTCTCACCTGGCAGGGCGAGTGGATCTGGCTGCACGACCGGGCCGGGCAGCCGTATGAGAAGGACGGCGTCTGGTATGCCGACGGGGTGGTTTCCGATATCACCGCGCTGAAGCGGGTGGAGGAGGAACTGGAGCGGCACCGCTCGCGGCTGGCCGAGCTGGTGGAGGCCCGCACCGAGGAGCTGCGCACCGCCAATCTGCATCTGCAGAAGGAGGTGGCGGTGCGGGAAAGGGCCGAGGAGGAGCTTACCGAACTGGCTGTGCGCTTGCAGCGCTCCAACCGTGAACTTGAGCAGTTCGCCCATGTGGCCTCCCATGATCTCAAGGAACCCCTGCTCCTGATCATCGCCTTTTGTCAGAAGCTCATCGACCGATGTTACCTGGCCCTCGACAGCAAGGGCCGGCAGTACGTTGACCGGGTGCAGCGGGCCGCCGGCAAGATGCAGACACTCATCGATGACCTCCTGCAGCTCTCCCGCATTGCGCGCAGTGAGCGGGCCTTGGTGCCCATTGACTTGAATACCCTGGTGCAGGAGGTGGTCGATGATCTGGAGGAGCAGATCAAGAAAGAAAACGCCACCATCAAGTTGGCGGTTCTGCATGATCTGGAAGGCGACCGGGTGCAGGTGCGCCAGCTTTTTCAGAACATCATCGCCAATGCCCTAAAGTTCCGCAAGGCGAATCGTCCGCCGGTCGTGCAGGTGCGCAGTCGCCTGACCGAGGACGGCATGTGCGAGATCATGGTGGAGGACAATGGCATCGGTTTTGATGAAAAGTATCTGGCCCGCATTTTTACCCCCTTTGAACGGCTGCATCCCAGCAGCAAGTATGAAGGGAGCGGCATCGGTCTGGCCACCTGCTCTTCCATCGCCACGCGGCACGGCGGGGAGATCACGGCGCGCTCGGTGCCGGGCAAGGGGTCGGTCTTTATCGTGCGGCTGCCCCAGCACCAGGGAGCCAAACCGCGGCAGCATGGATAATTTGTCATGCACCCCGTGTCGGCCCCGTAACCATGAAAGTCATCCTGATTGCCGCCATCACCTTGTGCGGCCGGATCAGCCCGGCCACCATGGGCAGTCCGGAAGACCGCCGGTTGCTCGAGCGGATGCGCCAGGAAACCGACGCGAGCCTGATGGGGGCCGACACCCTCCGGAACGGCGACCCCGAGATGCGGGGCCCGGGCGGCGTGCTTTTCGGCGACCGACTGCGGGCCGTGGTCAGCGGTTCCGGGGACTTTCCCTGGCAAAAGAAACAACTCTTCCAGAAAGGGCCGCCACCGCTGATCTTTACCGGCCTGGAGATGGCCGCTGTGCTTGGCCGGCGTTTCGGGGAGCGGGCCGAGGTGCTCGGCCTGGCCGCCGGCCCCTGCGGCCTTTTACTGGCCCCGGCCTTTGCGGCATTGGCCAGCCGCGGGGCGCGCCGGGTGCTGGTGGAGGGCGGCGGCCGGCTCAACTACGCCTGCCTGGCCGAAGGGCTGGTGGACGAGCTGATGGTAACCTTGTGCCCCCGCCTCTCCGGCGACCGGCATGCCGCTTCCCTGGCCGATGGCCCCACGGCCCTTGGCGACCCTTTTCTGGATTGTGAGCTGCTCGCCGCCCGTCAGGGAGAGCAAGGCGAGATGTATCTGCGCTACCGCATGCGGAGATAAAGGAGCATCCCTTGGAACGCAAAGACCTGGCCATTCTTTTTTCCGGCGGCACAGATTCCCTGGCCCTTTACGCCCTGGCCGCGGCCGGTCGCCACGCCAGTCTACCCCGTCCCCGTCATATTCACCTCCTCCACATGTTGAACGGCATGGAGCGCTTTGCCGATTTTCCCAGGCAACGCTTTGAGGTTGCCCAACGGATTCTAAAAAAGCAGGTGACGGCACCGGACGATTTGGCCGAGGCGACCATGGTGGAACTGGATATGGGTCGCCTGTTCCAAGGCTTGTGGCTGGATCGCTACGAGGAGATCATGCCGCGTTATGGCGGCAAAAATTTGGTCTGTGTGGCCTGCAAGGTGGGCATGCATGCCCGGTCCGTGCTTTATGGCGTGGAGCATCTGGTGCCAATGGTTGCGGTCGGCTACACCAAAAAGCAGCGGCATTACCCGGAGCAGACCGCGGTTTTCATGGAGAAGATCGCCGCCTTTGCCGAACGGTTCGGCATTACCACGATTTTTCCAGTGTACGAGGCTTTTGACGACGTCCAGGTAACCCGGCAGGTGCTGGAGGATTTCGGTCTGCCCTCCACCGGCGGGGGGGAGCGCAAGTGCCTTTTCTGTCAGACGCTCACCACGGCCACGGAGGCGGAGATCGGTCGTTATCTGGACGACATGCTGCCCCGGGTTGGCCGGTATCTGGAATACAAACTGGCCGGCCGCGTCCAGGAGGCGGCCCTGGTCTTTCCGCCGGGCCGGTAAGGGAATGGCATGGGCATAAGCTGCATCATTCCCACCCGGGACCGGCGCGAACTGGTCATGGCGGCCATTGCCAGCGTGCGGGCCCAGGACCTGGCGGTGGAGATCGTGGTGGTGGACGACGGCTCGATAGACGACACCGTGGCCAGGGTGCGTGATTGTTTTCCTGAGGTCTCGCTGACGCGGCTTGGCGGCGAGGGCCCGGGAGCGGCCCGCAATGCCGGCGTGGCTGCCGCAACCAATGACCTGTTGATGTTCCTTGACTCGGACGACCTCTGGTTGCCGGGCCATGCCCGGGCCTTGCAAGAGACCATGGGCCGGGGCTTTGCCGTGGCCTATGGGGTCACCCGGAACCGGAATGCGGTGCATGGCGGCGAATTCTGCCTGCCCGGAGCTGGCGAGGCGGTGGAAGGCGACTGTTTTCACGCCTTGCTCCGCTGGTGCTTTCTGGTGCCCTCGGCCTTGGCCATGACCCGCCAGGCCTTTGTGGCGGCCGGCGGCTTCGGCCCGGGCCTGCTGGGCGAGGACTGGGCCTTTTTCCTGCGGCTGGCGGCCCGCTTGCCGTTCGGCTTCGCCGGGAGCGCGCCTATTTCGGAACGGCGGTTGCACCGGGGTAGCCTCTGCGCCATGGTGGACCGTCGAACCATCCTGGCCTCGGTGCGCCGCCTTGGCGCAGCGAGCCGGGCTGATCTAGCTTACGGCCATCTGGCCGTACAGCGCTTTGAGGAAATGGAGCAATGGGTTCTGCGAAGCGAGGAGAACTGGACCACGGTCCAGGAGTGGTACACGGCCCTGCGCCGGGACAACATGATCTGAACCCCGTTATCTCCGCTGAGGACCATCGGCGGGTGTTGAGGCATTGCGTGGACGTGCCTGGCCAGCGGCCGGCTTTTCCCGTGCCACTGAGCGGAGTGGGCATCGCCAACAAGACGGTGTGGGTGGATCTGCCCCAGGGGCGTCTCGCTTTTACAGCCCGGCTCGAGGTGGACCTGCCGGGCCATATCCGTGGTATCCATATGTCGCGCATGGAGGAGGTTATCAGCCTTCTGCATGGCCGGCAGTTTGTTGACCCGCGGGCATACGCCGAAGAACTGGGCCGTCTTATGATCCTGCGCCAGGAGGCCACGGCCGGTTCGGTGCAGTTAAGCGGTAAGGTCCCGGTGCTCCGCGCCACCCGGGTAAGCGGCCGAGTCTCCGTGGATGCGGCCGAGCTTCTGGCCCGGGTGGATTTGCGCAGGGCCGGGGAGCAGGTTACAACCCGCACTACCCTGGGTGCCGGGCTGCACCATATCACGGCCTGCCCCTGTACCCAGGCCTATAACAGCGTACTTTTTGAGCATGCGGCCGAACCCTGCCCATTGCCCACCCATTCGCAACGCTCCAGCACCCGGCTGGAGATCGGCCCACTGGCAGATCAGTTGTGCCTCGATGATCTGCTCGCCTGCCTGGAGGCGGCCCTGCATGTTACCAGCGATTTGCTGAAACGTTCCGATGAGGCCGATCTGGTCCTTATAGCCCATCGCTATCCCCAGTTTGCCGAGGACGCGGTGCGCGGGACCGCCCGGGAGGTATTGAGCCGCTTTGGGCGCATCCTCCCGCAGGCCACCGGGCTGGTTATCGAATCCACCAGTCTTGAGTCCATCCATATTCATGACGTGGTCTGCCGACTGGCCACCACCCTGGGGCAACTGGCGGCCTTTGGCGAGTGGCAGCCAGCGGATCCCGTCTAACCGGTCAGGGCAGCGTCTTGACCACTTCCTCCCGCAGGCTGGCCAGTTGCTCCAGGGTGAGTGCCCAGCGGGCCTGGCAGGCCGGGTCCATGACCGGCGGGCAGTGATTGCCGCTCTGGCCCAAGGCGAAGCGTTGCACCAGGACGTCGGCCATGTGTACCGAATCAATGATTTCACGGTCGGTGTTGCACAACGAGGGGGTGTGGTGCCAGCGGATGGCGTTGACGATAAACGACGGCATGCTCCACCACTCCGCCAGATAGCTGCCGATCTCCTCGTGGGTAGTGCCGAGCTTTTCCTGCTCCGCCTGTTCCATCGTTCCTTGCTGGTCGCAGGCCAGGCCGACTATCTCTTCAAAGGCCGCGGTCAGGCAGACCTCCTCCACCAGTTTGCCGATATCGTGCAGCAGACCGGCGGTAAAGGCACGGTCGACAAATTCCGACTCTCGCATGCCGCGCAATTCCATGAGTTTTTTGGCGGTGATGCCGCAGGCCATGGAATGGGTATGAAATTCCCGCCGGCTGAAACCGGGCACCGCTTTGTCATCCGCGGGCTTGAAGACCGAGTGGGCCAGGATGAGGCCCTCGACGATATCGCTGCCCAGCACGACCAGCGCCCGTTGCACGGACTCCACCCCCTGCCTTTGCCCGAACAGGGCGGAATTGGCCCAGCGGATCATTTCGGCGCTAAGAGAAATATCCTGGTCAATGACCTTGGCCACCTGGTCGACGGAAAAACCATCCGGGTCGGCCAGGTATTCTTTTACCTTTATATAGGTCTGGGGCATGGGGGGCAGCGCGGTGATGGAATTGATCGCCTGCTGCAGACCCTGGAACTTTTCCTGCTGTTTCATGGCCTGGCGCAGGGCGCCCTTAATCACCTGCCTGAGCTCGTTATCATCCCATGGCTTGGGCAGCAACTGCTGGGCGCAGCCATCGGCAAAGGCCTTGGTGACCGCCTTATGGTCGGCATAACCGCTCAGGAAAATCCGCACGATGCGGGGATAGTTTTTTTTCACTTCGTTCAGAAAAACGATGCCATTCATGCCCGGCATACGCACGTCGGAAACCACCAGATCCATCGACTCTTTCTTGAGGATGCGCAACCCCTCCTCGGCGCTGGTGGCAAAGTATAACTCCCAGTCTTCCTCATGAAAAAGCCGGCGCAGAGTGGCAAGAATGCCCTTTTCGTCATCCACGAACAATACGTGGGGTTTTTGTGGTTCCATCATCGCTCCTGTCTTTTCCAGCCCAAAGGGCAGGGCTTGTCTGGCATGGCGTCCTCGTTTGTCCACGGGGCTGAGCCTTCATGGGAGACACCGGCCAAGAGGCCATATCAGCTCGCATAGGCGTAATAATCGCGGGCCATGGTAACGGCCTTGCCGGGCATGGAAAAACTCGCGTTCCTTCCGGCATGTGGACCGAGCGGGCTTTGTCCGTTGTGGGTGATCTAACCGTATTGTATATTACTTGGAAAATGATTGCCAAAAAAGAGGAAAAAGGACTGCGCATGACGGAGCAGGGATCCAGGCAGGATGAAAGCAACGTGTCTGCGCGTTGCAGCTTGACAAACTTGCCATGCAAGGAACAAAATAAAGTAACTAACTTACAAGCTGGAGAGTCTATAGGACTCTTGCAAAAGGGTCTTTCAAGTAAGTTCACGGTAACTGTTTGAAATTGCGTAGCTCGGATTTTGAATAGAATATCGAATATCGAACAAGGAATATTTAATGTCGAAGGAAAACTGGGAGTGAGCTTTTGCCAAACTTCATGATTCGACATTTCTTGTTCGATATTCGATATTCGTCCTATGAAAAGTTACATTACGATAAACCGTCACCGCAGGCGGCATGCGGCGCTATAGTCTAAACAAGCTTGTGCAGTTACAAAATAAATATAGTTTGTTAAAAAAATATGGTATGTGACAGAATAAGTTGATAAATTAATTTATCAGGCAAGGCATACTGTTACGTTGCATACCGTGGCTAAGACAAGTATCCGGATCGCGGCAACAGGGACCGATGGGGTTGTTCTGTCCGTCTTCCGGTATGGGGCGTCAGGAGGGAGGTGATCATCATGGATACGGCACAATCAGAGGCAATGCGCAACAGGCGTAAAGAGCCAAGATATCCAGTGCGAAGAGGGGTGAAGGCCCTTTTCGGGCAGCGGGAAGGGCTGGTACTCGACGTGAGCAAGGGTGGCCTTGGCATTCACTTTGAAGGAGACGATCTCTTCCCGGGTACCATAAGTACATTGGATATCGAGGCGGCGCGGCAGGAATTTTTCCTGGGTCAGGTGCCGGTGCGGAACGTGACCCATTGCGAACTGGAGGATGAGTTTCTGAAAGGGGTGCCGGTCGCCAAACGTTGCGGCCTGGTGTTCGGCGACCTCAAGCCGCACCAGCGTTTCCAGTTGGACTATTTCATCTGGCTCAACACGCATGGCGAGGGCTGAGCGGGTCGCGGCCAAATTCATCTCCAGTGCGGGGTGCGCAACAGCACCAGATCGCCAGTGGTCACGGCCCGGGCCGGCATACCGGTCAGCGCGGCAATGTGGTCCGCCACCACTTGACACTTGACCATGAGCAGGAAGTAGAGCGGCGCCCTGGTCTCGGACAGGGTTTCGAAGTTGCCCTGACCCTTGCTGATGATGAGGTCTGCCGCGGCAAAGGCCTGCTGGAACTCTGGTGAACAGAGGGGTACCGGGGTGCCGGGACAGGCCGTGCCGTTATCCATGACCTTGGCCAGGCGATCCAGGCCGCAGGTCAGGGCGTCTTCCCGCAGGGCGTCGTTGATGATCGGCCGTTCCTTGACCGCCAGAGTCACCTCCTGCTTTAGTCTTTCCAGCACCAGCCCGTCAAAGACCAGTTCCCCGCAGTTGTCACCGAGATAGAGCACGGTCCTGGCCGTGCGCAGATCTTTTTGCAGCAAACCATAGTGGTTGATCGCCGGTTCCCGGGCCAGGCAGTCGCCCAGGGCCTGGTTAAGGTCGAAGTCGTGGTGGGCGCCGTAGTCAATGACATTGCCGGCCATGGCCAGGCGGATGGCGGCCCACAGCGGGTCAGCCGCCGCGGCCAGGATTTCCTTGAGCCGGGGCAGCAGGTCCAGGGCCCTCTGGTTGCTTGTCTTTTTGAGGTCAAGGAATGGATCCGGGCAGCCCGACAGTCTGGCAATGGTTTCATAGACCAGCATGGAGTTTTCCGGCGGCGTGCTGGTCATATCCAGATCAGGCAGGAGTCTGGCGACCTCTCTGACGATCTTCTGCCGCAGATCCGCGGCCGGGGTGGAAAGACGGGCGGCATAGAGGGCCTGGCGGAGAAAGCAGGGCAGGCATTCCAGGGCCATCAGCATGGTGGGGCCAGCCTGGTGAGCAGGTAATCGGGCTTGACGTTGGCCAGGGCCGCGAAGATGCTGGGCATGATTTTTTTGTCTTTGGCGGCCAGGGTTTGCAGCAGGTTTCGCACCTCCTCGCGTTTGGTCTCCTTGGCCAGGGGGCAAGGATTGGCCACGGCATTGAGATTCAGGCCGGCGGCAATGGCCTGGATCTGACTTTTTTCCAGCAGGGCCAGAGGCCGGATCAGGGCCAGGCGGCCGCCGAACAGATCCTGCCGGGGCACCATGGTACTAAGGTTGCCGCTGTAAAGCAGGTTCAAAAAAAAGGTCTCGATGATGTCCTCCTGGTGGTGACCGAAGGCGATTTTGTTGCACCCCCGGGCGCGGGCCAGGTCGAACAATCGGTTGCGCCGCTGTCTGGCGCAGTGATAACACCCGCTCCTGCCGTCCTCGGCGGCCAGGGCGCGGCGGCCGAAATCGGTGCGCTCCAGAAAGTAGTCCACCGGCTGTTGCCGCAGTCGCTCTTCCACCGCCTGCCCGGTGCCAGGCGTAAAGCCCATGTCCAAGTGCACGGCAAGCAGGTCATAGTGGATGGGCGCCTTCAGGCGCCAGTGGTGGAGCAGCCAGAGCAGCACCAGGCTGTCTACCCCGCCGGAGACGGCGATAAGGACACGGTCGCCTTCGGCCAGCATGTCGTAGGCATGCATGGCCTGGCCTACTAGGCGGTTGGCCCGTGGATCGAGAGGGCGCAAGGCGGAAGTTCCCCGGGCTTAAGGGGTGAGCGAGGGACAGTCATCCAGCATCTTCATGATCCCCTCGCGGGCGAGCTGTTCGGCGGTGAGCCATTTGTTGCCACGTTTGAACCAGGTGGTGATGTTGAACAGATTGTCGGTCAGGGTCTGCTGGGTCTCGTCAAACCTGCCTGAGCAGAGGGTGCGGCCCGTGGCCGCGGCGTACAGGCGGAAATCAAAGGCCACCGAGGCTGGCTGTTGCCTGGAGGCGACCCGCTGGCGGAATCGGAAAACGTGTACCATGAGGACGCCGTCGCTGGCCGTGCTCTCTCCGATTTTGCGGGCGGTGCGAGCGGGGTCGGCCTGGGTTTCCATGAGCAGTGCCTCGGTCTGGCCGTCGGTGTACACGGAAATGCGCGGCTGGTTGGCAAAATGTTCCTGGAGAATTTCGTCCAAGGCGGCGATGCCAGCGGGGATTTCTTCTTTTGATGGGGCGCCGCCGGGTTCATGGCTCGGGATTTCCTGCCCGGCCAGCACCACCACGGCGATTTTTTCCAGGTGCGCCAGGGGTGGGGCTTGCCGCGGTTCGGTGGCCAGTCGGGCGCAGGCGAAGACGCAGCAGACGGCAAGGCAGACCAGGAGCAGGCGGATAATGGGTCGCAACATGGCAATCTCCGATCAGGGGGGGGCCGGGAACCTTGCAGGCCAGGTTACAGGGATCCCTTTGAGGACAGGGGGCGTTCCCCGGTTCGGGGCTCAATGGTGGTAGCCTGGTCCAGCACCTTGCCCAGGGCCTTGAAAACCGCCTCCAGGATGTGGTGGGTGTTTTCGCCGTGCGCCAGTTCCACATGCATGGTCAGGCCGGCATGCAGGATGAGGGCCATAAGAAACTCACGGGCCAGGGCGGTGTCGAAGGTGCCGACCTTCTGGTCCGGCACGGTGACGCCATAATCCAGGAAGGGTCGGTTGGAAAAGTCTACCGCCATGAAAACCAGGGCCTCGTCCATGGGGAGCAGGCAGTGGCCATAGCGGCGGATGGAACGGAAATCGCCCAGCGCCTGTTTCATGGCCTGGCCGAGGCAGATGCCCAAGTCCTCCACCGTGTGATGGTCGTCTACCTCGGTATCGCCGGTGGCTTGCACGTCCAGATCAAAAAAACCGTGCACCGCGAACAGGGTGAGCATATGGTCAAGAAAGGGGACGCCGCTGGCGATGTTGGTCCGGCCAGCGCCGTCTATGCCCAGGGTAAGGGCGATATTGGTTTCGCTAGTTTGTCGTGCGATGATGCCTTGGCGGCCTTGCTTTGCGGTCATTGGTGCTCCTGCGGCGCCGCTGGGAGGGTTTCATCGAATGATTGGCAAGACTTTGCTTTGCAACGGCACCTATGCATCTATACCAAGTTCCGGTCCTGCCTGGCAATAGCCTTAACGGGAAAAATAAAAAAAGACCAGCAGCCTTTTCTGGTCGAAAAGGCTTGCGCCGGCCTGATTTTTCTCTGTTTTTTTTATTGACAGCCCCCCGTTGACCTGGTTATATTCCCCCCCTCGCAACCATGGTATGTTGGGTGCAGTGAGCGGGAATAACTCAGTGGTAGAGTGCAACCTTGCCAAGGTTGAAGTCGCGAGTTCGAATCTCGTTTCCCGCTCCATGAAAATTTTAAAGGTTCAAGCGATATCGAACCTTTAAAATTAGATACCGGAGTTTCCGGATAAAAACGGCCGCGCTTGTGGCCCAGGGTTGGCAAGGCAAAACAACCCGCCCAGATGAGGATCAGTTCAATGAAGACATTTCTGACTCCGGTTAAGGAGATCGAAAGAAAATGGTTTTTGGTGGATGCCACGGACAAGATTCTTGGCCGGCTGGCCACCGAGATCGCCAGCCGTTTACGGGGCAAACACAAGCCCAGTTTCTGCACCTTTCAGGACAACGGTGATTTCATCGTCGTGGTGAATGCCGAAAAGGTGAAGCTCTCCGGCAACAAGTGGGACGACAAGAAGTACTACAACCACTCCGGTTTTATGGGTGGCATGCGGGAACGATCCGCCAAGGAACTGCTGGTGGTCTGTCCCGAGGACTTGCTCACCAAGGCGGTGCGTGGCATGCTGCCTAAGAATACCCTGGGACGGGCCCAGTTAAAAAAGCTGAAGGTCTATGCCGGTGGCGCGCATCCGCACGAGGCCCAGCAGCCTGAGAAGTTGGAGATTTAACTCGTCCTGCCGACGGGATTTTGATACGAACGTATCGTCTATCTGGAGAACATGATGGCTGAGAAAAGTTTTTACGCTACCGGGAAAAGGAAAACGGCGATTGCCAGGGTTTGGCTTAAGGCCGGTAGCGGTAATATGGTGGTGAACAAGCTGCCTATTGAAGAGTACTTCGGTGGCCTGCTGGTCACCCGCGATGCGGTGGCCAAACCGTTTACCCTTACCGAGCGCGGCGCCAAGTTCGACGTGATGGCAACCCTGCACGGCGGCGGCAAATCGGCCCAGATGGACGCCTTGCGGCATGGTATTTCCAAGGCTCTGCTGGCGATTGATCCTGAGTTCCGGCTTACCTTGAAGAAGGCCGGGCTGCTCACCCGGGATTCGCGGGCCAAGGAACGGAAGAAATACGGCCAGAAGGGGGCCAGGGCCCGCTTTCAGTTCTCCAAGCGTTAATTTTTTTATTCAGGAGTCTGGGGCTGGCAAGCCCTATGGCGCTGGAATTTTTAGGGGAAGGCGATTGCTGCAATCGTTCTTCCCTTTTTGTTTGGGGCCTGACCGGGAAGCATGGCAAAGAGGAGATTATTATGAAACGGGTTGGCATCATCGGCGCTTCCGGTTACACCGGGGTGGAATTGGCGCGGTTGCTGGCCGGTCATCCGGACGTCGAGTTGACCGTGGCCACCTCAAGGCAGTATGCCGGCAGACCGCTGGCCGAGGTCTACCCGAGCCTGGCTGGTCGGGTGCAGGTGGTCTGCGAGGATGCCCAGCCCGCGGCCGTGGCCCACAAGGCCGATCTTTTTTTTACCGCCGTGCCGCACCAGACCGCCATGAACATCGTACCGGTGCTGCTTATGGCGGGCTGCAAGGTGGTTGACCTGTCGGCCGATTTCCGTCTTGCCGACGCGGCGGTGTACGAGGAGTGGTATCAGCCCCACAGCGCCCGGCAGTATCTTAGGGAGGCGGTCTATGGCCTGCCGGAGATCCATCGGCAGGCCATCCGGCAGGCGCGCCTGGTGGCCAATCCCGGCTGTTATCCGACCAGTGTCATTCTTGCCCTGGCGCCGCTTTTGCGGGCTGGAGTGGTACGCACCGAAACCCTGGTGGTCGATGCCAAATCCGGCGCTGCCGGGGCTGGGCGCGGCGCCCAGACCGATACCCTCTTCTGCGAGGTGAACGAGGGCTTCAAGGCCTACAAGGTGGGCGAGCACCGCCATACCCCGGAGATTGAGCAGGAACTCGGCCGGCTGCACGGCGCCCCTGTGACCATCACCTTCACCCCCCACCTTGTCCCCATGTCCCGCGGCATTCTGAGCACGATCTATGCCAACCTGAATCAGGAGATGTCGCGGGTCGCGGTGCATGACTTGCTGACCGCGGCCTATGCCTCCGAACCCTTTGTCCGGGTCAGGCCGCTTGGT
>Ga0100396_1001507_pt1 | contig 15143 bp, 20 predicted proteins | sample CryGeymeta201520_FD_81551 | JGI IMG/M metagenome (GOLD analysis project Ga0100396, IMG submission 81551) | Groundwater microbial communities from Crystal Geyser aquifers in Utah, USA - Crystal Geyser metaG 2015-20 | ecosystem: Environmental > Aquatic > Deep subsurface > Groundwater | place: USA... | reverse complement strand
GTGGTGGGGGAGGCGGCGGAGGCGGCAACTGCACCCCGGGCCAGCACATGGTCTACCAGCTGACCGGTTACGATCCCGTTACCGAGACCTGTTCGGCGGTGCCTGTGATCGTGGACAACTGTACCGGGCAGATCATCGAGGCGGCCGGGGACCCGGTGGAGGGTATCCCCTGCGCATTTGAACAACCCGCCGCACAGAATCCCTGCGACCTCCTGACCGCGGGCGCGGGCGGTTTCACCTGTGAAGCGACCGATTGGAATCTGCAGGCGCGCGTTTCCTTCCCGGAAATCCACCTGGATGTGCGTCCCTATCCGGTGACCTTGGTGCGCTGGCCGACCGCCCTGCGTAACGGCGGCCTGCCAACCGCCTCGGGCATGGACGGTCTGGCCTATCTTTCGTATGGCGGAGGTTCACCCGGCGACCCGCACGTGGGCGACTGGCGCGACCTGCGCCTGACCCTGTCCCTGCGGCCAGCCGGAAACATGACCGTCTCCCTGCCGCAAATTGGCACTCTGGATTTGCCCGACCAGGGCGCGACCGGCGCTCCGCGTCTGATCCAGTGGCAGGTGCCCTCCCACCCGGCGGTGGGTGGTGGGCCGCTGGCCGGGAGCATCCGCGGCCTGGATGAACTACCCGCCGATATCCCGGTCTTCGTTGGGAATGGACGCGCGCCCTACCGCCTGTTCTGGGAGTTTCGCTATGAAGCCTACCAGGCCATCCGCGAGTGCCTGCCCGGCCCGGACCGCGCCGGGCGCACCAACTGCGACCATGACACCGGCCACAAGGAGATTGTCGGCTACGAATGGAAGCGGCATGCCAGCGGCGGCGAGATTTCCCCAACCGACGTGCAGAATCTGCCCGCCTCCCTGATGGCCGACCTGAACGGCGACGGCACGCCGGACGCCTATTGGGACAACAACCTGACCCTGCGCCGCATGGACAACAACAACCGTGTGGATAACCCGCTCTACCAGCGTTCCTGGAACTGGGGCGGGCTGATCTACTGGGCCGTGCGCGAGGGTCAGGGACAGATCGGATGGCCGGGGCAGTGATCTCAACACAGCAACTGTGCAGGAGCTTGCAGTGATTTGCATGGATCGAGCACCGTTCGCATGGCCCGATCCAGCAGGGAGCAATATCGAGTAGTGTCGAGCCTCCTGGGGTCCAGCGCCTCCCCCAGTTCCCAGGCCTGGACCCCAGGGCAAACAGGAATTCCATCAATTGACCGGGGGCAAACCCTTGGCCGATTGTTTTCAACTGTACAGATGATTGAAAGCGTAATGGTGTGTTCATTCACCGGGCAAACATGTAGATCGTTGATATTCATTGCCCGCTAAGATCCGCCGTAAAATATCCGCCATAATTGCTACATGAATTGTAAGCATACCCAACGCCGATTTGGGTAAAGTCGCCGAGGACATAATCCCAATGCTCGTCCCTCCGCCACTGATCCATCGCGTTTTGCGGTGTGCCTATGGCAAGAATCTCGCCAGTGATATGGGAACCGGAGTGTGTTGTATTAAAGCCCGCCATTCTTTCACCAAATGAACCACCTGAACCATCATGGCTGAGAAAGTTGTTAAAGGCCATGTCTTCGGCATGGTTCTGCGCAAACGCGGCAATCTCTGAATTGACAGTTAGAATGGGTAAACCGGCACTTGCCCGTTCTGCGTTAATTAAGGATACGATCTGACTTACATAATCCGCATTCTGACTGTGGATACAATTTCCCGACTGTGGCGGGTTTGTTCCCAAGGCAACAGGAGTACTTGCATAGGTTCCTACAACGAATTTCACCCAGAAAGTCTTTTCCGTGCCGATCAGAACGATTTCGCCGTTTGAATTGTACAGTGCAAAGTGGCCTGTGTACCAGCCGTCAGCTGATGGCGCAGTCAACTCCATGGAGACATGCACTTTCCCATTCGGAACAGCCGCAGGCATCGAGGTGGAAAGAGGCGCATTTATTTCATCGCCTGACGAATATTTCACCATGTAGTTGATCCAGGGACAGGTGCCTGTGTTTTGGAATTCCCATGTCTTGATAAATTTCTTGCCTGCCATTAACTGTGTACCATCAGGGATGGTCACGTCGCGCACAAGTACAGCAGCGTCTTTGCAATCCGAAAGTGCGGTAATTGCAGATATGGGTGCAGATAGTGTTTCAGGAGCAACTTCGCGGATTGGAAGTGATGTCGCCCACACAACCCCTGCGTTCGTTGGCGCCAAGGTTGCAGTTACAAAATCGGGTAGAGCAGAAACTTGCGGCTCCAAGTCAACCGAAATGCAAGATGCGAGCAAGACAAGTGAAAGGAGGCATATTACGTTTTTATACAAGGAGGTAATTATAGTTTTCATATTTGATGATAACGACTGGACGCTATTGATGACGATCAAGCCATTTGTTTTGTATCAAATGTCAGTGTGGGATGAGGCGCTATTGTTCCGGCAGATTCGTCCCAGGGAAGGCGTCATCCGGTTGCCATTGCAACTGCCAAGTGCCTGGAAATTCAATCGCTGGATTGTTGAGAATAATAGTCAATTTTCCTGATGGGATTTCCTCATACCTACCAGCACTCGAAATGAAATGGCCCTTCCCATCGCTGTCTTGACCACCTCCTCTACCTGCCTTGGGTGTTGTGCCTGCGATTGTGACATCAACATATCTAATCCAAGATTCGCCCTCGAAAGCGAAGTCGTAACCATCTTCGGTACGTGTGGCGGATACAACGCGCAGTGGGTATCCCGCGATTTCGAGATCGAGATTCAAATCCCATACCTGCCCCATCTGTGGATTCGGGCCAGTGGCGAATTCAAACTCTGTTTGCGCATCCGGATAATATGCATTCAAACTTTGAAAGGCAATAGTCAGGGGCCAGTTGAATTGCTTACCATCAATCTCAATTGCCCACGAAAATACTTGCGCGGATAGATCGTCTTCATCAAGTTCAATATCAACGGGCGTGGTGAAGGAGACTTCCTGACCGTCAGCATCTGTTACCTTGGGCCAGGGAGTAATTCCAAATCCTTGCGCACCATCTGGCAAATTTATCGAATGGAACTTGCCGATGAGTATATATCCGTTATCGGTTTCGAGTACTTTTTCCAAAATCAAAGATTTCTCATTTGCGGCTTCGAGGGATGGCGCCACTTCATACACAGGCGACATTATCAAGTCTGCGGACGCAGGGATAAAGCGAAGTGACAGTTCCCAGTTTTCAGGAAGTTTCGTGTCTGACTGGGTATTCGGAATACAGGGCAGGACCAGTGTGGCTTCATTCACGTCTGTCGGGACAGGCTCATAGGTAACATGATATTTTGCCTCCCCATTTCCACCATTTTCTCCACCCTGCCCATCCGTTATTTCCAATGAAGATCCGTCCGGCAATTTCATGCCTGCAAATAGTCCGCAGTGACGCATGGCGTCAAGATCGGGATATGCAACAGAAGGAGAAATGTTGTTTACAGTATAGAGCACAACGGTTTCTTGCGAACTGATTACGACTTCCTGGACAGTAATCGTGACCCCATCCCGCGTCAGGGAGACCGGCTCTGCCAGCACGCGAAGCGGACTTCCGCTCTCGACCAGGCCGATATTTGGAATGTAACCAAGCAATCGCATCATGGCCGCCACAACAGTTGGCGAGGTGACAAGGAAGATGATCAGCGCTACGGCAAACGCGAACCCCAAACTCAACTTTAGTTTTGCGGATTTTATCAACACTTTACTTTTCTCCTTTTCATTGAATTTGGAATGCAATTCACGCTCCAGCCGAGTGACGAATTCCCGGCTTGGTTCAGGAGAGACATAGTAATCACTCAATTCCTTATCCAGGTCAACTGGTAATACGGGAGGATGTTTTTTACTCATGGTGATTCTCCCAATTGGCTTTCAGCCAATCCAGGGTTCGATAGAGGCTCATCTTCACCGCACCCTCACTGCGCTTGAGCAACAACGCAATCTCTGCAAATTCAAGCCCCGCCGCGAAACGCAGACGTAACAATTCCTGACGTTCTTCATCGAGTTTGCCCAGTAGTAGATCAAGCCGAGCATGCGTCTCGTTTCGTTCAATGACAGTCTGCAGGTCAGGTGAGCCGTCCGGGGCGTCATCTTCCAATGGATCTGTGGCGCACTGGCGGTACACATCCACCATCCGCCTGTGTGCAATGGTGAACAGCCAGGAGGAAAACCGTCCGTGCTCACGATAGGAGGTGAGACCTTCCAAGGCATCCATGAATACTTGAGCGGTGAGGTCTTCGGCTTCTCCAGCATTTCCCAGCCGATGATAAAAGTAGCTATAGAGAGGCGTCACATAGCGGCGATACAAAGCTGAAAAGGCTTCCGCGTCATGGCTTGCTTCTCTTGCAAGCGCCGCGTCACTCAGCAGGGAATAGTCTGTCATAGGCAATGGCATGGAGTGCATTCATAAGGTATATCGGGATTTACAAAGAAAAGTAACAGAGGTTGTTTGGGAGTTAGTTTAAAAAAACCTTGCAAATTTCCGAGTTATAAGTATAATGCAAATACATAGAACTTAGATGTATGCAAGGAGAGTATCATGAATCTAAAAGGCAGCCTTACCCTTCTCATCCTCAATGCCCTTGCCCAAGGACCAAGTCATGGATATCGGATCGCACAGGATATCAAGAAGAACTCGAAAGGAGTTCTTGACTTTAAAGAAGGGACACTGTATCCAACACTCCACAACCTGGAACGGGATGAATTGGTGGAGACGCATACTTCGGCAGAGAATGGACGGGTTCGCAAGTACTATAAGTTGACTAAACTGGGTAAGCAAACGTTGGCCAAGGAACTCAAAGCCTGGCAGGATTATGTGGAGGCGGTCAACCTGAATCTGGAGACGGATGTATGAACACGGATACGCACCTCAACGGCGATCTACGTCAATGGCTGCTGGGGGTTACACATGGGTTGACTCCAGAGGTAGAAGTGGATGTAAAGGAGGAGATCAGCGCTCATTATGCGGAAGCGGTCGATCTGTATAAATCAGAAGGGATGTCTGACGAAAAGGCGCATCGGGCAGCGATGAGGGAGCTGGGCGAGGCAAAGGAAGTTGCACAAAATCTACGGGCGGCTCACCTGACCAAAGCCCAATGTTTGGCGGCTTCGATGGTGAGTCTTGTCTATCCCCTGGCAATGCCCCTGACCGCATGGCTGGTGGATCGGCGCATCTTTTACGGCCTTGCGCTCGTGTTGATAAAACTGGCAATCCTGTTGCCGGCGTTGTACGTATTGGGAACCTTCACGCGCGTAAATCAGTATCGGTTTCGATTGCTGGATCTACCGTTGAATCTCCTAATCTGGTCGGTGCTTGCGGGGCAACTTGCGCGCATGTTCAGCTTTATCCTTTTTCATAGGGCGGTTTTTTACAAGGGTGGAGGCGTTTATATATTTTCCGACGGAATGTTGAGTTCCATCCTGGCAAGCATTGTGCTCTTTACCGAATTTTCAGGCGGCGTGAGTATGCTCATGTTTGGACTGCGGCTTGCCAAACTCAATGGCCGTTTGGCAGGGCTTCGCAAGCCGTTGAGCTTGGTGTTTGGTTTGACAGGCGTAACTTGTTTGGGGATGGGGGTCGGCCTTGTATTGGACATCCACGCGTTGATGGATATTTCCAGTTCCATCCGCTTCGCTTCCCTGATCGGTTTGTTTCTTCTGCTTTCCCTGTTTTTTTATCGAAGCGGCTTCTGGAAATCTTCCAGCCCGAAGTTAACGCACCCATAGAAGGAGCGAGGTTAAAAATGGCAAGAGCACCATTTCAAGTTTTGGTTTATCCATATCGTAAAGCCCATAACGGGCAGCTTGAATATGCCTTGATGAAAAGGGCGGATGAAAAGTATTGGCAAGGCGTGGCGGGCGGCGGTGAAAATGACGAGAAGCCGCTTGAAGCCGCCAAACGAGAAACTTTTGAAGAAGCGGGTATTCCTCCAACATCCGAGTTTATGCAACTGGACACGATTGAGCCTGTGCCTGTAGTTGAATTCAGAGACAGCCACCTCTGGGGTGATAATGTCTATGTGATCCCACAGTATTGTTTTGGCGTAACCTCACCGAATGTCCAAATTGCGCTTTCCCGTGAACACACCGAGTATAGATGGTTTGCGTATGACGAGGCCTATCGTTTGATAAAGTACGATGGAAACAAAACAGCTTTATGGGAGTTGAACCAGAGACTGAAAGGTAAAGGGCCTCGTGGGTAGTATTGAACAACTTGACGCCAAAATAAGGGGTTTATCCACCCCGCGGAGGGTGTTACTGTTGGTAATTATCTACATTGCTGCCAGCGTGGTCATTTTTAACTTTGGATTCATCCCGGCAATATCCCAGCTTTCGCAGGGGTTTGATATTCCCGACAATACCTTCAATTACACGCCCGAGTATCTTTATCGTGTGTTTTCCATCTACGGTGAGGAGGGGCAGGGGTTGTACCGCTCCTTTTTGCTCCTGCTGGATTTCATCTACCCCGTTTTGTTCGCTTTCACAATCAGCATATTGCTTGCCTATCTCTTTGAGCGGTTGATCCCCAAAGCCAGGTTTTTATATCTATCTCCATTCGTCGCGCTCTTGTTGGACTATTTGGAGAATATCTTCATGGTAACGCTGCTGCTGAATTATCCCGCTAAGTTGATCGCCCTTGCCCGAATCACGAGTGTAATCACCACGTTGAAGTTGATCCTGGTGAACCTGCTATTTGCCATCACTCTGATCGCTTTGGCGAGCGTGTTGATGAAGGCACTTTATAAAAAGTTCGGAAAACCCAAATAAGCGGGCTTCGTTCAGCCAACAACTTTTATCGATATTCAAAGGAGATAATCGTGGAAGAAAAAATCGTCGCCCTGAATCCAGATAAGAACAAAATGGGAGTCAAGATCAGCAAGGCAAAGTATGATGTCGTCCGCGAGGCGATCATCGCAGCCCTACGCTTTCACGGAGAGTTGACCTTCACCGAATTAGTCGAATCGGTCAATAAAAAGTTGTCCGGAAGTTTTGACGGCTCCATTTCGTGGTACACCGTCACTGTAAAGCTCGACCTCGAAGCCAGGAATGAGATTGTGCGCGTGCCAAGGATCAATCCGCAACGGCTTAGGCTCGCGATGGGGTAGAAGAGAAGACAAGCATGGACATACGTATCGGTTTACATGTTGGGAATTTTGATTGGCCTGGAAGCCCGGCTAATCTGAGTGAGAAACTTGTTGAAATTGCTGAAACAGTTGACACAGCAGGTTTTTACAGCCTGACAGTGATGGATCATCTTTTTCAATTAGGCACGCGGTATGGGGAAATTCATGGGCCGCTGGAAGCGCCAATGCTCGAAGGTTACAGCACGATGGCTTATTTAGCCGCGAAGACTCAACACATAAAATTGGGAGTTCTCGCGACATGCGGCTTTTTTCGCTATCCGGGGTTATTGGTAAAAATGGTTTCGACCATTGATGTTCTATCAGGAGGGCGTGCCTTGCTTGGAATTGGAGCGGGTTGGTTTGAGGAAGAAGCGTATGGATTGGGGATTCCGCTGCCTGTCACATGGAGCGAACGGTTTGAACGTCTGGAAGAGACTTTACAAATCGCACATCAGATGTGGGCGGGAAATGCGGCTGCATTTAATGGTAAGTATTACCAACTTGCGAACCCCATCAACATTCCGCGCACGGTCAGTCGGCCTCACCCCCCTATAATCATTGGTGGCAGTGGGGAAAAGAAGACTCTGCGCCTGGTTGCGCGATACGCCAACGGAAGCAATCTGGTAATTGGATCACCGTTACCCAATAAAGCATTTGGTGTGTTAGCGCGAACAGAAGGAAATTATGCAGAATGGTTGAATAATGTAAGACAATACACCCAGCAGAAACTCGGCGTATTGCAGCAACACTGTGCTGCCATCGGACGTCGCTACGAGGAAATTGATAAAAGCATTGTTACCTATATCAAGACTGGCCCAAATGGAATGTCTTCGGCTGAAATTGTTCAGTTGTGCGGCGATCTGGTGGATTTAGGTTTTCAATACATCATATTCGTCATACAGAACTGCCATGAGATTGAACCATTACTGCTGATCGGGCAGGAAGTCATTCCGGCAGTAAAAAAATTCGCCTGAATCATGAGAGAGATGCATCCCACCCCTCAATGTGATAATGAGCGAACATTGAAAACTGCTACTGTGCAGGGTTGGGCGGCAGTCGCAAGTACATAAAGCAAATCAGTTGACATGACCAAGAAGCCGTCGATTACAAGAAATTTCACAGAAAAAGAGCAAGACTTGGTGACACGTATTTGTGCGCTTGTCATTTTAGGCTCTGGGATCTTGATCTTTCTTGCACAATTTTGGTTTGTGGAAAGTTCGCTTCGCCCTGGTATGGGCTGGATTTTCCTTTTACTTGGTTCAGCATTTCTCTCTTTTGATGTAACCACAGCTTTCATTCACTCTATTGGCACAGACCAAAAAAGAAAAATCTCTTTTGAAACCTCACTGGGCATTATCGGGACGGGGTTGGTATTTACATCACCATCAGTAATGATGTCATATTATTTTGTTGGCGTTGTTGTTCTCAGTGTAATGATTGTTTTAGCGAAAATCTTTCTCAACAAAAGAACAAACCGAAAGCGTTGACCACTTTCAAGTGAGATAGTGGTAGTGGTCACAAGTTACGAACATTTTTCAGTTCGGGCAAGTTCATTAGTTTTACTGTTTATAATTGGATAACTGCCGCCCAACCCCGCGTGGTGCTGACCGGGCTTTCGCCCGATGGTAAGCGTGGCGATTTTCGGGCAGTCGACCGGAGCAAATCCGGTTTGCAGCCCACGCCGCCCGGCAGCACACGCGAATCGATATAAGGAAAATGAACAATTTCTGCGCGATGCAGGATCCCGAGTATTATACGGATAGGAGAAAAAGAGCATGAAGCGTAAAACAGTCATATATTCTGGCGGCATTTCTATTGCAATATTTCTCATTCTCATACATGTCTTTTTGGCGTATGCGTTGTATCCGAGGGTTGATGTAGAGGGTGCTACCCAAACACTTGAAGCCCAAGGCTATACGGCGATTACGATTACAGGCTGGCGATGGCTTCCTCCTCTGGTTTGTGACAAGAATGACTGGTATCACACCGGTTTCGAAGCCACTGCGTCGACCGGGGAAAAAGTCACGGGTATCGTTTGCGGCGGAAAATACGCAAACACCATTCATCCGGATTGAGCGTTCATTTCATGATTATGGAAATTAACGGGTTTCCGCTCCCTCAACACCTCATCAACTTGATTTCGCAAGGGCTTTGGAAATGCCCTGCTGATACCAAAGCCTTACGGCAGCTTACCGGCAGTAAGAGTTCTTTCGATTTTGAATTCCTGACATTAGAAAGGATGAAATCTGAAAGCATACTAGATCGTTTGGTCGAAGATCCAAAACTGGCGAAAATATACGGGTTGGCATCATCGACGCGATCCGGGAAAGAAATTACGGATACAAATTTATTGGACGTTGATAAAGCCTTCTTTATTGCGCTCAATTGGGATGAAGAAGCCATTTGCCTGGATTATCGTTTGAGCAGGGAAAACCCCAGGATTATTTCTACTTACCAGGGAGGCGGACAGAACGCAAATTGGAAAATTATTGCCCCAGATATCGAGAGTTTCACCACAGCCATCGGGCTGGAAACAGGAATTTCAACGTGACCATTAACAATCGAATCGCCTCCCCAAGTCAAACATCCATCAAGTTCGGATTTTGGTCTGCTTTCTTTATCGCCGCTGCATTTTTAGTCTTCACAGCATGTTTTGTGATTGTCCTGTTTAACCCGCCTTTATTCAGTTGGACAAACCTGGCAGGTTATGTGATTTTCGCCACCGAGCGAAGCCAGTTGCCACAGCAAATTGCGCGATTTGCCATGCTCCTGTTTGGACCGTTGTACGTCATTCTGCTCAATGCCATACATGACCATATGCCGCCGAGTAAAAGGCTATACACCCGTATCGCCATCAATTTTGGGCTGGCTTTTGCGATACTCAGCGGCATCCACTATTTCGTACAAGTCAGCGCGGTGCGTCTCAGTTTGCTGAGAGGCGAGTTACAGGGACTGGAACAAATTGTTCAAGCCAATCCCCTTTCGGCTGTATCTGCCATCAACATGCTTGGCTGGACGTTGTTTTTAGGGTTGTCATCGCTTTTTGTCGCACCCGTCTTCTCGGGCAGCAAACTGGAGAAAGCGATACGGATTGCGTTTTGGGTAAACGGGTTTTGCTGCCTGCTTGGCGGCGTCGGGTACGTTTTTGATCTTACCTTCCTGATCTTTCTGACCATCAACTTTGGCATGGGCGGAGCAGTGCTTACAGCGGCGATCCTGCTATGTGTCTACTACAAAAAGTTGGGAACATCATCTTTGGTGTAACAGGAAAGCAAATGATACACAGACAAATTCCCCTATTAAGAATCTCGGCTGTGTTCGTTTTACTCCTGACTTCAAGCTGCCGCTTTACGAGTGTTTTCAAGGATCATCCAGATCATCCCAAGACTCCTCAGCCTCGGCCGGAAATCAGGAGTTTAAAAGTCAGCGGGAATAAAATCGTGGATGCTGATGGGAATGAAATCTACCTGAGAGGCTTTCAGGGACTTGGCGCTTATCCAATCCCGGACGATCTTTTCCTCAAAGCTATCTACGACAATGGCACGGACCCATCTACTTTTGACCCCATCGCCCAAGACATTCTGCGATATACCCTGACGGATTTTGATGTGGACGAGATCAAGAGCACGGGTGCAAATGTCATCCGCTTATGGACAAGAGTTTATGAAATCCAAAGGAAACCCGGCGTATATAGTGAAAACGCCCTGCAAATGCTGGAGGATACCGTCAAAAAGTTTGGCGAAAACGGGATATACACAATCCTTGTGCTGGCGGGCGCGGGGGAAAACAATTACGAACCGCAGCACAGGTATCTCGAGCGAGGGATTAACTTATGGGATCCGACCAGCAGTGCCCGCGCAGATTCCATTGCCGTTTGGGGCGTGTTATCCGAAAGGTTCAGTAGCAATCCGTATATTGCAGGCTATGATGTGATGAACGAACCCATGCCTCCCACTGTCCAGGCATTGCACGACTACTACGTTGACCTCATTCATGAAATACGGAAGCACGATTCAAACCACATTATTTTCCTTCCCCTCGCGCAGGGCAACCAGGACACATTCCAAATCGGCGGCGAATACGACGATGACAATATCGCCGTAACTTTTCACTTTTATCGTCCTCACGATTTCACGCTTGAGCCTGATATTCCAAACCTGACCTACCCAGGCACGTATGATGGCAAATATTGGGACAAAACCGCCATTGGAAAAATATTCGCCCTTGCAGTTGAGCTGCCGCAGATTAAAGACAAGCCCATTTACGTGGGCGAGTTCGGCGCCGGCGGCGAGCGGGATGGATTTGGCGGCTTGGCGTGGACGCGCGATGTTTTGGAAGTCATGAATCGCTACGGTCTGCACTACACCTATCACAATTACAAACACAACGTTCACGCGGGCTATTGGATCAGGACCCCAGAAGCGAATGTCGCCCTGTTGCAACTCATCAACGCCATCATTGACGGAAAGGTGGCCTATCAGGATTTTACCGATGAACAAAAAAGAAACCTTTTTATGACCGAATACACCTCGTATCGCCGCGAAGGGATAAAGGAAATCCTGACAGAGGCTTTTACCGCCGGGCAGTAAAGGGAAGGCCGTCTGAGATGAAGATATCTGGAAGTTTACTTGTCATCGGTTGTTTATTGTTGGCTATTTTTGTAAATCGGCTCTCTGGGATTCGCCGTGGTTGAAGCCAGCTAACGCCTCACGGCCCGACCCGTTGCTGAATCCTCCTCATTGAGATTTCCCACCCCGCGATATTTCTTGCCAACCTTGCGCCCAAAACTATTCTGATCTTACAGGAGATCCATGCTCAATGAGACACAATGCCGCTGCCGTTTTATTCATTGTCCTTACAATCCTCACAGCTCATTTGGCGTCAACCCCGCCCTATTCCTGGCATGACAATACGATCAGCGAACTGGGTTCCCAGGGTTACGAAAACGCCTGGATCATGCGCGCAGGCTTTATCGGTTTTGGCGCTCTTGTCGCTGCTGGTGCAGTTCAGCGGACGAGGGTACAGAGAAAATTCTGGTATCGGGAGTTACCATTGGTTTTATATGGCGGGGGCATCTTGTTATCGGGGGTTTTCTCGGCAAAGCCATTCGTGCCAGGCGTGGATTATTCGGAACTCGAAGCCAACCTGCACTCTGCCCTGGCGACTTCGGCGGGGGTTGGAATATCCATGAGTATCCTCCTGTACATGTTTGGCGAAACGCAAGTTCGCAGGAAGTTTGGACATCTGGCGGCACTGGTGTTAGTGGTCGCGCTCTCGGCGTTGTTTGGGCTGTCAGGGACTGGAGCGGGAATCGTGCAGCGCGGGCTGTATGTAGTCGGCTTCGGATGGTTGATTTTCATCGAAACGGGAGCGACCGTCGGGGAGTCCAAGGCGTGATTCTCGTCGGGCTGAAGGATTTCTCAACAAAGGAACACCTATGTCAAAACAAAAATCGAGCTGGATACGCAAAGTCTTGTTAGTTCTAGTGAGCGTCGTCGGTTTGTGCGCGCTCATGTATGGTTACATCGCTGCTGCATCCCTGTGGGGGAGAGAGTCTATTCAAGTGGATGGCGTCGAACGGAGCTATCGCGTCTACGTCCCGACCTCGTATGTTGGAACAACGCCTGCGCCGATGGTTCTGATTTTTCACATGTATTCCGGCTCTGGGAAAACGATGGAATGGATCACCCATTTCAATGAAGTGGCGGAGCAGAATGGTTTTATCGCAGTATATCCTGATGGGTATAAAATGAGTTGGGCGGAGGGCAGTAATTTATATGCCGCCGACCAGGAACAAATCAATGACATCACCTTCGTTTCTGCCTTGATCAATAAATTGGAGGGGCAGTTTGCGCTTGACACCGCTCGAATATATGCCACGGGATTTTCGAGCGGCGGGATCATGGTTCAGCGACTGGGCTGCGAACTGTCGGACAGGATTGCGGCAATTGCCACTGTAGGCGCGGTATTAACCAAAAATGTTCTTAAGAATTGTGCGGCAGAAAATCCGATGTCTGTCTTGATGATTAATGGAGTGGATGATCATGGCGTTCCGTGGGAGGGTGACTCCGACTATTCATCTGTGCCTGCAACCGTTGCGTATTGGGTTGAGAACAATGAGTGCGACAACGTATCAGACAAGTCGCAAGACCCTGACATAGCAGATGATGGCACTCGTGTTGAGCATGAGACATATACCAATTGTCTTGGGAATACCACAGTCACTTTGTATTCGATCTCGGGCAGTGGGCATACCTGGCCTGGCGGGAACCAACCCGCGCAGTTATGGGGTCTTCTTGCTGGAAAAATAAGCCGGGATATTGATGCAAGCGTGGTGGTGTGGAAGTTTTTTGAAGGGCAATCCAGATAATTAGCCAATTCAACAAGGAGTTTTCCAATGGACGTATTAGGTATCAATTGGGGTTTTCTGGCGATCCAATTTCTGATGTTGGGCAGTTGGTTGCTCCCCAGCATCTTTGCATTGTTTGCCTTGCGCCGCAGCCATCTCACTGGCGTAAACCAAGTCCTTTGGGCATTGGGGATCATTGTCATCCCTGTGTTGGGGGCTATGGCGTTTTTTATTGTAAAACCGGGCAGGGAAAATGGATAACGCACACATTGATCGAAAGGAAAAAACAAAACGAATTGTTGGTTACATTCTGCTGTTCTTTTTGGCATGGTCCGCAAGGGTCTTGATCTTCCTGGTCTTTGACAGGCTCCTCCCTACAAAAGAATTGCGCTCCATCTCTACGAATGTGTTTCGCTTGCTCGTGTGGGTCGTGCCGGTTTTTTTATATCTGTATTATGTGGACAAAGTCTCCCCTCTCAACTATCTGAAATTAACCACAAACTTAAAAACTGGATCGTTGGTTTCAATAGGGCTTCTGGTTGTGGGCGTGATCTGGCAGATGATCCTTTTACATTTTGGCGCAGATCAGATTGGCAACAAAATCGAGTTTTGGGGCTTGCTCAATGCGGTCATTGTTCCGCCAATAACCGAAGAGATATTGATGCGCGGCTTCATTTTGAACAAGTTCAGGGAAGTGACCAGTTTTTGGAGGGCAAATGTCATCGCCGCCTTGTTGTTTGTGATGATCCATTGGCCGGGCTGGATTCTGATTAATCACCATGACATTGGATTAATGGTGAGGATGTCCTCTGGGATATTCGTTATGTCCATCCTGCTTGGCTATATATTGAAAAAGACGAATTCCCTCTGGCCGTGTATGGCGTATCACGGCATCAATAATTTCATTTCTTTTTCATAGATTTGCAGTATCAGTAGTTCACGAAAAGGCTTGAACATGGTTTACTTGGCTCTGACAAGGAGACCAAACGCCATGTTCAAACCCACCGTTAAAAATAACCGAATCTTACGATCTCAGCAAGTCTTGAGCGCATTGATTGCAGTGGTGCGTCGCTATTTGCCGCTCGACTTGCAGAACACCCGCATTACCGCAGACGACATCATTGCCGTATTAGGGTACGCCAGTGTGCATCGCATCAGTACGGATGCCGCTTGTCACGAATTAGAAGGAGCGCCATCTGCGAATCGTCTGCGCGAAGTGTTGACAGCCGCCTTGCCAGATCGCGCCACTTTGCAACGCGCACTGAACACGATCTTGCGCGCCCAAACGCCGCGTTTTGTCAAGAAAGGAAAGCGCTCCTATTATGTAGCGATCGATTTAACCTTGATTCCCTATCACGGTAAATGTTATGAAGACGAAAACGAGATTGTGCGGAGCGAGGCCAAATCCGGCACCACCCATTTTCATGGGTATGCCACCGTTTCGATTGTGCATAATAATCAACGCTATGTTCTGGCTCTGCGCTTTGTGGAGAAGGGTGAGAGCATGGAAAAAATTGTTGCTTGGCTATTAACTGTCCATTCGCTGAAATGGAATCGACTTTTCTCAATTTTCGGCCAGCCGTGTGTAAACGGCGGCGGATAATCCAAGCAGTTTCAGGATGCGAGTCTGCAAGGGAGTCAAGGGCGTGATGTG
>Ga0100396_1001474_pt1 | contig 15295 bp, 16 predicted proteins | sample CryGeymeta201520_FD_81551 | JGI IMG/M metagenome (GOLD analysis project Ga0100396, IMG submission 81551) | Groundwater microbial communities from Crystal Geyser aquifers in Utah, USA - Crystal Geyser metaG 2015-20 | ecosystem: Environmental > Aquatic > Deep subsurface > Groundwater | place: USA... | reverse complement strand
TTGTCACTACACAAATAAAAAAATCCAAAAAACGGGAAAATCAAGCCTGCGCAAAATTAGGTGGTGAATTTTGGTTGTAGCGGTCATTATAATCTGCATTCGTGTTATCATAAATTAGGCGTCCCGTGGCCGGATCTCTTATGAGACGATTGTTCGTGTCCGGCCTGTCGTTGAGGTTCCACGACGCCCAGGTGCGGACATAGCCACCCAGATGAAAACTGTATTTATCTCCTCCAGCCGTCTCTACAGCCCCTTCCGCCCCTTCCGACCCTTCCTCAGCGCCGGCGGATATAGGGTTACACCACAACAACGGAAATAACAACAACATGAAGATAAATACCTGGAGAGAAAATCTTGATCTTATCGCCTTTCCCATTTTAGCATCCTCCTTTCTCTCTTTTAGTCGTCAGTCATCAGTGATGATAAACTCGTAAAAAGTCGAATTTACCCTGTTTTGTCATTCCGTGCTTGACACGGAATCCAGTGTTTTTAACTAGTTCTGGATACCGGCTTTCGCCGGTATGACGGTTTGGGGGACTTTTTACGAGACACCGTCATGTATGGACGACCCCCCTTTCCTCTATACCATTACCGCTATTAAATCTTATCTCCCCTCATCCCCCCTTTCCTGTATGGAACGAAGATCACAACAGATTGAATCGCCTCAAGGCATTCGCCAACCTGTTGTCCTCAAGGGAAAGCTCCCTGAGGGCATCCAGCACCCTCCGCAGAACACCCTCCTTCTCTATAAACTCAATGGCCTCCCTCCTTGCCTCCCTGATGATCGTCCTCCTGTCCCAATAGCCAAACCCAATCACCACAGCCACTAAAGAGGTGAATATACCGGCAAGGATATATAGGAAATTGAACATATCTCCGAATCTCTTGTCAACCTGTTCAAACCTCTTGTCAATCTGATCAAACCTCTTGTCAACCTGTTCAAATCTCTTGTCAATTTCTCCCATCTTTACCCTGAGCTCGATGAGGAGTTCCCTGTCCTTTTTAGTAAAACCATCTTCTGCAAGGGCAGGAAACGAACAGGTAAGCAAAAATAAAACAACCACTGTAACGAGATATCTCATGACCTTCATTTTTTATTGTTGCTCTCTCCCATGATAAAATCGGGACGGAAGATCCATACGAGGGTAGGCATGAGGAAGAGAGCAGTGAGGGCAGAGATGGCAAGCCATAGACCGATCAGGATCCCCATCTCGGCCTGGAACCGCAGCGAGGAGAAATCCCAGAAAACGATACAGGTAACCAGGGTAATCAAGGTAACCAGCACGCCTCTGCCGGCGGAGGATATGGAGTTGGTGATGGCGCCCATGAGGTCGTGACCACGGCGCAGCTCTTCCCGGATGCCGTCACAGATGTAGAAGGCATAGTCAACACCCAGACCGATCCCTGTCGCCGCCACGGGCAAGGTGTTGATGGAGATCCCGATGTCTCTCCAGGCCATGAAGGCAAAAGTCAGGGTATTGGAAATAATCACCGGTATCATAAAGAACAGCCCTGCCACCAGGGAGCGGTAGCCGACGTAACAGAAGATCACCACGGCCAGCAGCGCCAGGGCGATGGATTCGAATTGGCCGGCAAGGATCACCTCGTTGGCCGCTCCGAGGACGCCTATCAAGCCTCCGGCGAGGAGGTATTCGGCGCCCGGTATGGGATGCTTGGCGGCAAATTCCTTCACCCGGGCAATCGTCGCACGGATGGTATCGCCCTTGTGATCCTTGACCATAAAGTGCACCGCGGCATTCTCAAACTGCGGATCAACGAACCTGTCTATATCGCCCGGTTCGGTGCCCGCGAGATAGATATAGATGAGTTCCGAATTTTCCGGGATGTTGGCTCCATACTCCTTGTAGCGCGGGTTGCCCTCCCGAAGCATCGTCCTTATCTTCGGCAAGGCGTCGGCAAGAGAAAGCGAACCGCCCACTTCCGGCTGCGATTCCATGAAATTCTGGAAATAGTCCATGTAATCCAGGATGACAGGTTCCCTAATGGCATCATATCTTTTTGTTGCGATTACCACAAACAGCCTGTCGGTTCCTGCAAATTTTATATTCATCTTATCCGCGGCTATGTTGTAACTCGAATCAGGCCAGAGGATCGGCGAGCCGGGACGGGTATCTCCCACTTTCAGCTTGAAGGCGTAAAACCCGCTTACCACAAATATCACCAGGAAACCGCTCGCCACGGTATAGCGCCACCGGGTGGAGATAATGTGGATGGCAAGGGATAGAATCTTACGCAGAATCGGGAAGACATCAATGGGATGGGCATATTTCCGCGGCCGCCTGCTCCAGGACAACAGCAAGGGAATCTGCACGATCCCGCAGACAGCAATGGTTGATACCCAGACCCCCCCGATGATGGCGACTTTCTGGAGAAGCGGAATGGGGGTGAGGACCACCACCATGATCCCCGCGGCATCCGTGGCCACGCCAAGCAGACCGGGTTTGATCAGCCCCAGCATGGCAAGCCTGGCCGCCTTGAAGGGTTCCATTCCACCGGCAATCTCGAAGTCAAACCGCGAAACAAACTGGACCGAGTGGGAAATGCAGCGGGCGGTAATCAGGAAAGCCAACACCACGGTCAGGGGATCCAGGTGAAAACCGGCCATGCCGGCGACGCCGAACGCCCATATCGCGCTCAAGAGTCCGGCCATCATCGGATAGAGAGTGCCGCGCCAGGTTCTCATAAGGAGAAACAGGACGAGGGCGGTGGAAACAATAGTGATAAAGAAGATCGTCATGGTTTCGGTAAAGTAATACCCCACCCAACCGTAGAGGATCGGTTCCCCCACTATTCCTACCTTGACGCCATTCCCCTCGGCCTTTTCCACAATCTTCATGATCTCTTTAAAGGCCGCGTCATATTTCAGCAGATGATCGTAGAAGTCAACGGTGATCAGTGTTGACTTCATATCCCGCGAGACGTAGCGGCCGTAAACCAATTCATTCCCCAGGATGGCGTCCCGGAGCTTGCTCATCTCTTCCTCGTTTTTGGGTATATCAGGCCACATCATGGGGACGCTTAAAATCCCTTCCGTGGATGCACGCACATCCCGGAGCTTCTTAGTGGCCAGAGAGATGACCTGAAATGGATTGACCCCCTCCACAAACTGCAGTTCGTTGGTGATCTGTTGGACCTTGGCCAGGACATCGCGGTTGAAGATATCGCCCTTTTCCGCTTCCACCATGATGTTGACGATATTCGATCCGCCGAAGGTCTTTTTGAAACGTTCATTAACGATAACATAGGGGTGTTTCGTGGGCAGGAGTTCCTCAAAAATAGTCTTTATGGGTACCCGGAAGGCAAAAACGGCAAAAATCGTCGAGATGACGGCAAGAAGCATTGTTACCGCCATGCGATGCCGAAAACAGAAATCTGTAAAACCTATCAATATTTTACTATGTGCAGTTTCTTCCCAGCTATAGGTTTTTTTCTCTTCTTCCATGAGACTTCCTTCCCCTTTCCCCTATATTTTCCGATCAAAAAACTCTATCACGCCTTCTTTTAGGACGGCCAGGCGGTCACCTGAACAATAGTAGCGATCATCTATCTTCCGCACCTTGGTGTACCAGGATGTGTCGAGGTCTGTTATTCTTCCCCCGCTCCAGTTAAGACCGGCGGGATCGCCTTTAAACATTACCCCCTTGTCACCGACGGCGACCCACTGTCCCCCGTCCCATATAACAGAGAATAAGTGCTCGCTGGTTGCTGCCGGCGCCTGCGTCCAGCGCTTGCCGCCATCTTCCGTAACGAGGACAACGCCCTGAAGTCCCACAGCAACCCCATGTTCCTTATCCCGGAAGGCCACCCCCATGAGAGAGCTTTCCACCGGAGATTTGACGGCAGTCCACGTTTGGCCGCCGTCATCCGTCCTCATGATACGCCCAAATTCACCGACTATCAAACCATTCTGCTCGATGAAAGAACAATCGTTCCAGCCCACATCTTCTGCTTTCATCCTGCGTTCCCAGGTTCGCCCTTCGTCTTTCGAGCAGAGGACCGCCCCCATCTCACCGACTGCCCAGGCGCTGCCATCGGGAAAAACCTTAACTGCTATCAGCTTCTTGGGTGTTTGGGAAGCCGTCTCTTTAGCCATTTCTTCGCTCATGCCTGAGGACACCTGCACATCCAGGCCCTTCTCTCCGGATCCAGTCTTAGCTTCTTGGTCGTCAAGAGGTGTCTTTACCTTTTTCCAGCGCTTTCCTCCGTCAGTGGTGGTAAGGATAATCCCTTCGTTGCCCACAACGCAGGCCCGTTTCTCATCCCAGGCAGCGATATCCTGCAGATGGGCAAGCGTCGGCGACGCTTGCAACACCCAGGATTTTCCGCTATCGTCGCTGCGCAAAATTTTGCCATGACTGCCCACCGCCCAGATCGTCGTCGGCGTCGGCAACGTAACGCCATAAATACGGTCTCTTCTGACGATGGGATAAGGCTTGAGAACAGCTTCTCCTGTCTGAGGTTTGACAAAGAAAGCAACATAGAGCAACCCGACAATAATAATCACCGGTAATATTGAAACGACGATTCTGATTAAACGTTTGATTAGCATCCTTATTCACCCTCCCCTCCCGTAAAAATTTTATACCATGACACAGCTATAACCACATAAACACATTTGTCAAGTATTTTTAAAGATTATAGGTGCAGCTATTGATGGTGGCATCAATGATGGTGGTCAGAATTTATTTCTTTACAGGAGGTCTCACCATCAGTACCGGCAGCCTGGAATAGCGCATTACCTTATTTGCTACGCTGCCGATTATCAATTGACTTATTTCAGAGCTAACATTCGTGGTCATGAGGATGAGGTCTACCTTCTTCTGTTTGGCAAAATCTATGATCGTTTCCGCAGCGCTACCTACCAATACCTCTGAGGTGACATTCACTCCTTCCAACTTGAGCTGGGATTGTATCTTAGAAAGGTATTCTTTAGCTATTTTTTTCTGAGCCTCATGAGATTCTTGAAAACTATCATGTTCCATTACCCAGGCGGGAGGGGTCTCTATAACTTGTAGGAGTATCACCTCCCTTACCTTACGACCCTCCTCGGCTACTGATCTTACATGGGGCAGAATAGCCTCCTCCGCAACCTTAGACCCATCGAGGGGAACAAGTATCTTTTCGTACATTCTAATACCTCCTTTATCTCCTTTATTGAAGGGTCGCTTCCCTTATGCTGTTATCCATTATAGTTACTTTTACGAAAAGTCAAGAAATTATTTACTCTTCCCTCTTTGTCCTCTCAAGGACGTAACGGCTACGTACAAGCGACCACTGCTGAGATGTAATCATGAAGTACCGTTTCAATTCCAGGGCCTGCGGATAAACGGTAAAAGGGTAGATCTTGTTCGGGTCCTCGTTGTTGACCCCATATACCCCTATCCTCTGGACCGAGAGGTGCTCCTGATGGCGGGCGACCCAGCGTTCCTGGTGGCGAAGGGGGATCCCCAGCGGCTCCTGGATGGCAGGCGCCACGAGGGCGAAATCATTGGCTGCACCCTGGCTCTTCAGGGAACGCCGCAGCTCAACGAGAGACCTGGCCCGCTCGAACGCCGGTTCATCAAAGCGTACCACGCAATTAACAAAGAACCCCTTCCCCTCTCTCTCGAAATAAAAATCCGCTCCCTCACGTTCCGCCGGCAGATATCCCTTGTCTTGAAGAAGGTGGGAAAATGCCTCCCGGAGGTAGGCCAGCGTCTCCTCACAGCTCGCGAAATCCATTTGTTTCCGTACCGGCAGGAGACTTGCCTTGGGCGGCTCTATAACCGGCGCCACCGATTTCCGCAACGTCCGGAGAGGTCCTTCACAGAGGAATATCTCTCTCTCCTCCTTCCCGTGATCATTTAAGAAGCCCACCTGCAGGAGGAGCTTGATCCGACCGGGGGTCTTCGCCTTTTCGAGAACCTCAATTTTCGTTACCACCACCTTCCCGTCGAGGGGCAGGGTGATCTCCATCCCTTTTTCCGCAAAAGCCCTATTCACATCAGCTACTGTTGTTGTCATTTCAAGGTTCACAGTTCACGGTTCAAGGTTCAAGGTTCACGGTTCACAGTTCAAGGTTCACGGTTCACGGTTCACAGTTCAAGGTTCAAGGTTCATGGTTGGCTTGCGCTCTTCATATTTCTTGAGATAGTTAATGAATCCACGAATGGCAGCACGTGTTTGTCTGGCCTGTTCGTAAACATCTTTGAATTCGTTGGGCGATATGTACTCTTCATCCAGGACGACATAAAGTTCGCTCTGAACTTCCGTGCAAGACCGCTTGGCATATCTCAAGAACCGGATGAACTCCGCATTCGTCTCTGAATCGAATCCCTCGGCAATATTATGCATTGATGATCCAGCAGCATCTTGTATCTGTCTCTTCAGTCCGTAGTCCTTCGCAAATCCTAACTTTTTTGTTAAACGGTACCCCCGTATTCAATACGGGGTAATTCGCGCGCCAGTTGCCAAGCCTCAATGTCTTCAAACCGTTCAATTTTCATCAGTCTAACCGTGAACCCTGAACTGTGAACCCTGAACTGTGAACCCTGAACTGTGAACCCTGAACCGTGAACCTTGAACCCCGCTCTTTATCTCACCAGCTCCAGAGCGCCAAAGGGGCATCTCTCTTCGCAAACCCGGCAGTACTCTGGTGGGTCCATGCAGCGTTTACAACTTTCCCACTCGACGACCCGCACCCTCCCGTCAACTATCTTTAAAACCGGCGGTACATTCCGTGGAATAACAATGCCCGACCCAAACATCACCGTCCCCTGGCACTTATCGCAAACGGCGACACAATCCCCGCAACCACAGCATTTCTCCTCATCAATAAGGAGACCTGTTTTCTCTACGGAAAAATCACCGCCGAAATGCCCGTTGAGAAAATCAAGGGCGGATATATACTGCTCCGTGAGCAGGTCGGGACAATCCTCAGGTCTCTTTTCCCTGCCGATGAGAGCAAAGGCAAAGGCAAAGCAGGTGAGAAACCCGCACTTTTTGCAGTTGGTACCCGGCAGATATTGAAATACCTGCAATGGCTGCAGTTTGTCCTTCTTCGCCACGATCTAATCCTTTTTATCCCCCCTTTGAAAAAGGGGGGAATTTATGACTCGAGAGCCTCGGCCTTGACCTCAATATGTTTGAAATTGGGCAGTTTTCCATGCCTGCAGGTGGTCAACCGGTTAACAAGCGGGCTTACCGGCATATAACCGTACCCCGAGGGGCATTTGGGCTCGGCAAGGACATCCACCACAATACTGCCCTCTTCGTTGGTCAACTTTAACTTTTCTCCGGCGGCAATCCCCAGGTCGGCTAAATCCTTCGGGGATAAACGAACAAGGGCCGCGGCTGGCTGGCCGTTCTCTTTATATCTTTCCGACCAGAGGAAAATATCTCTGTAAGTAACAATCGTCAGTTTCACGGGCGGAGCAACTCCTTTAGTCTTTCCAATATCTGCACGTCGCTCTGTTTGTCCGTCCATTTTGCCGGCATAAGCGTCACCGTAGTTCCATCCATACGCATCGCCGTTCCCCCGGACTCCAAGCCCGTCAGGGAGACTCCTAAAACCACCGACGAGGCTTCCGTGGTGGCGGTGCGGAAGGGATCCAGGGTAATCAGGGGCACGCCATCTAAATGCTTGAGGACTGAAATCGGCAGAGAAGAAAATGGATCGGCCCCAACGATGAGGAGGCAGTCCGCGGCACGGTTTTTTACCTGTTCCAGCAGGGAAAATTCATCCCCGTGACTGACGGCGCCGCCGGCAAAGTTCACCTTGTTTACGCACCCTGTAGCATTATAGAGAGAATAATTAAATCCCCTTACGTTGTAGTGGCCACTCATGGGGATTACAAACGTTTTCATCCAGCCGCCCAAGTGTTTTAGCATCTCATAGAAGAGAGAAAAATCGTTGTCAAGGGAGTAAGTGAGTCCCAAACCGGCAAAGATCACACAATGGCGGGATTGCTTGAGTAACTTGAGAAAGCCCGACGCATCCTTCCTGACCGGATTGCCCTTGATCCCTTCTATGATGGCCGCGATGAAGTTACTGTCTTCCCCCGGCAGGATCCTGAAAAAACGATGGGCCACACCGGCCCCCGCCGTCTCAGACTCCCTTACATCTACAACGGCCATGGTCACGTAGCGTGTCGCCCCCATTTCATGGTACTTGCGGTGGGCATACAGGCTGAATCTGGAAAGGTGACGAGGTTGGGCGTTATGCGGGTTGGAACCCCAGTAAATAATGAGATCGGAATCGTGGATTTGATCAAAAGTGCAAGAGGGAAGGGTACCGGTTAAGATATCATGGGTGAGCTTTCCCTGGCAAAAGGATGAACTGTCATCAAGCACCGCCCCCAGCATTCTTGCCAGTTCAATTCCCTGCCTCTGGGCTTCCAGCGAGGCATTGTCCATACCGAAAACCAGAGGACGGCGCGCCCGCGAGAGTAATCCGGCAGCGGCAGCAAGCGCCTGATCTGTATCAACCTGCTTCCCGTCAACGAGATGGACGGTTCTTAGTCTTTCATTTTCGCTGCCAAAAAAAAAAGCAGTGCCTTTGCGACAGGCTTTTTCCATACTCACAATCCTGCCGTTTTCTATTTCTATCTCAATGTCGTCGCAAAGGCAACTGCAGGCAGTGCAAACCATTTCACCGGCGCTCATTTTGCATCTCCCGCAACTCATCTTCCCAGAGCAACTGATTTATCTCTCTCATGATGAGAAAATCGGCAGATATTTTACCCTGAACAAAAAACTCCAACAAAGTCTTATCCAAAGGTTCGCCGGTAATGCACCAGACATACTCCTCCGCCGGGTTTATCAGCCAGACCATTATTTTCAGATCTTTCATGGCCAGGTACCACCTGCCCCTGTCCTGCCGGAAGTATTCGAGGAGGAGGTATTCGTTAATGGGAGGAAGGAGCAAGGCATAATCGGCCCTATCTCCCAGGACGGCCCTGGCGGCAGCTAATTTAGCCAGGGCTTCCGTGGAAGTTTCCATATCCGGGGCATCAAAACCTACAATATCGTAAGTTTTTTCACCTTCTTTACGCCTTCCATAAATGGCCGGCAGGACAAAACCAATGTAATCCGGCGGCAGCAGCTCATACCCGGCATCAGAGAGGAACACGCGCGTCCATTCCCTGATCTTTTCCGGGGGGAAGGACCAACTCCTAAATTCGCCTTCTCTTATCTTATCGTTGTCGGACATGACAGCCCCCATCTAAAGTTGATTTCTGAATTCCCCCCTTTGAAAAAGGGGGGTTAGGGGGGATTTCTGAATTTAATTGTTCTCCCATCGTCCAATAGATAACATCCACGATAGCATCAATTTCTTTTAGTACCTCACTACTATTGAAACGTAGAACCTTTAGACCCAAACCGACCAGATACTCATCACGGCTCTTATCCCTTTTAAGGTGATCGCCTTCTAGATGTTGTGATCCATCCACTTCAACTACCAAGTTCGTCCTTGGCGCGAAGAAATCTACAATGTAGTTACCAATTGACTTTTGCCGGTAAAATTGTATCCCCATGAGTTGTTTGCCCCGCAGGCGTGACCACAAAGCGCTTTCACTATCCGTTGAATTCTTACGCAATTGGCGCGCCTTATCTTTGAGATTTACATTGTACCGCAGCATTCTTCTAAAAATCCCCCCTAACCCCCCTTTTTCAAAGGGGGGAGGACTCTTGATGGGAGAGGGTTAGGGAAAGCCCTCCCTTATTTTCCCCTCCCGCCAGGGGGAAACAGACTTTTTACGAAGTCGTCAATTTTAGGCACTTCCAACTTTAGAGACTTCCAATCAACGATTCCAGGTTCTTCTGGTACTCCCTAAGCGAAGCGTCGGGCAGGGAAAAGGTGGCATCCTTCATGGACATATTCCCCAGCACCACTGTCTCCATACCTTTCACGGCCGGTAAAACAGACTTAAGCATACGCGCCGGATAACCGATAAAGACCATCATTTCCGGCCTTTGGGCCGTTATCGGATCACCCCAGTAGGGGAAACGGGTCAGATTAACCATCTCCGCCAGCGCTTTTCTCGTCGCCCGCACCCCTTTCTCTTTTAACGGAACAGCCGAACTACCCGTGGCCGCCACCGGCAGATCCAGTTTCAATGCAATCTGAGCCGCAAAATCGGACAGCTTACGGCCGCCTAATTCCATCTCATCACAGAGGTATCCGGTAAGAAGAAGCACATTTTTCCTCTTTTTTATATTACCAACCAGTTCTGTAAAAACACTCATTTTTTCTCCTCCTTCCCGCCAGGCGCGCTGCCGCGTGCAATCATGCGCTTTAACTTAGTGATAGCCTTGGTCATGGCGCTGTATTCTTTACTGAACTCACCGATTTCGAGAAGTCTGCCATCGGGGTGCCTGGCCTTTTTTATCTGCATACGATCTATATCCCAGCCGGACTTTTCCTTCAACTCTTTGAGGAGCCTGCTCTTATAGCGAATAGGCAGCTCCCAGTCCGAACGGGCGAAAAGCCGCCAATCGTCGGGGAACTCCTGGAAAAACATCTGAGAAAATTCAATCCAGGTATCAAGCCGCGCCTGCCTGCCGTCCCTCACATCAACGGCCCGCATGGAAATGGCAAGGGCCTGGGTAAGGCACTCCTCCTTTGTCTCCACCGGAATAATCATCGCGGGAGGACTCGGCTCATGATACTGCTTTTTCCCACCGTAACTGATATAGGACCACCATTCTTCCCACTTCCACTTGTTGCCCATCAGATAACGATTCCAATCAAACCCGGAATTGGGGCCGATAACGGCGCTCATCCCGGCGCGCACCCAGGAGGCCACCAGGGCGTGCATCCTGTCGGGCAAGGCGCCCCAAACGATCAAAGTGGGGGCGATAATATTATATTCCAGATCTGCCGTTTCGGCAAAGTTGCCGTAGTGGCTGGCGCCGGCGCCGGTACGGGGCCACTTCAGCGCCTGATCAACAATATGGGAACAGGCCGTGCAGGAACCACAGTTGATCAGGTTTCTCAACTGGGCTTCGGTGCCGAACTGTTCATAAACGTACTGCCCTTTCTCCTTGTTGAAATACCGCCCGATTTCACCGGCGCCACAACCAGCGGTAAATATAATGGCGTTACGCAAGGTGAGATTATAGGCAATCCAGCCCAATTCCTCACTGTTTCGCGCATCCCCGCATCCAATGACATGGAAGATACCGGGGCAGTTGCCCCACATTGAGCCGAAAGCCCAACTGGTAGTCTCCACACGAGCTACAGGACCTCGACCGGCGCGCATCTTCAACTTATCATCATCCTTCCACGCATCCAGGGCGGCAACGAAGATATTTTCCAGAGGTATTTTCTCAGGGCATATCTTCTCACAGGCGCCGCACATATAACATCCCTCTTCTATATCTTTCAGGGCGGCTATTCCTTCAGCGTTTACCTTGCGCAACTGCAGGCCGATGAGAAGACCGTTGGGACAAACATTAGAACATCGGTCACAATCGTCACGACAGCGCTTTGCCTCTTTCTTCACGGCCTCTTCCGAGAGGAGATGGTTCTTAGGACGTGATATCTTCTGTACGAGTTTCACCGCTGCGGCAGCCGCCTTTTCCGTATGGCGGACCCAGACTCCCGGAGCGCCGGCCAGGAGATCGGCGACAATTTTTTCGACTGTCTCGTCACTATAATCCGGCAGACCGATATTTCTCGCCCTGCTCGTCCATATTACCTTTGTCCCGGCAATCTTTGCGTCTTCGAGGAAGCTGAGATCAATACAGGCGTCGCCGGCAACGATAACATCGCTGATGCCGTGCCGCGCCAGTTTACGGGCCTGGGTCATGGGACCAAGTATCCGGCACCTGTCATAAAAACGTATAATATCATGGCCGGCAGGACCGATGCCGCAGACCTCCACCTTTTCGAAGAGGTTCTCCTCCTTAAGTTGCTTTACGGCACAAAAACCCGTCAGGAAGCTATCACCCAGGAAAGTGAGTACCGGCTTTCCCTTTTCCACATGGCCCAACCCTCCCAAGATATTGGCCGGTGGCCAATTGATGGTGGTCATGATGTCCTCGTTGGAGGCGTTAGTAAAACCGAAGCAGTTCATCTTCACCAGTTCGGAGACGTTCATCGCTACCAGTAAAATACTGCCCGAATGGAGGACCATCTGTTCCATCTCGGTAGGGTCGAGAGCGCTGAAACTGGCCGTAAAGAGTTTATTCAACTGCTCCTCGGCATAAGAAAGCACCCTGGCGAGATCGGCAAGGTTCTTCGGCCATATAGCGGTCATCAGACCTATATGGCTGGTATCGCTCCGGTCGTGCATCTTACCCCATTCCACGGGGCGGTCCGAACCGAAGACCTTAAGGGCATAATTTAACAACTCCCGGCTGTCTAAAAATTGGCTGAGGCAGCCCCGGCAGGTACGCCGCAGGGAAAGCCTCGCCTGAGAGGCAACTTCCGTGAGACCGCAGAGGCCGTTGTCCGCTTTCAGATCACAGGGCCCCAGGGGGCAATCGCTGCATGTCCCCGGTGAAAATGTATAAAGGGGGGGATATCTGCCGATCAAAAAACTGTCCCATTCGGCTATATCAGCAGCATCGGCAAAGGGAAACAATCTCTGGTCAAAAGTTTTGTAGCGCGCTTCCTGGAAGTCCGTCTCCATCGCTTCAATGATAATATCCTCAACCCCGCGAGGGTCGCGCACCGGCTCCCCAACGGGGATATCTGCATTCCCCAGTCTAAATGTTTTATTCTCAGACATAATCTCTCCTTTCTACATAAAATCAACTTCAGCGAGGCATTTGGGACATACCTTCTTTTTTGTCTGCCCTGCTCTCAGGGGAGACATCGACACCCCCGGCTTCACCATGGTCCCCGGGCTGAGGTCCTGCAAAAGCACCTCCTTGGCACACATATCACAGATCGGGATGCTACATTCCGAACACTCTTTCGCGGCATCGTTCTTGCCGCATACCCCGCAAACTTTTACTTCGGTAGCCATCGTCTCTCATCTCCTTTCTTGGTTTGTTCTTTCGGCCACGACAGAGCGTGGCCCTCCTGGTATTTTTTCAGTGGCCATCCTGGTATTTTGTCAGGCTCTGGCTGCTACTCTCTCGGCCAGAACGGCTGTAGTGACAGTCTCCGCACCGACAAAGTAAATTCTACCCTTACCTATCCTGGCAATTCTCCGCATCAGTTCAGGATCGGTAGATTCTCCACCAATACAGACACAGGAGATAGTTATCCCCTTCCTTGCCGCGCTGGTAGCCTGCCGCAGGGCATATTTCTGCGGGGAAGGGTGGGGAGCAGTGGCGTCACCATCGGAAATAACGATCATATGCCGGACAGCCCTGCCCCGCCTGTGGCGGCTGAATAACTGCGTCGCTTTCAAGATACCGTAACCAATATTGGTAAAGGCGTTCGGATGCAGTTCCAGGTTCAGCACCCTTTGCGTTAAATGGTACGGGTTGTCGGTAATATCCACTACCACATCGGCCAGGTTGGAAAAAGAAACCACCCCCACCCTGTCTCTAAACTGTGACGCTGCCAGCGAAAGGGCAATAGCGCATTCCTTGGCGTGCCATAATTTCTCTAACTGTACCATGGTGCCGGAAAGGTCCACCACCAGGACTATGTCCATCTGCATGCGGACGTCTTTGGTTACGACCATAATATCTTTTCTCGTTACGGACTGACGGCGGTTCCGAATGGTTTCCCTGATGGTATCCTTAAGCGAAACATCCCGGTAGCGGTCGCCGAAACGGAAGTGCCTTATCCCTACTTCACGCCCCTCACCAACGGTAAGCTTCTTGCCGGTGGGATGTTTACCATAGCCGTACAGGATATTGGTAATCAGCCTGGGGGTCAGTCTCTCTAACAGAAATGATAATCCCCGGCGGCTCAACTCCCACCCTTGCTTGCCCTTCTCTAAGATATTGTACTCTTCTAAATGGTTGATCGTCTCCGTTAGAGCATCCGCTTCCAACTGACGTCGTATCCTGTTTACTCTTTCTTCCCGTTTCCTTGCCTCTTCAATGTCGGCAAGCATCTCCATGCTGATCCTGTCCTGCCCGTACCGCTCCGGGTATAGTTCCTTCATCCTCGCCGCCATCTTCCTTACCACTTCAGCCAGTTTGGAATCGGGGAAACGCTGTACCCTCTTTAACAGAATATCAAAAGCGCCGTATTTAAGGGGCTTTCTGAACCTGTCCTCTCTTGCAATTTCCTCTACGAGGGAAAGCAGATCATCTCTGGAAAAGACGATTTTTTCTGCCGTTTCCCCCTCTCCGAGCACCTCTTCGAGGATCTCGTTTACGATTTGTTCCTTTCTCCCCGGCAGGTCGGCGTGAGGAACCACTTCCAGGCGGTGCGGTAAAGAAACAGCGGCGGCAACCTCAAGCCTTTTCCTTTCATCGGCGATACACATTTCTTTGAGAGATACCAACAGATCGTGGCAATGGAGCAGACCTCTGGTGCTTACACCCCTTTCCACCTCGCCGTGCATTCTGGTCCGGGTGACTATTTCTCCGATTATATCACTGGCACTCTCGGTGAGCATTTTCCCTCTTGCGGCCAGTCGGTCGCGGGCAATCATTTTCTCCACCGTCATACTGACAGGATAACCGATATGAACCACGTCAAAACATTCCAGCACACCCAAAGGCAGATACTCTAACATCTTGGGACTGCCTGTAGCAACCACCAGCATATCGAGGCAGAGCCTCTCTTCAGAGGCACCCAGGTTGATGACACCGCCATCTAAGGCATAGAGAAGAGTGTTAAGAACCCTTTCCGGCATCCGGTCAATAAAATCAATCAGCAGTATGCCTCTATTTGAGCGGAGCAATTTGCCGGGTGAGAGCGAGGAAAGGGAATGCAAACCGTAATTCAAAGCTGCCTCCGGATCAATACCGCCGATAAGGTCTTCCGGCGCCAATCCGCTGCCGCCCTGCAAGCGTTTCAGACGTTCGGCAGCCGGCAAAACTGTTTTCGTAAGCGTTTCACCGCGGTGTATCCTTTCGAGACACCAGGGACACTCAGGATTGTCCGCCAGACAGTTTAGCGGACAATTCGCGATCACCTCGAGATCACCAAGCAGCCCACCCAGCCTGAGGGCGATGGATGTCTTGCCGGCGCCCGTAGGACCTAGGATGAGCAGATGATGACCGGCAATAAGAGCGCTGAGGATAGCATCCTGCTCTTCCTTTACCAGATGCAATCCCTCAAAAAGCCGGTCTGATTGCGGCAACTTTTTTAAAATCTCTTCTCTTACCATTACCCGTTTTATGTTTTATGTTTTACGTTTTACGTTTTACGTTT
>Ga0100396_1001472_pt1 | contig 15307 bp, 11 predicted proteins | sample CryGeymeta201520_FD_81551 | JGI IMG/M metagenome (GOLD analysis project Ga0100396, IMG submission 81551) | Groundwater microbial communities from Crystal Geyser aquifers in Utah, USA - Crystal Geyser metaG 2015-20 | ecosystem: Environmental > Aquatic > Deep subsurface > Groundwater | place: USA... | reverse complement strand
GGACAGCGCCGAGCCTCTCCTGCATCTGCGCGCGGAATTCAAGAGCGGGCGCTGGGACCAGAAATGGCAACAGATGCGTGTGGCCGCCTAATCCCTGACATCAGAATGGATTATGCACACGTCGGGAATCCGTCCTCTGCCCGGCCCGCTACACTTTCCTCAGCCGCCGCCAGACCAGCACGATGGCTCCGTATACGAACGACAGGTAAACGGTCTGTTTTGTGAATTGCGCGAACGAGTTGGTTCGAAGTGCATACTCCGTAACGACGTCGCACAGCCAGACAGCGTCAGTGAGCGCCAAAGTCAACGAAAGGAAGTTCGCCAGCCCGACGAATACGAACACCGAAACCGCCGCCACCGCGACAATCGACACGGTGTAGAAAGCGACGATGTATGCCCGTCCCTGTGGCACGGTAGTCAGCCTCCAATCCTCGACATATTGCGCTCCGGCTTTACAAATCCCTTCTGATTGATGAGATGCCCGGGTTCCTTGCGGTAGACCGCTTCGGCAAAGCGACGCGCAATCTCATCGTCACTGCACCCGTTTCGCAGAGAATCCCGCAAATCAGTTTCGGTAGTGGCAAACAGGCAGGTGCGCAGCTTTCCGTCCGCAGTAATGCGAACGCGGTTGCAGCTCTCGCAGAAGGGATTGCTCACCGAGGGGATGATCCCGATCTCCCCCTGGCTCCCATCCCGGAACCGAAAACGAGTGGTCGGCTCCGGCCCATTGTCGGACACCGGCTCCAGCGGGAAGACGGCGTTGATCCTGTCAACGATGTCCTGACCCGGAACGAAAGATTCCGGCCCCCAGATTCCATCGGCGTCCAGAGGCATGAACTCGATGAAGCGAATCTGGAAATCGCGCTCACGCGCCAGTTCGGCGAAGTCCAGCGCCTCGTCTTCGGTATACCCGCGCATCGTTACTGCGTTCAGTTTGATGGGATGGAAACCCAGTCGTCCCGCTTCCCACAATCCTTCCATCACCTGCTCGAAAGCGTCGCGCCGCGCCATCTGGTGAAACTTGTGGCGTTGCAGTGTATCCAGGCTGATGTTCAGGCGACGCAGACCCGCATCGTAGAGAGGTCTTGCCAGCGTCGACAGACGGAAGCCGTTGGTTGTTAACCCAACGTCTCGAATGCCCTCCACTGCGTGAATCATGCGGATCAGGTCGGGCAGGTCGGAGCGCAGGGTTGGTTCTCCACCGGTCAGCCTCACCTTGTCGATTCCCAGACGCGACACGATGCCCAGAACACGCTGGATTTCCTCAAACGTTAGAATCTCTCCCCTGGGAATCCATGTCATCTCCTCTGGCATGCAATAGATGCAGCGGAAGTTGCATCGGTCGGTCACGGAGACCCGAAGATTCGTGATGTGACGACCCTGTGCGCCGCGGAGTTGGGATGTCTGTTCGGGATTCATCGGCGACTTCTGTCCGAAAGGGACTACCGACATTATACTCGTGATGGCGGCAAAAGTGAACGGAGGGGAGCCCATCGACATTTGGAGTGCGGTGGCGGCGCCCCGATGCGCGGGGCGGCGACACCGCTCCGGATCAATCCGCCATGGCAGCCATCGAACGCGATGTCATGCCCCCCGCAGCCGGAATGATGCAAGGAGAGGTCCATTCGCCGGAGGGAAGAGGTATTCTGACAGGTCCTCCAGTTGCACCCATTTCATGACGGCGCAACCCAGCGCCCGCGCGTCACCGGCAACCCAGTCGCAGTCAAAGGGATGAATCTCAACGGCGCGGTCGGGGTAGCAATGGTGGATTGTCTGCCGTTCCCGAACCACCTGGACCTCGATCCCGACTTCTTCGCGAACCTCGCGAACAACGCATTCTTCCGGCGTCTCCCCCGGCAGGCACTTCCCTCCCGGAAACTCCCACAGGTTGGGCAGGTGAGCATCCGCGCGGCGACGCGCGATGAGAACGCACCCGTCTCGATGGATGATGGCGATGGCGATAGAGACTGTGTTGTCCACGAGAGGTATCTGGGAATCGGTACGCAATCCCGATCCGTATTCATGTCGTTGATCCGTGCAAAAGTCTTACATACGGCGGACATCTTGGCAATCGCTGGCACACCTGGCTCCCCAAGCGTCAACATGGGGACAGGTTGTCGTTGACACTTGGCTACATGAATGGCATAATTTGCATCCATCGTTGCAGTCTGTGCCGGTGAAGCCAGACTGTCATGTCGTTCTGGCCGTTGACTCTCTACCAGGAGCGTATACCTGATGCCGCTGTCGGTAGGCGTTGATTTTGGGACAACAAAATGCGCTGTGGCGCGTGTCAATCGGCGCACCGGCCGTCCGGAGATTCTTGATCTCGAGGGTTCGGATGATGGGATCGTCCCCACAGTGATTCTCTACGAAGATGGATCTGCCGATCCGCTTGTGGGCGTGCGCGCAGAGCGCAGCAACTTGGCCAAGGCTATCGAGTCTGTGAAGCCGCTGCTTGGCTGTGATCTCGCGACGACCGAAGGGGAGAACGCCGAAAAGGCGCGCCGGCTCTTCACGGAACGCGGCATCGCCGTTCACCAGATCGCCACGGACATCTTCCGCTTTCTTCTGAGAGCAACGTCCGAAGAGTTGGGAGAACCCCCCACTTCCGCGATTATCACCGTTCCCGCGTATGCCACGCCTGCTGCTCGTCGCGCAACCAGGGAGGCCGCAGAACAGGCCGGATGGCCCGTTTCCTACCTGATTGCTGAACCGGTCTCCGCTGGTATCGCCTATTTCAGAACAACGAACGATATTGACGCCTCCCGACCTCACCGAATGGTTGTTTACGATATTGGCGGCGGCACGTTTGATTTTGCAGCTCTTTACTACAAGCCAAACAAGTCCGAGGGTCCTATGGAGTTCCGGGTTTATGCGAAGTACGGCGATTCCTCTCTCGGCGGCAATCGCTTGGACGAACTGATATTCCTCAACGCAATGAAGCCTCATCTGGAAGACCTTCTGAAAGAGGCGAAGGCCCGGAGCGAGAGCGATTACCTTGACTACTGGAAGCTGGCGTTGAGGGCTGCGCGGGAGGCCAAACACCTTTTGTCGGAGGCGGAAGAGGCGCCACTGCGCTTTGCGACCGGCAGGCATGAGAAGATTTGGACTCTCCCGCCGGTAAAGAGAAGCCAATTCCACCAGTGGATAGAACCGCAGGTGGCGGCCACGATGGAGCGTGTGGACATGGAACTCGCCCGGATTGGCTGGCGGTCGGAAGACATCACGGCGGTCATCCTTGTCGGGGGAGGTAACCGGGTTCCCTATATTCGAGACCGAATCGAGAGACGCTTTGGCAAGGGAAAGGTGTTTGCCGCCTCCCGCCTCGACCTCATGGTCGCGTTGGGCTCTGCCGTAGTGGCTGACCAGCAATGGGCCCCGAATGTCATCGAGGTCCTTGCTCGAACACTCTCGGTAAGAGTGCCTGGTAAGGCCAACGAATGCAGACCGTTGTTGAAGCGCGGTCTTGCTCTGGAAGATGCGAAGCGGACGCTGACCTGCTACTGGCAGTCGGACAATGCCTCCTCAATCTCTCTGGACTTCTGCCTGGGCGAGTCGTCTCGGTGGGGCGACAACGAATTTCTGGGGAGAGCGGCCCTGACAAGCTCCGAGCCTCTGAAACGCGGCACACCGATTCAGCTCTCCATCAGGATGCTGGGAGATGGTGACAGCATCGAGGCAACTGCCAGACTCCAGGAGAGTGGCCGGCCCCTGGATGTCACACTTGAGCGGCAAACAGGTGATGCTTCCCTTTCCACTGGCTCCGTTGCGTTGGATCATCGACCCTCGGTGGACATTGCACTTCTCATCGACACAAGCGGGAGCATGCACCATCGGAGGCGCCCACTCCTGCCAGAGATCGCTGCAGTTGGCGAGGAGATGGCCTCCACCATTGCTGAAGCGGGCATTGACGCATGGTACGCAGTTGTTTCCTACGGAGATTCGACAAATGGGTCCTGCGCACAGTGCCTCCCCTTTGCGCCTGGCGGGGACGTCCTCGGCAAAAGGCTGCGGGGGTTGCCTTTGTTCCTCGGAGGGCCGGAAAAGGAACCCAGTTTCAGGGCGTTACGCGAGTCTCTCCCAGCCCTGTCGACTGCTCGTGTCGAGTCCTCAAAGTGGCTACTCCTGATCACAGATGCCCCTGCGCGGGATTGGGACGAAGAGATCGCGCAATGGCTTCAGACAAACGGATTCCGGTCAGTCATCATAGCCCCTCAGCAATCAGCCTACGACCTTTCCTTCGACAAACTGGCTGTTACCACTGACGGCAAATACTTCGACCTCTCTTCCGAACTCCAGAGGGCCTTTTCCTGGGTTGCCGAGAAAATCACAGGCAGGCAAAGCCCATGAGAAAGCCACAGGCAACTCTGGGGGTTGATTGCGGTAATCACACTGTACGCGCGACGACATGGTGTGACGGACAGGTGAAAGAACTCGAAGACCGAGAGGGTCACCTGGAGACTCCCGCGGCCATTGCCTATGAGGAGGGATGGAAGTTCGGACGTGCGGCAATGGACAGCCCAAACGCCGTGACCTCGATGAAGTCACATTTATTGGAGAAGGATTGGGTTGAGGGCCGTTCCCTTGGAATTTCCGCTTCTGACGCGCTGAAGCGTGTCCTCCAACGATGTGCGGGAGGTTGGCAAGACGGCATGAAGTCCGCAACGCAAGTTGCCACCGGCGCGGCGTGCCCCACAAGTTTCTCAACGCAAGAGCGTGAGACCTTCGAGTCTGTCTTCCAGCAGGCAGGGCTGCCAGAGATTGTCTGGGTGAATGAGCCGGAAGCCGCCCTCATCGGGTCGAGAACAGAGGATGGCGAGTGGCTCACTTCGGAGCTGGGAGACCAGGAGGAGTCAGTTGTCGTGGTCGATGTCGCCGCCAACCGTACCACGGCGAGTCTCCTGGCGGTGGCGCGGCGGCGTGAACATCTACGCGTCGATTTGGTCGCGCAACGTTCGGCTCCGGTGGGAGGCGAGGCGGTTTTGGGTCGTCTCGCTGGTCTATTGTGTGAGCGAGGCAGCGGTCATCGGGAGAATCCTTACTGGCAGATCACCGCTCGCCGGGAAGCACGCAACATCGGTAGGGGCGAAGGTGCTTCAGCAATTCCACTGGGAGAGGACCTGGGAGGGAATACGGTTGAAGTCAGTTTGGCGGAATGGGAACAGGAGGCGAGTGATGAATTGGAGTCCATTGCCGCAGTCGCATCCGAGTGCGTAGAGGCCGGAGAGGACCTGCTGAGGTCGATTCGACGGAATCAGAAGAGGACCCGGCGACACAGATACATTGCCGCCGGAGGCGGGTGGATGTTGTCTCCGGTAGGACGTAGGTTAAACTTCCTGTCACCGTTTGCTGGCAGGGAAGGAATCAGGGACGCGACGTTTGTAGTGTCCAGAGGAGCAGCTCGATACGGGGCGATGGTATACGGACTTGAGCCGGAGATTGAATTCCGGTCGTCTCAACGGCCCGCGATAGGAGTAGAGCTCGGTAATGGTCTGACAGATAAAGTACTCCCCGAAGACTGGGAAGAGGGTGATACAGGTTTTCGGGTCTACACAAACTCCGAGTACCTATCCGGCGCCATGCGTATGCGCTGGTTCTCGGGATTTGCAGGTGAAGCGCTATCAAACAGGTTGATCGCCGAAAAACTGGTGGAGTTTGAAACGCAGACAAAGGGAGGGCTGTTACTGGGCGTGAAGCTGGAGGCCACTTCCAGAGACCGGCTCAGGGCAGATTTCCGCGACCTGCGTTCTGGACACCACTTGGGCGATGTTCTGATCGAGTTGAAGGGGTGAGATAGACTATGCCAGTTAAGGTCCCGGCACCGGTGGTGCCCACTGTGCCAGCATGGCTTGAGGTTGTCATACTTGCATTCATTATTGCCTTGGTCTTCTATGCCTTGTGGGTCTGGTTCCAGCTTGAAGACATGAGGTCATCTGTTGAAGACATGAGGTCATCTGTTGCTTTTACCCGTGCCGACGCTCAGACCAAGATGGACAGCGCAATCCGAGAAGCACGATATGCAAGAAACACAACAGACACGATGAAAGACGCCATTGCAGAGAACCGCAGCACGTTCGCGATACAACTGATTGAGGCACAAAGGAAGGCTGATCGGTTGGTTGAGGATATGGATCAGAAGTTCTCGACATTCCGTGATGCAATTATGGACGACCTTGGCATCCGTCAGAAGCTCCTGACGGATGAGATCGCGCGAGCATCAGACATTATTCTGAATCTCAGCAGGGATGCCCTGAAACTGGACAAGGAAAGGCTCAATCTCTCCTATGGGGCTCTTGTCAGGGGCGTTGATCAAGTCCTGCACAAGCTCAATACCAGAGCCGAAGCGAATGACCAATGGAGCGGCTGGAAAGGCACCGTCGAGAAATCGAGGGAAGAACTCATAGCGCTGTGGAAAGAGTTGGAGGCGGACGCAGTAAAGACTTCATTTGATGTTCCGCGAGAAACCATCGATTCTGGTGCCGAGGCGTTGCAGTCGGAGGGAAGACTTGACGTCCTGCTGGAAGATCGTCTGTCGCTAAGGTCGAAGCGCAAGAGACTGGGGAAGTGGTTCGAGTCCTTGCTTCCGCTCTGGCAGGAGGTAGAAAGCGCCTGTCAGCAACACGAACAAGGCTCGTGCGACAGAGGACCCTTGGCGCAGGATTTGGACCAGATTTTGGTGGCTTGGCAGGCACAGACAGACCTCCGACTCCTCGAACCTGTACATGGGGATGTGTTCAACGAGAGTGAGATGTCAAGGGCGGGAGAGGCACCAGTAGAAGCGGGAGACGCGGGCCGTGTGGTTGAACTCCGTCGCCGTGGATATGCCTGGGCGGGTCGGGTGCTGGAGCCAGCCGCCGTTGTGGTGGGAGTGAAGCGCGATGGCTGACGACTACGCAAGCCTACCGGAGGTGGCACCCGTCCCGGTGATTGCCGTCTTCCCGCGCCGCGTCGATCTTGGCCAGATCATTCGGACCAGGGAAGAAGGCAGTAGGTGCGGCCTGGTCACCGTCACAAATGTGGGGGGGAAAAGGGCGCAAGTGGCGGCGGAAGTGGCTGCCGGCAACGGGACTCCTGCCTGGCTGCGTTGCGACCCGAAGAGTTCCTTCGCGCTGGAACCCCAGGAGCGAAGAGAGGTCTTTCTGTACCCGGGAGAAGTGGAGTCCGCAAATTCCGGGGAACTGTCTGCCACAGTCCGTTTCTCCTGCAATAACGGTTCTGAGTATGGACTCCCGGTTCCCGAGGTTGCGGTGGCTGCTCTTGTGGTAGAGCCAGCGCGTCTGGAGTGGGTTGACGGACCTGCGGAGGGTCTCGACTTTGGGACACCGGTTCAGGGAAAGGTCTGTACGGCAACCATAATGGCGCGGCGTACGCCCGGGAACAACTTACCGACCATAATATCGGAGTACGGCGTGTGTGACGAAGACGGGAACCTGCATGTGCCTCCGCCCTGGGTCGAGATTTCGGAACCTACGCCACGGAGAATGGACCTCTTGGTTAAGCTGACTCTTCACACGGCAAATCTTCCCGTCGGACCGATCAAAGAAGTGATCGAGTTCCGTGAAGACGATCCCGCAGTCGAGCCGCTGAAGCTGCTCGTTTCCGCAGACGTGCAATCTGCACCCGACATTGAGACCACTCCTGAGTCCGTGAAGATTCAGGGGAGCATTGGGCAGACCGTCCCGGTGATCGTTAAGCTCTGGAATACGGGAGTTGGGTCTCTCCCTGTGAAAGTGACCGCCTCGGTTTCGTGGATTTCGATTCCTGACGATTGTCACGATCTGCAGCTTGGTTCCAAGCCAACTTCGGTAGAGTTGTTGATTGCTGTTCCCGAAAACGGATCTCCGCCAAGAGGGGTGGTCATGGTGACCCCCGTCTCTCAACCGCGTCTCCTTTCGCTCGCCATACCGGTTGAGGCGGAGGCGCTCTGCCCAAAACTGCACATCGACAAGGCGGCTATCCAAAAAGGGGATGGAAAGTCCAGACAGTGGGAAGTGCCACTTGAGAATGTGGGTAATGCTGATTTGACACTTGAGGTTCGCGACTGCCCTCCCTGGCTTCATGTTAGACCGCGCGGTGTGCTGACCGTTGGACCGGGGGACAAGGAGCTATTGGTTCTATCCGACCGGCGTCGTTCAAAGGACGCCCCGACTTCATGTTTGCTGAAGCTGAAAACAAACCAGAGCGGCAATGAGACTGTCAGCATCCCTGTATCGCTTCCACCGGTACCGGAACGACGGCCTGTCAACTGGCGAATGCCGCTGCTTATCGTTGCCGGGTTGATGGTGGCAGCCTTCGGATTCCAGTACTTTAGGAAGGGGACCATTCCTGCTGTCACAGAAACCAAGCATGACAGAACTCCTGAAGATGGAGAATCTTCTCGTCAGCGCGAGACTGCCGAGGATACACGCGCGCAGGATGTCGACGCACTTCTCACGCAAGGGCTGGAACTAAAGAAGAAAGGCAGTCTCAACGAAGCGGAGCGAAAACTCCGTGCGGTGCTGCAACTGGATGATAAATCCGTTCCAGCTCACTACGCATTGGCCTGGACGTATGTGGCACTGAAACAGAAGCAGATGGCTATTGAGCATTTCAGAAGAGTCGTTGAGTTGAGTCCGACGCCAGATGAAACCAAGGCGGTTGAAGCGAAAGAGGCCCTGACTCGACTGGGCAGTCTGTGATGTCTCATACGGATCTGTCGATTTCCTGATATAATGACGCCCAAGTCGTGGAGGGACACTGTATTGAAAGCCAGATACATTGCCGCAATTATCGGATGCTACACGCTCTGTTTCGTCGGCGAGACAATTGCCGCGCGCCTTGCAGTTCTGGCCGTGGATACCTCGAAGTCCATGCGGGAGGAAGCGAAGTGGGACCGGGCGCGGTGGCTTGCTGACAACGTTCTGCAACAAGACCTCGGAGAGGGTGACACTTGCTTCCTTCTCACCTTTCAGGACCGCGCTGACGAGGTGGGCACCTATTCACTTCCAGAGAGAGAAGCCGCGCTGAAGGCTGCTCTTGAACTCTCGGTGGCAGCGGCCCCACGATCCAGGAGCGAAGCAAGTTTTCTTTGCGTTCGAGATTTCTCGACTAAGTTCTTCAAGGAACACGCGAATTCATCCTCCGATTGTGCACTGTTCTTGATCACCGACGGCGCCCCTTCTCTCAAATCCAAAGCCCTTCAAGCCGGTTTACCTCGCGGAGAGGGGTCCGTCAGGCTCTACGCGTACACCTACCTGGGTGAGACCTCCGGAGAGACCCCGCCTCCACCTGTGACAAGCCTGCACATACAACCTTCGGGACTTTCTATCCGTAATGGACGATGGGATTTCGGCTCGGTCAGCAGTGGGGAGGCGTGTAACCCCAAGTTTCGCTTGTCTGCTGAACCTCCCACCTCCACCAACGCGACGCTCACTGTGGAAATCTCCGATCTCTCCAGCGCGGGCGTGCCGATCCCCGGCCAGTCCGTCGAATACAGCATTGACTCAGGCGGACAGAACGGCCGAAGCATTGCGGTGGCGGTGCTTCCAGATGGTGCAGATTTTGCGGTGTCGGTGCACCCTCCAGAGACCGCGTGGAACTGGAAAGCAGAAGAGGAAATTGCGGGGAGACTGGCGATTACCGCGACCAACCAGAACGGAGATGAGTTGGCGGAATGGGCCGGGGACTTTGTCCTTGTGGTCGGGAACGACATGACCAATATGCTTGTCCTGGGCGCGGTGCTCTTGGCAATCTCAGTTTTGGGCACTGCCTTGCTGTGGCAGGGCTGCGCGCCCAAAGCCGTGACGTTACGTGAAGTTGGACGACCCGATACAGGGCGGTCTTTCACGGTGAAAGGGGGAGGGGGAATACCCCTCGGCGGAGGCGGAGAAGGATTTGTGTTGTCTGGCATCCCAAAGCCCATTGGTACGTTGCGTCGTCGTGGACTGGGATGGGTTGTCTACCCCGAGGCAGGCGCCAAAGTGGATGACAGGATGCTCGGAACACCGAAGCCAGTCCAGCCAAACGTCCCGATCACGATGGAAGCAGAAGACAGGAAAGTCGAGTGGTCCTTTGTCATAGGCAAGTCAACGGAAGCTGAAAAGCCGGAAGAGTCAACCTGGCGGTAAAGGAGCAAGTACATGCCAAGAACAGTTAAGCCCTCGGTAGTTGTCGGCCTGGGAGGCACCGGTCTCAAGGTCATCATGCGACTGCGTCGGTTGCTTGAGGAAACCTACGGAACGGCAGAAGCCTCTGCCTTGAGCCAGCTACCTCTGTTCCAGTTTCTATACATCGACACCGACGAGAGCGATGTCCCCGATTTCGAGATGCCCGAGGAATTGCATGACCGCGTCGCCTTGTCCGCTGCTGAACGATATTCCGCAGCGGTGCGGGATGTCTATCGACTGTGGGATCATTTTGATGACGCGCCGGGACTGAAAGAATGGCTCCCCGACGTATTGCGCGGGATGCCCGATTTGACTCGTGGGGCCAAACAGATTCGGGCCCTCGGAAGACTAGCGTTTCACCAACACTTCAACGACATACGAACACGGTTAAGGCAGGCGGCGGATCGGGCCATCAGCGAGAAGAACCATGAGATGCTGCGGCCACGCCAGTTGTTCCAGATGGACTCTTTCCAGAACCTCAGGTTTTATGTCATCAGTTCGGCATGTGGTGGAACCGGGAGCGGGATGTTTCTGGATCTTGGATATCTCACTCGACAGGTATACGATGACCGCGTCGGGCGAGGGGGCAAATCCCCGACGACGGCGTATCTCAGTCTCCCGGATGTCTACAGCGCTTTCAACGTCGAAGACCGTATCGGCCCGAATGGCTTTGCCGCCCTTCGAGAGCTTGACTATCACAATCGTACTCAAACGAGATTTCACGCAACCTACTCCGGAGACCACGAGTTGGAGATGAGCGGACCACCTTTTGATCTCTGCTATCTCGTCGGCATCTCCAACGAGCATATCAATTTTGCAGACGCTCTCGAAGACTTCTATCAGATGATGGCCCACCAGCTTCTCCTGAACTTGACTTCCGTGGATGAGGATCTGACCAGTGGACGCGTGAATATTGCCGCCTTGGAGGAGCCTGACAAGCATGGATTCCCGCGCCGTTATCTTGCCTTCGGCCTTTCTTCCGCTGTCCTTCCCGCTGACCATATCAAGGACGCGTGTATGGCTCGACTCGCGGGATCTGTTCTCAACGTGTGGCTTTCCTCCAGTGGTGATTCGTCCACCAGCGAAGAGCGGCGGTTGCGGGAGGCGGTGGAGAGATTCCTTGACGAAGAAGCTCATCTGGTGGAGAACGAAAAACGTCACGACATCGTTGATCGTCTAGTGGCTTCCTGTGAGAAGGAGATCGACGACTGGGGAGAAAACCTTGCAAAGCGCGCTCTCAATGCTGACTGGGACTCTCTTGCTGCGGGTCTACCCTCTGTGTACCAGGACCAATGCTCAACCCTTGCTGAAGGTCCGGAAAGGGCCGTGAGAGGAAAGAGAATCAATGCGATACATGACCGGTTGCCTATGATCCTCGATGACATCGTGAAGACCGTGAAGGGAAAGGTGAGCGAACTGCTGACTGCTGGTCAAGGACCGGAGTTTGCCATTGGATTTCTGGAGGAGATCTCTCGGCGACTCGACGTAACGACGGAGCAGTTTCGCGAGATCCGCAAGGAGGACAGCAAGGTCCGTCAACAGACGCAGAGACGCAAAGAGCGGACAGAAGGCGGGATTGCACAGCTTGCCGAATACGCTGGGACGTTCACCTTCGCAAAGGGCCAAGTGATGGCGCAGGAAACTCGGAAGTGGGCGATGTCAGCCATTGAGGCTCAGAAAGACCTCCTGCACCTCGCCGCCCGCGGAGTGGCGCTGGAGTTGATCGCCGAACTGAAGCGAAGACTGCAAGACCTGACAAGTCGCGTCGAAACTGTGGAACGACTCATTCGTGACCGGCGCGACTACTTCAACAGGTCGCGAGAAAAGGCCGAGGAACGCGCCAGCCGCCGAGATGTGGTCAATGGAACTCTGCTTTTCACCCCCGGTGAGCAACTGGAGAAGTACTATCAATCGGTTCTCGGCAGAAGTCCCGAGACCGAGGTGGCCAGAGATATCGCAAGGAAGGTGCTTGGCGAAGACTCAGTGCTGGATCTGGCTTCCCCAAGCGTCCGTCCAAAGATTGAGGGCACTGGAGAACTCTGGAGGCTCTGCCGCCAACGGGTCGAGGAGACACTCCAACCCCTTCTTGTTGCCGCTCGAGTCATTGCCGAGATGCCCCTCGCAGAACAATCGACTACCCTGGGCAACGTTCAGCGCATGTCGCAGGCGATGCTCCCAAGCAGCCGAAATGAGCCTGAGTTGGGAGACCACGCGTTCCTCTCCAACCGCGTCGTCCGGCTCCACGGTGGGGCATCCCCGGGTGATGACGCTTCGCGGCAGGTTGTTACGCAACTTCAGAAACTTGGGTACGACGGCAATGACCTGCGGCCACTGGACAACCCAAGTGTGATTTTGTTCAGTGATGAGATGCTTGTATTCCCGCTGCGCGCCCTTTCGCAGTTGGAGCAGTGGCACCGCGACTACAAGCGGCACACAGAGGTAAGCCGGATTCCTCTCCACATTCGAAGTCAGTACGCGGAAGGACTTCCTCCTCTCACCTACGAAGAGGCACTAAGGCACCGTGAGGAGGTCGAGTCCCAAGAGACAGCCAGAATGGAAGCTCATGATTTGTGTGTCCTTGCGGGAGCCTTTGGTGTGTGGTGCGCTTTCAGTCCCGAGAGGGTCGTCTACTCCTACAGAGATGATACAGGGCTTCCCGCCGAAGTGGAACTGGGGGCCTCCGACAATATGGATGGAATGGTTGTGACGCTCGTGCCGCTGGATGTCGTACGCAACCGGCTCAGGGAAGAACTCCTGGAAAGGCGACTGTCAACTGGTGAAGCGACCGACGGTTTACGGCACGAAGCGACCGAGTACTTGGAGGCCCTGGCCAAGCAGTTAAAGGGCGGAAAGACGAACGACGAGTATGAGGGACAGCGACGGTTGCTGGGTGAATACATCAAAGGGGAATGGAAAGGAAGTGGGCAATGAAGAGGTCTGTGTTCTGCGCGCTGTTGTTTTGCTGGTTGATGCGCCTCCCTTCGGCTGGCGCAAAGGAGTTGAAACTCGAAGCGACCTTCGCGGGGGGCACAGTCAAGGGTTCGCTGAAAGCTGCCGTCGAGAATGTGAAGCTTGACCCCAAGACGGACTTTGCCTTGCTGGACAAACCAGGGGAGAGCAAGATCGTTGCCACCCAGAAATTGGATCGAGTGCCCAGTCGCGTGTTCCTCAGCTTTGAGGGCCGGGTCCCGAAGGGATCAGGCGCGTTCGCCGTTTACACGATCAGAGTAAACGAAGAAACTGTCGTTGAACCAATTCGGTTGAACATCGACACTTACACGTCCTTGGGGCACGACATAGCCAAGGCATGCCGCAAGGGCGAGAACCGCATCGAGATTATCTCGGCAAAGGAGTCGGGGGCGCCAATCCATGTGCGCCGCGTTACTCTGACAGTTGGTGAAGGCATCGGCACAAACGACTGGATTATTTTTGGGCTTCTCGGGGTTGCGATTCTCCTCGCTTGTCGCTGGATTTGGTTTGAGTTGTTCTGGAAAGTGATGGGCGCCAATCCTGTCGCAGCCACACGAGTATCAATCATTCTGACCGCCCTACTTCTTTTTCTGGCCTATCTGTACTCCTTTGCGTCCGTTGCACCGACAGTTACGAGCATCGTTGTCGGGTCAGCTATCCTCCTTGTGGCGATCATGCTAATGCTCCGGTAACTAAGGGCGCTCCGTCTTCCCTCCTCTCGAGCCCGAGGGGAAACACGAGGGTCGTTGATCCGTGGTGTATACAGTCCTACCGCGCCGGCTGGAGTCTTTTCGGAGAATCGCAATTGACGACGGTCTAATACTCTTACCTGTGGCGCGGGGACGTGAAGTTCGATAGGTCTTCCGACAGCACCCAACGCCACTGGTCGCAGAAGCGGCTGCACGTGCATTTGCGCCCGCGCGCGGCAGAGAAAGGCGTGGACAGGTGATCCACGGTGGCGCCCCTATGATCCCTACTCGGCGATGCGCTACCATCACTCACTACTTGTCAGTTATACTCGTCCCGGTTGAGAATCTACCTTCGGTGTTCTTCATAGGGGCGGTCTCCGACGTGCCCACCTATGCGTAAGACCTCTCCGTGGTGGGCATGTCGGAGACCGCCCCTGCGAAAGTCGCAAACGGTGGTTTCTCAACCGAAACAAGCATAGCTCTCATCACAGGAGGTTAATCATGCTGATCGATATTCATGTCCATGTTGCCTATGATCGAGGTCATGAGAGGCAGGCCGGAGGGCGTTACCCAATGCCGGAGGAGTTGATTGCCATGATGGACGACCGGGGCATCGACAAGGCCGTCGTGATGTGCTCGATTCAGCCGGAATGCCGATTCAGCTTTCTCACTCCCGAAGAGGTCCTGGAGATCTGCGCAACCTGCCCCGATCGCCTGGTGCCTTTCACCGGACTGGACCCCCGTATGTTGACCAACAGCCCGGCCAGTGATTTCTCAAAAATGCTCGCCCACTACAAAGCCCTCGGTTGTCGCGGTGTCGGAGAATACATTCCAAACCTGCCCTTCGATGATCCATTGAACATGAACATGTTTCGTCAGGTAGAGGCAGCAGGCTTGCCTCTCACTTTCCACATCGGTCCGACCATCGGTGGCTGCTACGGTTGCTACGATGAAGTGGGTCTGCCGAGGCTGGAGAAGGTCCTCAAGGCGTTTCCCGACCTCATCCTGCTCGGCCATTCGCAGCCTTTCTGGGCCGAGATTGACGCCAACGTAACTGACGAGAATCGTAACACCTATCCCCCTGGCAAGGTAACTCCGGGACGCCTGGTTGAGTTAATGCGTGAGTACCCGAACCTCCACGGCGACCTCTCCGCCGGCAGCGGACACAACGCCATCACGCGCGACCCCGAGTTTGGACTTGCGTTCATGGAGGAATTTCAGGATCGTCTGTACTTCGGCACCGACATCGCCGGCGCGCCGCAGGAGACACCCATTGTGGACTACTCCTTATACAAGCATGATATTCAATATTTTCGAGAGGTGAGGAAGCGAGAAAGCCCCGTTTTTCTTGGACAAATCGGTGTAAGCACCGAAGAGTGGAGAACCAATAAAAGGGGGCTTTCAAGTGAGTAGATCATATCGCAAGATCGTGCGGAACCGCAAGAGGAGAATCGAGCGTCGGCTGGCTCGTCGGAACTGGGAGGCGCAGGAGCGTCCGATGTT
>Ga0100396_1001462_pt1 | contig 15343 bp, 8 predicted proteins | sample CryGeymeta201520_FD_81551 | JGI IMG/M metagenome (GOLD analysis project Ga0100396, IMG submission 81551) | Groundwater microbial communities from Crystal Geyser aquifers in Utah, USA - Crystal Geyser metaG 2015-20 | ecosystem: Environmental > Aquatic > Deep subsurface > Groundwater | place: USA... | reverse complement strand
TTCAAGATTCAAGGTTTGAAGCGAAGCCCATGGTCTTCTGGCTGAAGGGAAAAACTGCGGCGCAACTATCCCAGTAATGGAGCGAAGATTCAAGTCTTCCTTTATTCATCACAACACAACAATATATTATTAACGAACCGATTTTTGTTTCCTATGCATCAACCGGCTCAATAACATAAATTATCATAGGAATAAAAATAAAATATGATACCAATGAAAAGAACAACAAGAATGCCGAGAGCTCCCCAAACGCCTTCGCGACGCAGAAACGAACCTTCAAGCGCGCATGAAAAAATCATTCATGAATCAAAAAGACAAGAGGCAAAACTGCGCATTATTCCGCTTGGTGGACTTGAGGAAGTTGGAGAAAATATGACCGTTATTGAATACGAAAAAAATATCATCATCATTGATATGGGATTTCGGTTTGCTGATGAAGACCTGCTGGGTGTTGATTTTTTGATTCCAAATATTGAATATCTCAAAGACAAAAAAGATTGGATTCGCGGCATTTTCATCACGCACGCGCACTACGACCACATCGGCGCCATTCCGTACCTGATAGACAAACTCGGGTATCCGCCAATTTATACTACTATGCTTTCCAAAGGCATTATCTTAAAACGCCAGGAAGATTTTCCGCGTATGAAAAAACTGCGCATTGAAATCATCAACAAGAACGATTTCAAAACCATCCAAGCAGGGCCATTCAAGGTTGACGCGTTCCATATCAATCATAATATCCCTGATTCTATCGGGCTTGCAATTCAAACGCCCGTGGGGCAAATTATCCACACATGCGACTTTAAGTTTGATTTTCAGCCCGTTGCGGACAAACCCGCAAACCTCGCGCGCATTGTTGAACTTGCCAACCGCGGAACGCTTTTGCTTATGTCGGATTCCACTGGGGCGGAAAATCCGGGGTATTCGCTTTCCGAACAGACAGTTATGGAAAACCTTGACGAAATTTTTGATAACGCGAAAGGGCGCATCATTGTATCCACATTCGCGTCGCTCATTGGCCGTATACAACAAGTTATCTGGCTTGCGGAAAAACATGGCCGCAGAGTTGCTATTGACGGGTACAGCATGCGTTCAAATGTTTCCATCGCGACCGAGCTGAAATACATTCAGGCGCAAAAACATACCTTGATAAAACCAGAAGAAGCAATCAAGCTTCCTGATAATACAGTCGTTATCATGTGCACAGGCGCGCAAGGCGAAGACCGGGCATCTCTGATGCGAATTGTCAATAAAGAACATCGATTTTTCCGCATCAAACCAGGAGACTCAATGATACTTTCCTCGTCTATTGTTCCGGGGAATGAACGCGCGGTGCAATATCTCAAAGACAGCTTATATCGCCAAGGAGCAGAGGTGTTTCATTACAAAATGATGGATATTCACGGGTCGGGCCACGCGTATCAAGAAGAATTGAAACTGATGCTCAACCTCGTCAGGCCGAAGTTCTTTATACCGATTCACGGACAATATTCAATGCTCAAATCCCATGCGCATATCGCCCAGACCCTTGATATTCCCAAAGAAAACATCGCGGTTGCGTCAAACGGAAATATTATTGAAATCACGCAATCATCCATCAGTATTTCCACGCAGCGCGCGCCGTCAACATCAATGATGGTCAACAGCTTGGGTACAGATAGCGTAAGCGAGGTCGTGCTAAAAGACCGCCAAGCAATGGCTCAAGACGGCATGATGATTGTACTTGCCTTGGTCAAATCAGGAAAGGTTTTGTTTGAACCGGACATTATCTCGCGCGGATTCGTATATATGAAAGAGTCAAAAGACCTGATTTCCGAAATACGCAGACGCACGCGCCATGTCATTGAACGATACGAATCCCGTCCGCGCCACGCGCAAACGGATCGCGACCAAAATAATGATGGCGCATTGAAAAATATTCTCAAAGAGGAATTGGGGCGGTTTTTATCAGCAAAACTTCGGCGGAGACCAATGGTTATTCCTGTGATTAAGCGAGTATAAAAAAGGGTTTAAGGTCTTCGCAAGAACAGAGTTCTTGCGAAGACCTTAATGTTCCAAATTCAAAACAGTTTGGAATTTGTGGTTTGAGATTATTCATGATTCAAGATTCAAGATGTGCTATAATATACCCTGTAGTGTCATGCCAGAGGCAGATCCGCCTTTGGCGGAAAAATGCGACTGCCTTGCAAAAGAATTCCATGCATGTTACATATAAGTCTTCGCAAGAACAAAGTTCTTGCGAAGACAAGGTTCCGCGGACTTCTTGTTATATAAAATAAAATCGGAAATACGGCATAAAATTCTGTCGCATTTCTACTACAAGGTATAGCTATTATGCGTATCCTTTCAGGCATCCGTTCATCTGGACAACTCACTATTGCCAATTATCTTGGCGCGATTTCGCAATTCATTGCTCTACAAAACGAACACGAGTGTTTTTATTTCATAGCAGACCTGCACGCAATCACAACTCCATACGACCCCAAAACGTTTTCGCACAACGTTCTTGATGTCGCGGCAATGTACCTGGCATTCGGTCTTGACCCGTTAAAAACCACGATGTTTCTGCAATCGCTTATTCCCGAGCACACGCAACTGCAATGGTTATTAGCAACCATCACGCCCATGGGCGAACTTGAACGCATGACGCAATACAAAGAAAAAACGCATCAAGGCGACCCGGCAGATGTAGGGCTGTTTATGTATCCAGTGCTTATGGCTGCGGATATTTTGCTGTATAAACCTCAAGCAGTGCCGGTTGGCGAAGACCAAGTGCAACACGTTGAACTTACCCGCTCCATTGCGGAAAAATTCAATAAACGATTCGGTGAGACATTTCCTCTTCCTGAACCAAAAACGCTGGATAAAGCATTTTCGCGCATTAAATCATTGCAAGACCCAGCAAAGAAAATGTCAAAATCAGATGACAATCAAAAAGCATCCATCGGGCTTATGGATACACCGGAACAAATCAGGGCAAAAATGAAATCGGCAGTTACGGATTCTAAAAAAGATATAGTATTCAATCCAAACAAAAAACCTGCAATAAGCAATTTGCTTACCATTGCAAGCGGATTTTCTGGACTTCCAATTACTATGCTTGAGCAACAATTCAAAGGTGCTTCATACGCTGATTTCAAAATGGCTGTTGCTGATATGATTATTGAAAAACTGACGCCCATGCATGAAAAATATTATGAGCTCATCAAAGACAAAAAGAAATTGAAAAACCTCTTGGTTGACCACTCGCACAAAGCCCAAGTAATTGCCTCGGAAACACTCAAAGAAGTGCAGGAAAAAATGGGGCTGGCATTATAGAACTTGAAACGTAAATCTTAAAACTTGAACCACAGGCACCTGATTAGATGATAAACACAAAAACGGGCTGTGCCCGTTTTTGTGTTTATTGTATTCAAAATACTTTCTATGTTTGATTCCAATGAATAACCTCTGTGACAGAATTTTTTAAGGTGCTAAATACTTTCTGCAGGTCTTCGCCTTTTGCTTGTATGGTTCGTGTAGGCAATACTGGACTAAACAAAAACCACTCTTGTTTATACACATTTGGGTCAATAAAAATCCTGATGCTTTTGTCAAAACCAAATGGATATGCGCAACCTGGTTCTGCGCCAAAATATTCTTTTAATTCTTCCGGGGTTGCTAAACGAATTTTGCTCGCATGCAAATCCTGTTTGACTGCGCTCATATCTGTTCGTTTTCCCTGCAATGTTACATACACAATAAAAGTATCGTCAGCTTTCAAAACCATGCATTTGCCTTCTGTGCCGAAAAAACCAGTTTCTTTTTGAACCGCAGCTAAATCTTCGTATGTCAATGCTGCCCGATGTTCAAATAATTTATATTCAACTTTATTGGTATCCAATAATTCGATAAGCTTTTGATATTGTTTAATATTGTTGTACATACTCAATTTTGTGCATAATAGATTTTGTGCATAATAGATGGATTGCCGGGTTTACTATCCTATTGAACGATCGTCCAATAGGATAGTTATGAATGGTTTATTGATTTATTTCTATTTTGGGCTTTAGCAAAATTCTCTTTTCTTATTCTATTTTTGTCCCTCACACCAGAGGACCATAGGCTGTGCTTATGCTTGCACGCCGAAGTGCATTTTAACAACGTAGGCCTGCCTGCGGTAGGCAGGCGTGCCTGCACACTGAAGTGCATTTCGGCACGCAGGCGTGGATGAATGACGTTTCGGGATGTCGCCCGTGAGGCTCCACTTTCCCTATTTTGAATTGAGGTGACATTTTTCTGCAAGCAAAGGGCTGCGCCAATTGGGGCGGCCATTTGCTTTATTCAAGGGTTTACCACGTAGTAGATTTTCAACATAATACATCAACTATATTGTTTATTATTATTTATTGATTCCAATCCACAGTTTTTCTTTGCCATCGGCCATTTCAGTTTCATACGCAACTTGATGTTTCTCAAAAATGACTTCTCGTGCTTTTGTTTCTTTTTTAAGCAATTCTACGTACTGTTTTAAAAACGCAAACGCACCCAACGCATCGTAGTACAACGTAATCGTATCCTGCGGCAAAAGCCCCATTGCCTGCCTGCCTTCTTGAACAGTTCGTACGAGCTCACGCACAATGCCTTCTTGCTTTAACTGCTCCGTGATTTCCGTATCAAGCCCAATTGCGCTGTCTCCTTGACTATCAACGACACATGATGATTTTTCAGAAATACGGTTAACAAATCGTATTGTTTTTACATTCACTTCATCAGCCAAAATCGCGCACAACTCTTCAGACAATGCTTGTTTTTGCGCAATTTCCACAACACCCAATGGTTGACGCACTTTAATCACAGCTTTTGCGCGAAGCGCCAAAATGCGCTCCGCAAGCGCGCGAATTATTTTCATATGATCAAGAATTGGAGCAGAACCGTTTATGTTTTCAGGTGGTTCGGCTCCGCTCTTCATAAGTGCGGGCCAGGATGCCATATGCACGCTTTCCGGAATCTGGTTTTGGTCTTGCAAACGTCTTCGAATTTCCTGCCATATGTGTTCTGCCAAAAACGGAACAAATGGAGAAAACATAATTACAAAATCAAGCATCATGCGCGCGCAAAACGCAGACACGTTCATGAGTTCATCGGCATTTTCCGGCTTTTGAAATCTGCGGCGCGACCTGCGAATATACCAACGTGACAAATCATCAATGAATTCCTGCAATGCCCTGCTTGCTTCATATACACGATACGCATCCATATGGTTTTTGACAGTTGTTGAAAGCAGTGCCCTACGCGCATTCATCCATTGGTCCATAACTTCCGTTGCTTGTGCTTTTGCCATATCTACCTTTTGGGGCGCGTACGTTTGCCAAAACTTCAAAACATTCAGTATGGTCATTAAATCCTGATGCGCGCGGCCTTTCATGTCTTTTTCGGAAAAACGCTTATACTCTCCAGGGTCGTTTAACGTGTAAAAATACCAACGCAATGCGTCAGCGCCGTATGTGTTAAATATTTTCCATGGATTTATGATATTGCCTTTGGATTTGGACATTTTTTCTCCATGCTCATCCATAACATGCCCCATGGAAATAACATTCAAAAACGCAGGACCAACGTCAAGCAAGGTACTGATAGCCAAAAGCGTATAAAACCATCCGCGCGTCTGGTCAATCGCCTCGGAAATGTATTGTGCAGGAAACGGCAATTTGTTTCCCATAAGCTTTGCATACGCAACTGGTTCGGCTCCGCTCACCACAAGTGGTTCGGCTCCGCTCACCACAAGTGGTTCGGCTCCGCTCACCACAAGCATATTCGGGTCCTGACCAAGTTCAATCTGTTCAAACGGGAAATGGAATTGCGCAAACGGCATTGCGCCAGAATCAAACCAACAATCAATCACATCCGTGACGCGATGCATAAGGGCTCCGCATACAGGGCATGCGCATACAACCGCATCCACAAACGGGCGGTGCAAATCAACTTCACCTTGGTCGTTATACGGAAAATTTGGCGAGGTGAACTTTTTCATTCCTGCCAATGCGAATCCGTCTATTTGCCATGTCTGGCTAAGCGAGTGCGTAACAAGTTTTGATTCCAAAAGCCACAACGGGTCTCCGTGGCTGATAATCGCAATGGTCTTGCCATGATATTTCGCATCGTACTCGCGTACAACCGCAAGCATCCGTATTTGCACGTCTGATAAACTTTCTCCATTTTCAGGTTTTTTTGAAAACAGCGCATCCAAAGATTCTGTTTTTGTCGCATGATAAAATGCGTCGTATTCGGATTCGGGTTGATACGCATATATGCCGCAATTAATTTCGCGCAACCGTTCATCATATAAAAGTTCTGCATTGGGAAATTGCTTATGTAAAATCTCTGTTGTTTGCCTGGTACGCGCCAAATCCGAACTGATAATCATATCAATATGCGTATCCCTCATAGATTCGGCAAGCAGCCGCACTTCTTGAATTCCTTTCTTGGTCAGGATGCTGACCATATTTTCTTTTTCTGGCCATGGAGCCAAATACTTTTCCACATTGGACCGGGACTCGCCATGCCGAATCAACACATACGTATTCGGTTGATACGCATTGCGCGATAAATCCTGAAGCGACCCTATTGCAAGTTTGTGCGTAGGATTGCGGTCGCACACCCATATCGGAAGCGGCGTTCCCCAATACCGCTCGCGGGAAATCGCCCAATCCTTCACATCCTTCAGCCACTCGCCGAACCTGCCTTGTTTGAGATGCTCGGGCACCCAATGAATCAATTCGTTATTTTGAATCAAGCGGTCTTTCAAAACACTCATGCGAATAAACCATGATTGATGCGCATAATACAACAAGGGTTCATGGCACCGCCAGCAAAACGGATAGGTATGCGTAATAGTTTCGGTTTTATACAGCACGCCATTGTCTTTGAGCCATTGACGAATGGCCGGGTCTGATTTTTTCGCGGGCTGATTAGCCCATAACGCAACATCCGAAATGAAATTGCCTTGCGCGTCCACCGTGTGGTATTCGGGCAATGCATAGCGTTTACCCAAATCATAATCATCAATACCGTACATAACAGCAGTGTGCACGATACCTGTTCCTTCTGTTGCAGTGGCAAAACTCGCTGGCAAAACTTGAAATGCGTTTTCAATATTTTTCGGATTCGCGTTTTTGATATACGGAAACATCGGCTCGTACCGCATACCAACCAAATCAGAACCGCGCGATTCCCGGATAATCTCATACTCATCCTGCAACACCTGTATACGGTCTTTGGCAATAATGTATGTCGTGCCATCTGTGGTGAGCGGAGTCGAACCGCCTGTGGTGAGCGGAGTCGAACCACTATTTTTTTGCTTGAGCCATACATACGCAATATCAGGATGAACCGCCAACGCCACATTTCCAGGCAAAGTCCATGGAGTTGTGGTCCAAACCATAAAATACGTGTCAGGGTGTTTGCTATCCGCTACTTTGAATTTCACATACACGGATTCTTCTTGCGCATCCTCGTACCCTTGCGCAACTTCATGCGACGAGAGCACAGTCCCGCATCTGGTGCAATACGGAACGACTTTGTAATCCTGCTGGAGTAATCCTTTATCCCATGCTTTTTTCAAAATCCACCACAGCGATTCCATATATGACGCGTCATAGGTAATATACGGATGCTCCAAATCCAACCAATATCCGATGCGTTCGGTAAACTTATCCCATTCTTGTTTAAACCGCCACACGGATTGTTTGCATTTTGCGTTAAATGCAGCAATGCCGAATTGTTCAATGTCAGCTTTTGTTTTCGTTTTGATTTCCTTTTCAATTTGAAGTTCAACCGGAAGCCCGTGCGTATCCCAGCCCGCTTTGCGCAACACATTATATCCTTGCAAGGTTTTATACCTGCACACAACATCCTTAAATACGCGCGCAATCACATGATGCAGCCCGGGACCTGCGTTCGCGGTCGGAGGACCTTCAAAAAACACGAATTGCGGACGATCGGTTTGCGCGTTCACACGCTCAAATATCCGTTGTTTCTTCCAAAAATCCAAAATACGCTGTTCCAAATCCGGAAACGGCGAGGTTTTGTCTTGGTGCGTGTTTTCTTTTTTCATACGCATGATTTTCAGTATAATGGATTTATTACATACGAGATAATACGCCAATACCCAACAATCCCAATCCCATTTTGATAACTGTCATTGCCTGCGCAACTAATTTTAATCTGACGCTTTGAACTACGGGACCTGCATGAACAACATGATGCGTTTCGTACCATGCATTGACCATTGTGGCAACCTCGTACACATAGTTCGCAATATAATTGGGCGCGTATTCTTGAGACGCCTGAAGCACGACATCATGGAATTGAATCAATTTTTTCAGCAACACATTCTCTGCGTCATCAAACAATGCGAAATCTTTTTGTGTCCATGTTGTTTTTTTCGTTTTTACTTTTGCCTTTGCCTTGGCGCAAATACTTGAAAGCCGCGCATAGGTATACTGCACATATGGCGCGCTGTTGCCCGAGAGCGAAAGCATAGCATCCCAATCAAACAAAACATCTGTGTTTCGATTTTGCGACAAATCATTATACTTGATTGCGCCAATGCCGATGACGCGCGCGATGGTTCGCAATTGTTTTTCTGAAATAGTTGGATTTTTCTTTTTGGCAATCGTATACGCGCGTTCGCGCGCTTCAGATATCACATCGCGAAGCGATATAAAACTTCCGCGCCGCGTGGAGAACTTTTTGCCGTCAAACCCAAGCATCATGCCGAATTTGACATGCACCAAAAGCGCATGCGCGTCCAACGGATGCAAACGGTTAATCGCAAACAACTGTTCAAAATGAAGCGCTTGTTCATTTGCAACCACATACAGCACCGCATCAGGACGCCATGTTTTGCAGCGAAACGCGATAGTTCCTAAATCGCTGGTGATATACAAAAACGCTTCATCGGTTTTTTGAATAAGCGCGGGCGGGAGTTTTTCTTGGTCAAGTGGAACAATTAAAGCGCCTTGGCTTTTTTGCGCAATGCCGCTAGCGACCAAATCTTTGACAATGGAATCTGCAAGCGTTCGGTAATGGCTTTCGCCATACTGATGCTGAAACGGCACAGTTCCCAATAATGCGTATATATCCGTAAACTCGCGAATGCTTATTTTAACCAAAGCGCGCCAGATTTTCATGTTTTCCTTGTCTTTACGCTGAAGTTTGACTGTTTCTTGTTTTGCGCGTTCGGTCAGTTCCGGGTTATCTTCTTCCCCGTTCGTAAACCGCACATACAAATCCTGTATATCTTCAAGAGACAGTTGGGCAAGCGATTTTTTTGAATATGTTCTGTACGCCGCAATTAATTTTCCAGCAAGCATGCCCCAATCCCCCACATGACTATCCGTGATAACCCTCCACCCCATATACATATATATGCGCGCAAGCGCGTCGCCGATAATCGTTGACCTGATATGAGCAATTGCAAGCGTTTTGCCAATATTGGGACTTGAATAATCAACAACAATTGTTTTCTTCTTCCTTTGCTTGATTGCGGCTTGAATATTTTCTGATGCAATGTGCGCAACCCATGCCGGATGCAAAACAAAGTTTATGTATCCGCTTTTCGCCTCAATGGCAGAAACAAACTTACAAAATCCTTTATTTGTTTCCAACTCTTTTTTTAAATCTTCGGCAAGGGCAAATGGCGAGGCACTGCGATTTTTCGCCAACACAAAAGCGATATTCGTTGCATAATCGCCGAACTTGGAGTTTCCTGATGGGAAAACAGAAAAATCACATTCAGAAACATTGAGAATAGCTTGTAACTTCCCTTTTAAAAAGTCTGCAATAAACATAGAGTATTTATGTATTGTACCATGTAGGTATAAAAAATCCCTTCATAACCGAAGGGCTTGCTTCTATACCATAATATCAAAACCCCCGGGTCAACACCGAATGCGAATCGCACGGATAATAATGGAGGGTTGAAATATCATATTGATATCATACAAATCAATCCAGTAAAAGTCAAATACTTGTAAGTAAAACGGCTTTGATTCATGCGTATTACTTACGTAAGTTATATAGTAAAGATTGTTACAATATATAACGATCGTAACATAATGTAACATCTGATGCTGTATTTCTAACTTTATTTTATAAACAAAAAGTCCGCTAGGCCTTGTCTTCGCAAGAACTTTGTTCTTGCGAAGACTTTACTATTTGGTTACTTTTGCTAAGGCAGTCGCATTTTTCCGCCAAAGGCGGATCTGCCTCTAGCATGACACTACGGGGCATACCATTTCTTGAATCTTAAATCTTGAATCTTGAAGCTTGGGATTTGAATCGTGGAACTTGGAACGGTGTAAAACGAAAAGTGTAAAACGGAAAGTTAAAAATAGTTTTACATCTTACGTTTCTTTATTTTGAATTTTTCGCTTTGCATTTTACGCTTCTTTGTTTTACATCTTACGCTTACCTTTTAAGTCTTGGGTCTTGAACCTGGTGCTTGCTTAGGATTTAGTGCTTAGGATTTAGTGCTTAGGATTTAGTGCTTCCCTTTACGCACGAGCGCAAGCGGTCAGGCGGGATGTTCAAAATCTACTACGGGGTAAACCCTTGTAGTGAATTTTGAACCGCTTTCAGCTTCCCGCTTTGCGGGATGTTCAAAATCTACTACGGGGTAAACGCCGTGCTATACTAAAAAACTCAAGTTTGTTATTTGTTTTCAGTATCCACCCATCTAATCCGCTTTTTCGCCCTATCGGGCCGCAAACCGGAGTAAGATGGGTGTACAATTACTGATATGGCAGTATATGCTCAAAACCGAAAGGCGCGGTTTGACTACGACATATTGGAAACCTTTCAAACAGGCATTGTTTTATATGGATTTGAAGTCAAATCGGTTCGGGCAGGACGCGTAGACCTGAAAGATAGTTACATAACTGTCAAAAACAACGAGTTATGGCTGTTGAACGCCAAGATTTACCCTTTGCAACCCAAAAACATTCCCGCAACATACCGAGAAAACCGCAGCAGAAAAATATTGGCGCATGCGGATGAGGTCAAGCGCATGATAGGAAAAATCCGCGAAGCAAGGTTGACGATTGTGCCTTTACAGATGTATAATGTAAAACGATACCTGAAGCTTGAGTGCGGACTTGCCAAAAGCAAACGCGCATTTGAGAAACGCGAACGTATTAAAAAAAGGGATACGGAGCGGGAAATCGAACGTTCTTTAAAAAACTAAAACTCAACCTCGAAACTTAAAATTAGGATTTATGATTTCGTCTTAGGGTTTTACTTTGTTGGGGATGACGTGCTTTGACATGTTTGGCAATGCGGTATGCGAATCGAGGAATCCTGTACCCCTCGTAAAACACTCGGGAATTCAATATATGCCAATTTCGGCGTAAATTCCTTTGCTCCGGCGTTTGCTGTTGCATAAAGGCGTCCTGTTTTTGAATGCTCAGTACAAAAATATGGGCGTAACTCAACTGAGCTGCGCGAGCGTTCCTGCTTGAAGAACGCTAGCTAAGCAATACTCAAGCGCATGAAAGAAACGTTTTCTTGGTTTCGCGCCTTTCTATGAAATAAAATCAAGATGCATTCGGAGAAATATCGCATCTAACCGAGCATGGACGTGGGTTCAACTCCCACCATCTCCACCGTCCTTCGTTGAAACTACGGAACGGTTTCTGTACCGTCCTTCGTTAAAACTACGGAACGGTTTCTGTATAATCAACGAATACGATTCCGTGATGACAGGTATTCCGAAGCTTTAGCGAAGGATATCCAGATGACAGGTATTCCGAAGCTTTAGCGAAGGATACCCACCGGGTAGCAACCCTGCAATATGCAGGATCACTACAGAAAAGTTCTGTTGCAAAAAAATTAATTCATACAACTTCTATTTTTAGGCCTTATTTCAAGCCCAAACAAACAAAATTCCGCATGAATGATGCCATCACGGCGCAACAGGTCCGTGCCATTGATGATAGCGGCAAAAATCTCGGCTGTATCAGCATTGAACAAGCCCGAACAATCGCCAAGGAACGCGGAGTTGATGTTATCCAAATTACTCTTGACCCTGAAACGCCCGTGGTGCGCATTATGAGTTTTGGCAAATTCAAGTATCAACAGGAAAAACAAGAAAAAAAACATAAACCCAAAGAAAAGAAAATCAACTCAAAAACGGTCCGCATCAGTTTAGTGAGCCAGCTCCACGACTTGCAGGTCAAAGCAAAACAAGCAGAAGAGTTTTTAGAACAAGCCCAGCACGTGCGAATTGATTTGATGCTGCGCGGCAGACAAAGGGCGCATCAGGACCTAGCGCGCGAAAAAATAAAAAAATTCCTGACACTTATCAAAACGCCCATCAAAATCGACCAAGAACGCATGACTCCCCGCGGACCACAAATTATTATTAGTAAGTCGTAATCATACATGGCAAAAACATTAAAACTCGTGAGTAAGCGACTGCGTGTCACGAAACGAAAAAAGGTCTTATTCCGTTTAGCGCAGCAGGGACATGCAAAAGCCAAAGAAGCCGGCGATACGCGCAGAAACAAACGCCAACCACATCAGTCAACAGCGCCGTTTCTTAAAAAGGTCGTCAAAAAGTATCCAATGAAAACATAAATCATTATCATCACGTATGACACGCGTTAAACGAGGAGTAAGTTCAATAAAAAAGCGCAAAAGCGTACTCAAACAAACCAAAGGATTCCGCGGCTCGTCAAAAAACAAAGAACGGCAGGCAAAGGAACGTCTCCTACACGCCTACACGCACGCCTACACAGGCAGAAAGCTTAAAAAGCGCGACTTCCGCTCTGTATGGCAAATTAAAATCAACGCAGCTGCTCGCCAAAACAACACGACCTATTCACAACTTATGCATGCAATAAAAATAAGCAATATTGCGCTGGATAGAAAAATGCTCGCCTTACTTGCGGAAAAATACCCCAAAGCATTCAAAGCGCTCGTAAAAGAACTAGCACCAATAACGAAATAACGAAAAACGTCCCGCGTGCACACGCGGGACGTTTTTCATAAACTAATCTGAACGCACTTCGCCGCTAAGTGATGAATATATAATTTTCCCATTTTCTAAAATGCGCAGTATGCGCTGTTCCTCGGAAATAATATAAACAGTCGTACCTTGCAATCGATATGAACATGCAATGCCTGCTAAATGCCGCGCATGCACTTTCCTTGCAAACCCGAATGCATCTGACAAATCATCTGCCTTACCCGACGCAATTTCTTGCGCAACTTCTTTTGGCTTCATATTTTCCAAATACACGCCGCTGGCAATGAGTATTCCCTGCTGGCTTATCAATACAGCGCCATCAAAATGCGAAAGTTGCATAAGCAATTCAAGCGTATGTTCAGAGGAATGCTTTTCCAGTTGATACGCTTTTTCATGAAATACATTCTGGGTTGCGTCCGGAAACGACGCGTAATCCTTGAACCACTGCTGTTTCCACCCGTACACGACCAGCATGCCAAATGAAGACCTGCGCTTTTTCATCAACCGCCGCAACAACAAATACATCCGCATTTTTTCTTGCTGCTGCCTTTCTGTTCCTGAAGATTGCAAAGAGCTCATAACTAAAGACTGCTCCCACAATGGGCTTGCAAAAAGAAACATGCTCCGCATATAGCGCGGAAAAAAACGAAACAATGGCTTCATGACCGCATCATACTATTCATGTTTGCAAAAATGCAATTAGCTGCGCAGATAATTTCGTATTCAAAATGTTTTTTGCTTCCAGCCACCCGCGGCGCGCAACACCCACGCCAAACCGCATCGCATCAAGTTGATGCGTTGTGTGGCTGTCTGTTCCCAAAGAAAACAAAATCCCGAAATCCTTACCCATGCGCGTCAAATTGGCGTTCACATCTAACCGGTTAGGAAACGCATTGATTTCAATTGCGGTTTTGGTTTGTTTCGCGCACGCAAAAACTTTCTCAAAATCAAGCTCGTATCCTTCGCGCTGCAACAACAATCTGCCGGTTGGATGAAATAAAATATCAACATGGGGATTTTTCATAGCGCGCATCACACGTTCGGTCATATCGCGTTTTGACATGGAAAAATGCGAATGCACCGCAGCTCCAACCATATCCATTTTCGCCAACAAGACGTCCGGAATATCAAGCAAGCCGTTTTTTAAAATATTCACCTCAAGTCCTTTCAAAATTCTCAGTGTGCCAGCGAGTTTTTTGTTGAGTAAATCAATTTCTTTCATTTGCCGTATAATCTGGCGTTCATCCATGCCAGCCGCAATGCCTAAACTCTTGGTATGGTCAGTTATAGCAATATACGCGTACCCGAGCTGGAGCGCTGCCATTGCCATTTCTTGTATGGTATTTTTGCCGTCAGACCACGTGCTGTGCATTTGCAAATCGCCATTAATATCTTGTAATTTCACGAGTTCTGGCAATGTTCCTTTTTGCGCCATTTCGATTTCTCCTTGGTTTTCGCGCATTTCCGGTTCAATATAATCCATGCCTAATTTTTCATAAAGTTCTTCCTCGGTCTTACCTGCAATCATAATCTCCTTATGCGCAGTTCCGCGTTTTGGCCCGCGTTGACCCGCGATTTTAAAAAGGCCGTATTCGTTGAGTTTCCATCCTTTACTAATTGCAATTTCCCGCAATGCCACATTATGCTCCTTAGACCCGGTAAAATAATTCAGCGCCGCTCCCCAACTTTCGCTCGGCACAACACGAAGGTCCACATCAATGCCGCTTTCCAGCCGCACGGATGATTTAGTTATTCCTTTAGCGTATATTTCAACAATAGTGGGAAGTGAAACAAAATAATCCATAAGCGCTTTTGGATTTTCGCTTACTGCAAGCATATCAATGTCATGCACGGTTTCTTTCATCCTGCGTATGGAACCCGCAATTTCAATTACTCTCACGCACGGAACCCGCGCCATACGCTTTCGCATGACCAGCGTATCGTCGTATACGGCCCCGAGCAAAAAAGTTCCTGCTGATTTTTTTGAAAACGCCACATGTGTTGCAAGTTTTTCCTGCGTTTTTTTGCCAAATCCTTTAATATGCTCCAACTTTTTTTGCGCAAGCGCACGTTCCAAATCCGCAAGTGTTTTCACTTTAAGCGTTTTATACAATTTCAGTGCGGTTTTCGGGCCAATGCCTTCTATTGCAGAAAGCGACGCCATGTCAAACGGAAATTGCTTTTTCAATTGCTCCAATTGTTTTATCTTTTTTGTACGAATATATTCCTGTATTTTTTCCGCAAGCGCTGTGCCGACTCCGGGGATTTCGTTTAATCCTTTTAACCCATGTTCATGATATACATCAGATACATCTTTTTCGTATATTTCCA
>Ga0100396_1001460_pt1 | contig 15360 bp, 15 predicted proteins | sample CryGeymeta201520_FD_81551 | JGI IMG/M metagenome (GOLD analysis project Ga0100396, IMG submission 81551) | Groundwater microbial communities from Crystal Geyser aquifers in Utah, USA - Crystal Geyser metaG 2015-20 | ecosystem: Environmental > Aquatic > Deep subsurface > Groundwater | place: USA... | reverse complement strand
TGGGCTCAAGAACACTGGGCTCAAGAACACTGGGCTCAAGAACACTGGGCTCAAGAACACTGGGCTCAAGAACACTGGGCTCAAGAACACTGGGCTCAAGAACGCAGAGCCGAAGTCTGAGGTGCCCGACGTCGGAGCGTCGGAACCCGCGCCGTCGAAGACGAGCCAAGCGCCCGAAGGCGACTGACGCGCGGGGCGTCCGCCCTCAGAGCCCGCGCAACGGATCGTTGCCGACCGTGTCGCCCGATCCGCCGTGACTTTGATGGTTGTCGCCGTCCCCCTCAGGCGCGTCCTGACGGTTGCGGATGTGGCCCGTGATGCGGTCGATGATGTCGGGGTTGGTGTCGGGGCTGGCCGTGTCGCCCTCTCCCGAGGTGACGGCGTCGACCAGGGAGTGACCGTGCGCCTCGGGCCGGCTGCGGTTCGGCCGCAGCTCCGCCAGACGTTCGAGGGTCTCCTTGCTCTCGAAGACCAGGCAGTAGAAGCCGTAGAAGGAGTTGTTGTCGACGGCCCGCAGATGCGTCGCGTCGTCCTGCCACTCGAGCCAATGCACGCGCTCGCCGCCCTCGTGGGTGGGCTCGTTGCGCTCCCAGGCCGGTCCGAATCGGCCCTGCAGAGCGGCCGCGAACTGATCGAAGGTGGCGCCGCCGAAGACCGTCGAATTGAAGGCCCGGTACCACTTCCAGAGCCGCCCGCGGATGAAGAAGTAGTAGTCGTCCGATTGGTCGGTCTGCACGCGCAGCATGGACTCGCCGTTGTTGTGCGTGAATTCCGGGCGCAGGAAGCCCGAGTCGTAGCCAGTGGTCTGACCGTGGAACTGAATGTAGCTGTCGCGGATGCGCAGGATCTTCTCGCTCATCTGGTGGCGGATCTGATCCTCCTCGATGGCACCAGGAGCCTTGGTCAGCGCGGGATGGAACTCCTCACGCACCTGCTTGGTGAAGTAGCGCAGGACCTCGTCCTTGGTCATCCCCCAATGGATGTCCCCCAAGGCGGGCGCGATGGCGTCGCTGTTCGGAGCTTGCGTGGGTCGAGCGGGCTCGCGCGCGTGACCGCGATGGCGGCGCTGCGCGTCGGCCATCGTGCTCACGTTGGACAAAGTGAACGCGAGGGCGACCAAGCTCGAGAGGAGGACGCTCTGTAGAACTCGCTTCATGGAAGACTCCTGGGCAACAATCGGGCTTTGCCACGGCTGGTCGGAAAGGCGGCGAACGATACCAGTGGGGCGAGGAGATGGAAATCGCCCCGCTGCACTTGGACGTGACGGCGAGCGCGAGATTCACCCGGGCGAGTCCCGCGGCTCATCACCGAGCCTGGCACGGGCCCGCCGCGCGCGCGAGGCCGACGACGCAAACCCGAGCGGGCCCCTCCCCGGCCTGCGAGCGCGCGGCGCGGGTAGGCTCGGGCGCCTCAGCCGCTCCTTCACCATGCGTGGCGTCTGCGCGGCTCAGACCCATCTGCTGGCTCTCGGGGGCCTTCGAGGTCGAGGTAGAGCAGCGTGCCGCCAGCGACGGCCGCGGGCATGAAGAAGAGGTTGAGGAAGGGGATGAAGAGGAAGAGCCACACGCCCGTGCCGAAGCCGAACATGGGCACGAAGCGCTGGCGCCCGATGCGGAGCCTCTCGCCCACGCCCTGGCCGCGACGGGTCGCGGGCCAGTCGATGTAGTCGAGGGCGAAGTACATGGCGGTGAAGACGAAGCCGAAGATCGAATACACGGCCTGACCCGCGACCGGCAGCGCGAAGGACGCCACGAAGAGCGGCACCATCACGATCAGGTAGATCACGAGCTTCACCAGCTCCATGCCGACGGTGCGCACCAGGTCGCGCATCATGGTCGCGAAGCGAAAGGGCGGTCCGTCCGCGCCGGTCATGAGGCGCTCCACCTCGGCGCTGAGCGCGTCGTTGAAGGGCGCCGCCAGCACGCTGGTCGAGAGCATCACCGCCAACAGGCCGCCCACGGCGAGCAGGAGCCCGAGCAGCACGTCGAGCAGACCGTGGAAGAAGCGAGCCACGGACGCCCAGAAGGAATCCCCCGCGGGGGCGGTCCAGATCCAATCCGTGACCGCGTCGTGGTAGTGGAAGACCGCGCCGAAGACGAGCACCAGCATCACGCCCGTGATCACGATGGGCGGCAGCCAGAAGCGCACCAGCCCAGGGTGCTTGCCGTAGACGAAGCGCATGCCCCGGAAGGGGTAGCGGAGGCCGGAGAAGAAGCCGATGCCGAGACGTTTGGGTGCGGTGACGGCGCCCTTGGCCAGCTTCCGCAGGTCCGCCATCAGAGGCTGCTGCTGCTGATGCCCCCGAGGAAGGGCAGGATGGTCTTCAGATCCTCGTCGTCGAAACGCAGCATCAAGCCGAGGAAGAAGTCGTTGGTGTCGTTCAGAGCGTCGTCGATGCCGCCAAGGATCCAGACGCGCGACACGACCTCGAAGGCCGCGCGCACGCGCAGGCGCGGGAAGACCTGCTGACCGATGTCGAAGACGTCCGTCGAGAGCTCGAGTCGGTCGTCGAAGACATGCAGATCGAGGCCCAGACCGCCGGAGGATTCGAGCAAGCCGAAGCGGAAGGTGGCGAAGCCGATGCGCTTGGCCAACATGATGGTGAAGCGCAGCTTCTCGCTCACCGTCGTGCGTTGCTCGGTGTACTGATTCGACTCGCCCGGCGCCGGCGGGCTGCGCTGCACGGTCGTCTGCGTCACCGAGCGGAAGCCGCGCGGGTCGTCGATCAGCTGGATCAGGAAGTAGCGATCCTCGCGCGGATAGAGGCGCACGGAGAAGTAGGTCTTGAAGGTGTTGGCGAAGAAGTTGTACTCGCTGCGCAACTCCACCACCGTGCGCAAGCGAGCCAGACCGCCGACCAGGTTGTTCACGCCCTCGGCGGCGCCCTCGACCTCGTCGATCAGAGTCTCGTCCGAGGTCAGTCGGCCGACCGTGCCCTCCCCGCGGGCGAGGCGTCCCGTCACCTCGTGGGTGTCGGCGAGCACGCCGTTCAGCTCGTCCGCCGCGGAGTGGATGGAGGCGATGGTGTCGTCGAGATCGCCCGTGGCGCGATCCAGATCGGGGCGCCGCGCCTGGAGCAGCTCGGCCACGTTGCGCGTCGCCGCCTCCACGTGCTCGAGGATCTCGGCGATGCGAGGCTGCGCCGCGCTCGTCGTCGCCTCGAGGCTCGCCAGCGTGTGGTGGATCGCCTCCTCGTTCGATTGGATGGTCCGGTTCACCGCCTCGAGCGCCTCGGAGAGGTTCTGCAACGCCGCGCTCATCTGGGCGCCGGCCGCGTCCGTGCCGAAGGTGCGGTTGAGCTGCGCCGTGATGCCCTCGACGTTCTCGAGCACGCGGCTCATCTGGGTCATGAGATCGTCCATGCCCGGAGACGTGTTCGCCACGTTGATGCGATCGCCGTCCTCGACCAGCGGCACGACCGGAACGCCGCCCACGCCCTCGGTCATGGTGCCGGGATTGAGGATCAGGATCTTCTCCCCCAGCAGCGACTCGGTGCGCATGCCGACCGTCGCGTCGCGATGGAGCGGCACGCCCTCGTTGATCAGCATATCCACGCGAGCTTGGGTGCCCGCCAGCGTGATGCGATCGATGATGCCCACGGGGATGCCGGCGATCACCACGCGGCTCTTGGGAACCAGGCCCCGCGCGTCGTCGAACAGCGCATAGACGCGATACTCGTTGCCGCCGCCGGCGCGCTCCTCGACGTAGCGGTAGATGGCGAAGGCCGCCACCAAGCCCGCGACCACCAGCAGGCCCACTTTGGCCGTTCTGAGCGAATCCCGCATCTCCGGCGCATCCTAGCAGTTCACCAGCAATGTGGGACGCCCAGCTGGGCCGAGGTCCATTCCGGAGCTCGTTCGAGCATCTCCTCGCGCCGCCGTTGACCCATCACCTTGGAGTTTGGCAGGCTACGCCCGTGCGTTGCCTCACCGCTCTGGCCCTGTCCTTGGTCTGCGCCTCCTGCGCCACCATCGATCCGGGCGACAACTTCGTCGCGCCAGACTTGGTGATGGACGAGGACTTCTTCTTCTGCCGTATCCAGCCCGAGGTGGTGGCGACGCAGCGCTGCGGTTCTGGCGTGTCGGGGGAGTCGGGCTCGTGCCACTCCGCGCGCTCGGCCCTGCGCCTCGACGTGCTGGGCGAGACCGATCCGCCCCCGACCTGCGACGGCAACACACCCACGGGGCCCATCCCCGAGAGCTACCGACGAAACCTCGACGCCGTCCGCTTCACCGTTCAGAGCGATCCGCTCTCGAGCCCCTTCTACCGGCGGCCGCTGCAGCTCGACTCCCACCCTCGCAAGATCTACGACGAGGGCAGCCCCGAAGAGCAGCTCGTCTTCGAGTGGCTGACGTCGGGCGGCCCATGAGCTCGCGTCGCTCCCAGGCGGCCGCGGTCGGCCACCCGTGCCTCCAGGCGTTGGCGCTCCTGTGTTCGATCTGGGCATCCACCGTCGCGTGCCCGGTGCGTGCGCAGGACGCCGAGGCGGCCGGGGACGGCGACGACATGGTCGAGACCACGCCCTACGCCCGCGTGATCGTCGACTCCGTGGCGCTTCGAAGCGGACCTGGGTCCAACTACCGACAGGTGGGGCTGGCCCTGCGCGGGGACGTGCTGCCCGTGCGCGGGCGCGCCACCCGCGGCTTCTGGTTCGAGGTCGAACGCACGGACGGCACCCACGCCTTCGTGCTCGGCAGCGCGGTCTACGTGCACGAGGTCGGTCCCGACGAAGCCGGCGGCGGGCGCTTGTGGCCGCGACTCTTCGCGCCACCGCCCTTGCCGGAGGCGCATGGCGAAGTCTCCATCACCTTCGGCATGCTCGGTGACGCCGGCTTCATGGCGCTGAGGCCCGCCTTCTATCTCGCGCCGGAGGCAGGGATCGAGCTGACGGCGGCGGCCAGCGTGTCCCAGGCCGGTCGCCTCCTGCTCGGCGCCGTCGGCGGCATCATCAACGTCTTCCCGCACTCGCCCGTCGTGCCCTACATCGTGGGCGGTGGCGGCGTCGCTCAGAGCGCGCCCAACGCCGACACCTTCCTGCTCGAATCGGGCCGAGTGGCGCTGCTCTACGGCGGCGGAGGATTGCGCTTCGGCTTGCGCTATCGCATCACGCTGCGGGTCGAGGCCCGCGCCTACGCCTTCTTCGAGGCGAATCGCTATGTGACCAAGGAGGAATACAGTGGTGGACTCACCGTCTTCTTCTGAACCGAGCGTGTCGCAGCGTGACGGCGCCGTGCATGTGCGGAGGCTGCGCCTGGGGCGCTTGGCGGCGACCTGCTTGGCGATGCTGCTGCTCGCGCTGAGCGCCGGCTGCGTCACCGTGCGACCCTCGGACAAGGAGTTCCTGTCGGATCCGTCCATGACCTTTGGAGACGAGGGCGCGGCCGGAGCCCATGAACAACACGTGATGAGCAACCGCGAGGGCTCCATGGGCGCCGGGTCGGTCAGCGGAGGCGGTTGCGGGTGCAACTGAGATCCTCACCGCGGGCGAGCACGCTGCTGCTGATCGTGGCCGCGATCTCTCTGGCGGCCGGGGCGCGCGCGGATGGCGGCATCGACCTGACGGGGACGCTCTACCACGACTCCGGTGGCGGCCTGAAGATGACGGTCATCACGCCCGGGTTGAACATCGACGGCACCATCGCCGACGCGCTCACGCTGCGCGCGGGCTACGAGGCCGACATCGTCAGCGGCGCCAGCGTGGCCGTGGTGGACGCCCCGGGCAGCGGCGTCGACGCCATCACCGGCGCCACGACGCTGAACGACATCCGGCACACGGCGAGCGCGGGCTTCACGCTGCACAGCGAGTTCGCCGAGCTGACGGCGGGCTACGCCTACGGCACCGAGAGCGACTACCACTCGCATGGCTTCAGCCTCTCGGCCCACTCCGAGCTCTTCGAGCGCAACACCGCCTTCGACATCAGCTACGCGCGCGGCTTCGATCGCGCCTGCGCCTTGAACCAGCCGCGAGCGCAGGAGTCGGTGAACCGGCAGCGGCTCCCGTCGTCGACCGGCTGCTTCAGCGCGGACGACCGCACCACTCTGCACCTCGACCTCTCCACCTATCAGGGCAGCTGGACCCAGGCCTGGGCGCCCCTCTTCACCACGCAGCTCACGCTCACGGCGCAGATCCTCCACGGCTATCAAGGCAGCCCCTACCGAGCGGTCTGGCTCGGACGTAGCGCGGCCATGGAGAACCCGCCGGAGGATCGGGCGCGCTATGCCGCCGGTCTCGGCGCGCGCCTCTGGCTCGAGCCCTTGCACGGCGCGCTGCAGCTCTCGGGTCGAGTCTACCGCGACACCTGGGACATCCAGTCGATCACGGCCGAGGGCGCGTACGAACAGAGCCTCTCGGGCAGCGTGCGCCTGCGGGGACGCGTGCGCTTCTACGATCAGAACGCGGCGATCTTCTTCTCGGACGACTTCGTGCGCCGGCCCCGAGGCGAGTACTTCACCGGCGACCGCGAGCTCTCGAGCATGCGCAGCATGACCTACGGTCTGCGGCTGATCTACGATGTGCCCCCGGATGACGAGGGCGACGTGCTCGGCATCTTCGACGGCCTGCGCCTCGTGCTCAAGGCAGACCTCATCCGCTTCGACTTCCGATCCTTCCACTACGGTCGTGCAGACATCCCGAACACCGACGCGCTCATGATCACGCTCGGCCTCACGTCTCGCTTCTGACCTCGCACGACGGGCCCGCCGGGTCCGTCCGCGCCCCCTCGCCACGCTGGAAACCACCGCATGCGTCACCTCCATCTCCTCCTCGTCGTCGCCCTGCTCACGCTGACCTCGGCATGCCCGCCGCGTCCCAGCGCGACGCCGCCCGGAACGGACGCCGCGGCGGGCTCGCCGCCGCCGGGCCACGACCCTCTGAACGGGGCCGCGCCCAGCTACGCGCCCACGGGCATGCCCTCCGGGACGAGCTGCGCGGGACGCTCCGATTGCGCGGGCGAGCAGGTGTGTGTTTCGGGCGTCTGCCGCTTCCGCCACGTCAGCGTGAAGGGTGAGATCCTCACCACGGCCGCGCGCGCGCAGCTCGACACGGGAGACGTGAGCGGCGCCGTGCGCACCTACGATCAGGTGCTCGAGGCGTACGAATCGCAGGAGGCGCCCGTGCCCGCGGAGGTGCTCTGTGGCGCCGCCGGAGCCGCCTTGCGTGCGGCCGAGACGCCGGAGGAGCGCGAGGTGGCCGCGCGCAGAGCGGACGCGTGCTTCCGCGGATCGTTGCCCGGCGACGAGTCACGCATGGTGGTTCAGCGCGCCGTCAGTCGGCTGCGCTACGATGGCCTCGATCTCAGCCTCTTCGATCAAGACCAACCGGCCTCGCACTTCTTCACCGAAGACCCCTCGCGTCCGACCGTGGACGCCGTGGAGATCGCCCTGGAGCTACCGGATCGCGACATGGCAGGCTACGAGCCCGTGCGCACGACGCTGCAGAGCGAAGACGCCACCCGCGCCATCGCCGGTTGCTTCATCCGGGATTGGGAGTCGCGTCACGAGCGCAGCGCGAGCGCACCTTTGACCATCGACCTGACGTCGCATCTACGCGACATGGGCGACTACGACGTCTACACGGGCCAGGTCACCCTCACGCCCACGGGCGGGGCCGAGGGAGGCTTCGTCGGCTGCCTGGCCGAGGCGCTGACCGCGCTGTTCGAGAACGGTCCGCGGCTCGCACGATCCATCTCCTGGCGCGAGGAGATCGAGGTCACGACGCGTCTGCGTTGAGCTTCTCGAGCCGGACGGACTTGCGCGAGCGGGTCGGTGGCGCATAGCTAGCGCCATGCTGCTGATGGGCGCGTACACCGATGCCACCCTGCTCGGGATTCTCCAGGGCCTGACGGAGTTCCTCCCCGTCTCGTCGAGCGGCCACATCGCGCTGGCCGAGATGGCCCTCGGCATGCACGACGCGCCCCTGGCGCTCAGCGTTCTGCTGCACGCGGGCACGTTGGTTGCGACGCTGGTGGTGATGCGCCGCGACGTCGCGCAGCTCCTGCTGGCCTGCCTCGATCTCGTGCGTTCGCCGCGCCTCGCGCTGAAGACGGAGCGGGGTCAGATGGTGCTGGCCGTGGTCCTGGCCTCGGTGCCGACGGCCGTGCTCGGGCTGCTGCTGCGCGACAGAGTCGAGTCCCTCGGTCGCGTCCCGCTCGCGGTCGGCCTGGCGCTGCTCGCTTCGGCCGCGGCCGTGCTCTCGACGCGCTGGGCGCGAGGCGATCGACGCGTGCCGAGCGTCGGCCAGGCGCTCGTGATCGGCGTCGCGCAAGGCATCGCCGTGCTGCCTGGCCTCAGCCGCAGCGGCTCCACCATAGCCGTGGCGATGTTGCTCGGGCTCACGGGGGACGCCTCCTTCCGCTTCTCCTTCCTGCTCTCCCTGCCCGCCGTGGCCGGCGCCGTGCTGCTCGAAGCGAAGGACGTCACCGACCTCGGCGCTCTGGCCGGTCCCGGCATCGTCGGTGCGCTGATCGCCTTCGCGGTCGGGATCCTGGCGTTGATCGGCCTGCGCGAGGTGGTGGGCCGCGGGCAGCTCTCCCTCTTCGCGCTCTACCTGATCCCCCTCGCCCTCTTGGTCCTGGCCCTGCCGCTGTTCAACTGAGCAAGGAGAACTCTGGATGCAACACCTCTACGCGGTGATCATGGCGGGCGGCGCCGGCAAGCGCTTCTGGCCGCTCTCACGCCGAGAGACGCCCAAGCAATTCCTCGCCTTGGGTCAGGGCGAGGGCTCCCTGCTCGCGCGCACGGCGGCGCGCCTCGAGGACCTCGTGCCGCCCGATCGCGTGTACGTCGTCACGGGCGAACATCTGATCGACGCCACCCTGCGCGAGCTGCCTGGGGTCCCGCGTGAGAACATCCTCGCCGAGCCCCTGGGCAGGAACACGGCGCCCTGCATCGGCTGGGCCGCCGCGACCATCCAGCGCCGCGATCCCGAGGCGGTGCTGGCCGTCTTGCCCGCCGACCACGAGATCAGCGACCCCGAGACCTTTTGCGACGTGCTGCGGCGTGCGGCCGAGGCGGCTGGGGCCGGGGATCTGGTCACGGTGGGTCTCACGCCCACGCGCCCGGAGACGGGCTACGGCTACATCGAGCTGGCCGAGGAGACGGCGCCCGGCGTGCACACCGCGCGGCGCTTCGTGGAGAAGCCCACACACGCGCGCGCCGTGCAATTCCTGGCCTCGGGGGACTTCCTCTGGAACGGAGGCATCTTCCTCTTTCGAGCCCACGCCATCCTCGAGGCCATCGCGGAGAGCCTGCCCAGCCTGAGCGAGGCCTTGGTGGCGTTCGACCAGGCCGCCGCACGCGGTGAGGAGGCGGCCGTGGTGAAGGCGCGCTACGCCGGTCTCCCGAGCGTCTCCATCGACCACGGCGTGATGGAGAAGGCCCAACGCGTGCTCGTGGTCCCCGCGGACTTCGGTTGGTCGGATCTGGGCAGCTGGGTCACGGCCTGGGAGCAGGCCCCGAAGGACGGTGCCGACAACGCAGCGCCCGCAGGCAGCGTGTTGTTGGATACGAGCGGCTGCTACGTGCGCACCACCGCAGGCAAGCGCGTGGCGCTGCTGGGCGTGGACGATCTGGTCGTGGTCGACACGGAGGACGCGCTCTTGATCATGCCTCGGGCGCGAGCTCAGGAGGTGCGACGGGTGGTCGAGCAGCTGGTCGAGCAGGGTGAAGAGCGGCTGGTCTGAGCGGCCCATGCGGGATACACCCCGCCCATGAACCCTCACGTCTTTCGCGAATACGACATCCGTGGCGTCGCCGACACCGATCTGGACGATGCGTTCACCCTGGATCTCGGGCGTGCCCTGGGCACGTTCCATCGCCGCGCCGATCGTCGTCGCATCGCGCTGAGCCGCGACTGTCGCATGAGCTCGCCGCGCCTGGCGCACACCATGGAGCGTGGCCTGAGGGAGGCGGGCATCGACGTCGTGGACCTCGGAGTCGTGCCCACGCCCCAGATGTACTTCGCCGTGAAGTTCCTCGAGCTCGACGGCGGCGTGCAGATCACGGGCAGCCACAACCCGCCGCCCGAGAACGGCTTCAAGATGATGAAGGGCCAGAGCTCGCTCTACGGCGAGGACATCCGCGCCCTTCAGCGGCTGATGGAGGCGCAGGACTTCGACCTGCCGGGCGACGGCGGCCGGGAGAACTTCAACCCGCTGCCGGCCTACCGCGGCTACATGCGCGGCAACGTCCAGATCTCGCGCAAGGTGCGCTTCGCGGTCGACGCGGGCAACGGCGCCGCCGGACCGAGCGCCCTGGCCGTCTTCCACGACCTCGGCCTGGAGCCCACGCCTCTGCTGTGCGAGATGGACGGCCTGTTCCCGGTTCACCATCCCGACCCGACCGATCCCGAGACGCTGCATCTGCTGCGCAACACCGTGCACGAGGAAGGCCTCGAGCTCGGCATCGCCTTCGACGGAGACGGCGACCGCATGGGCGTGATTGACGCCAAGGGGAACATCCTCTGGGGTGATCGACTGCTCGCGCTCTTCGCCCGCGACGTGCTCTCGCGTCGCCCCGGCGCGAAGATCATCGGAGAGGTGAAGTGCTCCGAGACGCTGTACGAGGACATCGCCGCGCACGGCGGACAGCCCATCCTGTGGAAGACGGGCCACTCGCTGATCAAGGCCAAGATGCAGGAGGAGGACGCGCTGCTGGCGGGCGAGATGAGCGGCCACCTCTTCTTCGCGGACCGTTACTACGGCTTCGACGACGCGACCTACGCGGCGCTGCGCCTGCTCGAGATCCTGAGCGCCAGCGACCAGCCTCTGCACGAGCTGCTCGCGGATCTGCCGGAGCGCTACACCACGCCGGAGCTGCGCGTGGCCTGCCCCGACGAGCAGAAATTCGCGCTGGTCGAGCGCGTCACGGCTGCACTCCAGCAGGACCACGACGTCATCACCGTGGATGGAGCACGCGTGCGCTTCGAACACGGCTGGGGCCTGGTGCGCGCGTCGAACACCCAGCCCGTGCTGGTCCTGCGCTTCGAAGCGGACACCCAGGCGCGCCTGGACGAGTACCGTGGCGAGGTCGAGCGGCGCATCGAATCCTGCCGCTGACGCGTCAGCGACGGTGGCGTCGTTCGAGCTGAACGCTCTGCTCCGCGACCTTGCCATCCGCCGTGTCGCGAAAATCGCTCGGCGCGACCACGACCCGTTGCGGCTCGTAGCCTTCGCGGAAGACCAAGAGCTCGTGCACCTCGCTCGTGAGCAGGTGACGCACGCGCACGTCGGGGCCGAAGCCGATCACGTAGTAGACCTTCGCCCCCGGCGGCGTGGTCAAGATGCGTACGCGACCGAGCTCTCCCGAGGGTTGCCCCATCGCGTCGGCGTCGAGGCGCGTGGCGCCCAGGTCGAGCGCCTCGGTGGTCATGTCGCGCTGCCCCGTCTGCATGGCCAGCTCGTAGAGCGAGCCGGTGTCCGTCGTCTCCCACTCGGAGTCGGGCGAGACCACGGCGCGGGTCGGCTCCTTGCCGTCGGCGATGGCCACGAATTCATGCGCGACGCCGACCGGGAGGTTGGGCATCACGGCGGGACCGCGGCCCACGAAGAGCAGCACCTGCGCGCGCTCCGGGCTGACGCTGAGCACCAGGTCGCCGTAGCGCGCGTCGGCCTCGGCCTGGGCCTGCTCCTGCGCCTGCCTCTGGGACGCAGCGGCCGTCGCCTCGGCGTTGGGATCGACGGGCGGCGCCTCGCCCATCATGCGGTCGAAGACGTCCGGGCGTAGCAACTTCACGCCGACGCCGAGGCCGACGATCAGGACCAGGAAGACGCCCGCCCAGACCAGCCCTCGGGGCCGGTGGCCGAGCTCTTCGAAGCCGTCGAGATCCGGCATGCGCGCATCCACCATGGCGGATGGCGCGGTGGAGGGTGCCGCCACGACCGGGCTCGGCGCAGGCGCGGGTACGGGCGCAGCGACGGACACGGGCGCAGCGACGGGCACGGGCGCAGCGACGGACACGGCCGCAGCGACGGACACGGCCGCGGGCAGCTCGCGCTCCACGGTCGGCGGGTCGTCCTCGTCGTGAGCCTCGTCGTCGAAGTCGAGTGCGTCCTGGTAGGGCGACGCGACGTCGGCGGCGCCCGGAGGCTCCGAGAGTCGGCTGACCGACGAGGACGCGGCCGATCCCGGCTCGTCGTCGTGGAGAAGGGCGTCGAGATCGTCGTCCACCTCGGACGCGGTCAGGGTCGTCGGAGGCGCCTTCTGTTCCGTCGCGCCCTTGCGCGTCTCGCGCACCAGACGCGAGAGCACACGCCGGGCCGCCGAGCGATTCAAGGGCAGGAGCGAGGCCTCGAGCTCGTCCCTCAGCCCCGCGAGATCCCAGATGCCTCCACGCGGTCCCGACTCGACCAGCTCCAGGAACACGGGGGGCACCCCCGACCCGGCCGCGACCAGCAGGTGGGCGAGGATGCCGACCACGGCGCGCGCGGCGTCTTCACTCGGGGCGCCCGAGCTCGGCGCGTAGATGCTGACCACGCCATCGTCCGTGAGCCGCACGTCGTCGACCCCGGGCGTCGCCGGATTCTCGAGCTCCTTCTCCGCCACCTCGAGCGCGACGAAGGCGCCGATCTCGAAGGGCAAGCGCGCGTGGCGCTGCTTGAGCAAGCGCACCAGCTCCGCGACGGTGATGCCGAGCAGATCGTTCACGACACGGTCTCCCGCGCCGGGCGCACGGGGATGCCCTGCGCCGCCAGATAGCGCTTCGCCTCCGCCACCGTGTGTTCGCCGTCGTGGAAGATGCTGGCCGCCAGGGCCGCGTCGGCGCCGCCCTCGCGCAATCCTTCGGCCAGGTGGCGCAGCTCACCCACGCCGCCGGAGGCGATCACGGGGATGGACACGGCGTCGACCACCGCCCGAGTCAGCTCGAGATCGTAGCCTTCTTTGGTGCCGTCACGATCCATGCTCGTCAGCAGTATCTCGCCCGCCCCGAGGAGTGCCACTTTTCGCGCCCACTCGAGGGCGTCGAGGCCCGTGTCCTGACGGCCGCCGTGGGTGAAGACATGGTAGCGCCCGGGTCCGACGCGCCTGGCGTCGATGGCCACGACCAGCGCCTGCGCGCCCCAGCGGGCGGAGGTCTCGGAGATGAAGTCGGGATCGCTCACGGCGGCGGTGTTGACGCAGACCTTGTCGGCGCCCGCCATCAGGAGATCCGAGACGTCGCGCGCCTCGCGCACGCCTCCGCCCACCGTCAGCGGCACGCGCAGCACGGCGGCCGTCTGCTCCACGATGTCGAGCAGGATGCGCCGTGCCTCGTGCGAAGCGGTGATGTCGAGGAAGGTCACCTCGTCCGCGCCACCCTCGCCATAGCGTTCAGCCGCCTCGACGGGCGAGCCCACGTCCCGGAGGCCGACGAATTGCACGCCCTTGACCACGCGTCCGGCCCTCACGTCGAGGCAGGGGATCACACGCCGAGCGAGCATCAGTCGGACTCCATCAGGCGCAGGGCCTCTTCCAGCACGAGGTCTCCGTCGAGCAGCGCGCGACCGGAGACGGCGGCGCGAACGCCGGCGTCCTTCAAGCGCTTCAGATCGTCCAGGCACGAGACGCCGCCCGAGGCGATCACGATGGCCCGGACCTCCCGCTGCAGACGCGCCGTGCCCTCGGCGTCGGCGCCGCCCTTCATGCCGTCGCGCGCGATGTCGGTGTACAGGATCGCGGCCGCGCCCCAGGCGTCCACCTCGCGGGCGAACTCGAAGAGCTCGCGCCCGCTGCGCTCGCGCCAGCCCGCCACCGCCACCATGCCGTCCTTGGCGTCCGCGGCGATCACGACTCCGTCGGGGTGGGCCTGACACAGGCTCCTGGCGAAGTCGGGATCGCGCACCGCCGCCGTGCCGAGCACGACCCGGGCGACGCCCGCCGCGAACCAGGCCTCGGCGACCTCGACGTCGCGCACCCCGCCGCCGACCTGAACGTCGAGGGAGGTGGTGGAGAGCATGCGCTCGAGGGTCGCGCGATGGGCCGCGCGTCCGTCTCGAGCGCCGTCGAGATCGACGACGTGCAGGCGCTTCGCGCCCGCGTCGGCGTAGGCGCGCGCGAGCTCGACCGGATCCGCACCGTAGCGGTCGACGGCGTCGTAGCGACCGCGCTGCAAGCGCACGACGCTGCCGTCGAGCAGGTCGATGGCGGGGATCAGCTCCATGCGGACGCCAGGAAACGTTCGAGCACACGCGCGCCGGCGTCCGAGCTCTTCTCGGGGTGGAACTGGCAAGCGAAGACGTTGTCGCGCGCCACGGCGGCGCAGATGGTCTCGCCATGCTCCGCCGTCGCCACCACGAGCTGCGAATCCGACGGACGCGCTTGATACGAGTGGACGAAGTAGAAGTAGTCGCGCGCGGGCAGGAGCGGATGGGAGCCCCGCACCTCGTTCCAGCCCATGTGGGGGATCTTCAAAGGCGCGCCGCTCACGGCGTCGACACCCTGCGGTCGCAGACGCACGACCTCACCGTCGAAGAGCCCGAGCCCGCGGGCGCCAGGGGCTTCTTCGCTCGACTCGAAGAGCATCTGCATGCCCAAGCAGATGCCGAGATAGGGCACGCCCGTGGCGATGCGCTCGAGCAGGCTCTCGCCGAACTCGCCCGCGATGGCCACCGCGCAGTCGCGGAAGGCGCCTTGTCCCGGCACCACCAGGCGCTCCGCACGGCGCACGTCGTCCGCGCGCCCGGACACGCTCAGCACGGCTCCGGCACGTTCGAGGGCACGCGCCACCGAACGCAGATTGCCGAGGCCGAGATCCACCAGGAGGACCTCGCGTCGTGCAGCCGTCACGTGTCGAGGCTGCCCTTGGTGGACGGAACGCCCGGGCTCCGCAGGTCTCGTTCGACCGCCTGACGCAGGGCGCGCGCGAGCGCCTTGAAGCTTATCTCGACCAGGTGGTGCAGGTTGTCGCCAGCGAGGCGATGCAGGTGAAGGTTGGCGCCCGCGCCACGCACGAAGCCGTCGAAGAAGACCTGTGCCAGCTCCGTGTCGAACTCTCCGATCTTCGCCTTGGGCAGCGGCACGCCCCAGACCAGCGTCGCGCGCCCCGACAGATCGAGGGCCGCCGTCACGCAGGCCTCGTCCATGGGCAGGGTCGCCCAGCCGTAGCGGCGGATGCCTGCGCGCCCGCCCAGAGCCGCAGACACCGCCTGACCGAGCACGAAGCCCACGTCCTCCGTGGTGTGATGCCCGCAGACCTCGACGTCGCCCGTCGCCTCGACCATGAGGTCGAGGGCGCCATGCCGCGCGATCTGGTCGAGCATGTGGCTGAGGAAGGGCAAGGGGGTCGAGACTTCGGCCTTGCCCGTGCCGTCGAGGTCGACCCGCACGCGCACGTCCGTCTCGCGCGTCTGGCGGTGAATCTCGGCACTGCGATGAATGTCTGCACTG
>Ga0100396_1001449_pt1 | contig 15402 bp, 11 predicted proteins | sample CryGeymeta201520_FD_81551 | JGI IMG/M metagenome (GOLD analysis project Ga0100396, IMG submission 81551) | Groundwater microbial communities from Crystal Geyser aquifers in Utah, USA - Crystal Geyser metaG 2015-20 | ecosystem: Environmental > Aquatic > Deep subsurface > Groundwater | place: USA... | reverse complement strand
GGAAAAAGAAGTTTTATGGCTGGCAAAAACCATTATTTTCAATAAGCCCACCAAAAACTATGTTACCAAGGGAGATGTTTCTTTATTCAAATTTATTCCGCCGCGAAAGTCATTATTTTATTCCGGTCTTCACTGCGGACTTCCCATCGGCAATTATTCTTCCCAGTTTTCCGCTAATCTTTATTTAAACGAGCTGGACCAATTTGTAAAAAGGGAACTTAAATGCAGATATTATGTTCGTTATGTTGATGATTTGATTCTATTAGATAGAGACAAAGAGAATTTGAGGCATTGGAGAAATAAAATCAATAATTTTTTGGAAGAAAGGTTAAGCTTAAAACTGAATTTAGACAAAACCAAAATCCAGCCCATTGATAATGGAATAAATTTTCTGGGATATTTTGTAAAACCCGATTATGTTTTAGTTTGTAGAAGAGTGGTCAGCCGGCTGAAGAATAAATTGTATTTTTTAAACAAAAACAAAAAAGAGACTTTAGAATTAAACAAAACTTTAGCAACAATAAATTCTTATTACGGCCATTTTAAACACGCTTTTAGTTTTAATTTGAGAAAAGATATTTATGAAAATCACTTGGGTGAAAAGGGAGAAAAGTTTTTACCAAAAAGAGAATACTCCTTTTTGAAGTTAATGGAACCCTTTTGAAATTTAAAATATGAATGTCAAATGTAAAAAAATAAAATTGTCTATTTTCGCTGCTATTGTAATTTTAGCTGGTTTTGGATTTGCTAGCGAAGCTGCTGCTACAGTTACTTATTACATCCAATCTAAGCTTTCTACAACTGCCAACAGTGTTGATGGCTGGGGTTCGGCAAGCAATCTCTCTGACGCCTCAAATACAAACGCAAATGTTTATGGCACAGTGGTGCCTCTGGCTGGAGGCGATATGTACGCTATCTATATCGCCAGCACTTCCATTACCGGCATCAAATATACTTCCGGTTCTGGCTGGGGAGCCACTACCACCATTGCCACTGGCAAGACAGGCATGGCTAATAATATGTCAGCTGTTTCTGATTCCAGCGGCAACATCCATCTAACCTACATTGATTCTTTGTCTTATGTCCAATACCAGAAATACACAACAAGCTGGCAGACAGCCGTGGCTCTGGATTCCAATGCGACTAATGAGTATACGACTCTGGCTATTGATACTGCTGGCAATAATGGCTTGTATGCTTTTTGGGTGAGAGCCAATGATATTTTGTATCGCCGGGGTTGTTCGCCCTATGCTTTGGCTGACTGGGATGCGACTTCAACTTTTGAAAGTGCTGGCGGAAATTCAAATAACTGGACAGTTGCCGGATACAAGGATTTTGGTTCCGGCAAAATCTTTGCTGAATGGACACAGGGTGCGGCTTCGCCTTATTCCATCAAATGGAAGTCCCTTACGCCAACCAGCTGTGTTACTGGAATTAATATTTCTGGCAATATCTATCTGGCAGATGAAACAACTCAAAATGCTACTTCTTTTACAATTGCTCTTTCGGTAAACAATGGGGCAACAACAACCGTCACTGCCACCAGCACCTATACTTTTTCCACTGTGACAGTAGCCAGCGGTGATTCTATTGCTGTCTATATTGAAGGCACGACCACTGATGCCAATACTTTTACCGTAACTGATGGTTTAACTAATGCTACCAGCGTAGATCTCTATCTCGGCAAAGTAGCTATCGGCAATAATAATAGTAGCACAACTCTAAATTCTGATATTTGCAAACAATCTAACTATCCAACAACCACTGACAATTTACTTTTTTGTTCTGTAAATAATATTACCGCTACCTCCGGAGTAGAAGTGCATATACTCCAAAATAAAAAATATGACACCGGTATAGGAGCAACTCTTACTACCCAAGGTGCTGGCGGTGACTTACATTTATCTACCAGTTCTCAAGCCACTCTTTCGGCAACTACCACTATTTCAGGTAATGTAACTATTAGTAGCGGTGCCACTTCTACCATCTACGCAACAACCACTTTAATAAATGTAAGTGTGGGTGGCAACTGGACAAACAGCGGCAATTTTACCGCTAACACCAGCACTGTTACTTTCACTGCCACTGCCAGCGGCAAAACCATAACCACCGGCGGCTCGCCATTTTATAATTTAACCTTCGATGGTTCTGGTGGAGAATGGACTTTGCAAGACGCATTGGATGTTAACAACAATCTGAATCTAACTGCCGGCACCCTGATTGCTTCTTCTCAAAATATAAATATAGCCGGGGATTTAACTTTAGCTTCGGGAGGCTATTTCACAAAAGGAACAGGAACTCTAACCTTTGATGGCTCTACCGCCAAAACCTGGACTGATAACAACGCTACAAAACAGGATATGGGCAGTGTTATTATTGACGGTTCATCAAAAACGATTAATCTCGGTTCAGATGTTAAAATTACCAAACTCACTATTGGTTTAGACGATACTTTCGGAGCAGAAAGTTATACTTTCACCATTACGGGTTTGGGTACCGGAGCTTCCAGACCCTTCTTAATAAATTCAGGTGGAACTTTTAATGCCAGTACTTCTTTAGCCGAGTTCACAGCAACCAGCACCACTGATATAGAATCAACAACCTATTACAACCTTAAACTCAATCAAGCAGGCACTACCTTCCAGCTATATAATAATGTCACCACTACCAACGACATTAACATTGCCGCAGGCACTCTTGATGTTACTGCTGCTAATTACAATTTAGTAATCGGTGGTAACTGGTCAAATTCCGGAACCTTCCTTGCCCAATCAGGAATGGTCACTTTTAACGCTACCTCTACTGGAAAAACCATTGCTACCGGTGGCATAGGGAATCCTTTCTATAATTTGACTTTCAATGGTTTAGGCGGTGGCTGGCAGCTGGCAACCTCAACTGCAATAAATGCCAATGTGACCACAACTGAAGGAAGTCTGGAGTTAAACAGCCAAAACCTGACCGTCGATGGCGGAACTATCTCAGGCACTAATGGTTCAATTACCTGCTCGGGCTGCACAGCCGGGACAACCACCCTTTCTGGCATCGGCAATCTCGGGCCTACGGGCACTGGTTCTTATACTTTTTATAATTTAACCCTTTCTGGTTCTGGCGTCACTACCTTAGCTGGTAATATTAATGTCAACAACGTCTTAACCATCTCTTCTGGTAAATCCTTAGATGCTTCTAATAAAACCATTAATCTTTATGGCTCTGGCACTGGTTCAGCCAAACCCTTTGTCATTGAGGGAACCTTTACTTATAATCAATCAACAGTTATTTATCGGGGTTCGGCAGCCACCGATATCACCTCAGCTACTTACTACAATCTAACTGCCAGTTCAACTGGAGTGACCTTTACTTTGGCTGGCAATACTACCACCACTAATAATTTGAATATTACTGCTGGTACTCTTGATGTTACTACTAATAACTACCCTCTTTGGATAGGTGGAAACTGGTCAAATTCTGGTAGTTTCAATTGCCGAAATGGAACAACAACCTTCGATGCTACCTCGGGCACAGTGACCATTGATTCAACTACCTCAACCTTAGATGACTTTTATAACATTGTCTTTGATGATGGCGGGGGATCGGCCACTTTTCAATTAGAAAGTACCTTGGATGTCAATAATGACCTAATAATAAATGGAGGAAATTTAGATGTTAAATCTGGAGAAAATAATACTATCTATGTTAAAGGTTCTTGGGATAATAATGATATCTTCACTCGCCAACAGGGAGAAGTGATTTTTGATGCCACTTCAAGCGAAACTATAACTGATGGCGGTTGGCCATTTAATCTTTTAACTTTCAATAGCTCTGACGGCAATGGTAGCTGGCTTTATCAAGATTCAACTTCTACTGCTCTAGCCACTACTACTGTTCAGGCAGGCATTGCCACTTTTTTGAATGCCAAAACCGGTGGCGTTTCAGTAACTGGCGGCACTTTAAATGTTGATTGGTATTTAGGAGTTCATGTGGTTGATGCAGATTCCACTTCTACCAATATTAATACTACCGGTACCGACCCCATTACCATCTCTGAAGCAAGTAGTTCAGCCGCAATTTGGAGGCATAATGGCACTAACTGGGTAGGGCCGGTTTCTTCTACTTCAACTGACAGCGGTGATTCCGGTAAAAATCCCCAGCCCAATGATAGCGGAGCAATCAGAATCAGAGAATATTCTAATTCAACCGGTACAGCTACTTATTACAAATTTAATTTAACAATTACTGCCCAATCAGGTTACGGCGCCTATAATTATTCCGCCGATCATAGAAACGGGAAATTTATTATCTCTACTTTATATACTGGCGGAGATCAAGATGATTGCATTTCCCAAACTTGGCATAGGACCACCATCTCAGCCCTAAATGAACCTTATCCGACTGTTAATAATCCGCCGGATAAGGGTTCTTGGTTTGTAGGCATGGCTTCCACTCTGGAGTTCTCGGTGTCTGCGACTTCGACCTATTTGGGCTCATTGGACTATGGAAACGATTTTACTGCGATCGGTACCACAACCTTAAGCGTAACCACTACTGCCTATAATGGTTATGTGGTTAAGGCTTATGCTAATAATCTGGGGAGATTAAAACTTGGCGTGACGGAAAATTACATTGATAGATGGATAAGAGCTGGGGCTACAAATGCTACCCCTACTTCCTGGGATATTAATTGTTCTACCAGCACTGACTATTGCGCTTTTGGTTATACTACTAGCGATGACACCCTTAGTGGTGGGACCCTTTATCGTTTTACTGATTATAATTTTTGCTCAGCCGCTGTTGGTAATAAATGCTGGGCAGGATTTGCCACCAGTAGTCTCTCTACTGACCCAGTAGCCGATGCCACCAGTTCGGTTTCGGGCGCTCAAACTACTATAACTTATAAAGTTTCTGTCGACGAGGACTACGTTGCCGGAACTTATAGTACAAAGATATATTACATATGCACGGCAAATTTATAAAATATATTTTAATTTTATTTTTTCTCATTTTGATATTGGTCCCCTTTAAAGAAGTAGGGGCCCAGGGACCAATAACATTGGGACTATCTGTTAATCCTCAGATTTTTGAATTAGATGTTTTTCTAGGAGAGAAGCACCCAAAGAAAATAAACCTTGGGAATCTGAGCGAAGTAGCGCTTCCCATATTGGTTAGAGTTACTGATTTTACTGCTGCCGAAGATTCAGGGGAGATGTTATTTGATGAATCTTCCCAGGACCCATCTTTTGCCTCAAGGTTCTGGTTTGAAATTGAAAACCCAAATTTTATTTTAGAGCCAAAAGAAAAGAAAGAAGTGCGATTTTCAATTAATATTCCGGAAAACGCTGAGCCCGGTGGTCATTATGCGGTTATGCTTTTCGAACCTCAATTGCCATCTTTTTATTTTCAAAAGGGCCAAATCCCATCAATTCCAGTAGTTGGCGTTTTGTTTTTAATTTCAGTGAAAACTTTTACTTTAGAACCTGAAGTTCAGCAAAAATTGGATATTGTCGAATTTTCTTTACCGAAAGAAGAAAGAATGGCTGCTTTAGAAAATTTTCTCTCCAGTTTAATAGGAAGCGTAGCTCGGGCAACTGTTATTGATATTGATATCGTTGAAAAATCTCCTTCAAAATTTGTTCTGCGAATTAAAAATAATGATATTTATCATCACAAACCCCAGGGGAAACTTTTAATTTACAATACTTTTGGGAAAAAAGTAGGGGAGAGTGAAATTCAGAAAGCAACGATTTTACCAGGTAAAATTCGGAGATTTCCCGTAGAATTTTCTTCAGAAATTCCAGAAAAGTTAAAATGGCTGCCAGCTTCAATTTCCAATTTTTTAGTTCAAAATACCTCTTTCGGGAAATATAAAGCAGTAATAGCTTTAGAAATACCCGGTCAAAAATTAGAAACCGAAACTCAATTCTGGGCCCTTCCTTGGAAAATTCTTTTGCCCTTGCTTTTCTTAATAATCGGACTGATTTTAATCCGAAGAAGAATCATCGCTGCTACTAAAGCCCTGTTAGGTATTAAGCGCCCTGTCAGGAGTTAAGCGCAAAGGTGTAAGGTTCGACCTTACTATATATGAGAAGAAACATTTCTAAAGGCAATTATTACCATCTTTATAACCGGGGGACAGAAAAGCGGATAATTTTTAATGATTTCCAAGATTATTATCGATTTATTTTTCAGATGTTTGCTTGTAATATTGGGAGTCCAGCAACAAATATTTTTAAAAAAGAGATAATTTCCGCAGCAAGACTTATTTTAAACGGGGGAGAAATTAAAAATAAAGAAAAATTTATAATCAATGAGCATTCCCCTTTGGTTAATGTTTCAGTTTTTTGTTTAATGCCAAATCATTATCATTTAGTTTTACAGGAGCGGACGAAAGGAGGTATCTCTAAATTCATGCAAAAATTAGGAACAGCTTATACTATGTATTTTAATTTACGTAATGGAAGATCGGGAAACTTATTTCAGGGGAAATTTAAATCCATTTTAATCAAGGGCGAGGATTATCTCTTGGCTTTGCTCAGATATATTCATTTGAATCCCGGAGAGTTGGTAAAACCTAATTGGAAGGACAGAACAAAAAATTGGGAAAAAGTTAATAATTTTCTTAAGTCTTATCAATGGTCAAGTCACCTTGATTACCTCGGTTCTAGAAATTCAAAACTAATTCAAAAAGGAATTTTTAATACATTCTTTAATAATTTCAGCAAAAAAGGACTTAAGGAATACGAAGAATTTATCGGGGAAGCCTTAAAGGAAAAAGAGGTTTTCAAAGAAGAATTAAAATCTATTCAGCCAATAATCTTAGAGTCAAAGGTGTAAGGTCGAACCTTGCACCTGACACCTAACACCTAAAACCTGATACGAGTGGCTTGACAGGGTTTTCGGTGCTAAAATAAAGAAAATAAGAGGGTTTGAGTTATCCACAGGCTTGACTGTTTATTTTGTGCTATAATAAACAAAGAAATTTACCTGCACAGGTCGACAGGTAAATTAGAATAAAAAATATTAAAAGTTAAATATAATAAATAGATAGATGGCAAAGACAATTAAAAAACACTGGGATATGGTTTTGGTTGGCGGAATCGGATTAACTCTGGCAATAATAGGAGTATTGATAATGTCGGGGATGATAGGTATGCCCAGTTCTGTTTCGGCTGCGACCACTGCCACTGCTACCGTTGATGTTTCAGCAACGGTTGCTGAATCTATTACCCTGACTATTGCTGGCGTTGCTTCAGGGCAAACTGTTGTTACTGGAGTTACTACTACTGTGACTACCAATGCAACTTCCGTGGCTTTTGGAACGGTTAGTGATTCCGCAAACCAAATTGCTTCTCATGATTTGACAGTAGGCACTAATGCCATCAATGGCTACACAACGAATGCTAAGTATAACCAGGCGCTGCAAATCAACGCAACCACTACCATTACTGACTGGACAGGAACAAATGCCACTCCGACTAATCCTTTTGCATCTCCAGGGACCGAAGCTTTTGGCTATACCACTAATGATACCTCATTAGGAACAGCACCAACTAACAGATTTTCTACAACCACTGGTGGTATGTGGGCAAAATTTGAGACCGGCGACAAAGAAGTGACTTATGATGCTGCGCCTCAAGCAAGTCAGACAACCCGGATAGGATATCAAATTGGAGTTACTGCTGACACTGAAGCAGGGACATATACTGATACGATTACCTATACTGCTGTCGGGAGCTTCTAAATTCAGGAATTGGAGAGAGGAAATTTAGGAGGGGGGTTCCCTAATAGACTATTTTTTTTCCGTGAATAAAATAAGATTTACACTCTTGATAATTGGAGTAGGAATTATTGTTCTGGGAGCGGTTAGTTTGGTTGGTGCTCAAGGAGAAAGAGGAGTTGGTATTTCTCCATTGACTTTTGAATTAACTGCTAATCCCGGCGATGTCCTCACCAATCAGGTCAAGGTATATAATCCAAGCGATGCTGTTATTGGATTAAAGATGGAAATTGAGGATTTTACGGTGGCTGGAGAAATAGGTCATGTCAAACTAGAGCCAGCTGAAACCGAAACCTATTCCATTGCCAGATGGATAACTTTTGAGCCCGAGGAATTTTCTTTACAGCCGGGAGAGCAAAAATTTGTTAATTTTACTATTTCCCTTCCTGAAAATGCTGAACCCGGCGGTCATTACGGAGCAATTTTAGCCGGTACTACCGCCGTAGTCGGAGGAGAATTTGCAGGAGCAGCCGTAGCAGGGAGAGTGGGAAGTTTAGTTTTACTTTCAATAGCTGGCGAAGTTAAAGAAGAGGTAATAGTTAAAGATTTTTCTTGCCCTAATTATTCTGAATATGGACCTATCCTTTTTACAATTCGATTTGAAAATAAAGGAACCATCCATGTTAAACCAAGGGGTTTTGTAACGATTACCAATTGGCTGGGTAAAAAGGTGGCTGATGTAGAATTTCCTCAAAATAATGTTCTTCCCAATTCAATAAGAAAAATTGAAACTTCCTGGAATCAAAAATGGTTCTGGGCAGGAAAGTACACAGCAACTTTGGTTGGTAGTTATGGAACAGCAAATATTCCCCTAACCCCAACCGTGATTACTTTTTGGGCATTTCCCTGGAAAGCTGGATTAGGAATACTAATAGTTTTCATATTGTTAATTTTGAGCAGGCGAAGATGGATAGCTGCTTTCCGAATTTTGATTCAAGGGGAAAGGGTAACCCGCTAATCAACATAAATACGAAACTAAATAACACTAAAAAATCGTTCAGTTTTATACTGAACGATTTTTTGTTATACTAAATAAATGCAGAAAACGAAGAGTTTATGGATTTGGTTTTTGGGAATAATTTTACTTTTTTGCCTGATTTTAGGATTTAGTCAAACTAAAGCTGCAACTTCGACAGTAGAAATTTCGGTAACAGCTCAAGTTGGTGAATTACCACCTCCCCCGGGACTACCCGGCGCACCGCCCCCACCAGCTGAAGTTATTTTTAAAGGAATGGCTTATCCTAATGCTTTTTTAACCATTTTTAAAAATGGCGGGGTGGCAGCTACTTTTAAGGCTGAACCTTCAGGTTTATTTGAAAAAAAATTAACTGGAATTTGGGAAGGAACTCACACTTTTGGAATTCGGGCAGAAGATACCGAGGGAAGAGAATCAGTTACCCAAAGTTTTACTGTTACCCTTATTAGAGGAACAATTACCACCATCTCCAGGATTTTTATTCCTCCAACAATTGAACTTTTTCCTCCGGAAGTAGGGAAAGGGGAAACCTTAAATATCTTTGGTCAGGTTTTTCCTGAAAGTCAGGTCGATATATTTATTTCCCCCGGAGAAATTGTTAAAAAAACTATTGCTTCCCCCCAAGGGAAATGGTCTTTTAAATTAGATACGGCTGTCTTAGAAGAAGGGGAGTATAAAGTTCAAGCTAAAGCTCTTTTTGGCGAGGGAGAGCAAAGCCCGTTTTCTCAAACCCTTTCTTTTTCAGTGATTACAAAATGTAAAGGAGCTGATTTAAATTTCGATGGAAAAGTAAATATAATTGATTTTTCAATTTCACTTTATTTTTGGGGCCAAACAAAACCGGCTAATACATGTGCCGACATCAATTTCGATGGAATAGTTAATATTGTTGATTTTTCGATAATGATGTACCAATGGACAGGTTAAAAATAAATTTTAAAATTTTACTTACAGTTTTTACATTTTCTTTTTTATTTTTTCCCTCGCTCTCAAAAGCAACCAATTTGTATTTAATGCCACAATCTCAGACTGTTTATCAGGGTGATTCTTTTATTGTTGAGTTGAGAATAAATACCGAGGATGAGGAAATAAATGCGGTTGAGATTGGCTTAACCTTTCCAGTAGATTTGTTAGAAGTAGTTGATTTTAGTAAGGGAAATTCTATTTTAACCCTCTGGCTAGCCGAACCCAAGATTCAAAAAGGAGAAATTATTTTTTTAGGTGGGATACCCGGAGGATTTAATGGAGAAGGTTTGCTGGCAAAAATTACTTTTTTAGGCAAAGAAATTGGCAAGTCGGAAATTAGTTTTAAAGAAATTTCTCAAGTTTTATTAAATGATGGCCTGGGAACCCCAGCTAAGTTAAGCCTTTCGGAGGGAAATTATGAGATTATTTTAAGGCCAGAAGGACTGCCTCAGATTTCTTCTGAAACTCATCCTGACCAGAATAAATGGTATAACAACTCAACTTTTCATTTAAGATGGGATTTGATTGAAGGGATTGAATACAGTTATCTTTTAAGTTATGACCCGCTATCTGAACCAGACGAAATACCTGATAAACCAGAAGGAGAATTAATCTGGATGGGGGATATGGAATATAAAGGATTAGAAGACGGAATCTATTATTTTACTCTAAGACAAAAATTGCCAGACGAGGATTGGTCTAAAAAAATTACTTATCGAGCGATGATTGATACAACAATTCCTGAACCCTTTGAGCTGAAGACTGGCAAAGCCCCTTTGGTTTTTGAGGGGAAATATTTTTTGAGTTTTGCTGCCCAAGATAAAATGTCAGGAATAGATTATTATGAAATAAAAGAAGGAAAAGGAGATTGGAAGATAGCTCAGAGCCCCTATCTTTTAGAAAATCAATCCCTGGCTAAAAAAATTATTGTTCGGGCTTATGATAAAGCTGGAAATTATCAAGAATCAGAAATAAAACCCCCCTATAAAATAACCTGGAAAGATGTTTTAGTGATAATTCTGGTTTTAATTGGAGCGGGCGTAATCTGGTGGAATCTTAAAAGCAGATTATCGCGGATAACAAGCAGAGGGGCGCAGAAATAGTATGAAAAGTGATTTTCTATATCCAGAGTTGACATATAAAATAAGAGGAGCGATTTTTGCTGTCTGGAAAGAATTAGGACCAGCTTTTAAAGAATCTATTTATCAAAAAGCATTGGAAGAAGAATCTATCAAAAGAGGCATTTCATTTATCAGCCAAAAACAAATCGATATCTTTTATAATGGAAAGAAAGTTGGAGTTTACAAACCTGATTTTATTGTTGAAGATAAAATTTTAATTGAAATAAAAGTTTTACCAAGATTAACAAAATTAGAGGAAAGACAAACTTGGTATTATTTAAAAGGCACAAATTATAAATTAGCACTATTAGTAAATTTTGGGGGTCAAAAGCTTCAAATTAAACGGTGGATTTATGATAAAGCCCGGCAGAAATATAATTAAATTCTGCGTTGTTCTGCTTGCTATCTGCGCCCATCTGCTTCTACCAGCTTCGACAGAAGCGGAGAGTGCTGAACTTTATCTTTCTCCTTCTTCCGGAAGCTTTTTAGTGGGAAGTACCTTTAGTATTTCTGTTTTTTTAAATACTGAGGGGAATGAAATTAACGTGGTTTGGGCCGAATTAAAATTTCCTCCCGAAATCCTGCAGGTTACCTCTCCCACTGCTGGTACTTCATTTATTACTGAGTGGATTGTGCCGCCTAATTATTCAAATGAAAGAGGAATAGTAAGTTTTAAAGGAGGGATTCCGGGAGGGATTACCACTTCTGCTGGCCTGGTTTCTTCAGTTACTTTTAGGGGGGTTTCTTCAGGAATTGCTAAAGTAGAATTCACAGAGGGGTCCAGGGTTCTTTTAGCAGATGGAAAGGGAACTGATATTTTAACTACCAGAACCAATGGAGAATATCATATTTTAGTTCCTCCGCCAGAAGGTCCTGAAGTTTTTTCTTCCACCCATCCCAATCCCAATGTTTGGTATTCAGATTCCAGCCCGGCTTTTTCATGGGAAAAAGAAGAAGGGGTAACTGATTTTTCCTGGAGCTTTGACCAAAATCCAAACGGAAGACCGAATGGCGTATCTGAGGGAATTGAGACTATTAAATCTTTTTCTGATGTTTCAGATGGTATCTGGTATTTCCACATCAGACAAAAGAAAAAAGAAGTCTGGGGAAAGACCAGCGATGTCCAGGTAAGAATAGACACCACTCCTCCCAATGAATTTACTCCTAAAGTTGAATCTTATACTCGGCTGATAGACTATCAGACCATGGTTTATTTTGAAACTACTGATAATTTCTCAGGGATTTCGCATTACGAAGTAAGCTTGATTGACTTGAGCGTTGCTGAACCTTCTCGTTCATTTTTTACCGAAGAGATGAGCCCCTATCAGGTCCCTTTTAAAAAAGCCGGGAAATATAATGTTATAATAAAAGCAGTAGATAAAGCCGGAAATACCAGGACAGCTGAAGCTAGATTTCGAATGATGACCCCAATAATTACCCACATTGAAGGCAAAGGGTTAGAGATTAGAGGAATTCTTTTTCCCTGGTGGCTAATTTTGTTAGGGGTGGCGATATTTATCGGAGGAACATTGGCAGGAGTGATTCGATTGATTCTTAGAAGAAGCAAAACATGAAGAGGAAATTTTCAATTTTGCTTATAGTAATACTTTCTTTTCTGATTGCGCCATCTGCTAAAGCCGAAGGGGTTTCTCTTTATCTTTCTCCCCAAACTGGCACTTTTTTTGTTGGTGGCACCTTCACTGTATCCATTTATGTAAACACCAAAGGAAATGAAATTAATGTTGTCGAGGTTGATTTAAGATTTCCCCCGGAAATCTTGCAGGTCACCAGCCCTGCTACCGGAGAGTCTTTTGTTTCTGAATGGCTTTCGCCTCCCAGTTACTCTAACGTTTGGGGTAAAATAACTTTTAAAGGAGGAATCCCCGGTGGCATTATTACTTCAGCCGGCTTAATTTCAACCATTACCTTTAGAGCCAAATCACCCGGACTGGCTAAAGTAGAATTTTTAGAATCTTCAAAAGTTCTTCTTAATGATGGAAGAGGGACCCCTGTCTTTGCCACGACAATCGGAGGTCTCTATGAGATTTTAATTCCTCCACCCGAAGGACCAAGTATCTCTTCGCCAACTCATCCCGATTCTGACATCTGGTACAGAGACAATAACCCTTCTTTTAGTTGGGAAAAAGGAGAAGGGATAGGCGATGAACTTCGTTCATCTTCACCCTTCGCTAGCGCTCGGGTAACTGATTTTAGTTTTAGTTTATCTCAAAATCCTCAAGAAGAACCCGATACTATTTCTGAAGGAGATATTAATTTTAAATCTTATACTGAAGTTTCAGATGGAATTTGGTATTTTCATCTAAGAGCTAAAAAGGGGGGTGTCTGGGGAAAAACCAGTCATGCTGTAATAAAAATAGATACTGCCCCCCCCTTGGAATTCACTCCTCGAGTGGATACTTATTCCAGGTTCGTTTATTTTGAGACCAAGGATATCCATTCAGGAGTAGATTATTTTGAACTTAGCGTAAGAGAAACAGGTGAAGCTTTATCCCAACAGCCGTTTTTTACCGAAGCCGTCTCTCCCTTTAAGATTCCTTATGAGAAGCCAGGGAGATACAGTGTAGTTGTTCGAGCTTTTGATAAAGCGGGAAATTGGCGGGAAGAAGAAGTTAAGTTTCGACTGATTAATCCAACTTTTGCTTATATTGAAGGAAAAGGAATTCAATTCAGGGGAATTTTGGTCTCTTGGTGGGTAATTTATATTATTGGATTAGCTTTAATTTTTGGAATTGGATATTTAATTTTTTATCTTTCCCTAAAGAGGCGCTTAGGGTTCAGAAAGGGAATAAAAGAAATTGAAGAAGCATTGACTGAAATCAGAAAAATTGAAGAAAGAGAAAAAGAACTCAGAAGATTAAGAGAAAAATTTGAAGAAGAGAAAGAAAAATTAGAAGAAAAACTAAAACCGTAAGAATATCAAAAAATCAAAAAATTAAAAATCAAAAAATTCGGTGAATAAGAATTTTCAATTTTCAATCTTCAATCTTTTGATTTTAATCCTTCTTTTTCTCACTACATCATCTGTTCAAGGGGCAGGCGCTTCTTTATATCTTTCTCCCCAAGCTGGAACTTTTTTTGTTGGAAGCACTTTTGATATTTCAGTGTTTGTAAATACCGAAGGAAATAGCATTAATGCAGTTCAGGTGGACTTAAAATTTCCTCCCGATATTCTTCAAGTCACCAGCCCAACAGCAGGTAGTTCTTTTATTTCCATCTGGGCTGACCAACCTTTTTATTCTAACACAGAAGGTTTAATCGGTTTTAAAGGCGGAGTACCTTCACCGGGAATTAATACTTCTTCGGGATTAGTTTCGACAATCACTTTCCGAGCTAAAGCGCCTGGCAAAGCAATCATTTCATTTTTAGATTCTTCTAAAGTTTTATTGGCCGATGCCAAAGGCACAAATATTCTAAAGACGGCTACCCAGGGAGAATATCTTTTAATTGTTCAACCGCCCGAAGGCCCAAAAATTTCTTCTCCAACCCATTCTTGTTTAACTTGTTGGTACAAGAATAACAATCCAACTTTCTTCTGGGAAAAAGAACCGGGAGTCACCGATTTTAGTTATTCTCTTGACCAAGACGCTCGAGGAATTCCAGATAATATTTCTGAAGGCGGTTCTACTTCAGCTATTTTTAATGATGTATTAGATGGAATTTGGTATTTTCACATTAAAGCTAAAAAAGAAAATGTCTGGGGCGGGGTAAGTCATTATCCCATTCAGATTGACGCTACTCCTCCCCGAGATTTTAAGATTAAAATTGAAAGAATAGGAGGAGTAACGGGAGCAAGATTTTTTGCCTATTTTACTACCGAAGATTTGCTTTCGGGAATCGATTATTATGAAGTAAGCACAATTGACCTTTCTGACCCCCAAATGAGCGCTAATCCCTTTTTTGTTGAAAGTAGCAGCCCTTACCGCATCCCTTATGAAGCAGCGGGTAAATATGCTGTTTTAGTCAGGGTTTATGATAAGGCAGGGAATTTCATTGAAAGCAAATCAATTTTGAATATTGTCAGCCCCTTTATTTCTTACACCGAAAAAGGAATTAGAATTAAAAATCTATTTTTACCCTGGTGGCTAATTTATGGTTTGGTAATATTTTTATTAGCACTTTTAGGATTTGGAATTTATTACCTTTTGTTAAAGAAAAAGAGTTTAGCTAAAAGATTAAAAAAAGAAGTGGCTGAGGCAGAAAAAGAAATTGAAGATGTTAGAAAATTAGAAAGAAGAATTGGGGAAATGAGAAGTTTGGAAGAGGAAGCTGGGAGGCAAAAAGAAAGATTAATTGAAAAATTGGGCGGGACAGAGAAAAAATAGGTTCCTCTTTAAAAATGAAAAAAGCATCCTTTATTCTAATTATCTTAATAATTTCTTTTGGAGTTGCCTCTGTTGTTAAGGCAGAGGGAGCTTCTCTTTATCTTTCCCCTCAGTCAGGGACATTTTTTGTTGGGAGCACTTTTGATGTTTCGATATTCGTCAACACTAATGAGAACAATATTAACGCGGTAAAAGTAGATTTGAAATTTGACCAGAGAAAACTTC